>Ga0316230_1002151_pt1 | contig 17809 bp, 17 predicted proteins | sample TBH18025metaG_FD_206004 | JGI IMG/M metagenome (GOLD analysis project Ga0316230, IMG submission 206004) | Freshwater microbial communities from Trout Bog Lake, Wisconsin, USA - TBH18025 | ecosystem: Environmental > Aquatic > Freshwater > Lake > Hypolimnion/Profundal zone | place: USA: Wisconsin...
CCCCTCCGCCCGGAAGGCCCGCCCCCCGAATTCGAGCCGGGCAGGCCCGGCCCCAGGCGCCAAGGTCCGGAGGACATCCAGGGCCCCCCCGTGCTCCGGCTCCTGAACCTGACCGGCTCCCAGAAACAAGCCATCAAGGGCATCCTGGACCGGCACCGGCCGGTCCGGGCGGCCCTGGGCCAGGCGTTTGCGGCCAAGGCCAGGGCGCTGCGGGATGGCCAGGAGGACCCGTCCCTGTCTGAGGCGCAACTGCGCGCCATCCTGATGTCGGAGAGCGCATCCCGGCTGCAGATGGTCCTGGAAGACCGGGCGGCTTTCCTGGAGATCCACGCCGTGCTTTCCAAGGACCAGCAATCCAGGGCGGAGCGCCTGCGGCTCAAGCACCAGACCGCATGCGAAGCCCGCCAGGCGTTCCTGATGGAGGCCGGAGCGCCGTAGCCGGAACATCCGGCTTACCCCCATCGACGTTCGGCCCCGGATGGACGCCATCGGGCGCCGCCCATCCCCCGCCGCGCCCGCCTGACCCAAGCTTAGGATCCATGAGACTCCTGTGAACATCCTGATCACCAGCGCCGGACGCCGCACGTCCCTGATGCTCGCCTTCCAGAAGGCGGCCCGGCCGCTTGGCCTCAAGGTCTTCGCAGCGGATCTCGACCCCCTGGCCCCGGCATGCCTGCTGGCCGACGCCGCCTTCCCCGTGCCCAGGGTGACCGATCCCGGCTACGGCCCCGCCCTGCTGCACCTATGCCGCCAATGGGGCGTGGGCCTGATCGTGCCGACCATCGATCCGGAATTGCCGATCCTGGCCCGGCAGACGGCGGCTTTCGCGGCCGAGGGAATCGTCCCGCTGCTCTCCAGCCCCGGGTTCATCGACCTGTGCCGGGACAAATGGCGGCTGGTCCAGGTCCTCCGGGCCCAGGCCATCGACGTGCCCGCCTCCTGGCTGCCCGCCGAACTGCCGGAAACCGCCGCGCTCACCCTGCCGGAACGTCTGTTCCTGAAGCCCAGGGACGGCAGCGCCAGCCTGAACACCTACCCCTGCCACCGGGAACAGCTGGCCCGGACGCTCCGGATGGTGCCGAACGCCCTGGTCCAGGAATGCCTGGCGGGGCCGGAGATCACCGTCGACGCGCTGCTGGACTTCCAGGGGCGACCCATCCACTACGTCCCCAGGGAGCGGATCCGGACCCAGGGGGGCGAATCCACCCAGGGCGTCACCCTGGACCTGCCGGACCTGGACCGGTGGATCGAGCGGGTGCTCGCGGTCTGCTCCCCCTTGGGCGCGCGGGGTCCCATCACCATCCAGGGCTTCCTGACCGGACGGGGCCCGGTCCTCACCGAGATCAACCCCCGGTTCGGCGGCGGCTTCCCCCTCGCCCTGGCCGCCGGAGCGGACTACCCGGCCTGGATCCTGGCGCTCCTGGGCGGCCAGCCGGTGCCGTCCAGGCTCGGCCAGTACCGCCGGGGTCTCTTCATGACCCGCCACTTCACCGAGATCTTCCTGGACACCCTGCCCTGGCCCCTCTGATCCCGCATAGCCATTACCGCTCATGAACATTACAACAATGTAATGAATCATTTGAGTTCTGCTCATCTATACTGCATTTCTGGCTGACAAACGATCACTGACCTCAGATCGAGAGATCTTCATCGCCTGGAGGCTGTATGGCACTGAGCAAAGCACAAATGGACATCCTGAAAGCAGCCTATGCTGCCGGGTCAAAAGGGCTCATGTGGGTCCCCGACCGGTTGGCTTGGTTCACCAGGGAAGGCAAGCGGCTCCGGTCCCAGTCGGTGTCGTCCCTCGCCTCCTCGGGACTGCTGCAGATCATCTGCCCGGGCGGATCGGCCAGCCGGTCCAACGACTTTTCCGCGCAGATCTTCATTGCCGTGTTGACGGTAGCGGCCGCCAGGCTGGTTGGAAAACAGTCCTAGAATTGCCCAGGCAAGGCGATATGCTCCTTGGCGCAGGTGCTCCCATGACCCCCAAAACCACCTCTGGCACCATCCTTCTGGCCGACGACGAGGCGCTGGTGCGTCGAAACGCCATCGCCATGCTGAAAGAGGCGAACTTCGAAGTCATCGAAGCGGTCGACGGAGCGGACGCTTTGGCGAAATTCCAGACCTACCACGACGACATCTCCCTCACCGTCATGGACCTCAGGATGCCCAAACTGAACGGCCTCGATGCCGCCAAGCGGATCAGGGAGCTCGAGCACTTCGCCAAGATCATCTTCATCAGCGGCAGCACCGTCCAGTCCCCCGCGGAGGAACTGGCCGACGGCTTTCTGACCAAACCCTTGAGGGGCAGGGACCTCGTCAACGCGATCCGGCGCGTGCTGCGCCAGACCAACCTGCAAGGGCCCCTCTCGAACGGGCTCTGAACCAATCAGTCCCGGGGCCAATCCGGGTGATCCGGCACCGGTCCCGGCCTCCTGCCTGAGCCGATGTCCCGCAGAACCTGGCGATAGTCCGCCCAGCGCGGCGGAAACGGGACCCCGGCCTCGTAGCATCGGAGCACCTGGACATCACTCCGGATGAGCGCGGCCTGGGCCTGGGCGATGAGGGCCGCATTGGCCTCGATGGCCGCGACGGACTGCAGCACGGTGCCGGGCAGTTCCGGGCAGAGGACCTCCCCCTCCTGCGCCACATAGTCAGGAGCCACGGAGCGGGTGTTGTTCTGGGCGTCGGTGCAGTACATCGAGTTCTCCTTCGCGAAACAAGGCCCCAGCCGGTATCGCCAGTTACAGTATCACGCCTTCCGCGAACCAAGGCCCGGCCTACTGTTATACTCGCAAGGTAGCGTTGTCGATCTGTCGGAAGACCTGCCTTCCGTAGCCGGTGCCGTGGAGGCTGTCGATGTCCGATCGCTTGTCGATCCCCCTGGTTCTGCGCGCGCCGGATGCCACCCGGCTGGTCTTCTCCTTCCCGGCCTGGTATCGGGCGCTCATGGGCACCATCCTGTTGGTGCTCATCGCCGGCCTGATCCAGGAAGGTGCGCGTCCGGGCTGGCCGATGTGGGTGCTGTTGGCGATCGTCGGCTTCGGGGTGCTCTACCAGGAACAGTGGACCTTCGACACCGGTAGGCGACGGGTGGTCCACAAGGTGGGGCTGCCGATGGCCGGCCGCACGCTGGTGATCGATTTCGCGCTCATCGAGCGGTTCCTGATCGCGCCGCACGTGGAAGGGACGATCCCCGGAACCGAGGATGAGCGGGACGAGAACGCCGCGGCCCTGCGGGGCGGCCGCGGGGACGATGCCGGCGCGCGGCGGGCGCGGCACAAGAAGCCTTACCTGGGCCTGATCATGGCCTGCCAGGACGGAGCCAACTACCTCGTGGACCGGGTTCCCGCCCGCAATGTGGCCGGTCTGCGCTCGACCGCGGCGCGGCTTGCCGAGTTCTGCGACAAACCTCTGGTCGAATTCGAGCTCTGAACGCTCCCGCCGTCGACCTGCCCTTCCAGGAGTTCCAGCATGAACAAATTGGTCATTGCATCCCTGGTGCTGCTCGGAGCCGGTGTCCGGCCCGGACTGGCCGCGCCTGTGCGGTTGCCGCCTGAAGTGGTGGCGAAGCTGCAAAGCGGCCAGCGCATCGCCAAGCTGTGGGTCAGCCCCGAATTCAAGGCTGCCCAGGGGTTCCGGACCGGCCCGGTGGATTCGGACGTGACCAGCCGCTTCGCCGATATCACCAAGGATTTCCCGGCCGCCTTCGCCCGGCTGGCCCGGCCGGAATCGCCCAATGTGCTCGCGCTGACCCTGGTCGAATTGACCGTCAAGGAGCGGCCGCAGAACAACTACCTGGCTGCCACGGTCGGGATCGAAGGGCGGGTGACTGGCCCGGACGGCAACCTGATCCTGGCCTTCGCGACCCGCGAGGAGAACAGCAACGGGGTTGGCGTCCCGGGCAATTGCCGGAGGGCGGTGGCTACGATCGTCGCGGCTCTGGCCGGCGAGTTGGGCATGCCCTTGGGCAAAGCCGTGCCGGCCAGGCCGGAACCGGCGGTCGTCGCCGCTCCCCTGGTCTTCACGCCCCGACCGGAAGGGGATGGCAGTCCCCACCAGGAGCCGACCGCCCATGGGAACCACTACTGATCGGCCTTTCAGCCTGGAAAAGATCATGCCCCCGTGAGGGGGCATGATCGTTTGAGCGCGCCGGCCACTGTTCCAGCCGCTCAAGCGTGAGCGTTGTCTTCCCCAAAAGCCTCCCGGGCTGTCCGCCCTGCTTGAGCCAAAGCCGGGCGGACAGCCCGTGAGGGGTGCTAGTTGAACTTGTACTTGAACTGCAGGTGCAGCTTGGATTCGTGGACCGCATTGGTGGTGCTGAGGTCCGGGTTCACGATCGTGCCGTCGCCGAAGGTCTTGGCGACCCCGTACATGTATTCCGCACCATACTGCATGGTCCGGGTGATGTTCCAGATCACGTTGCCGCCCACCTGGATATAGCTCTTGAAGGCGCTGCCGGTAATGCCCTTGCTGGCATCCTCGGAATAGCCGACGTAGCTGCCGAACAGGTTGGTGTGCACCTTGGGCGTCCAGAAGTGCTCGTAGCCGACTTCCGCCTGCTTGGCCTGCACCAGGACCAGGGGTCCGTTCGCCTTCAGCTGGCTGACGCCATCCTGCAGACCGGCGCCATTCTGGCCGTCGCCGATTCCCACGTGGTAGACGAAGCTGTCCTCACCAAACTGGAAGTGACCGGCCACGGCCCAGGAGAAGGAATCCTTGGACAAGGTGCTGGTGCTGCCGGGAACGGTGGGGGTGGCGGAATTGAAGGTGTTCACGAAGAGGCTGTACTTGGAGTATGCGCCGGCGAAGCTGATGTGGCCCCAGGCATCCGAATACTGCAGGCGGCCGGTGAGGGACCCGGGCAGTTCGGCCCCGCCATTGTTCCCGAGGTTCAGGGTGGCGTTCTGTTCGAAGGCGACCGACAGGACGGTCTTCTTGTCCAGCGCGGCGGTGTAGCGCAGCTGGTTGATGCGGCCCACGCCGTACCAGTCCGCCAGCAGGCCGTCCCAGTCCAGGTAGTTGGGGGAGCCATCCGGATCCTCGAAGTTCGAATCGGTCTTGCCGGCCAGGAAGCCGTTCCACTCGCCGTACATCTGCCGGACGTGGGCGTAGTTCTTGCTCTCGCCGCTGATGACGCTCTTGGTCTCGGCGTCCTTGTTGGTGCCCAGGAAGTCCATTTCGAAGCGGGTCTTGACGTCACCGTACTCGCTGGGCGTGATGGTGCGGATGCCCACGCGGGACTCGTCCATGGTCATGTCCCAGGTGTTCTTGGGGCGGGCATTGTCGGGGGTGGAGGTGCTGGCGGTGCTCAGGCCCTGCATCACGCCACCGTGCTGGACACCGTCCATGACCACGTCGAAGCAGGCGTTGCCGTAGAACTGGATGCTGGAGTCGGTGCCGGGCACCTGGAAGTAGCCCTTGGGGGCATCGGCCATGGCCGGCAGAGCCAGGAGGGTCGCGGTGAGGGCAGTGATTGCTCTCAGGTGAAGTTTCATGGGGTAGCTCCAAAGTGTGAGGTAGAGGTTCGCCGTCCCCAAACGATTCGGGGCGGGCGGGAGGAACATGTGGACGACCCGTGGCGCGGGCCTAGAGGAAGCAGGTGACCTGATGTCCGGGTTCAGCTTCCTTGATGGGCGGTTTGGACAGCTTGCAGTGATCCATGCGCTTCCAGCAGCGGTCGTAGAAGGGGCAGCCGACCCGGATCTTGTCAGGGGAAGGCACGTCGCCGGTGAGGATGATGCGCTTGCGGCCGCGCTCGACCTTGGGGTCGGGGATGGGGACCGCGGACAGCAGCGCCTGGGTGTAGGGGTGCTGGGGGTTCCGGTAGAGGTCGGCGGAACGGGCGATTTCGACGATGGTGCCGAGATACATGACCGCGACCCGGGTGGAGATGTACTTGATGACTGCCAGGTCATGGGCGATGAACAGGTAGGTCAGGCCGAACTCTTCCTGCAGATCCTTGAACAGGTTCAGGATCTGGGCCTGGATCGAGACGTCCAGGGCCGAGACGGGCTCGTCGCACAGCACCAGTTCGGGCCGCAGGGCCAGGGCGCGGGCGATGCCGATGCGCTGCCGCTGGCCGCCGGAGAACTCGTGGGGAAACCGGTTCTTGAAGAACCGGGACAGCCCGACGCGCTCCATGAGCTGTTCCACGCGCTCTTCCATCTCCTGCCGGGACAGGGACAGGATGTTGTGCCCGTTGTAGATGCGCATGGGCTCGGCGATGATGTCGCCCGCGGTCATGCGCGGATTGAGCGAGGCGTACGGGTCCTGGAAGACCATCTGCATGTTCTTCCGGGCGGCGATCAGGTCCTTGTCCTTGAGCTTGGCGAGATCCTTGCCGTGCAGCAGCACCTCGCCGGAGGTGGGCCGGTGCAGCTGGGCGATGGCCCGGGCGGTGGTGGACTTGCCGCAGCCGGATTCGCCGACCAGGCCGAGGGTTTCGCCCTGCTTGAGCTGGAAGCTGATGCCGTCCACCGCGTAGATGAAGCCTTTCTTGCCGCTGAGGAAGCCGCCCCCGTAAGGGAAGTGCATCTTGAGGTCCTTGACCTCGAGCAGTGTTTCGCTGGCGGTCATGGTCACTTGTCCTCCGAATACAGCCAGCAACCGACGGTCCGCCCGTTATCGAGGTTCTTCCACTTCGGGTACTTCTTCTTGCAGATGTCCATGGCCTGGTCGCAGCGGGGATAGAACGGGCAGCAGTCCGGCAGGTCGATGACGTTGGGCGGCTGGCCCCGGATCGAGGACAGCCGTTCGTCATCCTCCCGGTCCAGCCGCGGCACCGACCGGATCAGCCCCTGGGTGTAGGGATGCATGGGCGAATCGAAGATCAGGTCCGTGGGGCCGCGCTCCACGAAACGCCCCGCATACATGACGCACAGGGTGTCGCAAGTGCCCGCCACCACCCCCAGGGAGTGGGTGATCAGGATGACCGCGGTGCCCAGGCGCTCGGTCAGGCCCTTCATGAGGTCCAGGATCTGGGCCTGGATGGTCACGTCCAGCGCACTCGTGGGCTCGTCGGCGATCAGGATCTCCGGATTGCAGGAGAGTCCCATGGCGATCATCACCCGCTGGCGCATGCCGCCGGAGAACTGGTGCGGATACTGGTCGATGCGTTTCTCAGGGGCGGGGATCCCGGCCAGCTTCAGCATCTCGATGGCCTTTTCCCTGGCCGCCTTCTTGTCGAGCTTCTGGTGCAGGACGATGGTCTCGATCATCTGGGTGGAGATGCGCAGGAAGGGATTCAGCGAGGTCATCGGATCCTGGAAGATCATGGCGATCTTGTTGCCCCGGATCTGCCGGATCTCGTGCTTGCTCATCTTGAGCATGTCCTTGCCGTGGTATAGGATCTCGCCGCCGGCGATGCGCCCCGGCGGGGACGGGATCATGTTGATCACGGAGAGGTTGGTCACGCTCTTGCCGGATCCCGATTCACCCACGATGCCCAGCGTCTCGCCCTTGTGCAGATCGAAGCTCACGCCGTCCACTGCCTTGACGATTCCTTCATCGGTATTGAAGTAGGTGCGCAGGTCCTTCACCTGCAGGATGGTGTCTTCGGTCATTGCCATTTCACTTGTCCTTTGCCAGCTGTGGTAGGTGGGAGGTGCGGCCTAGAGCTTGTTCTTGCTCTGGGGATCCAGCGCGTCCCGGAGACCATCGCCAAGGAAGTTCATGGCGAACAGGAAGACGGTCATGGTGATGGCGGGGGCCAGCAACTGCCATGGGTAGAGCTCCATGACATTGGCACCCTCGGAAACCAGCGAACCCCATGAGGCCATGGGCGCCGAAACGCCGAGCCCCAGGAAGGACAGGAAGGATTCCTGCATGATGAACTGCGGCACCATGAGGGTGGAGAACACCACGATCACCCCCAGCGTGTTGGGCGTGAGGTGCCGGAAGATGATCCGGCCCGTGCTGGCGCCCATGGACCTGGCCGCCTCGACGAACTCGGCGTTCTGCAGGCTCATGACCTGGCCGCGCACCACCCGGCAGATGGTCAGCCACGACACCAGGGCGATGGCGATGAACAGGTTGAAGATGTTCTGGCCGAACAGGGCCATCATGATGATCACCAGGAGCATGTACGGCAGGCTGTACATGATGTCCACGAAGCGCATCATCAGGTTGTCCAGGCGTCCGCCCACATAGCCGGAGATGCTGCCCAGGACGATCCCCACGAACACCGCGGTGAGGGTGCCGGTGAGCCCGATCATGATCGAGATGCGGCCGCCGTAGAGGATGCGCGACAGCAGGTCGCGGCCCAGGTTGTCCGTGCCCAGGAGGTAGACCCGGTTGTTCTCCGGATTGACCTGGGCGTCGATGCGCATGGCCTCGAGCTGGGCCTTTTCGTCCGCATTGAACTCGCTGCGGCCGTCGGCCTCCATGGTCTGCTTCATGTAGGCGGTGCGGGTGAACAGCATGACCTTGCCGGCGGAATGCAACGAAGGGGGCAGGTTCTGGTGCGAGACCACCTGCTCCTGGTAGGGGTAGATGGGCAGGACCGGCGAGGCCAGGCAGGCGACGAAATAGAAGACGATGATGATCAGGCCGCCGAAGGCCATCTTGTTCTTCCTGAGCCGGCGCCAGGCGTCGGTCCAGAGCGACACCGGCTTCATGGTCTGGTCGAATTCGTTGGTCAGCGAGTCGCGCTTGGGTGCGGTGGGTTTGGCCATGGCGTTGCTCACTTGTAGGAGATGCGCGGATCCAGGAATCCGTAAATGATGTCAACAAGGAAGTTCATAAACAGCATCAGGATGCTCAGGACGATGACGTCGCCCAGGATCAGCGTGTAGTCGCGGTTGAAGGCAGCCTGGATGTAGAACCGGCCCATGCCCGGAATGGTGAAGATGGTCTCCACCACCACCGTGCCGGTGAGGATCAGGGCGAAGGTTGGGCCGAGGTAGGACACCACCGGCAGCATGGCGCCTTTCAGCACGTGCTTGAGCATCACCACCGGCTCCGACAGGCCCTTGGCCCGGGCGGTGCGGATGAAGTCCGCGCGCAGGACGTCCAGGACCGAGGCCCGGGTCAGGCGGGCGATGCTGGCGAGATAGGGCAGGCACAAGGTCGCCACCGGCATGATCAGCACCAGCCAGCCGTTGCGCTCGCCGAGCCAGCCCGAGGTGGGCAGCCAGTCATGCTTGAGCGACAGGTAGAGCTTCAGCAGCGGCCCGATCACGAACAGCGGCACCGAGATGCCGATCACCGCCAGGGACATGCTGGAGTAGTCCACCCAGGTGTTCTGCTTCAGGGCCGAGATGATCCCGATGCTGATGCCGAACAGCACGGCCACGGCCAGGGCCATGAAGCCGAGCAGCATGGAGGTGGGCAGCGCCTGCTTCACCAGCTGGTTGACGGTGTAGTCCTTGTAGCGGAAGGAGGGGCCCAGATCGCCCTGGACGACCTGGCTCATGTAGCGCACGTACTGCCGAGGCATGGACTCGTCCATGTGGTACTTCTTCTGGAGGTTTTCCAGGATTTCCGGAGTCGTGTTGTGTTCGCTGGAAAAGGGGCCGCCCGGCGCCGACCGGACGATGATGAACGCGAACGTGATGATGATGAAGATGGTGGGGATGAGGCTGAGGAAACGCCGAATCGTGAACCTGATCATGGATGCCTTCTGTGGGTGGGAATTCGCGGTTCCCGCCGGCGGGCGCCGGCGCGGCTCGGGAAGGGCCGCGCGGCGGGGCCGGAGAGGATTCCACTTCGGGCGGGAGGGGCGGTGCGGCCCCTCCCGGCCCGGATGGCCTTGCGGTGGGTGAAGTCTATTTCTTGTGGATCCACTTGGTGGGGTGGATGTCCATGGCGTTGGCGTAGAGGCCGGTCCACTTGCTGGTGTTGATCAGGCTCTTGTTCACGTAGAAGAACCAGGGGGAGACCGCCTGGTCCTGGCTGATCAGGATCTCCTCGGCCTGCTCCAGGACCTTGTTGCGGGGATCGCCGCCGGCCATCTTGGCGGCCTTGGCCAGCAGGTTGTCGTATTTCCCGTTGGTGTAGAGGCCGTCATTGTTGCCGGCGCCGGTCTTGAACATGTCGAGGTAGTTGCCGGCATCCGGATAGTCGGCGAGCCAGCCGGCCCGGGCGACCATGAAGTTGTGGGTCTTCTGCCGGGTGTCCAGGAAAGTGTTCCATTCCAGGTTCTGCAGTTCCACGTCGATGCCCAGGTTGGCCTTCCAGGCCTGCTGGATGTATTCGCAGATCAGCTTGTGCCGGGCGCTGGTGTTGTAGATCAGGGGCACCTTGGGGAAGCCCTTGCCGGCGGGGAAGCCGGCCTGGGCCAGCAGTTTCCTGGCCGCCTCGGCATTGAAGGCGTTGCCCTTGGCGGTGCTGTAGCCCTGGATGGCGGGGACCAGGCCCGCGGAGGCCACGTCGCCGGCCTTCAGCACCTTGTCCACCAGATCCTGGCGGTTGACGGCCATGGACAGGGCCTTGCGCACCCGCACGTCGTTGAACGGCGCCTTGGTGGTGTTGAAGATGAAGTAGTAGACCGAAGAGCCGGCCAGGTGCTGGTAGTCCTTGCGCAGCTTGATCTCGTCGATCTTGCCGACCGGCACGGAATCGTCCGGCAGGTAGTCGATCTCGCCGGCCTTGTACTTGTCATAGGCGACGTTCTGATCCTCGATGGGCAGGTAGGTGATGCTCTTGAGCGAGACGTTCTTGGCGTCCCAGTAGTTCGGGTTCTTTTCCACCACGATCCGGTCCTGGGGCCGCCAGGACTTCAGCACGAACGGGCCGCTGCCCACGAAGTGCTCCGGCTTGACCCAGCTGGCGCCGTTCTTGGCGATCACCTGGGTGGGGGTGGCGGAGAAGGACGAATGGGTGAGCATGCTCAGGGCGTAAGGCAGGGGGCCGACGAAGGTCACCTGCAGGTCCTGGGCATCAACGGCCTTGATCTTGACGTCCTGGGCGGAGCCCTTGCCGGAATTGAAGGCCTTGGCCCCCTCGATGTTGTCCCCGAGCAGGTAGGCGTAGGGGGAGGCGGTCTTGGGCTCCAGCACCCGCAGCCAGGAATTCACGAAGTCCTGGGCGGTGATGGGATTGCCGTCCGACCATTTGGCGGGCCGGATGTGGAAGGTGTAGGTCTTGTGGTCGGCGCTCACTTCCCACTTGTCGGAAAGCCCGGGCACCGGCAGGGAGGTCTTGGCGTCATTGACCACCAGACCTTCGAACAGGGAGTAGGCCAGGCGGCTTTCGGGAACACCCGAAGTCAGGGCGGGATCCAGCGACTGGGGCTCGCTGCCGTTGTTCATGACGAAGTCCTGGGCACCCGCGGCCATCGCCGCAGTGAGGGCCAAGGCAAGACCGATCAACTTTTTCATTTGACCTCCTAGGTCTGGGAATTTTTCAAGGGATGAGATTTTGTACCTGATTTCCGGGAATTGAACAAGGAATATTTCCCATTATTCGCAGGAACTTTACCTACCCATGATTCCCAACTTCGGTCGAAAAGCTGCCGAGCTAGATTTTTTCCAGCCTGGCCGCAAGCCGGTAAAGCTCAAACCGGTCCTTGGCGCCAAGCTTGTTGGTGATGTTGGTGAGATGGTTCTCGATGGTCTTCTGGCTCACCTCGAGCACCGAGGCGATCTCCTCGGCCCGTTTGCCCCCGGACAGCAGCCGGAGGACCTCGATCTCACGATCGGAAAGCCCGGAGATTTCCGGGCGGGCGCCCGAGGACCTGGACGGATGCAGGCAGGCCGACTCCACCAGCAGTTTCAGGGAGGCCGGGTCCAGGTAGTACCTGCCCTCGCCGGCGGCGTCGAGGGCCGCGATCAGGCACTCCTGACCCGAATCCTTGGCAACGTAGGCCAGGGACCCGGCCCGGAAGGCGCCGGCGATGTAATCGAACGAGCGGTGCATGCTGACCACGACCACCGGCGCTCCGGGCAGGGTGCGGCGCAGCTTGGCAGTCAGGTCGATGCCGCTGGCTCCCGGCAGGCTGATGTCGACGATGAGCAGGTCCGGCGGCGCGCCGCCCGACTGGAGGAATTCGAGCGCGGCTTCCGCCGAGCCCGCTTCGCCGGTGCAGGCATAGTGGCCAGTGCGTTCGAGGATGACCTTGAACCCTTCACGGATCGCGCTGTGGTCGTCGACGATATAGACATTCTTCAAGTGGCCTCCTTGCGGCGCGTGGGCAGCGTCACCCGCAGGCATGCCCCGCCCCATGGTCCATAACCGAAATGAAACCGCCCGCCGATCATCCGCGCCCGTTCTTCCATGCCGGTTCGCCCGAGCCCGGGCTCGGCGCCGCGCGGACCGCGGCCGTCGTCGTCCACGGTGAGCTCGATGAAGTCGCCGAAACCGAACAGCACCACCCGGACGAACTTCGCTTCGGCATGCCGGCGCACGTTGGTGAGCGCCTCCTGGAGGATCCGGAACAGATTGATCTCCGTCTCCTGCTCCAGGAGCAGATTGTCCAGACCTTCCACCGTTAGCTTCACCTCGATCCCGGATTCCCGGGTCATCTGGGTGCAGAGCTGGGAAACCGCCTCGATGATCCCCAGGCGGTCCAGCTCCGCGGGCCGAAGGCCGTGGCAGATGCCGCGCACCTCCTCGATGGCCCGGTCCAGCATGAGGGTGGCCTGCTTGGAATACGGGTCTTCGCAAAGGCCGCAGTAGATCTTGGCGGTGGCCAGGTCCTGCGCGACCGCGTCATGCAGTTCGTAGGAGATGCGCAGGCGCTCGCCCTCCTGGGCGGCGATCAGGGCGCGCGAGAAGGCCCGGTTCTTGGCGGCGCCGGCGCTGGAAGCCCGCAAATTGACCTGCATGATGGAAAAGCCCACGACCGCCACCAGCAGGCTGGCGCCCATGACCAGGAAGACCACCCGGTAGGTTTGGGCCTGGGTCCTGGCGTAGCTGTCGACCCTGGCCTCCATGAGATAGAGGTTCGAATCGAACTCGGCGGCATACTGCAGGGCCTCCCGCTCGGCCCGCAGTTCCGAGGTCTCCATCCTGGAATAGGCCGCGTTGGCCTTGCCCGAGATCGCGGCGAACTCCGGGTCGTCCTTGAGCAGCTTCTGGACCGAAGGCCTGGCGCGGAACCGCTGGTAGGCGGTCTCGAAGTCCACCCGGGGGTTGGCGCTGGAGCGCAGGCCGAAACCCGCCGCCGCCTGGCCCCAGGACTCCCGCAGGTTCAGCAGGGCGATCCGGTCGTCCGCATAGGCGACCTGGGGCGAGAGGATCGCCTTGTAGAACATGACCAGGGCCAGAAGGGCGAGCACGCCGAAGTAGACCCTGGTCCAGGCTCCCGATTCGAAAGAGCCGCAGAGGCCTTGCCATGCGCGCCTGACCGCATTTTCCTGGGAATTCATCCCACCAGTATAGCGGCACCCCGGCCGGCTTTTCCTGCCGGCCGAACCGGGAGGGCGGGAAGACATTCAGTTGGCTTCTGCGCCATTCACTGGTATTTAATTAATCAACAATCAGTTCTACCAGCCTGAGGCTGCCCGCGCCCGGGACCTTCCGGGTGGAAGCCACGGCCCCGATGGAGTAAAAATGACCTTTTTCATGCTGGAAGCCCTGGAAAAACAGACCTTGCTGGAACGGTTCCTGCGCTACGTGCAGATCGACACCCAGAGTGATGAGGCGGCCGTCTGCAGCCCGTCGACCGAAAAGCAGAAGGATCTGGCACGGCTCCTGGTGCAGGAGCTCCAGGCCCTGGGCTGCGCGGACGCGGCCATGGACGGCTGGGGCTACGTCACGGCGACCGTCCCCGCCCGTCTCCCCGCGGGTCATCCCGAAGTGCCGGTGGTGGGATTCCTGGCCCATATGGACACCTACCACGCCACCCCGGGCGGAGGGGTGCGCCCCCAGGTCATCCGGGCCTACCCCGGCGGCGACATCGCCCTTCCTGGCACTCCGGACCACCCCATCCGGCTGTCCAGCAATCCCAACCTGCAGCGCTGCCAGGGGCATACCCTGGTGACCTCGGATGGCACCACCCTGCTGGGCGCCGACGACAAGGACGGGATCGCGGTGATCCTGACCATGATCGACTGGCTGCGGGCCCACCCCGGCCTGCCGCACGGCGCCCTGCGCATCGCCTTCACCACTGACGAGGAGGTCGGCCGGGGCACGGAGCACTTCGATCTGGAGGCCTTCGGGGCGAACTACGCCTACACGGTGGACGGCGCCGAACTGGGGGAAATCGAAGACGAATCGTTCTGCGCGGACACCGCCGTCATCACGGTAACCGGCCACGACGTGCACCCGGGCTACGCCAAGGGGGTGATGGTCAACGCCGTCCGCATCGCCGCGGCGATCACCGAAGGGCTGCCGCAGGAGAACCTGCCGGAAACCACCGAGGGCCGGGAGTCCTTCCTGCACCCGGTCAGCCTTTCCGGCGGCGTGGCCAAGGCCGAACTCAAGCTCCTGGTGCGGGCCTTCACCGAAGCGGAACTGGCCGGGCGGGAAGCGGATCTGCGCCGGGTCGCCGAAACGGTTGCGGGACGCTTTCCCGGGAGCGGGTTGCGGATCGACATCCAGCCCTCCTACCGGAACATGGGGCCGAAGATCGCCGAGGACCCCAAGGTGCTGGATTACGCCCTCGAGGCCATGCGGCGCCAGGCCATCCAGCCGGTCCGCCGGCCCATCCGCGGCGGCACCGACGGCTCGCGCCTCTCGCACATGGGCCTGCTCACGCCCAATCTTTTCGGCGGCGCCCAGAGCTATCATTCGGTCCACGAATGGGTCAGCCTTGAATGGATGGCCGCCTCGGTGGAATGCTGCCTGCAGATCGTGCAGGTTTGGACAGAAAAAGGCTAGCGGTCCGGATTGTTGGGATTCTCGACTGAATTCGATTGCTTGTCCGGGAACACCCAGGGATCGGACCGGTTCGGCGGGTTGTGGCGCGCGAAATTCGGCACCGCGCTGGCGCCGGGATGGTTCAGACCTCCGGCCCCTGGCATGGCAGTCATCATGGTCGTCAGGACGAGCGTCAGCATGGCTTCTCCTTGGCAAAATACGGGACCCTTCCGGTTACCCGCGCCCCCAATTTATGCCGGGCGGCGGGTCCGGCAAGCAGGAGATGCGGAGCCGGTCCGTCCATAAATCTCCGCGACGTTCCTGGCCCGAGGTATTATCCTTGCCCTAAAAGCGGGGTGCGAACTTGGATATGAAACGGCTAATGTATTTCTGCACGATCGTCGAGCAGGGACAGATCAGCCGCGCCGCGAAAATCCTGAACATCTCCCAGCCGCCCTTGAGCCTGCGCCTCAAAGAGCTGGAGGATGAACTCGGCATGGAACTCATCATCCGCAAGGGCCACGTCTGGGAGGTCACGGAAGCCGGGAAGGCACTTTACGAGCGGGCGCGCCAGGCGCTGAACCTGCTCACGGAGATCCCCAGGGAGGTCCGGAATGCCGCGGGCGGTTTCACCGGCCGAATATCGGTGGGGGTCTCGATGTCCTTCACCTCCTACTTCACAGAGGTTGTGCCGAGGCTATCCTCCAAGTTCGCACTGCTGGAGTTCCGCATTTTCGTTTCTGACAGCACAACGCTCGAGGAACTCGTGGAGTCCAGGAAACTCGACTTCGCGATCGTTCTATTGCCCACGAGAAAAGAAATCTTCGAAGTTCAACCGCTCTCGATGGATCATTTCTGCGTCGTTTATCCGGACGGTCTGATCCTGGAGCCGGTCGATGGGACCTTCGGAGTCAAGCTTCTGCAGGACATCCCGCTGATGCTGCTGAGGCTTTGGCACGGGGGGAGGACGTACGACCAGCTGCGCAGGGAATTCCAGAGGCTTGGAATCGCGCCGCGGATCCTGCTGGACAGCCCGAACGTCAGCGTGATCCTGGGCGCCCTGGACGACGGGGTGCAAGCGGCGGCCATTCTCCCGCTGAACCAGGTCTCCAGGAGTTTCCGGGAGCGCTACCAGGTGCGCAAGCTCGAAGGCATCCTGGACGGCATCCAGCCGGCCATCATCCACCTTCCGGACCGCTGTCTGACGCCCGCAACCCAGGAAGTGATGCGGGAGGTCGTCTGCGGAAGGGTTCAGCCAAACATCGGCTGACCTGACAGCCGCTATGGCCATTTCATCAAATATACCGGCTCGGTATACTCAGCATCCCTAAGATGGTATTTCAGCAATCCCTGGCTCAGGAGTACAACTCCACTATTCCATGATTTTTTGCGTCCTGTTTCCGGAATCCTGTTCCAGACCCACTTGCGCGACACCGGCGGGATCTTCAACCACCTGGCCCTGCCCGGCTCAGGCGCAGGTCGCCGTTCGCGGTATTTTGGCGCTCCCTGCCGAGCCGCCATCCATACCGCGTTGGTATGTCAAATATACATAAATGGTATTTTATGGGCAATCAGCCGATGGTGTATAAATTTACAATTCCACTTTGTCAGAGTCCTGGATCGTTGGTTGCTGTCTCCGGGATTGTTCATAGCTGCAAATCTGGCCTTTCAGTCCGTGGCATTGCCTGCAGGACCGAATGCGGATGTCCCTAGTCCGCTTTTACGACTCGTATACCGCATTAACGCCCTGTTCTGTTTTTTTCAGGTCGCACCAGAACGCCATTCGGTCCGTCGAGACCACAAAAGGAGGACACATGCTCACCGAGTCAGTCACGTCTCCAGCCGCGAGCGGGCAGGAGCCTCAGAATGTCAGCACCCCGAGAAAGGCGGCGATGGCCGCGTGGATCGGCAGCGCGCTGGAATATTACGACTTCTTCGTATACGGCACCGCTGCCGCGCTCATTTTCGGCAAGCTGTTCTTCCCCTCGAAGGATCCCATGGTGGGCACGATCGCCGCCCTGGCGACCTTCGGCGTCGGCTACGTCGCCCGCCCCATCGGCTCGTTCTTCCTCGGCCACCTGGGCGACAAGTACGGCCGCAAGAAGGTCCTCATCCTCACCCTCATCCTGATGGGCATCTCAACCTTCCTGGTGGGCTGCCTCCCGACCTACCAAAGCGTGGGCATCCTCGCGCCGATCCTGCTCGTCGTCTGTCGCCTCCTGCAGGGCCTCTCCGCCGCCGGTGAGCAGGCGGGCGCGAACTCCATGTCGCTCGAACACGCTCCTGCGCATCGCCGCGCCTTCTTCACCAGCTTCACCCTCAGCGGCACCCAGGGCGGGCTCATCCTGGCGACCCTGGTGTTCATCCCCATCGGCTCGATGCCGGAAGCTCAGCTCCTCAGCTGGGGCTGGCGCATCCCCTTCTTCTTCAGCGTCGTGGTCGTCGGCGTAGGCATCTGGATCCGGAAGACGCTGGAAGAAACGCCGGCGTTCAAGGCGGCGCAGAAGACCGCGCCCAAGAAGGTCAAGCTGCCCGTCGTCGTGCTGTTCAGCGAGAACCCCTGGGGCGTCGTCCGGATCATCTTCGCCTGCTTCTACTCTGTGATCAGCACGGTCTTCGCGGTCTACACGCTTTCCTACGGCGTGAACCAGATGCACATCGCCAAGTCGACGATGCTGACCGTCGTCGTCCTGGCCAACGTCATCGCGCTCGCCGCGATCCCGCTCTGGGCCATGCTTGCCGACCGGGTCGGACGCAAGCCGGTCTTCATCTTCGGGACGCTCGGCTGCGCCGTGATGGTCTGGCCGTACCTCTGGAGCATCCAGAACATGAACATCCCGCTCATCTTCGTGCTCGGCCTGCTCCTGTCGGGCGTCGTCTACAGTGCCAACAACGGCATCTGGCCGGCGATGTTCAACGAGCAGTTCGATACGCGCTACCGGCTCTCCGGCACGGCGATCGGGACCCAGATCGGCTTCGCCCTGGGCGGGTTCGCCCCGGCCATCGCCGGGACCCTCATGAAGACCGGCGGCTGGACCTATGTGGCCGTCTTCGCCAGCGCGACCGC
>Ga0316230_1002155_pt1 | contig 17752 bp, 43 predicted proteins | sample TBH18025metaG_FD_206004 | JGI IMG/M metagenome (GOLD analysis project Ga0316230, IMG submission 206004) | Freshwater microbial communities from Trout Bog Lake, Wisconsin, USA - TBH18025 | ecosystem: Environmental > Aquatic > Freshwater > Lake > Hypolimnion/Profundal zone | place: USA: Wisconsin...
GGAGTTCAGCTTGCAACCGAGGATGTCAGCCTTCGACTTTGCTTCCTCGATCGTCAAGTAGACGCCGATGTTGCGGTCCGTGCGCCACGGACGGTGACCCCACAGCTGGTACTGCGGTGACATCTGCGGAGGTGACCACATCTCGACGAAGCAATAGTCGATCTCACCGTTCGAACGTGCTGAACTCACCGCAGTCCATCCTCCGAACAGGATGAGCATGATGATGAGCAACAATACTGTGATTCCAAACATTTTTTCGAGCATGTTTTCCACGTTTTCCTTTCAGTTCACGTCCATCTTCGTCGCAGGAAATACAATTTCAGCAGGGTCTGCGTCCTTGATGTCGACCACAAGGATCGTCTCCTTGTGCACTGGGAAGGGCGTACCAAACCTCGTCAAAAATGTCGACGTCCTTTCAAACCCCATCAGCATCAGGTGCAAGGACATCCAGTCAATGAAGCGCCTCATGTGAGGATTCTACCACCGTCGCTGTCCTATTTACACTGCAATGAGTTCTGATCTGAGGTTCGTGACAACGTTGTTCATGATGCTCACAATCGTCCTCGTCGCAGGGTATGTCTTCGCGCGGGTCTTCAATTGAAAAACGCGTGACTACTTATTGTTGAGTTTCAAATGTCAAACTTGTACGCAGGCGCTCTTGAAATTTCAGGAGCAGCAACGTTAGGTTCTCTTAACGTCATCGGTTCAACATCAAACGCTGGAAAGATGTTCGTGTCCGGAAACTTTTCAGCAGGTCAGAATTTGGGCTCTCCAAATGTTTTCACTGCAATCAATCAATGGCTAACATCTTCATGGAAATCGAGCGTTACGACTAGTGGCAGTACGTCTATGCAGATCAATGCTCCTGGCTCGTATTTACACATTACGAATATGTCATTTTCTGGTTCTGCAGGCGTCTACACGTTTGCAAAATTTGAAAACGGATATCCTGATCCAGATTGCATGGTTCAAACGACAATTGCGAACGGTCAACCTTTTCCTGTGAACGTTACGTTGTCAGACGTTGATATGTACAATACAAGTGACGTCGTTGACATTCGTGTAAAGAGCAACAACGCCGGTGCAAATTTTCAATTGAACTTTGGTAACTTCATGATGCTCAAGGTGTTCTGAGCTTTCATACTTATCAGAATGAGGGTCAGGCTTTCAGAACTGCGTGTCGCGATACTCGATGTCCTCCTCGAAGCGATCGACCTTGACAGGCTAGCGAAACGGGGCCTTCGCGGGCGCACGCTGATGAGGTTGGGTTCACAGAATTGGGACGCTGACGAGACAGAAGAAGATGACTATGGCCTCAATGTCCCTGAAGAGGGAGACGATGAGCTCGTTCTCGTTGACAATAAAGGCGTCGTGGTCGCTAGCGTTTCAATCGAGGGAGACAGTGACGGCGAATGGAAGGACATTGCATCGTTGTACGCACACACGCCCGCTGATGCTGTGACGATCATGATGGCAGCGCTTGGGTACTGGAGGGCGATCAACCCATCACAGAACGTGTCACCTGCAGCGCAGTCAGTGATCAAGCGCTATTATGATCAGTACAAGGACGATCCCACACGCATCATGCAGCAATCGAGCTCAACGCGTTGGCAACCATGGCTCACTGCAATCTATCTCGCTCCTTCGAACATGCCTGAGCCGAACGTCAAGACTCCTCGCAACATAGAACAGTTGCGATCCCTCCAAAGACAGTCAACCATTGGCTTCGGTCAGATATACAGAGACAAAACAAAGACACGAAAGCATGACCTCGAGCTCCTGTGCAAGCTGCACAACTGGACAGAGGTCGTTGACCTGATCCATGATGCTGCTCGTGATGAGGACCCCGACTCACCCCTCGTGTGGAAGATCAGAAAGTGGGCGCATGATGATCCCGCTGGTTTGAAGCAGGTCATCGACAAGGTCCTGATGATGCCTGACTTCATGCGTTACGAGGTCAAGGAAGCGTTCAAGAAGTGGAACATCCCGCTCGGTGCGTTGAAGCCGTTACATGGTGAACCCGACCTGTGACGTGACAGTATAGTTACAAGCATGAGAATCCGCATGGGCACGCTGCGACGCATCATCCACGAGGCGTTGCTCGATGAGGAAGCGGCGAACCACGCATGGCCCGGACAGCCTCAGGCGAAGAACGTGTTGTCGCCTGACATCAATAGCAGAGAACAACTCGGCGCGATCTCAGCGAAAGCGATCGATACTGTAAATGACGAAGATGGACTTCCTGAACATCTTCGTGAACCACAAGTAAAACCTAGCGACTGCTGGGGCCCAGTTCCCCCAGATTCGGACCCGGTTCATGTCAGCGCCGATCCATTTTCGAGGGACTACTCGCCCCTACCCACCGGGAACATCAAGAGATAGATCAATAGTACTACTTGTCTACGTACAATTTCAATTGTCGATCAATTACGATTAATCGTTTAAGCGCTGAGTTCCTCGAAGTCTGCGTCCCATGACGCGACCCATCCGTAAGTGTCATTAGCAAGGACGAACAGGAAGTGCCCTGATCCTGTGTCTACCTCATCGTGCCGCGCCAGGAAGAGCGCGAGGCACCTTTTCCTGACCTCGAGGCCGGCTAGTGCGTACGCCTGATCGGAGTTGCTAATCCGTTTAGGCGCCCTTCGCATGATGATCGACCCTGAACCATCCTTCGGTCCCATGATGAGCAGATCACCCGTCAGCATCGTCAACCATGCGTCTCAGTTGCTCGGCGAGCGTTCGCTTGATGACACACGTTTTCTCTCCCACGTGCAGGATGACGTAGTCACGTTCAGTCGAACGGAAGAACGCATTTGCTTTTGTCACTGCTTCGACTGACCAGTCTTCTTCGCCACACACACCATTCTCGGTATTTCTGAGAACGTCAGATCATGCACTCTGTGCCATTCAGACACGATGCCACACTTACGACAAGTATCATCCTGTTCGAGGAGCTTAACAATACTGTCGCCTCTCGTGCTGTATTCGTCTAGTTTATGCATGTTCACTTTCGTATGTAGTGCCATCGATCTGTGTCAAAACGCGTGGGTCGACGTGCTGCACAACCGATGTCCTTGCACATGAGCGTCCCGTCGCAGGAGTGTTCGAGTCCCATGGCATGCCCAATTTCATGAGCGAATGTGATGACCATCTGGTCAGGCGTGTAGTCCTCATTCGCGTAGATGAACTGCCGGACAGTGACGTCAGCGTGGCCCGTGAAATCGTTCCACACCGTCTTCCCCAGAGGTGAGAACTCCCCGCCTGGGTGGATGCAGATCTCCCTAGGCTCGTAGGTGCACTGCGTGATCCTCACCTCGTCGAACGGCTTGTCGTAAGGCAGTGCCTTCTCCCAATCAGAGATTGCCTCCTCTATCAGTGCGATGTCAGTGCTCGAGAATGCAGGGTCGATGTCTACGTTGTAGGAGCTCGGCGGCTTGTCGACTGGCTTCATCCCCTCGACGAGGCACACGGCGCCGCCGCAGCTCGCGAGCACCGCGACAGTCATGAGCGCCAGCGTCACCCTGCTCGGTGATTCACAACGTTCCCTTCTTTTCATTCACATGCACCCACGTCCAATGTATTGGATGGCCTAATACGTTGGTCTAAAGAGTTATCTTGGGCCAACGTGGGAGCCGTGGTGGCCAATTTAGAGGCCTTATGGGCTGCCCAATAAGCTTTGACACCTTCACTGATATTCTTACGTGATTCTAGCGATCTTTTTTGTCCACGTAACGTTTTGCTGAGATTTGCTTTTTCTACGTCTGAAAGACGTCGCTTTGATGCAGCAATCGAAAGTCGTTGACGCGTTATTTCACTACGTTTTTCTCCCTTACATTTTCTTTGCGCATCAGCCATTCGTTTTCTTGTGAATTCAGAAGGAGGTTCGCGTCTCCGTCGTTTTTCGCTCATTTTGAGTTTAGATTCAGGACTAGCGTTTAATACGCCTTCGCCTCCATCAGTCAAATTCGATCCCCAGTGACCCTCAAGACCATGGTGAGTTTTCAACAGTGCAATCAATTCGACTTCACGGTCAAGTGCCCATCGTTCAACGAGCGTCTCAAAAACGATGATGCGTTTCTTGTGGCCGTGTTTTGCAACAATATTCTTCCAAATCACGTTACGAGGTTTGACATTTTTCAGACGTCGCTTGTTGCCCTTTCCAACATAGAAAGGTCGATCATCACTTGTGATATCAATGTAAGTGTAATAACGTTTGAACATCACGTTTCTTCCATTCCCTTCTCTGCCATGATCTCCTTGAGAAGGTTTCCCAACTCGACGTATTTTGAACCGAGAGTCACGATGTCGACCTTGCTGAGTCGCTTCACGTCGTAGGAACATACGTACTTGGGACGCTTTGTGCCGAGACCAAAGAAGTCGAACACAGGTTGCAGTTGAACGTATCCCTCCTTCTCGCGAAGTTGGACGCGCTTGCCGTTGAAGTCGCGATAGATACGTACACTCCTCCTGTACCTGCGACCTGCTACTACCTTGACGTACTCTTCCTCGGGTTTGACAGGGACGGGCGCATGCTCACGCACGATCCTGTAGATCTCACCGCCCCAGCTCGCAGCTCTGACACAGACGAAGTCACCCTCAGCTAGGTTGTATTCAGCGAGCGTGCGTGTCATTCTCTTCCTCGATGATGTGTGACCATTTCTTCATGAGCTCAGTTCCCACCGCCTTTTCCATCAACAACTTGCTTTCTGCGCTGATCCCGACGGGCGTGGATCGCTTGCCAAATGCAGATCGTAGCCAAGATCGAAAAGATGACAGCCTCGATTGCGTGCGTGTGATCAACCATCTGATGCCCTTCCATATCATCTTAACCCATGCAGGCCCGGAATTGCATCTCCTGTCGAGCCATGTTTCCATGCCCGGGTACTTGTAGTCAAGGTAGAAGATTCCTCCGACAGGTATCGTCATGGGTTGGATTGAAACGAGTTGTGGAGCACGTAGTAGTGGGAACGTACTCCTGACGAGAGGAAGCGCGAATTGCCCGAAGCCAGTGAAGTGCTTCGGTTCCTTACTCCACAACACGGTGATCTGCCTTACAACATTACTTTCGTACTCCACGGCAATGACGATGCCGAGGGAGCTGCGGTCGCCAGTGTGGGCAATCGTCCCCGCGTGGTACACCCAGTCACCGGGCGTGAGCGTGTTTCCTGCGTCCTTCGGATCGAAGTGACAGATGCAGGATGGATGATCGTACCTGGTGAAAGGCGTTTCTACGTCAGGCCTCGTGTACGTCTTGAGCGAGCTCACTTTTTCTTCTCTTCTGGGATGTCAAGTACGTTGATTGTCCCGTAGAAATCCTTCCTAATCTTGGATTTCTCGTAGCGAGGAAGGATCCCTTTCCTCATTGTGAAGACGTTCGGATCGAACCACAACGCTAGCTTTGGGACAGTCGACCACAACACGCTGATGTTTGTGGCATCCAAAGACGTGACAATGCCGAACGCTTCCTCATCCTGACTGTGTATGACAAGCGCGCCTGGAACGAGCGGCTTACCATCCACCACGATGAGAGGATGTGAGTCTGTTTCGTAGATGCGTAGCTCACCCATCCTTTTTCTCCACGATCGCAAGCAGGTCTTTCATGATGTCTGCGTCGATCTGTTCTCGGATCTGCTCTGCTGCATTTGCGTTGACCCTCACGAGCAATTCAACGGGTATCGTCCACATGACATTTGCGGTCTCTGACTCAAGATCAGATGAGATGACGATGCCGTAAGAATCTGTCTCGCCCTTGTCCCGTTGAGACGTACCGAAGAACACCATGTCTCCCGGGAGAGGTACGTAGTCCTTTGTGAAGGGCTCGTACGCTTCCTGAAGAAACCTGAACTCTTCGGTGGTGAACTTCATGTTTTCTTTTCGATGCTGGAGTCGAGCGCTGCCTCGAGATCTTTCGACGAAAGATTCCAACCAGAAGCAGACCTGAAGTCCTCCGCTGACTCAACTGTCCACGTAGCATCAAGCTTCCGTGACGTTGAGTTGATGCTCCACAGGACAGTGATCTGATACTCATCGTTCCTGTCAATTGCGATGACTAGTCCTTGGACGTTGTCGTACCGGTGCTTGACGGCATCGCCAGGCTTTGCGTCGAGGGCGATGACAGACGCTTCGTCGGTCACTTCATCGAACTTGAACCCGGTGTACGTTTTGAGTTGACTCACTCCATCCCCCTGCGCTTTGCTTCTTCGAGTATGACATTGTCGAGCCTCGTCCTCATCGTTGCTAGCTCCAGGAGCGTGACGTGGTGCCATCCTGACGGCGTCATTGTCTGCGTACGACACATCACAGGCCACATGAAACCGACAGTGTCAATGACCGGGTCAAATGTGAAGTGATGCGTGTGCCTTAGGTCCCGGCGCGTCGATGCTTCGATGTGCGTTAGCCTGTAGATCTGACCGGTGTGATCACGATCGTACAGTTCATTCAGGAAGAACTCCCTGCCGTCGTACTCCCCACTCAGAAGGCTTTCTTCATCCATCTGTGATACCTCAGTTCATCATACGGCATCGGGCCGCGAAGGACATGCCCCCGCGGCCCGATGACTTTCATCGTGGCGTGTCGATCAGGCGCTTGCGCCGCGACCCTTGCCGGTCGTGCCGTTCGCCTTCTCCGTTGTGTTCAGGACGGTGCCGAGCTGGCTCGCCAGTGCAGTGCCCTTGAGCATCTCCTGGAGGATCTCGACAACGCTCTTCTTCCCGCCGCTGAGGATGCCCAGGGGCGCCATGGCCTCCGCGACCTTCTCGACCATGGCGCGCTCGCCGAATGCGGACAGCGCTGCGATGAGGTCGGGCGTGATGGCCTGGCCCTTCTCGACGACTGCCTTGACCTGCGCCGCGAGCTCCTTGAGCTTGAGCGCCTGTGCCTTCTCGTCGAAGGTGACCTGCACCTCGCGGTCGGCCACGTTGCGTGCCCTTGCGACAGCTGCGATCTCATCGCGAGCTCTCTCTGTCTCGAGTTCCTTGGTGATCTGCACTGACTGGACCGTAGAGTTCGCCTCGAGCGCTGCGAGGTCGACCTCAAGCTTGTGCTTGACGTTTTCCTTCTGCAGTTCCATGTTTGCGTGCTGCGTCTCGGCCTGAGCCAGTGCAGTCTGACGCTTGATGTCCTCGGCCTCCTTGACGTAGGAGAGCTTGCGGCGCTCCGACTGGAGGACGAGGGCGTTCTGGATGACGTCCCTCTGCGCGGCGACGAGCATCTTCTCGACCTCTGCGTTCTGCATCGAGATTGCGAGCACCTCGACGTCGTAGATGCGCATGCCATTCTCCTCGAAGAACGCTCCTTCCCTTGTAGACTTGGCCTTCGCCTTGCCACCTGAGGCGTCTTCGGAAGCTGTTGCCTTCCCAAGGACCACGTCCCTGACGAAGTCAGTGTGGTTGCCGTAGAGTTCCTCGATGCCGACCTTCTGCACCGCAGCCCGGAGGCGGGAGCGCTCGTGGTCGCACAGGAACTTGACGTAGTTGTCGACATTGAACCACCTGTTCGGGTCACCTTCGAAGGAGACGCGGTAGCTCACCTTGATGTTGAGCTTGCAGAAGTCCTTCGTCTCCACCTCGATGACGTCGCTGACCTTGTTCGCTGTGGTCAGAAGATAGACAGTCTGGAACATCTTGTCCGTCGTCTTGGGCTTGCCCGTCGAGAGGGTGAGGACCTGCGGTGCCTCATCGTACTCGAGCGTGAAGGTCCCAGGACCCTGAACCACGCGTCGATCGCCGTTCTTGCGAACGAGGAGCGCAGCGAAGCCAGTCCAGAGGGTTGCGGTCACGGCGCCGTCGTACTTCGTGTTAAGCACGATGCTCCGAGGAGCTGTGAACTTCGTCTTGCGATCGAAGGCATCACCCGGGAGCGACTTGCTCGCACCCTTGATCATGATCTTTCGCGTCGTGTCAGGAGTCGCGACAGCCGAAGCAGCGCTGTACGTTGCGCTGTCAGCGTTGTAGATCGCATTGTTGAGCATCACCTCGGACCCGCCGGCCGCGGACATGATGTCCTGGTCGTCGACACCGAGACGGGCGGCGTTGATCTCGAGCGCCTCACCGTTGCCTGGGTACATCAGCTCGCACAGCTTCAGGGGAAGTGCGCGGTTGACGATGACCTCATGCCTGGGATCAGGGAGGAAGACCTGCGGACCGAACTCAGTCCGAATGGCACCGGTCAGCCGGTTGAGGACATAGCGCGACTCGCCGAGCGGGATCGCGATGCCGAAGTGGACGTCCTGCTCGCCGTACTTGATGACGGCGTGCTCCTTGCGAGGAAAGTAGATCGTCTGCTGCTTGCCCGTGACGAAGAGCTCGTCGCCGGCCTTGCGCTGCGTGCCGTCGTCCTCCGTGTAGTCAGCGATGACTCGAATGTGGATGCCGCTCGCGGCGGTCAGCTCCTGAGCGCGGAACTTCTTCGCCTTGGCCTTGTCCGGGTTCGACTTGATGGGAGCCTCGACGAACTTCTCAGTCGGTCGAGGGAACACCACCGCGGGTCCGTGGACGTAGCGCTTGGTGCCGTCCTGGTCGAGGAGGAGACAGTACTCGAGGAGTTCGAGCGTGACAGCCTCTCGAACGTAGCGAGTCTCACCGTTGACGTGCTCGGGTACGACCTCGATGCCTGTGGAGGGCATGTAGAAGGAGACGTTGGTTCCCTTGATGACGAAGAGCTTGCCCATCGTCAGGTCCTTCTCGGACGGGATGTCGAAGCTTCCCTTGGGGGCGTCGGCGAGAGACTGCGTCTTCTTGTTGCTCTTCGCGTCGACAGCGGCGTCAGCGCCTTCCTGCGTCTTGATGACCGCATTGTGCCAGTTTGCCCGTGCAGCCTCTTCGTCGTATACGCGGACGAGCAGGTACTCGTTGCTGCGGAGGTTGTGCCCCTGCAGGACCTTCGCCATCTGACCGGGCCAGAGCGCAAAGCTCGCAGGACCGGAGATGTTCACCTTCTTACCGATCCGGAGGACCGGAGTCGACATCTTACCCGAACCCGTCGGGTGCTTGTCGCCTTCAGCGGCGTTCTTGAGTGTACAGTAGAACCCTTCCGGCGCTGTCTGGAAGAGCTGTACACCTTCTGCCATCGGCACCGGTCGAAATCGTTTCGTCTTTGTGTCGAACAAAACACATCGATCGGTCCCTGCAAGGCTGGTCTTGAATGGTCCAACGTAACAGTCGATGCTGCCTTTGGTAGCATCGCTGACGAGTGCGTACTCATTCGGAGCGAGAATCAGATCACGTTCGTTACGATCATTTTCAGTTGTGGCCATGTGTTTCATTTCCTTGTGGGTGAATTATTATACATGATAAGAGGATGTACAAGCATGATATCATACATCATTTTGAACAATGTGAACATCAAAAAAACGTTGGAATTTCGTCTTAAACGCTTGAAGAGCGATGGAAACGACATTGCAATCACGCTGCCGAGGGTTCAACGTGTATGATACATTGGACAATGCGCAAATACGGTAATGATGCTTTCGCAATTACGCAGTTGAAGACGTATGATACGTGGGAGGAAGCCTGCGAAGATGAAAAGTTGCTCATTAAAGAGCATAAGACGTTCATACGTGACTATCCTGACAATGGATACAACATGACTGAAGGAGGCGATGGATGCCCGGGTTATCGATTCACTTCTGAGCAAAAGGCACGACAATCAGAAATCATGCGTAAACTTCGTCCCATGCTCGGACGAAAACACACCGAAGAAACGAAACGCGCGATGAGCAATGCTCACAAAGGACATGTATACAGCGAAGATGAGTGCAAGAAACGAGCTGAACGTGCGCGTCAACAAGGATATCGTAACAAAGGACATCGTCACACCCATGAAGCGCGAAAATGTATGAGTGAAAAGCACAAGGTCGCTGTCGTTCAACTGACACTCGACAATGAGTTCATCGCAACACATGCGTCAGCAACAGACGCGGGAAAGACGACGGGAATCAAGCGCCAGTACATCTTCAAGTGCTGCCGTGATAATACGTTGTCAAATGGCGGATTTAAGTGGCGTTACCTCGACCTAGAAAGGTCGAAAGTTCAATACAAGCGCAAAGACGTTTAACGCACGTTCTTTTAACAGAGGATGTGCACGCTCGTGCCGGCGGTGAGGATCTTGTAGCTCAAGACGATCCGTCCGTCGGACGCCGTCGAGAAGACGCAGATCTTGTGCACGGCAGGGTAGCCGAAGCCCTCGCAGCTCTTCGGATCGAGCACGTAGTTTGCGACAACGAGGTCGAACCAGAACGGTCCGGACTGCGAAGAATGCGCGAGCACCATGCCCGGCAACACATCCTCAGCGTTGAGGGTCCTGTTGCTGCTCACGGTTCGTTTTCACACAGTCGGGCGTGATGAATGGGACACCGAGGCGTGGCCTTGTCAAGGGCAGCATAGCGAACGGCGTAGTCACAGCCACACGTCGGACACGTCCACAGGCGCTCCTTCGTCCTTGCGTTGTGCAGGCGATGCGCAGCCTCAAACGCAATGAGGATCGTGACGAGCCCGATTGCACATGCGCACATGATGATGATGGTTGCAAACGCGATTGTCATAATCACACCTTGATTTTCTGGAGTTGACCGTCAAATACCCATCCCATGATGAGAGGATTCGACCACAGTACGTATGTCATGCCTGTGTCATCTAACGCAATGATCATGCCGATTGCTTTTTTGTTCACTGATCCCACCTTCTTGGGACGCTTCGTCACTTCATCACGGCTGCCCGGGCCGGCAGCGTAAACGTCGATCTCACTGACGCCTCTGATCAGGACGATGTCCCCTGGAAGTCCTCTGACGTCGTTCGGCTTGCTCATGCGTTGATCTTGAAGAACTGTGCTGAGTCAAGCACATTCTCTCGTTTGAGTCGCAGGTCTTCGAGGTACGTGATGTACGTAACGTCAGACTCGGGTTCCCTTAGCTTCGAGATCAGCATACACAACGTCGGACGCTTCTCAGTCTTTGAGTTCGGCCACCACCACGTGAAGACGTCACCGGGCTTGAGGTCATTGACTGAATTGAACGATCGGCTCATACGTACACGTATATCCTCGCAGCGCTCCTGTAGGTCTCCTGCCGCAGCCTAGAATTTACGATAATGCCGAGCCGTTGGACATCTCCTCCATTCCAATTTTTCTCTGCCACGTTCCAGACACACAGGCCCATGTCGTGACCGTCAACCGCTTCGCCGATCATGTTGCCCGGGACGATGTCCTTCGTCATGGTGAGCTTGCGGCGCTTGTCGAGCTTCTTGATGTCGTTGTTCGCCTTGATGATGGCCTTGAAGGCGTCGTGGGTCATTCGTTAGAGTCCCTTGATGCCCTTCGTTGAGATGTGTGACAGGTCCTGTGCTGTGTCACCCAACATGGCTTCCGCGTAACAAGTGCATGTCGGGCAAGTACGCATCACGTCACCGTTCTTGCAGAAGTTGATTGCGTACCGAGCATTCTCAAAGACCGCTTCGTTGTGCTCGAAGCACCGACCGCAATAGGTCATTGTCGCGGTCTCCTTGATGCACATGATCATCAACTTGAATGCCATGTGTTTATCTATGGCGATTTCTAGCGCAGCGGCGACAGGGGTGGCTCCTCACTCGTAGGAGACCACTCTTCAACATGTCTATTGATGCTGATGCTTGACAGGTTGTCCGTGACGCGGTGGCAACGTAGGCACGTCCGCGCCTCCACGCACGTTTGACGAGTGAACTCCTCGCCAGAGAATGAGACCTCAGTCCGAAGCCGACGAATCCCTAGCTCTCGCTCTCCGCAAGTGCTGCAGAATCCGAATTCATCAACGTGCCAGCGCGTTCCATGGAGCCTGCTGTGCTCCTCAAGTGCGTTGTTGATGCGCATGCGCGCCCATTCTCGTTGACCTGCTAGCTTTATGTCATGCTCGAGCTGCGCCTTCCGAGCAGCCTCGAGCGCCCTACGACGTTCGAACCATGTGTTAATGAACTTGATCATCCGATCTCCTCATGACCTTTCGAGCAACACAGAGAGTTCCTTCAGCGGAATAACGACCGTCGGCTCATCATCGTCAGGGTCGCTGATGAAGATGATTTCCACATCAAGCGTCACGTTGTCGACGATGTGATCGATGATCGAGTCTGTCATGATTGCGATCCAGAGGACATTGTCTCGACCTCGAGCCACACGTTCCACTCATGCGAGTCCCTCTTCGTCCAGGACCTCGCAGCCCGGGCGAATCCAAAGATCGCAGGCTTGTCGTAGGTGCGCTTGACGAGCTCGTCGTACGCCGCCTTCGCTGAGGTGGTAGGAATGCCGAAATCCGCTCCGATGACCTTGCTCATTTGCGCGCCCTCTTCTCTGCGCGAAGTGCTTTCATCGCCTCGCGCTCTGCCCTGATGACTTCCTTGGGACGATTCTTACTGCCCGCAGGGCGACCTCGGCCACGCTTCACCTCGCCTGGTTTGAGGTCAACTGGACGCGGCTTCACCACGTGTGTGGTGTCGAACGGGTTACCCCGTGTGGGAGCGATCTTCAGGATGATGAGCGGGTCCCGCATGCTGACGTACCTCGTCATCGGGTTGCGTCTGTCGGTGTCCTCGTCCCACAGGGTGACGAGCCCAGTGTCATCATCGATGCTCCTGACCTTTCCGACGAGCGTGTAGATCCACGGATTGCCCCTGAGGAGTGTCGTGCTGACATCAGCAACGATGCGATCGCCGATGTCGAACAGCGGCAGCGTCGTTGTCACGCCGTCGAGTACAGTCGTGATGACTCCCGGCTTGAGGTGATCGATCGGCTGCCGCCGCGCGAGCCAGCGCTGTCGACGTTCATCGTCCGAGACACTTGCATCTTCCGGATCGACAACGTCGTCATCGTCCTTGGGCTCGACTCCTGCGTCGATCGCGCTCTGCACCATGCGCTCAATGTCGCTGAGCTCTTCAACCGGTACTGTGCTCTCGTCAGTGCTCATGGTTCCATCCTACCACGTAAGAGGTTTGTGTTGCACAGTCGTCAGGCTTTTTCGAGCTCAGCTGCGTAAATCCAGCCGGTACGCATGGTCACGCTGTCAAGCACGAATATCGAGTCCCTTGCGACGAGGGCATCATCACGAGACATCACTGCGATGATGACGCCAAACGTGAATGCCTTCACAAAGAACAGTCGATCCTTCAAGTCTGAGGCTGCGTTCGCAAGGTTGTACGTCCTGTACAACGCGCCAGGTTGCCTCACGCCGTTCTCATTGAAAAGCCGGCAGCGAACGATGTCGCCTGGAAGAAAGTCCGTCTTGAAGCGTCCTGGCGATAAATCAGTCTTCGGGCGCTCAGCCATCTATCGTAGATATACAGCGACGGTGCCGGCGTTTATCAGACGCTTTTTATCGCAGCGTAAGAGTAGATCCAACCGGTGCGCATGGTCGCGCTGTCGAGAACGTACAGTACGTCCCTCTGTGAGCCCCATGTCTTCGTCGTACCTGCCTCAGCGTTCGTGAGCTTGAGGTCGATGACGTTCATCATCTTCGTCTCCGTGACCTCAAACGCAATCTGGTGCTTCGATGCTAGCATGATCATTTACTCCAGTGTCTTGTAGAGAAGTTTCAGGACGTCAACTGCCGATGCGATGTCTTCGTGCTCCTGTTCGTTCGTCACGATCGGCGTGTTGGCCTCGAGAAGTGTGATCGCGGTGTCCAACCCTTGCAACACCTTCTCGCACTCCTCGTCGTACATCGAGAGCCTGATGAGCTTCTTACGTGTCGCTCTCATGGGTTGACCTTTCGAAGGACGTTGATGAACTGGGTGACCTGCTCGATGACAGGACGGTTAGTGTAGATGGCGTCCTCTAACGTCTCACGCACGACCTCAAGCGCCTCGAGGAGCTTGCTCGCCTCACCCTTGTTCATGCGCAGAACGATGTTCTCTTCCTTCGTTGCTTTCATCTTTTCCTCACGATTGCGAAGCAGAGCCACAGCGGCCCGACAATGACCTGAAACGTCCTAAGCTTGTCCCGTGCGCTGACAATCGTTGCGATCGACAGGTGATGACGATGCTCGTATCCCTTGTCGGTCACGTCATACCATCCTGACCAATCGAACGCGAACTGGCACAGGAGACGACGAACCTGAAAGATACGATTCATCTGGTAGAGGTCCATCGTTCTGCAGATGCGCCGATCACCGACAGGAACGTCTGTGTGTCGATGAGCTTGAAGCAAGCCTTGCCTCGCACCTCACGTTCCCTGGGTGAGCTGAAGGCGACGCCGAGCATGAAGAGCGTTGCAACGTAGATGAGGTCGTCTCGGTTCATTCGTCCACCTTCGGTGATAGTAACCCCACGATCACGTCCATTGCACTCAGTTCTTCCTCTTCACGTGCACACATTGCGTTGTGCCCCTCGTCCTCGGGAGATGATTCTGCGAGACAGTGACGTTCGCTGCTGAACTCGATCGCACGCCTGAGCATCTCCTTGAGAAACTTCGCCTCATCGTCGGACATGTCGAGGGTGACGCGGTTCTCGATGCGAGGGAACTTGATGACGTAGCGGTTGACGTTCATCGCCAGTCCTTCTTGAGGGCCTGGATGAACCCGTCGACCTTCATGACGTGCTCAACGTCCTCGCGTTCAATCGCCCAACTTCCGGTGACGTTCATGAGGTACTTGAGCGATCGCATGACATCCTCGAACTCCTTGACCTTCACTTCAATGCTGAGGAGCTCGTTGCTCTCGTCCTCACGTGAATTGATGTACATCACAGCATCACCACAGGTGATAGGACGTGCGTGAAGTCCTCGAGCTCGTCGATCATGCCGTACCCACCTTCGGTGACGAGACCTGAGCTCGGGTAGTCAGCTTTCCTCGCGAGGGAGCACACGAACCTGATGCACTTCGCAAGCTGCAACGCTTCCTCAGGAGGAATAAGGACTGAACCGATCTGCACGTCGTCGACGTCGTCGAAGTACTTGACTATCTTCATGACTTCTCCACGTTAGAGATGAACTTGTACACCTCGTCGATCGACCGTTCCTCAATGTCCTCAAGGTCTGCGAAGCTCTCAGCCATGTTGATGACGTGCCTGAAGTTCTCCTTCAGTGTCAACCACTCCTCACGTGTGAGGGTGATGCTGTGAAGACTCAGACCGTCGAGGGTCTCGCTGTACCTGGTGCATTTCATTGTCAATCTCCGTGGGACGTGCAGGCGTCGGACCTGCGCTGTTGCCTGTTCGCACGATTTTCATCGTGCTACTGAGGCTGCCTCTGCCACCTGGGCTAACGTCCCGGAGCCCACTGTCGGGTTTGAACCGACGACCGCCGGTTTACAAAACCGGTGCTCTACCGCTGAGCTAAGTGGGCTTGATTGTAGTGTGAGTGACCTTGAGATACAATCTTACCATGGCACAAGTTACAAATACACAGCCATCAGTTTACGTGATTGAGAATCTCATCAACGGGAGAGCGTACATAGGTTGGACAGTGAATGAAAAGCGTCGATGGTACAAGCATCGAACTGCCTCTAGAACCGGTCGTTCTTACCTCTATCGTGCAATGCGTAAGCATGGTATCGAGAATTTCGTGATGCATCACGTTGATGATTATGAAACGCGTGATGCAGCAAAAGCAGGTGAAGTGGAATGGATCGCATACCTGCGCATGATGCGTGTCAAACTCTACAACGAGACTGACGGTGGCGACGGAACATCTGGAAGAAAGAATAGCCCAGAGACGATCGCAAAGATGAAAGCTGCACACAAAGGAAAGATCATCTCGCCCGAGCAACGGGCGCAAATCAGCAAAACACTGAAGAAGTTCAATGAAGAAATTGGTATGTCGCCTGAAACGCGTGCTAAAATTTCAGAACGACTGAAAGGTAAACAGAAGCCTTTGCGTACGCCTGAACACTGCGAAAAATTACGTAAAGCTGCAATCGCTCGCGATTCTCACGTAACTTCAGATAAAACGCGTGAAAAGATGCGTCAAGCAGCTTACACACGCGAAGAACGCAAGAAACTTGGGCTCCCAAGCTTAAGAGAGCTCAAGCGTCAAGCGCGGCTCGACAAGAGTTAGAACCCAGCCTTCTTGAAGCTACCCCTTTCTTCGAGCCCTGTCTCGGTGAGACCGAGGATGTACGTTGTGCCGCATTTCCCCCAACGATTTTTTGTTACTTCGAAGAGGAGGCACCCGTACGTGTCCGACTTTTCTTTTTCATCCACGAACATATTCGCGTGGATATCGATAGCATGTCGAATTTTATTCGCACCAGCGAAATCTCCATTTTTTGTCACCTGACAGATGAAGATGGTCACCGCGTAGTTCTGCTGCGACCAGTCGACCATCATCTCTGCACAGTAACCCGGCGTCTTCCCCGTTGTGCCACGCGATTCGCCGTGGCTGTCGACGTACTTGCCATCGTCAAGTGTTTGAAGCGAATCTTGGAGGAAGAAGATCTGCTTCCCAGGGTTCTGGGCCTTGACGTTGTCAAGGAAGTTGTAGACCTTCGGGAGCATACGCTCCTCGCCGACCATGAAGTCGTTCTTCAACCTCAGGCGTTCGATGCTCATCTTGCACTGGTAGATCGATTCCTCGCCGCAGTTATAGAACACGATGTGTCCCGCCTTCGTGAGCGAGTCCGCGAGCTGACGAAGCAGGGTCGACTTTCCTGCGCCCGGGCCGCCGGTGAGCATCAATGTGCTCGTCGGTGTGAATCCACCGCACCCGCCCATCGCGTCGTCAATCCAGTCGATTCCGGACGTGCGCTTGATGCGCAGCTCCGGAGGAACCTCGACCGTGCTGATCATAGTCCCGGGCTTGAACCCACGAGCAACGTTGAGCTTCATCTTTGGAACTCTCCTTGTGAGAATGCGCAGACGACCTGCTTGCCGTACCGCGTGTTACAGTGTATCAACTAAGGTATGAAGTTTACACACGTCTGTTATTCATGACGGTGATGGTGTGGGTTTATCACCCAGAGTGATGTCTCACCCCACGTCTGAGACGTCGACATCGTACTCGATGAAAAGCTTCTTGATAAGAAAACCCTTTCGTCCGTACTTTCGGAATGCACTGAGATTTAAATCCGCCTCAGCCTTCGATGTGAAGTGTTTCGCATTCGCAGGCGTATGGGTGTACGCCTCAGCGGGTGACACGGCCCAGTGATTCCAGCGTACGAAGTACTTCCCGGTGCGCTGGTTCATGATGACGTAAAAAGTCTTCGATGCGCACCACTTTGTCGATTCATGCGTTCACCCTACCACAGTTGGTACCAGAGTACACCGTCGTCATTTGCATCAGTGAGACCCTTGAGGATCTCAGGGTACGCGGCGAGCGCTGCGATCAGCCCGCAAACGAAGCACAGTGCGATGATCACAGCGACCACGTCGCACAGTACCTCGTCAAACGGACGAGTGGACATCATCGGTCAACGAGTTCGTAGTAAAGCTTATCGAAGGCCTCCTGAGCCTCGTCTCGACGGCGGTAGTCCTCGTTTGTCTGGCAGCACCCGGCGTCGATCTGCTTGCACGTCAGGCGGTCACGAAGCCGCAGCAGTTCGTCCAACTCTTCGCGGGTCAACTTGATCATGTGCATTCCACCGTCATCATGAGACAATCTACCACCGTTGCGACCGGTCTTACACCTGTGTAAATCGCCTCACTGCTGTGTTACCATTGACACATGACCAAGCCAAGCAAGTCAGTACGCATTCTCGACGCGATCGATGAACTGGGTGCCGCGGGCATGCGACTCACGGACATCCAGCGCGCGCTCTGGGCGATGACGTATCCGAAGAAGCCCTTCACCCGGGCGCTTCGCG
>Ga0316230_1002156_pt1 | contig 17750 bp, 2 predicted proteins | sample TBH18025metaG_FD_206004 | JGI IMG/M metagenome (GOLD analysis project Ga0316230, IMG submission 206004) | Freshwater microbial communities from Trout Bog Lake, Wisconsin, USA - TBH18025 | ecosystem: Environmental > Aquatic > Freshwater > Lake > Hypolimnion/Profundal zone | place: USA: Wisconsin...
CTACATCAGCCCGGGCGTTCAAGCCGGCACCATCACCAACGCGATTTCCCTGGTTGGCTGGGCCAATTCCGTGATCGTCAGTAGCAGCCCGTGGGTGGCGGACACCAACAATCTAAGCGGCACGGGGAACACCAACCTGCTCGTCCCGACGGTCAGCGGCACGACTGTAGTCACCGCCGCCACGGTGGCGAGTTCGATCAAGAGCGTTAAGGGGCAGCTCGACACGGCCTTTTTGAACTATCCCACCAACGGCAGCAGCTATGCCGGCGGCCCGATGGCCTACCAGGAGACGATTTCCAATCCGGGCAACGTGCCGCTCACGAATATCGTCGTGATCGACATCCTCCCGTGGGTGGGGGATTTCGGCGTGCTCGGGACCACTCAGGCGCGGAATAGCGCCTTCCAGCCGTTCCTCACCGGCCCGGTCTCTGGACCCTCGGGAGTTACGGTGTATTACAGCACCTCGAACAACCCCTATCGGCCGGAGATCCTGGGGGCGAATACGCCGGGGTCGCCCAGCGATTGGAGCAGCGTCCCTCCGAGCGATATCACCACCGTGCGGTCGCTTAAGTTCGCCTTCGGTCCCACGAACGTCCTCAACCCGCTGGATGCGGTCCAATTGACCTGGCCCCTGCAAGTCCCGGCCACCGCGACGACCAATACGGTGGCCTACAACTCGTTTGCCTTCTCAGCCACGCCCGCGGTGACCGGCGCCACCCCGCTCATCAGCGAGCCGAATAAGGTCGGGATCGCGACGCTGCCGACCCAGCCCGCGTTCCTGGGTGACTACGTCTGGAGCGACGCCAACAACGACGGCATTCAAAACGACGGCGCAACGGCGGGCCTCAATGGCGTGCGGGTGGAACTCTACAATGCGAGTCATGTGTTCCAGCAGTTCGTCCTGAGCGGCAACGGGCCAACGGGCCAGCCCGGGTTTTATGAGTTTCCGTTCCTCCCCGCCGGGAGCTATTACGTGAAAGTCATTCCGCCGGCCAACTATGTGTTTTCTCCCAAGGGCGTGGGTTCCGACCCCACCGTGAACTCCCAATTCAACCCGGCCACCGGCTACTCCGACTTGATTACCCTAACCGCCGGAACTACCAACCTGAACGTGGATGCCGGGCTGTATAACAGCGGCACCTTGGCCGCAGTGGGGGATTATGTGTGGATTGATCGCAATGGCAACGGCATCCAGGACGAGGCCACCATTGACGGCCTCAACGGCGTGACCGTTAACCTCTACAGCATTGCCGGGGGTAAGACCAACCTCTACGGCACCCAGGTGACCACTTTTAGCAGCGCCGGGAATCCTGGCTATTACAATTTCTATGGCGTGCCGCCGGGCCAATATCAAATCCAGTTCGTGCCGCCCGTCGGCGATACCTTCACCACCCAGAACGCGTCCGGCTCCAACACCGCTAATGATTCCGATGCCAACAGCGCCGGCTACACCCCCGTGTTCTCGTTGACGGGGGGCCAGGTGGACAATACCCGGGATGCGGGCATCATCCTTCCTACCGGGCCGCTCAGCGTCGGCAATATGGTCTGGTACGATCCCAACGCCGACGGTCGTTATGACTTTTTCGGGGGCGAGCGCGGGATCAACAACGTGATCGTCTCCCTGTACTACGATACTGATAATAGCGGTCTGTTTACCCCGGGAACCGACCAGTTATTCGAGTCCACGCTGACCATTACGCTGGCGGGAGAGCCGGGCAACTACTTGTTTAACAATTTGCCGCCGGGCAAGTTCATCGTGGTGCTCGAGGCCATCAACTTTCAGCCGAGTGGTGTGCTCTACGGCTTGACCAATGATCCGAGCGCGGTGCCCGATGCGCCGGGCTATGTGGATAATGTGAACAAGGGCTATCCGGTGGCGGGGAGTTACGTCGCCTCGACCGCGTTCTCGCTGGCCGTGGGGACGGAGCCAACTACGCCGAATTCGAACATGACGTTGGATTTCGGCCTTACCTACCTCACCAACCTCTGTTCCGTCGGCAGCACGGTTTTCCTGGACATCAACCAGAACGGAAAACAGGATGCGGGTGAATCTGGGATCGCCAGTTTGGGGATCCAACTTTGGCGGCTCGGCGCCAGCGGCGTGGTCGGCGGCAGCGACGCGGTGCTGATCGCCACTACCAATACCGATGGCAGCGGCAATTACATTTTCACGAATCTTCCGCCCACGAATTACTTCATCGAGATCCCGACTCCGCCGGCTACGGCCCGCGCGGCCAGCCCGGTAGTTTATACGGGCAACCAGAAGGACGGCTATAACCACGGGAAGCAACCGGGCGGCTACAACACCGCCGTTTCCGGACCGAGTTTTACTCTGGCCCCCGGCACCGAACCGACCGACACCACCGAAACCGCCCAAGGCGGCGCTTTGGATGATTCGCTCCCCGGCGGTGATGCGAACGGGGACATGACGGAGGACTTTGGGTTTTTCGACTCCAGCGGCTTGGTCGCCATCGGCAACACGGTCTTCAATGATTTGAATGCCAACGGAATACAGGACGCAGGCGAGCCGGGGGTCGCGGGCGTTGGGCTGGCATTGGCCATCACCGTTCCCGGCTACAGCAATGTCCTGGCTTATACGACCACGGACGCCAACGGCCACTATTTCTTCGACGAATTGGCTCCGAGCAATTACACCGTGCTGGTCCTGGCCACCAACTTCCAGGCGGGGGGGCCCTTGGCGAACTTCCTCAGCACTCCTGGTGCGGTCGCGACCAACCTGTACAACAATGTGGCCAATGACCAATCCGACCATGGCATTGATGCTTCCAATCCGGCCTTGAACGGCATCCATTCCGCCGCCTTTTACTACGGGGTGGGGCAGGGGCCGATCGGCGAGAGTCCGACCAGCCCGACCGGGGTGCCAGATGCCAACGCGAACTTGACCATAGACTTCGGGTTCACCCCCACCTACAGCATCGGCAACCGGGTGTTCCTGGACAATGGAGCCGGGACGGGCGGCGTGGCCAACGACGGCATTCAGAACGGGACTGAGCCGGGCATCGCCAACGTCGTGCTCAAGCTCTTCGCCGCAGATGGCTCGGGCAACCCCATCGGCACGGTTCTGGCCACCATCACCACCGACGCGTCGGGCTACTACCGGTTTGACGGCTTAATGACCGGCAGCTACGTCGTGGTCGTGGACATGAACAGCTCGGGCAGCGCGTTGGCCGGCCTAGTCAGCAGCACGGGCTGGGACACGGGGCTGGCGCTGGCGGACGATCAGAACGACCACGGCATTGACACCCCGCTGCGCACTGGGTCCGTGTTGCCGGGCGGGATCGCGGGTGTGGCGGTCACGTTGGGCGCGGGTTTGGAGCCCACGGGTGAGACCGACCTGGGCGGAACCAGCCCCAACCCGCCGCGCGGCAATGGACCCGCAGGCGACGCCAACGACAACCTGGTCATGGACTTTGGCTTTACCCCGACCTACAGCATCGGCAACCGGGTCTTTGCAGACAACGGGGCCGGCAGCGGCGTGGCCAACGACGGCATCCAGAACGGCAGTGAACCGGGCATTCAGGGGGTGATCCTCAAGTTGTTCGCCGCCGACGCGTTGGGCAATCCGATTGGCACGGCGCTGGCGACGACGACCACGGACTCCTCTGGTTACTACCGGTTTGACGGCCTGGGCGCGGGCACGTACGTCGTGGTGGTGGATGTGGCTGGTTCGGGTAGCGCGCTCACGGGCCTGGTGCCCAGCACCGCAGTCAGTTCCGACAATACCCTTGCCGGCGACCTGCACAGTCATGGCAAAACCACCGCATTGGGCTCCGGCTCGGTCTTGCCCGGCGGCATTACGGGCGACGCCCTGACGCTCGGCGTGGGTTTACAGCCCACGATCGAGACCGACCTGGGCGGGAACAGCCCTAATCCGCCGCGGGGACACGATCCCGCCGGCGATGCCTGGGACAACCTCGTCATGGACTTTGGCTTCACTCCCACCTTCAGCCTGGGCAACTGGGTCTTTGCCGACAACGGCGCGGGCGGAGGCACATGGAACAACGGTGTGCGGGACGGCAGCGAACCGGGGGTTGCCAACGTCACGGTCAGGCTCTTCGCCGCCAACGCAGGCAACCCGATCGGCACGGCCCTGGCGACCCAGATCACCGACGCCAATGGGTATTATCGCTTTGATGGTCTGACGGCGGGTGCCTACGTGCCGGTGGTGGACGTGGCGGCTTCGGGCGCCGCGCTGAGTGGCATGATCAGCAGCACCGGGGCGAGCACGGACACGACGGCGACCGGCGACTCAAAGGATCATGGCGAGGACACGCCGGTGACCATTGACGTCGTGACGAGCGGGATTGCGGGTGCGGCGGTGACGCTGGGCGTCGGTTTGCAACCGACGGGTGAAGCGACTTACGGCACCGGCCAGGGTGCCCACGGCCCCAATGGCGATGCCAGCGACAACCTCACCGACGACTTTGGGTTCGCCCCCACGTTCAGCATCGGCAACAACGTGTTCGCCGACTGGAACAACAATGGCAGCCGGGACGTGGGCGAGAATGGGATCAGCGGAGTGCGAATGCTCCTGTTCACCAACCTCGCGGGGGCCCCGTCCGGCAGCGTTTTGCAGTCCGCAATCACCGATATCTACGGCAATTACCGTTTCGACTACCTCGTGGCCGGCTCGTACGTCGTGGTGGTGGACCAGGTCAATTCGCCGATTCTTACCGGGTGGGTGAGCAGCACGGGTTGGAGCACGAATCCGATGGGCGACCAGTTCAAGGACCACGGCAAGGACACGACCGTGACGGTCGCGGGCGGGGTCACCGGTGGCATTGCCGGCGTACCTGTCACCGTCGGGCCTGGGCTCCAGCCGACGGGCGAAATCACCGGCAATGCGCCCGGCGCGGGCCGGAATGGCCCGGCTGGCGACCTTTACGACAACCTGGACATGACCTTCAGTTTTACGCCGGCCACCTACAGCATCGGCAATCGGGTTTTCCTGGATAACGGCGCCGGTGGTGGCGTGGAGAATGACGGTATTCAAAACGGCTTCGAGCCGGGCATTTCCGGCGTGGCAGTGGAGCTCTTTGCGGCGGACGCTTCGGGCAATCCAACCGGCAGCGTTCTGGCCAGCAGCAGTACTGATACCAGCGGTTATTACCGCTTTGACGGCCTGATCACCGGCACCTACGTGGTGGTCGTGGACCAGGCAAATTCCTCGAACCTGGCCGGCTTGGTGAGCAGCACCGGCGTGAGCACGGACATGACGGCGAGTGGCGACCTGAAAGATCACGGCGTAGACACGCCGGTGACCGTGGGCGGCGTGGTCAACGGCATCGCCAGCACGCCGGTCACTGTCGGCGTGGGCTTGCAGCCGCAGCATGAGGCGACGTTCGCCAGCAGCGCCGGCGGCAACGGACCATACGGCGACACCAACGACAATCTGGTGGTGGAGTTTGGCTTCGCGCCAACCTATAGCGTGGGCAACCGAGTGTTTCTGGATGATGGAGCTGGCACCGGCGGGAACGCTAACAACGGCATTCTGGACGGCACCGAGGCCGGGATCGCGAACGTCAGCCTCAACCTGTATGCCGCGGACGGGTCGGGCGATCCGACCGGAACGGCGCTGACGACAACGAACACGGATAGCAATGGCTATTACCGTTTTGACGGCATCCCTGCCGGGTCTTATGTCGTGGTGGTGAATGCGCTGGGGTCCGGCAGCGCGCTCAATGGTCTCCAGAGCAGCGCGGTGGTTAGCTCGGACAATACCCTCGCCGGCGACAATCACAATCACGGTGAGAACACCCCGTTGGGAAGCAGTTCCGTGCTTCCGGGCGGCATTGCCAGCGACGCCTTCAAATTGGGAGCCAACTTGCAGCCGACTGGCGAGGCGACGACCGGCTCCGGTGCGGGCGCGCATGGCCCCAGCGGCGACACCAGCGACAACCTGGTGATCGACTTCGGTTTCGCGCCGAACTCTGCGTTTTACAGCGTCGGCAACCGTGTTTTCCGAGATGATGGCTCCGGCAGCGGCCGGGCCAACAACGGCATCCAGGATGGCACGGAGCCGGGCATCGCTGGTGTGGTGATGGATCTGTTCCACGCGGACAGTAATGGCAATCCCACTGGCGCTCTGGTGGCTGCCACCACCACCGATACCCTTGGTTATTATCGTTTTGATAACCAGCCACCCGGGAATTACGTGGTGGTTGTGGATGTGCAGGGGTCAGGCAACGCCCTGTCCGGTTTGCAGAGCAGCCACGGGGCCAACACGGACTTTACCATCACTGGCGACTTGAAGGATCACGGCAAAGACACGCTGGTCACCGTGGGCGGCGTGGTCAACGGCATTGCCAGCGGCGCCTTCACCCTGGGACTTGGCTTGCAGCCGACCGGCGAAGCGACCAGCGGTTCGGGCGCGGGCGCCCACGGCCCTACCGGCGACGCCAACGATAACCTGGTGGTTGACTTTGGCTTCGCGCCGAGCACGGCCTTCTTCAGCATCGGCCACCGCGTGTTCAATGACAACGGCGTGGGGCACGGCGTGGAAAACAACGGTCTTCAGGACGGCACCGAATCGGGCATCTCCAATGTGGTGGTGGACTTGTTCTATGCGGATAATAACGGCGCTCCGACTGGCGCTATCCTGGCGACTACCACCACCGACAGCAACGGCTACTACCGTTTTGACGGCGTTGGACCGGCGACTTACGTGGTGGTGGTGGACGCGACCAATTCGCCAACCCTGGCCGGGTATGTGAGCAGCACCGGCTACACCAACACGACCACCACGGACGGTCAGTTCTATGATCACGGCAAGGATACGCCGGTAACCCTGATGGGTGCGGTGACCAACGGCATTGCGAGTGTGCCCGTGACCGTGGGCACAGGCTTGCAGCCGGCGGGTGAAGCCACCGCCAGCGGGGCTGGAGCCAACGGACCGACCGGCGACGCCTACGACAATTTAACCATTAATTTTGGCTTCACGCCCACCTACAGCATCGGCAACAAAGTTTATAAAGATCCGGACGACGACGGCCAGCCTGACTTGGATTCCCCTGATGAACCGGGATGGCCTAATGTGGTTTTGTATGTCTTTGCCGCCGACAGCACGGGTAAGATTGTCAATACCACCCCGCTGGCGACCACGACCACCGACGCCAATGGCTACTACCGCTTCGACGGTCTCGTAGCCGGCATTTACGTCGTGGTGGTGGATCAGGCGAACTCGCCGGTTTTGAGCAACGCGCACCTTGACGAGCCCAACTTCCCCGGTGCCCCTGACTATTACAACAAAGGCATTGGCTATGTGACGGTTGGCAGCATTGTCAATGGTGCGGTCAGCCCTCCGGTGACCCTCGGTTACGGTTTACAACCGCTGGACGAAGCTCTCGCCTCGGGTCAGGGCGGCAACGGCCCTCTCGGCGACGCCTACGACAACCTGACCGTTGACTTTGGTTTCTATCCGCTTTACAGCATCGGCAACCGCGTCTTCCTCGATGCCAACAACAACGGCTACCAGGACAGCGGCGAGTCGGGCATTGCCAACGTGAGGCTGAAACTGCTCAGGGTGGCGGACGGTTTAGGCAATCCCGTCAACACTCTGGTGGCGACCACCAACACCGACGCCCATGGCTATTACCGCTTCGATCATCTGCTGGCCGGAACGTACGTCGTGATTGTGGACCAGCCAAATTCGCCGAGCTTGTTTGGCCTGGTGAGCAGCACCGGCGCCAGCACGGACACATCCATTACGGGCGATCTTCATGATCATGGCCTGGATGCGCCGCTGGGCAGCGGCTCGGTTGTGCCGGGCGGCATCGCCAGCACGCCGTTGGTCATCGGGGACGGATACTTTTGGCCAACCGGCGAAGCCACCGAAGGCACCGGCGCTGGCGCGCATGGTCCCAACGGCGATTTCGCTGACTTTCTGATCATGGATTTCGGGTTTACGCCCACCTACAGCATCGGCAACCGCGTGTTCGCCGACAATGGCGCATTCGGGGGCACGGCCAATGATGGCATCCAGAACGGGGGCGAGCCGGGCGTTGCAAACGTAATCCTCTACCTCTTCGCCGGGGATGGGGTCGGCAATCCGACGGGCAGCGCCTTGGCGACGACCAACACGGATGCCGAAGGCTACTACCGCTTTGACGGGTTGGTGACCGGCGCTTACGTCGTCGTGGTGGACAAACTCAATTCGAGCGCGCTCAACGGCTATCTGAGCAGTGCGGGCGCGAGCAGCGACGTGACCATCACCGGAGACCTCAAAGACCACGGCCGGGACACACCCGTGAGCGTTGGCGCGGTGGTCAACGGAATCGCCAGCACGGCGGTGACGGTCGGGCCCAACCTGCAGCCAACCGGCGAAGCGACCGCCGCTGCGGGTGCGGGCGCCAACGGCCCCAACGGCGACGCCAGCGACAACCTCGTGGTGGAGTTCGGCTTTGCCCCGACGGCCAGCGCCGCGGGCCGCGTGCTCGTGGACGTGAACGGGAACGGAGTGCAGGACGCCGGGGAGAATACCGGCATCCCGGGGGTGACCGTGATGTTGTGGACCAACGGGGTGACAACGGTGGCGACGACCACGACCGGGAGCGATGGGAGTTACAGCTTCTCGAACTTGCCGCCGGGTAATTACACGGTGGTGGAGACGGATCTGCCCGGTTGGGTTAGCACGGGGGACACCGAAGGGCCGAACGACAACCAGATTCTGTTGACGCTGGCCAGCGGGCAGAACTCGACGGAGAACAACTTCCTGGACGCGCAGCCCGGAAGCGTGAGCGGTACGGTGGTGCTCGATGTGAACGGGAACGGGGTGCGGGACGCCGGTGAGAACACCGGTATCTCGGGGGTGACGGTGACGTTGCAAACCAACGGGGTGACGGTGGCGACGACCACGACCGGGAGCGATGGGAGTTACAGCTTCCCGGGCGTGCTGCCAGGCAGCTACACCATTGTGGAGACGGTGCCGGGCGGTTATCTGGGCACGAGCCCGGTGACCCTGTCGGCAACGGTAGCCAGTGGGCAGAGTGTGACGGGCAAGGACTACCTCAATACGAAGCCGGCGACGATCGGGGACTTCGTGTGGCACGACGTCAACGGCAACGGGGTGCAGGACGCCGGCGAGGGGGGCATCACCGACGTGGGATTGACGCTCACCGGGAGCAGCGCGACCGGCGTGGCGTTGACCATCTACACCACGACAGATGCGACCGGCACCTACCTGTTCACAGCGCCGCCGGGAACTTACACGGTGAGCGTCGACGCGACCAACTTCGACGCGCAGGCGCCGCTGGCCGGTTACGTGGCGACCTCGGTAGGCAAGGGCGGCGACCCTGCCAAGGACAGCAACGCCAGTCCGAGCGGGACGACGCCGGCGGCACTGGTCGAGGGCGGCAGCGACGAGACGTTGGACTTCGGCTTCGTGAAGCCGGTGACCATCGGGGACTTCGTGTGGATTGACTTGAACGGCAACGGTGTCCAAGACGCCATCGAGCCGGGGCTGGCGGGGGTGACGTTGACGTTGACGGGAACGGACGTGGCGGGCGACGCCGTGACGGACACGACAACGTCGGATGTCAACGGGCATTACCAGTTTACGGAATTGCCGGGCACTTATCAGGTCGCGGTGACGACGGCAACCGGCTACACGCCGACGCTTACGGGTCAGGGCACGACTGGCATGGGCAGCAAGCCAAGTCCCAGCGGGACCACACCGGGAACGCTGGCCGAAGGCGGCAGCGACCAGACGCTGGATTTTGGGTTCAATGCCCACGTGTGTGTCGCTGGCGATATCACCGTGGCGCCGCCGTGGTATATTGATGGCCAAAACCGAATCGTGATTACCTTCCAGGATAGCTATGGACTGGGAACGCTTCGGGCTTTGCGACTGGTGCATTGCACGATGGAAGGTCTGGCTTACGATGCGAATGGTACCCTGCTGGGAGATTTCCCGGCCCTGAGCGACATCGCACGCACGACATTGCCCTCAGGGACCGTCAAGGTGGTCTGCCTGGCGTCTTTGAGTTCCGGTTTTACGACCGGTTCCTGCAATGCCGAGGTGCAGGATCTGTGTGCCGAGTTTGCCAAGACGGTGGACCCGCTGACCACCCGGCTCCAGATTACCAGTGGCGGGCAAACACAGCAGGTGCTGACGGGTATGCCGTCGGTGGAGCGGCTCGTCAGCGTTCGAAATGGCAGCCCCGGCTTGACCAACCTGACCCTCGTGGTGAACGGTCGGAGCTACGTCCTGGCTCCGCTCAGCGACGGCGCCTCCGTGTCGGTGGATGTGGGCGCGGCGATGGTTCCCGGCGACGGCAACACGATAATCCTGATCGGCGAGGGCCTCGTCGGCGCCACTGCCACGATCACCATCGGCGATGCTCCTGCGGGCGATCCGAAGATCGTGGTCCAATCGGTGGTATTACAAATCGCGCTCTCGGCGCAGGGCGTGCAGTTGTCCTGGCCAGGCTCTGTCTCGGGCTACCTGTTGCAGAGCCGGTCGAGCCTGGCGCAGTCGGACGGATGGGTGAACTGGCCCGCCAGCCCCCAGTCCATAAACGGGCGCTGGGTCGTGGCGATGCCGGCAAAGGACGGCGGGCAGTTCTTCCGCCTGCTCAAACCATGAGGTCACGCTGCCTGACCTTTGGAAAACCGCTAAAGAGCGATCCACAAAGAAGAACGTGCGAATGAAGGCCAAACCACCAGGAATTGCCACCGCCCCCGGTCAGGCGACCCCGCTGGGCAGCGGGGAGCCAGGCCACTCGAAGCGCTCCAAAGCGGTTTACCGCAAGCCGGTCCTCAAGCGACTGGGCGTGCTGAGGTCCATAGCCGGCAGCGATCCGGCATGGAAATGGGTTCATCATTGAGGTGCCCCGCTAGGCCGTCCATGGTTGGCCTCCACGGATAAACTCCTGGTGCAGCCGGGCATAGACGCCGCCGGCCCTTAGAAGGGTTTCGTGAGTGCCGCGCTCCACGATTCGGCCTTGATCCAACACCAGCACGAGATCCGCCTTGCGGATGGTGCTGAGTCGGTGCGCCACCACGAAGGCGGTGCGTCCGCGCAACAGCACTTCGAGCGCTCGTTGCAGCCGCGCTTCCGTCACCGTGTCAATGGCGCTGGTGGCCTCGTCGAGGACGACGATGCGGGGGTTGGCCAGCAAGGCGCGCGCAAAGCAGATCAGTTGACGCTGGCCGAGCGAAAGCGCCGCGCTCTTTTCACCGACCCGAGTTTCCAGCCCCTCCGGCAGGGCCTGGATCAGGTCCAGGCAATCCAGTGCCCGAAGCGTGTTCCGAACCTCTTCGTCGGCGGCTTCGGGCAAGGCGAAACGGATGTTGTCGCTGATGGAACCCGCGAAGAGGAAGTTGTTCTGCTGCACGCTTCCCATCTGGGCGTGCAGGGAGGCGCTGGTGATATCGTTGAGGTTAACGCCGTCCACCAGTACGCATCCGCGAGTCGGGAGGTAGAACTTCTGAAGCAGGCTCACGATGGTGGTCTTGCCGCTGCCGGTGTGGCCGACGAGGGCGACGGTCTGGCCCGGCTGCGCGACGAACGAGAGGTCGTTGAGCACCGGCCGCCCGGGGGCGTATTCGAAGCCGACGTCCACGAAGCGTACTTCGCCCCGGATGGGGGGCAAGGTCTTGGCGGTGGGTGGCTCCGTCCATTCGGGTTGGAGGTCGATGAGCCGGAAAAACCGCTCGGCCCCCGCCATGGCGCTCATGGCTTGGTTGTATTGGTTGCCAATGATCTGGACCGGATCGAAGAAGAAGTTGGCCAGGAAGAAGAACATGATCAGGTCCCCGGCTTCCATATGCAGCCAACCCTGCCAGCGGAGCGCGCCGTAACCGCTCAGGAACGCCGTGGCGGCCAGGAAAAGCTGACTCTTCAACTGAAGCAACGGGATGAACACCGCCGAGGCGCGGGCGACGCCGACGTTGTTGGCGCCATGTAGGTTCACCAGTTTGTAAAAGAAGCCGGCGTTGATTTCCTGGCGGACGAACGCCTGGGTGACACGGATGCCGCCGACGGATTCAGCCAGCGTGGAGGTGAGGCGGTTCCAGGTTTCCTGTAACTTCCTTAATTGCTGGCTGATCTCGCGGCGGAACCGCTGGTTTACCACCCAGATGACGGGCACCAGTGTGAGCATCAAGGAAAACAGCTTCCAATTGTACCAGGCCATCAGGGCGGCGGCGACCGTCATCTGGACCGCCTGGATGGTCACCACAAACGCCACGTCCTGGACCGCCACCCGTACGCTATCGACGTCCGAAGTCATCCGGCTGATGATGCGGCCGAACTTGGTTTGGTTGAAGAAAGACATGGGCAGCGAATTGAGCTTGGCGAATAATTCGGAACGCATGTCGTGGGCCACGGCCTCACCCAACTCCAAAGCGAACAACTGGCGCAGGTGCAGGGTAGCTACCATGAGAATTACCAAGGCCAGGTAAATACCGGCGTGGAGGTAGATGCCAGTCAGGTTTCGCGCCGCGATCGGGCCGTTGATAGTCTGGCCGATCATCCACGCCAAGGCGGGCAGTTGGAGGCCGCGGGCGAAGGTCAGGACAAACAGCCAATTCCGCCGGGTCCGGTACGGACGCGTGTAAGTGAACATGCGTCGGATGAGTGCCACGCTGAGCGGGGCGCGGTCGGCCTCGCGATCCTCCATTGGGCGGTAGTAAGTGATGGCCTCGCGGGCGCGGTCCAAGCTGGTGGCTTCGGCGGCTTTGGCTGAACTGTCGGTGGGTGACAAGCGGCGAAAGCGCGAAAAGAGCCCATTGCGGAGGCGTTCACCGCGGTGCTTGGTGAACCCGATCATGTGGCTCCTTTCACCAGGGATTCCTCCGCGGCCTCGGCGGTCTCCAGATCCATCAGTTGCAACAGCGCCGTCTCCCGATAAGGGCCCGGTGCCCTGAGGAGTTGCTGATGGGTGCCGAAGCCCATCAACCGCCCCTGGTCCAATACCAGGATGATGTCCGCGCGGCGCAGGAGGCTGAGGCGGTTGGCGACGACGAAGGCGGTACGGCCCGCCATTGCCCCCCGGAGCGCGGAGACGATCTCGTGTTCGGTCTTCGAATCGACCGAGGCGGTGGGGTCGTCGAGGATCAGGATTGGCGGCTGGAGCAGGAGCGCGCGGGCCAGGGCCAGGCGCTGGCGCTGCCCGCCCGAAAGGTCCACGCCCGATTCGCCCAGGACCGTATCATAGCCGCGGGGCAGGGCCAGGATGAACTCGTGGGCTGAGGCGACGCGGGCGGCTTGCTCGATCTGGTCCTGGGTTGCGTGCGGATTGCCGAAGGCGATATTGGCTGCGGCCGTGTTCGAGAACAGGAAGCTCTCCTGGTACACAATGCCGATCTGGCGTCGATAAGCGTCCAGGTCGAGTGACCGCAGGTCTTGCCCGTCGGCCAGGATCCGGCCGCGTTGGGGGTCGTAAAACCGGGGGATCAAGTTCAGCAAGGTGCTCTTCCCGGAACCGGTCAGCCCGAAGACACCGACCACCTGGCCTGGGGCGGCCTCGAACGAAATGTCGTGCAACACCGTTGCGCCGGGCGTGTAGCCGAACGCGACGCCTTCAAACGCCAGTCGGCCTTGGAGGCGTGCCGGCACGACGGCGTGGGGCTGATTTCGTACCTCGGCGGGGGTGTCGAGCACCTCGAACACGCGACGTGCGGCGGTGAAGCTCTGTTGCACGGAGTTGGCGATGGTAGTGATGTTGGCCACCTGTCCGTTGAACTGCTGAAGGAGCCCGGCAAAGACCACCAGTCCGCTGCCGAGCGAAATCCGGCCCTGCACGTAGAGCCAGCCGCCGTAGGCGAACAGGATCACCAGGCTCAGTTGCGACAGCAACTGGGTCAACGGGGTGAACACCGAGAGGTCCAGGAAGATGCGCCGCTGCTGATCCGAGACCTTTCGATTGGCCTCCTCGAAGCGGCGGATCCGGTGTGGTTCGGCGGCGAAACCTTTTACCGTCTGCATCCCGCGGACGCTCTCGCTGAAGAGCAGCACCAAGTGGTCGAAAAGTTCGCGGTTCTTGAGGTAACCCGGCTGCAAGCGCTTCGAATAGTATTGCGTTACCCACCATAGCCCGATCGTGACGGAGAGGCAGGCGAGCGTCAACGAGGCGTGGATGCGCCACATGAAGAAGAAATAGGCCCCCAGGGTGAGGAGCATGTTGATTCCCTGCAAAACCACACCATCCACGAAGAGCCGCGTGTTTTGCACGTCGCCCGTGACTCGGTTGAAGATCGAGCTGGAACCGTGGACATCAAAAAAGCGGAAGCTCAGGCGCTGCAGCCGTGCGTAGAGTCGCCCGCGCAAATCGGGGACGATCTTCCCCTGAGTCAGGCGCGCGCTGACCATATTGTATTGGTAGGTCAGCGCGGCTCGCACGACCGCCTGTGCGACAATAGCCAGCGAGAGCGCCGAGATGATCTGGAGTGGTGTCCAGTTTGCGGGTGGAGTCCAGCTGAGCGGATAGGCCGGCGGTCGCTGCGTGGGGTCAAGCGCGTAGCGGATGACATCCACCACGACGCCCAGCAACTGCAGACCCGCCAGCCCCAGCAGCAGCAGCGCTACGCTGAGCAGGACTGACACGAGGCAATCGGCTCGGAATTGCCACGCCAGGGCGAGCAACCGCCGCACCAATTCGCTGGTCGAATAGGAGCGCTCGTGGTGTTTTGTTTGGCTGCCGTCCAAGTCGGACATCTTCAAGCCCGTATCATGCCGCTTGGCGGGAGGTTTGTAAAACACAAGCCGCGCTCGGGGGTGTCAATCAATGTGGTTTTACCGAGCAAGATTTACGAAATGAAGTATTGCATCCGTGCCACATCTGAGTAATAGATAAGAAAATTTAGTGTGAATTTTGACTGGAGAGGAAATTCTCCCGAACAATGACGAGCAAGACTGAACTACAGCGCGACCGGAGCTCGGCGCGGCGGACTGGTCCGCCGGCCAAGCAGGGCCTTTACGATCCCCAGTTCGAGCACGATTCCTGCGGGGTGGGATTCGTCGTGAATATCAAGGGGCGCAAGTCGCATGCGATCATCCGGCAGGCCCTGGAAGCGTTAGCCAATCTGGATCACCGCGGCGCTTGCGGTTGCGAGGCGAACACCGGAGATGGAGCCGGCATCCTGATACAACCCCCGCACGAGTTCTTCAAGCTGGTCGCGCGGGAGGCGCACCTCACGTTGCCGTCAGCCGGGGAATACGGCGTGGGGATGATATTCTTGCCGCCGGAGCCGGCACAGCGCGCGGAGTGTGAGAAGATTTTTGACGAGATCGTGGCGGAGGAGGGCCAAACGGTGCTGGGGTGGCGGACGATCCCGACCAACAATACGGATCTGGGCAAGAGCGCCAAGGCCGCCGAACCGTTCATGCGGCAAGTGTTCATCGCACGAAGCACGAAGCTCGCCGACGCGATGGCCTTCGAGCGCAAGCTCTACGTCATTCGCAAGCGGGCCGAGAACGCCATTCGCTATGCGGGCAAGGTGGCCGGCGGGGAGTTCTTTTACGTATCGAGTCTCTCCTTCAAGACGGTCATTTACAAGGGGATGCTGCTGACGACGCAATTGCCGGAGTACTATCCGGACCTGCTGCACCCGGCCATGGAATCGGCTCTGGCCCTGGTCCATTCCCGGTTCAGTACCAACACGTTTCCAAGCTGGAACCGGGCGCATCCCTACCGATACATGGCGCACAACGGGGAGATCAACACCCTGCGCGGTAACATCAACTGGATGCATGCGCGCCAGGCGATGTTCGAGTCCGATCTGTTCGGCGACGACATCAAGAAGATTCTGCCTGTGGTGTGCACCGACGGCAGCGACTCGGCGATGTTCGACAACTGCCTGGAGTTGCTCGTGCTGGCGGGTCGCTCGCTGCCCCACGCCATGATGATGATGATCCCGGAGCCGTGGACCAAACACGAGAGCATGAGTCCGGAGAAGAAGGCGTTCTACGAATATCATGCGTGCTTGATGGAGCCGTGGGATGGTCCGGCATCGATCGCCTTCACGGACGGTAAACAAATTGGGGCTGTGCTCGACCGGAACGGCCTGCGTCCGTCGCGCTACTATGTGACCAAAGACGACTTGGTAATCATGGCCAGCGAGGTGGGTGTGCTGGATGTCCCCGCCGACCGAGTCTTGCAGAAAGGGCGGTTGCAGCCTGGGCGAATGTTTCTGATTGATACCGAAGAGGGCCGAATCGTTGCCGACGAGGAATTGAAACAGAAGATTGCCATTGAGCAACCCTATCGTCTGTGGCTCGACAGCAACCTGGTGCGCCTGGCCGATGTGCCCGATCCGGGGGTCTTACCAGACCCAAATCACGAAACGATTGTTCAACGCCAGACGGCGTTCGGATACTCCTTCGAGGACCTGCGGATTCTCATGCTGCCGATGGCCCGTGATGGTGCCGAGGCGGTCGGTTCGATGGGTACGGACACGCCGCTAGCGGTGCTTTCCAACCATCCGCAGCCGCTGTTTAACTACTTCCAGCAACTCTTTGCGCAGGTTACCAATCCGCCCATCGATTGCATCCGCGAGGAGATCATCACTTCGACCGAGACGGCGATCGGTTCGGAACGGAACTTGCTGAAACCGGGACCCGAACACGCGCGGCTCATCGAGTTGAAATCCCCCATCCTCACCAACGAGGAGTTTGCCAAGCTCAAGCACCTGGATCTGCCGGGGTTCAAGTCGGTCACTCTGCCCATCCTCTTCGAGGTGGCGCAGGGTCCCGCTGGCCTGGAGCGGGCCATGGACGAATTGTGCGGCCGGGCGGACAAGGCCATCGCCGAGGGCTACAACGTCATTGTGATGTCCGATCGTGGCGTGAATGCGGAGTGGGCCCCGATCCCGTCGTTGCTTGCCGTGGCGGGGGTGCATCATCACCTGATCCGTGAAGGCACCCGCACGCGGGTCGGCATGGTGATCGAGACAGGCGAACCGCGCGAGATCCATCACTTTTCTCTGCTGATCGGCTATGGTTGTGGGGCCATCAACCCTTACCTCGCCTTTGAGACGTTGGACGACCTGATCCGGCAAGGGTTGCTCCCCAGTATCGACCACAAGACAGCGTGCAAGAATTATTTTAAGGCGGCCGTGAAGGGGGTGGTGAAGGTGATTTCGAAGATGGGCATTTCGACCATCCAGAGCTACTGGGGGGCGCAAATCTTCGAGGCTATCGGGCTTAAGCAGGGTTTCATTGATAAGTATTTCACCTGGACCCCCTCCCGGATCGAAGGCGTGGGTATTGAGGTCATAGCGCGCGAGGTTTTGCTGCGGCATGCGCGGGCGTTTCCGGAGCACCAGACTGGCGTGAAGGTGCTCGATTCCGGCGGCCAATACCAATGGCGGGCGGACGGTGAATATCACCTGTTCAATCCGCAGAGCATTCACAAGCTCCAAGCGGCGGTGCGGACGGGGAGTTACAAGGTCTTCAAGGAATACTCCTCCCTGGTGAACGAGCAGAGCAAGGAGCTTTGCACGCTGAGGGGTTTGCTGCAATTCAGGCATGCCAAGCCGGTGCCCATTGATGAGGTCGAGTCCGTCGAATCGATCATGAAGCGGTTCAAGTCCGGAGCGATGAGCTACGGCTCGATCAGCCAGGAGGCGCACGAGACCCTGGCCATTGCCATGAATCGGATCAGCGGCAAGAGCAACACCGGAGAAGGTGGCGAAGATCCCGCCCGGTACCAACTGCTGCCCAATGGCGACTCCAAGAATAGCGCCATCAAGCAGGTTGCCTCGGGCCGGTTCGGCGTGACGAGTGAATA
>Ga0316230_1002165_pt1 | contig 17679 bp, 10 predicted proteins | sample TBH18025metaG_FD_206004 | JGI IMG/M metagenome (GOLD analysis project Ga0316230, IMG submission 206004) | Freshwater microbial communities from Trout Bog Lake, Wisconsin, USA - TBH18025 | ecosystem: Environmental > Aquatic > Freshwater > Lake > Hypolimnion/Profundal zone | place: USA: Wisconsin...
GTCAGCGTCAAAATCCCGGCGCGGATTTTGGAGCGCATTCCGGCCGCCGGGCAGGGTCGGAGCCGCTTCATCGTGCGCGCGCTGGAAAAGGAAATCGAACGCCAGCGCCCGGCGGAATGGAAGCCGACCACCCGGCGCGGACGGATGTTCGCCAAGTTGCTGGAGGCCGGCAAAGCTGAACGCGGGCCGCTCCTGTCGGAAGTGGAGTTGGAACGCGAAATCCGCGAACGCCGGGGGCGGAGTTTTTGAAAACCTTCCTGGATAGCGGGGTCCTGATCACCGCCTGGCGGCGCAACGAGTTGACCAGCTTGGCGTTGAATATTCTCACGGATGACACCCGCCAGTATTACGCGTCGCAATTGGTCCTGCTGGAAGTTCTGCCGGCAGCGCGGTTTGGAAAGCAATTGAAAGAAGAATCTTTCTATGCCGGCTATTTTTCCGAAGCCGAAGCCATCGAGCCGTTGAGCGTGGAACTGGGCCGCGAAGCGGAGTTGCTGGCCAACCGCTATGGCTTGTCCGGTCCAGATGCGCTGCAAATGGCCGCCGCGCTCCGCCACGGCGTGGAGGAATTTTACACCACGGAAAAATCTACCAAACCCATTTTCCGCGTGAAGGAGCTCAAAGTTATTTCCCTGCATTCGCTGAGAGCCTGAAGTGGTGACACATGGTTGACACTTCCAACATCGCCGCCGTTTCCCCGCCGCGTCTCCGGCGCGGGTGGCGGCTGTTTTTGTTTTTTTCCTCGGCGGTGCTGCTGACCGGGCTGGTGTCCATGCTGTTCGCCGATCTCCTCTCGCGCACGGGCTGGAGCGCGTCCCGCACGCTCTTGCTGGTGCTGTTCATCATTTTGTTCCTGCTCACCGCCATCGGCTGCATGCACGGGGTGTATGGCTTTTTCATCCGTATTTTTGGCACGCGCCGGCGCATCACCGGGCTGAAACCCGGCCACGACCAGAGCATTGACGGCATCAGCACCGCCATCATCTTCCCGGTTTACAATGAGGATTCCGTGCGCGTCATGGAGGGTTTGCGCGCGACGTATGAATCGCTCGCGCGCAGCGGCCAGCTTGAGCGCTTCGATTTTTTCATCTTGAGCGACTCCACGAATCCGGACCGGTGGATTGAGGAGGAGCGGCGGTGGTCCGAGCTCGTGTGCGACCTGGACGCGCTGGGCAAAATTTATTACCGTCGCCGGCTGTTCAACGAGGAGCGCAAGAGCGGCAACGTGCGGGATTTCCTGAACACCTGGGGCAAGCGCTACCGCTACTTCGTCTGCTGCGACGCCGACAGCGTGATGCGCGGCGAAACGCTGGTGGACCTGGTGAAATTGATGGAGGCGCACCCGACGGTGGGCCTCATTCAAACAGTGCCGGCGCTGGTCAACGCCGAGTCGCTCTTCGGCCGCATCCAGCAGTTTGCCAACCGCCTGTATGCGCCGGTGTTCATTGCGGGCCTCAATTATTGGGCGCTGGATTTTGGGAATTACTGGGGCCACAACGCCATCATCCGCACCGAGCCCTTCATGCAGTACTGCGATCTGCCGCAACTGCCTGGGAACAAGCCGTTTGGGGGCCAAATCTTGAGCCATGATTTCGTGGAGGCGGCGCTGATGCTCCGTGAAAACTGGCAGGTGTGGCTGGCCTACGATTTGGAGGGCAGCTACGAGGAGGCGCCGCAGTCGCTCATTGACAATGCCCAGCGCGAACGCCGCTGGTGCCAGGGAAATTTGCAGCATACGCTCGTGCTGTTTGCCAAGGGCCTGCGCGGCGTAAGTCGCGCGCACCTCCTTTTGGGCATTTTCGGCTACGTGGCCAGCCCGCTCTGGCTGGCGTTCATGCTCACGTTCAACTGGATCTATTGCTACCAAAAATACACCGGCCTGACGGACATCTCGGTGCAATCCTGGGTGACCCACTGGAGCGGCACGGCCGAGGCCTTCTTGATTTTCATCATCTGCATGGTGGTGATCATGCTGCCCAAATTCCTGTCGCTGCTCGACCTCGCGCACGACTGGCCGCGGCGCAAACAATTCGGCGGACTCCTCAACGCCTTTGGCGGGGTGGTGGGGGAAACCCTCTTTTCCACGCTGCACGCGCCGCTGCTCATGCTCTGGCACACGCGGTTTGTGATCACCAACATCGCCGGCATCAGCGTCGGCTGGACCACGCAGAAGCGGGCCGCCGAGGGCACCGACTGGCTCTATGCGGCGCAGCGCCACTGGGGCCACACGCTCATTGGCGTGGTGTGGGGCTGGTTCACCTGGAAGCTGGATCCGGGCGTGTTCTGGTGGTTTACGCCCGTGCTGGCGGGCATGGTGCTGTCCGTGCCCCTGAGCGTGCTAACCAGCCGGCGCAAACTCGGCGCGCGGGCCAAAAGCATGGGGCTGTTCCTGACCCCGGAAGAAACCGCGCCGCCCCGGGAACTGGTCTCGCTGCGGTCGCGCCTGAAGATCCATGATCTGACCACCCAGGAGGCGCCGGGCCTTCACACGCACGCCGGCCTGGCCCTGGCCGTGCTGGACCCGTACGTCAACGCCGTCCATGTTTCGCTGCTGCGGGAGAAGGAGTTGAACCCAGTGTATGCCGAGCATTTCAAACGCCTGGGCGCCGGCACCGAGGTGGCGCGCGAGTTGGGGGAAAAGTTGCTTGCCGCCGGCCCGGATAAACTTCTGGCTTCCGAACGCATGGTCGTGCTGGCCGACCAAGCCGTCATGGCGTGGCTGCACCGGCAAGCCTGGCTGCGCCCGGAGGAAAAGCTTGCCCCGTGGTGGAAGGCCATGATTCGCGATTTCAGTCAAAGGGAATAGGGAAACGAGGGTGCGATTCCCTTCCCCCGCTCCACCGATAATCAACGACTTATAATTGAGTGCAGTCAAAGTGCAGCAAATCAGCCTCGCAAAAACCGATCAGAAATATTGGTTTTTGTTGGGTTCTCTGAACCGGCGTCGAGACTACGGTTATTTGGCGCCGGAAATTTGCGCCTGAAGTTCCCGGTGATTTAATTTGCCAGTGCCCAGCTTCGGAATCTCCGGCACCACGATGATCTCGCGCGGAACGTTTAAATTGGTGAGCCCCCGGGCTTTGATGGCGGCGCGGATTTCGTCCAGCGTCAGTTTGGGTTCGTTGGTGACGGCCACCAGCGCCTCCCCTTTGTCCTCGTCCGGGCGGGTGATGACGGCCACCTGGCAGCGGAGCCCGTAATGCGGGAACGCCCCGGCCAGTGCGTCTTCGACCGCCGTGAGGCTGACCATCTCGCCGCTCACCTTCGCAAAGCGCTTCAACCGGCCGAGCACGTGCAGATAGCCATCGGCGTCCACGGACACGACGTCGCCCGTATCATACCAACCGTCGAGCGCCTGGAATGTGGCGTTGGCGTCGGCGTTCAGGTAACCTTTCATCACGTTGGGTCCGCGCACGAAAAGCCGGCCGCCTTCCGCCACGCCCTCCACCGGCTCCAGTTTGTATTCCAACCCCGGCAACAACCTGCCCACCGAGCCATACCTTGGTTCCAAGGGCGTGTTGAGGCTTACGCAAGGGGCGCACTCGGTCGCCCCGTAGCCTTCCAGAATCCGCACCCCGTATTTCTGCGACCACGCCAGCGACGTGGCTTCCTGCAACTTCTCCGCGGCGGCGAACAAGTATCGCAGGCTGCTGAAATCATATGGGTGCGCCTTGCGAGCATAGCCGTTGAGAAAAGTGTTGGTGCTCGCAAAAATCGTGCAGTCCCGGTCGTAGATCAGTGCCGGCACCAGGCGGTAATGCAGCGGCGAGGGATAAAGAAAGACGTACAGTCCGCGCACCATAGGCAGCAGTGTTCCGACGCTGAGCCCAAAACTATGGAAGAGCGGCAGACAGTTAAAAAGCCGATCCCGGTCGGTGAAGTCCGTAACGGCGAGAATCTGCCGGATGTTGGCGAGAATGTTGCCGTGCGTCAGCTCCACGCCCTTGGGCACGCCTTCCGAGCCGCTCGTAAAAATAATCACCGCGGTGGTGTGGCCGGCGGCCAAACCGCAGCCAGACTTCGGCAGGTGCAGCCGGTAACGCAGCAGCGCGAAGATTTTTTGGGTGGTGGAAATGCTGGCACGCACATCTTCAAGATAAATCAACTGGAGTCCGGCCTGAGTAAAATCGTCTGCGTTCAGCCGGGCCCGCCCCAGGAACAGGCGAGAAGTGACCACGTGTTTTAAGCCCGCGAGTTTCGCGCAGGCCAACATGCCGGCGAGGCCGGTGGAAAAATTCATCACGGCCGGCACTTTGCCAAGGCTCCATAATGCGAGCATCGTGACCGGCATGGCGCTGACATTGGGCAGCAGCAGTCCAACGCGCTCCTCATCCGCCACCCGGTCCCGCAAGACTCCCGCTATCACGTCAGCGCCCACCATGAGTTTCCGATAGGTCAGCGGTTGCAAGGTCACGTCTTCCAAAATGCGGAATCCGGGTCTTTGTCGGGCCGTTTCCTCGATTGCGGCGTGGAGGTTTTTTGCTCCGAAATCCATTTCGACCGCGAACTGCTGCCGCACCTGCTGGTCGCGGAGCCAAGCGGTCAACTTGGCCCGGGCTTGAGCGGTGCTTTGATCAACCAAAATGGGTGCCGCCAGCGCGGCGCTGAAATGCAGGCTTATTTTTGGAAAAAATCGTTTCGCGTCAGGATTCGGGGAAAATGGCAGAGCCCCGGCGCCGCGCAAATAGGCTGTGATAACCTTGGCCTTCGTTTTGTGGATCAGAAAGCCGGTGCCATCGAACACCTTCATCAAGCGGCCGGTGCGCGAGAGTCGGCCCTCGGCGAAGAGCACGAGCTTGCCGCCCCCAGCCAGATATTCCGCCATGCGCTTCACCGCGTAAGGCGATGCGGTATCGACCGGGAAGGTGTGGCGGTTGATCATGATGCGCTGATGGAGCCAGCTTTTGTTGGCGGTGGTGCTGGATGTGACAAACTTCCAATTCTCCTTCAGGCACACAACTAGAAACAGCCAATCCAGCCAGGAGGTGTGATTCGGGATGAGCAGCACCGGGCCGGGAGAGTTCAGCACTTCTGTGTTATATGAACGGAAGCGGAATAACACGCGGAGCAGGAGGTGGAGAAAAGGGATCATAGTTGTTTAACAAATTTCATTTTTTCGCGCATTATCTGAAGCCTCCGTCGAGTTTGTCCGAGCGCATGCCGGCGTCATTGGCGGCATGCTGGCCCAGCTTGCGCGCATAGGTGTCGTGGCCGAAGAAAAGTTTCGGTGCTCATACCAATTGATTGTCCCCAAAGCGGGTGGGCGCAAGTTCGGTGTCGCGGGCCAGATGCCGGGCTCCGAGCATCCAGAAAATCCCGCTCACCAGAAACATCAGGCCCACCAGCAGGAAAGCCGCATTCATATTCCATTTGTCGCTTACGATACCCATGATGAGTGGCGAGATCACGTCGCCGAGAGCATGGATGAGCAGGATGTTGAGCGCGAACGCCTGCGCCCGCATGGCCGGATGCGTGACGTTGGCAAGAATGGTGTTCGTCGGGCCGGTGTTGAAAAACAGGCAGAAGCAGGCGAGGAAAATGAAGACCCACGCGAACGGAAACGGCGCGTACAGCACGCCGAGGAACAGCGGGAAGCCCGCGAACATCGCCGCCGCCGAGACGAGAAAATACGAGCCTGGAAAACGCGCGCGCAATTTGTCGCCCGCCAGTCCGCCGAGCAGCGTGGCGGCGATGCCCGCGACGGTGAGAAGCAAACCGAACATTGTCCCGGTTGACCCCGTCACGCCGCGGTACTCCTTCAGGTAATCCGGCATCCAGAAGGCCATGCCGCCGATGGCGAAGGTCATCGCACACATGCCGAAGGTGTTGAGCACATAAGAAGGCGTGCGCGCCAGCACGAGATAATCTTTCCACATGACCCGATGGGGGGAGAGTGCTTGTGCGAGGTCGCTCTGGCCCCGCGGCGGTTCTTTTTTGAACCGGGCGAACAGGCCCAGCGCGATGCCCGGCAATACCACGGAATAAAAGGCCCAGCGCCAGCCGAAGGCATGCGCCATCTGTTCGCCGAAGATAAAGCCGAGCGCGCTGCCCACAGGAATCGCCATGTAGAACCAGGCCAGCACCTGCCCGCGTTTTTGGAGCGGATAATAATCCGCGATCACCGTGGGCGCAATCGGTCCGTAAGCCGCCTCGCCCACCCCCACACAACAGCGCGTGAGCAGCAGCACGAGGAATGATCCCGCCAAGCCGCTGCCACCGCTCGCGAGACTCCAGAGAATCACGCCCAGGCCGATGAGCCGCCAACGGGAGCGAGCCTCCGCCATTCTCCCGAAGATCGGCGCGCCGAGCATGTAGGTCACCATGAACGCCATGGAGAGCAGCCCGATGAGCGCATTCTCCGGCTTGAAACCGAACGAAGTTTGAAACCAGTTCAGAAATCCGTCGAGCGAGGAAGAGCTGTCGCCATGTGCATTGAAAAACGTCTGGCGAATCTCCGGCACAACGGCCGCGAGCACTTGCCGGTCGAGGTAGTTGAACAGATTGATAATTAACAACAGCGTCAGCGCCCCGTGCGCCCCCGGTAACGCGGGAAGATTCGCGGGCAGCCCGGGTGAAGCGCCGCTGGCTTTGGAGGGTTTCATGGCTTTCATGTGGCCATTCTGCCTGAGCTGCGGTCCATCTCCTAATTGATAAAATAATTACCATTATTGATTTTGACGATACTAGCTTATCAGGCGGCAGGCCGCATTGATCAAGGTCAAGTTTTTGGTGGAATGGCGGTCGGCTGTTTTTCTGGTTTTCTTTGACTTGCGTCAATGCCGGACCGGACGCGGTCTGGCATTTTCTTGCCATCAACCGCCACGAAGGCGGCAACGCAACCAACCAAACACTGAATTATTATTATGTTCTGCTTTCAATGTGAACAAACCTCCAAAGGCACCGGCTGCACCGATTTCGCGGTCTGCGGCAAAACCGAATCCACGGCCGTCCTGCAAGACCTCCTCGTGCATGCGGCCAAGGGCATCGCTCAATATAGCCATCGCGCCCGGTTGCTCGGCGCCACGGATGCCGCGCTCGACCGCTTCCTGCTCGAAGCGCTGTTCGTCACGGTGACGAATGTGAATTTCGACGACGCGGCCATCGAGAAAACCATCCGCCGCGCCATTGGGCTGCGCGAACAGGCCAAGTCACTTTATCAAGCAGCTGCGCGCACGGCGGGAAAAACGGTTGAAGCGATTCGTGGGCCGGCCACTTGGCCGCCAGCGCGCACAACCGAAGAGTTGGTTGTCCAAGGTGAGGCGGTTTCGAGTCTCACGCGCCGCGACAGTTTTGGCGCAGACGTGGCCGGGTTGCAAGAATTGCTGCTGTACGGTCTCAAGGGCATGGCCGCTTACGCCGAACATGCGCTGGTGCTGGGTCATGAAAATGATTCCGTTTATGCCTTTATTGGCGAGGCGCTGATCTATCTCACGGAAGAAGTTCCGTCGGCAGAAAGACTGCTCGCGTTCAATCTCAAGTGCGGCGCAGTGAATCTGCTCGTGATGGAATTGCTCGACACCGCGAACACCGGTGCCTACGGCCATCCCGTGCCGACGCCGGTGCGGGTAGAACCACTGATGGGCAAGGCGATTCTCGTTTCCGGCCACGATCTCAAAGACCTCGAAAAACTGCTCATCCAGACCGAGGGCAAAGGCATCAACATTTACACGCACGGCGAAATGCTCCCGGCGCACGGCTACCCGGAATTGAAGAAATTCAAGCACCTTGCCGGCAACTACGGCGGCGCGTGGCAAGATCAAAAAGTGGAATTTGCCCAGTTTCCAGGCGCGATCCTGATGACGACCAACTGTATTCAGGAGCCGCAGGAAAATTACGAACAACGAATATTCACCAGCGGCTTGGTCGGCTGGCCGGGGGTGACGCATATCAGCAACGGCGATTTTTCACTGGTGATTGCAGCCGCGCTTGCCGCGCCGGGATTTGCGGCAGATGGACCGGATAAGACCATCCTCGTTGGTTTTGGGCATAACGCCGTTCTGGGCGTGGCCGACAAAGTCGTAGCCGCAGTGAAAGCCGGGGCCATCAAACATTTCTTCCTCGTCGGCGGCTGCGATGGCGCGCGGAGCGGACGTGATTATTACACCGCGTTCGCCGAAAGCGTGCCGAAGGATTGCGTGATCATGACGCTCGCCTGCGGCAAGTTCCGTTTTAACAAGCTCGACTTCGGCACCATCGGCGGCATTCCGCGTTTGCTCGACATCGGCCAATGCAACGACGCCTATTCCGCCATCCAGATCGCCGTGGCCTTGTCCAAGGCATTCAACTGCGGAGTGAACGACCTGCCGCTCTCGCTCGTGTTGTCATGGTATGAGCAAAAGGCCGTGGCCATTCTGCTCACGCTGCTGCACCTCGGCATCCGCAACATCCGTCTGGGACCGACGCTGCCGGCGTTCGTCACCCCCAATGTGTTGCAGGTGCTGAATGAAAAATTCAACCTCATGCCCATCAAAACGCCGGCGCAGGATATGAAGGACATTTTGCCCCTGGCCGCTTAACCCCCAACGACATTCAGCGCACTCGGAAATTTCGCAACGTCTGCATCGCCCTCGCCGTCGGCACAGCTCCGGTGGCCCGCCGCCTTTGGCATCAATGCGCAACGTCCGCGCATCGTGGTTGAGCAAGGTGGGCGCCGCCGTGGTGGACGCGGCGAATGCAACAGTTCTCGCCGCCAAGTCCATTATTTCGCGCCGACACTGTTCTGCGAACTCGTCGTGCTGGCGGGGATTGGCCTCTGGGTGCTGGGTTGGAAACATCCGCCGAAAAGGGTGAACGCGGCAAAGAGTTTTGAAAGTGCCTAAAGAGTGGTGTCAAATGGTGGATCTTGCCAATGATTACCGCCTAAAATCTCTGATTAAGTGAGAGCTTGGCTTTGTGAATAATCACCAGGGTTGGAGTCCCTTCACCCGCTCCATCCGCAATCAGCGACTTGACGCCTGGACGAACTGAAAGTCTGCCCGCGCCCCGACAAGATTCAATTATTGCCTCGATCGCACCAGTTGGCCACCATGAGAAGCAAATGATTCACGCAACAAACCCCTGCATGAACCAGAGCGCCGGGCACCACCCCGGCTCATCGGATGCGATTGCTTACCAACTGGCCGGGGCGGTGCCCGGCGCTCCGATCGCACGGTTCATAGGCTCGCTGCGCGGCCACCGGCCGTGGAGGCTGCCCACCATCCTGTCTGGCCGGCAACGGCATTCCATTGCACGGGCGTGGTTGGCAGCACTCTGCCCATCGTTTGAAGGCGAACAACGCCTTGGAGGGATCTGGTAAACGAGCGCTTCACCTCCGGACTCGATCCGCGACATGCCGTATGGATCTGGAGACGCATGCTGGAGGTTTTGGATTTCATCCACAGCCACGGCTGGTCACACAACAATGTGCGGCCGGAACACGCGTTGGTTAATCCGCAAGATCATGGCGTCCGCCTCATCGGTTGGTCGTCCGCGCGGAAAGACGCCGGGAAGGGCGAGCAAGTTGCGGACCTGTGCCGCAGCGCGCGGGTGGTGCAGGTCTTACTGTGCGGCGCCAGCGGTTCCGGTACGCTTCCGAGTGGTACCCCCGCTGGCTTGGCCCACCTGGTGACCAGGGCCACAATGGATGAGGACTTCTGCCGTTCGCAAGGTGCGAAGGGTTTGGATGAATTGCTGCGAGCCCAAGCCAAAGCGGCCTTCGGGCCGCCGGCGTTCTTGCCGCTTTTGATTTGACGCCATGACTAGAACATTGAACCAACCACAATAAGATATGGGCTACGGCAACTACTCGTCGGCGGCTCATGCCGCGCTCACCGCCAGTCGCGCTCACAAGAGCGGGTCGGAAGTCTTTGTCCAGAGACATTGCCATCCACTGATGAACCCCAGGGGGCTCAAGGTCCGGGAATGCCGCGACAGCGCGAGCCATCCCGATTCGCTCGGAATTGTCTTCGCGCTCGATGTCACGGGCTCGATGGGCGATATCCCGCACCTGTTGGCCACAAAAGAGCTGCCCAATTTTATGAAGTTGCTCACCGCGTGCGGCGTGGTCGACCCGCAACTTATGTTCATGGCCATTGGTGACGCAAACTCGGATCAGGCGGCGCTGCAAGTCGGTCAGTTCGAAAGCACGGCCGAACTGATGGACCAATGGCTGACTTGGAGTTTCCTGGAGGGCGGCGGCGGCGGCACCGGGGAAGAAAGTTATGACCTTGCCCTTTATATGGCCGCCCAGCACACCGACATGGATAATTGGGTAAAGCGGAAGCAGAAGGGGTACTTGTTCATAACGGGGGACGAACTCCCGTATCCTGCGGTGTCACGTCATCACATTGACGCGCTCGTGGGCGAGAAGCTCGACGAAGACATTCCGGTGGAGGAGGTCGTCGCCGCAGTCGCCGAAACCTATCATGTCTTCTTCCTCATACCCGATTTGGGACGGCGCAGACGGTGCGAAGCTCGTTGGCGGGAACTCCTTGGCAATCACACCATTTGCATGGAATCACCGGCGGATACCTGCGCCGTGGCGGCGGCCATCGTGGGCTTGACGGAGAAACTCATCCCGGATCTCGACGCGTTGGCCGGCATCTTGTCCGCCAGCGGCTTTGATCGTCAGCATGTCGGCTCGACCGTGCGCGCCTTGCAGGACTACGCAGCCCTCCTCAAGCTGCCGCAAGCCAATTACTCCGGTGCTGCCGCCGCTCCAGTTGGCAAGTGGTGGAAGCGGCTGTTTGAATAAAGTTTCAGCCCCATGAGCACGACGCGCTATGCTTCCGTGCAGGGGTTCGGTTTTGGCGACTGTGGGAAGGGCCATTTCATTGACGCGCTGACCCGCCGCTGGCAGGCGCATACGGTGGTTCGCGTTAGTGGCGGCGCACAAGCCGGCCACAATGTGGTGACTCCCGCCCAGGCGAATTCGCCTTCGCGGCATCACACCTTTACGCAATATGGGTCAGGGACGTTTGTGCCGGGGGTGCGCACGTTGTTGGTGGATCCAATGATCATTCACCCGACCGCTTTGGTGGCAGAGGCGGAGGTCCTCGGCAGGATTGGTGTCCACGATGCGCTGGCCCGCCTGACGATTGACGCGCAGTGCCGAATCACCACTCCTTTTCATCAGGCTGCGGGGCGGTTGCGCGAGTTGCTGCGGGGCACGGCCGCGCATGGCACTTGCGGGGTCGGCGTGGGTGAAACCGTCCGTCACGGATTGGAACATCCAGAGCAGCAAATCCGTTATGCTGATCTGCCGTCCGACCATGCGTCCGGGGCGCGAACGCTGCTCGACCGCCTGCAAACGATCAGAGAAACGCTGCTGGCTGAGTTTGGGCCGCACGTCCCGATGCGGAGGGACGAAGCGATGAACGCCGAGCTTCAGACACTGAAGGATGGAAGCGTGGCAGAAAAATGGCTGGCCAGCGCTCGCGCTCTGGCTCGCCATCGCCCGCCAGGATCTTTCGAGACGATCAGCGGTCAGTTGCGGCAAGCCGGTTGTGTCATTTTCGAAGGCGCCCAAGGTGTGCTTCTGGATGAATGGCGCGGCTTTCATCCGCATACGACTTGGAGTTCGAGCAATACTGGGATGGTCGAAGGCGTGGCCGCTCGTTTTGGGATTACGGTGCCAATCGAACACTATGGCGTCATTCGCACCTATCTCACCCGCCATGGAGCCGGCCCGATGCCGACGCACGATAAATCGCTGGACGGCCTTCTGCCCGAGCCGCATAACAGCGGTGAAGGCTGGCAGGGCGTCTTCCGCCGCGGGCATCCCGACTCCGTGCTGCTGCGATATGCGCTGGAAGCCACCGGCCGATTGTCCGGCCTGCTCATTAGCCACTTGGATGTTTTCCAGCGCGGCCTGCCGCTCAAGTGGTGCGAACGCTATTCCATTGAGCCTCGCCTCGTGCAAGGACCGCAATATGTGGAGCGGTTGCCCTTGGGCAAGCCCAAGGATTTGAACCATCAACTGTCGCTGACTCATCTGCTCCAAAACGCCCGCCCAGTTTACCACGTGGAACCGGTTCGTTCGGCGCCGGATTTCCTGGCGCGGATCACCGCGGTGACCTCGTTGCCGATCGTCTTTCGCTCCTACGGAGCCACTTTTGCCGACGTGAATGAGCGGTGAGCGTCCGCGTGAACGGGGCGTGTCGCATCGGACACGAGGGTTCACTTCTCGCCCACATTTGGGTGCAACTACGGCGAGACAATCCGATAGAACTGTGTGGCGTTGGTCGCGCCGGCGTCGGTGCAGGTCACCGGGCTGGCGCCGAAGGTGCCGCTGCTCTGCGTGGTCCAGCCCGACAGCGGCAGCGCCAGGTTGGTGCTGCGCAGCACATGGTAGGTCTGGTTGCTGGGCCCGCTGAAGGTCAGCGGGAACGCCGTGCCGCTCAGCGGGCCGACCCCGCCCAGAATCGGCGGGGTGAGGGGAGCTGCCGTCGCGAAGCTCAGCGCATTGGTCGCCCAGACGTTGCAAGTAAGGTTGGTGGCGCGGAAGGCGAAGTAATACGTGGTGCTCGCCAGCAGGCCGCCGGCCGTGTAACTGAGGTTGGTTGCGGCCTGGTTAGTCCAGGAGCCGACATAGGCCGAGTTGGTCCAGAGCGCGGCGCTGTTCCCGCCGTTGACCGTGTTCCAATACGCCAGCACCGTGGCATTGGTGGTTGTGCAACCGAGCGCGGCATTGAGTGCGGCCGAGGTGCTCGTGATGCCGGTGGCCAGCGTGTTTGCCAGGCTGATGACCGGCACCGTGACCGTGCCCGTGCCGCTGAAGTGTGAGTTCTGGTTGGCGGCCGGAGAATTGGTCGAACCATACACCCCGGGGAGCATGTTGGTGCCGCCGAGCCTCAAGGCGGAGATCATGGCCGTGCCGCTGTAGTTCAGGTTGACCACCGCGCCATTGCTGATGCTGAGCGCGCCGGAGCCCAGCGAAGCCGCCTGCGAGCAGGACAGCGTGCCGGTCTGCACAATGGTTGCTCCGCTGTAGGTGTTGTTGCCGGACAAGGTCAGCGTGGCGCTGCCCGTCTTGGTGCAGCCGCCGACCCCGCTGAGGTTGCCGCTGATCACCAATCCGTAGTCCGTCCGCACGGTGGTATTCGAATTCACGGTGACCGGCCCGGACCAGGTAACACCCCAGCCGTTTTGGGAATAAAACGTGCCGCCATTCAGGGTCAAGGCGTTCGTCGGGTTGGCGCGCTGAAATTGGAGCGTGGCTCCGCTGTTGAGCGTGACGCGCCCCGTTCCCAGGGCATAACTGCAGTCGGGACTGATCCCATTGGTCATGGTGCCCCAGATCAGCGTGCCGCTGTTGATGATCGTGCCGCCGCTATAGGCGTTGGCGCTCAGGCCGTAGAGGCTCAAAGAGCCGGAGCCGTTCATCGTCACTCCACCCGGACCGCCCAGGACGGAGTTGAGCACCACGGCACCCGCTGAATTGGCAACCGTCAGATTGCTCAGCACCGTCAGCGTGCCGTTGCTGATGGTGTAGGTGCCGGTGAAGTTGGTGCATGTGATCAGGGTGGCGGTGACCGCGCCCAAGGTGATGGTCCCGCCCGCGCCGCCCGCGCCGATCTGGGCGTTGTTGTAGTCCAGCCAGTTCACGTTCGCCGAGCCGTTCCACCAGGTATTGGTGGGGTTGAGCCAGGTGCCGCCGCCATCATGCACCCCCGCGCCACTGCCATTGGCATCCCACATCATGGTCGCCGGAGGGATCACCGTCAGGTTTGCCGGAGCGCTGGTGACACTGCCGATGACATTGCCGACCACCACGCTGTAACCGCCGGCATCGGCTTGCCCCACGCGACTCAAGGTCAGCGTCGCGGTGCGCGAGCCGGAAACACTGCCACCATCCGACAAGGGAACCGCGCCCTTGAGCCATTGATAGTCCGTCGCCCCGCTGGCGGAAAGCGTAAAGGCCGCCGTTGAACCGGCAATGTTCGTGATGCTGACAGGTTGCCCGGTGATGATGGGCGGCAACATAATGAAGCTCAACACGTTGGTCGCCCAGACGGTGTATGCCGCGTTGGTCGCCAGAAAGGTAAAGTAATACGTTGTGTTCGTGGTCAAACTCGTGACGGTGCAGGCAAGGTTCGTCAAAACAATATTGCTCCACTTGCCCACGTAAGCCGAGTTGGTCCACAGCGCGGCATTGGTTTCCCCATTGATCGTGTTCCAATACGCCAGCACCGTGGCATTGGTGCCGGCGTAACCCAAGCTCAAACCCAGGCTGGCATTAAGTGTGGCTTTGTTGGTCGCAAGAAAGATCGCGGGCAGGTTGCTAATGCTGACGGGCACCGGCACGGTCACGGTGCCCGCGCCGCTGAAGTGCGCGTCCGGATAGGTCGCCGGCGAACTGCTCGAGCCATAGACTCCGGCCAGTTTGTTGGTGCCGCCAAGCGTCAGCGAGAAAATGGTGCGCGTGCCGGAGTAATTCAGGTTCACCACCGCGCCGTTGCTGATGCTTAACGCGCCGCCGGCCAGCGAAGCCGGCGCCGTACAGGTCAGCGTGCCGGTCTGCACCAGCGTGGCCCCGGTGTAGGTGTTGCTGCCGGACAAGGTCAGCGTGTCGGTGCCCGACTTGATCAAGCTGCCGGCGCCGCTTACGTTGCCGCTGATCCCCATCCCGTAATCCGTCCGCACGGTGGAATTCGAGTTCACGGTGACCGGCCCCAGCCAGGTCACGCCCGCGCTGTTGGCGGCGTCGAGGGTGCCGCCGTTCAGGATCAACGCATTGGTCGGACTGGCCTTCTCAAATTGCAACATGGCTCCGCTGTTGAGCGTGACGGGCCCGGTTCCCAAGGCATAACTGCAGTCGGGGCTGGCCCCGTTGGTCGTGGCGCCCCAGATCAGCGTTCCGCGGCTGATGATCGTGCCGCCGCTGTAAGTGTTGTGGCTTAGGCTACAGATGCGCCAGGTGCCGGGGCTGTTGATCGTCAGCACATGCCATGGCCCGGAAATCACATTCGAGATGACCACCAACCCGCTGCCCGTGCCCCCCAGCACGGTTGACACGTCCAGGTTCAACGGCGTGTTGATCATTACCCCGTTGCCGCTGTTTTGGTTGATCTGTGGCAAAGACCCGACGTCGGCCGTGAGGGAGATCGGGTTGCCGGTGAGCGTGACCGCACCTGCAAAATTCAACTGGTTGACCGCATATCCGCCGTAACCATACCCGCTGCCCAGATCGTTGGTCGCCACATAGGTCCCCGATGGGACGAAATTGAGCCGGTAATACGAGTGCCCACTGGCCGCCGGGACGGTGGTGGAAGCCCAATGCCGCCTGGTTCCATGTGTTCGTAACCCACCCGCCCCAGGCCTCACTGGTCGCAATCGGCACATAGCCGACGGCCGGCAGGTTTGTGGGCGGGGTGACCAGCAGGGCGGGGTCAACGTCGGCCAATGTTCCCATCGTCGGCGGAGCCAGGTAAGTGCCGCCGTTCGTCCAGGCGCTGTGAATCTTCACCACTTCGGCCTGGAGTTGATCGCGCTCGGCTTGGGTCAGACCGGCCTTCATGATCGCCGGCTGATTTTCAAAAAGATACCAGTAATACGTCACCACGTTGCCATCATCAATCCGCACCTGAAACGGGCCCGCTGCGTAATTCGTCCAGACGGGGTCATTGGGCACCGTGTAGGTGCCGGGTATCGCCGGTGGGCTACCGCTGTCAAAGCTCACGCTCGCAAGTTGCGCAGCCGCAGGCACCGCCGCTGGTGAAACCGGCTTCCACGACCCGCCTTGGAGCTGATAGTATTCCGGCATCGCCACGGCTGGTGTCCCGTTGGCAAGCTGGGTGTAAGTCACTTGATTGGTTCCCCATTGGTAGCCCCAACTCGCCGAGTCGGGGTCAGAAAACGCCATCGTGGTTCCCATGGCCATCGGCATGGACCCGTTCGTATTAAGCGGAGAGCCATAAACCGCCCACCCAAACGAGCCGCCGTTGAGAGTCTGCACTGCGGCGCCATGGTCATTGAACGGGCCAACCGGCGCCGGGCCGTTGTTGGTGAACCATTGTTGCGCTGCGTTCCAGAGCGCGGTTGGATCGTAAACCGTGGGACTGTTCAACGCGATGGTGCCATTCGTCCCATTATTGAGAGCGGCGAACACGGGTTCCACACGCAAGAAGGACCCCTCCGGTCCGTCATACTCTTTCCCGGGAACAAGGTGCGACTCATTCGCGATGGACTTGTTCGGCCCGGCCCAGCACGAGTCCAGCATCAATCCGGCAGCATTCGTATTGGATTCCGTGGCTTGCGCGTAGAAGTGCGGCGTGACGACCGCGACCGGGCCTTGGAAGTTCCGGGTGTTAAAAAACAACGTCCACCAGTGATTGCCGGTGGGGACATTGACCCCATCGGTGGTGGCCTTCCCCGGCAGCAGCGGCAGCGCCAGATAGCCGTAGCCGACCAACTGGCCGCTCGTGCCATTGCGAAACATTTCCAACTTCGGTGGATAAAGCAGGCACGGGCTGATTTGCGCCGCACCATAGACCCCGCCGCCATTGCCGCTCGAGGTGCCGTTTGCATAATTAGTGAAGGTCAGCCCGTAGAAGGCGCAGGCACCGATGCCAAACCCATTGTTGCACCACGGATTTCCGTAGCCCCCGCCGACACCGGGACCACCTTCGATATCGCAATATTCATTGGGTGGGCTGCACTGCGGGTCCATCCAGGTGCCGGGTTCCAGGCTGGCTTCGAAACTGGAGGAATAGTAGGCATACTGCGGCCGCCCTAATAGCGCCACATACATGGAATACCCGGCATTGTTCGTATTGGCTGCCCCATTGTAGCTCACGCCCAGATAGCCGCCGAGATTGATCGTGGACAATGTTTGCGCCTGCATTGGCAGAACGTTTGCCGCGCACAGCCAGCCGGCCACGCCTATTGCACCGGGTAGAATGTAGACAATTCTTCTTATGCGCAGAATATCATGCCAGAGGCCGCATAAAGTCAAGCACGTCCAGCCGGTGAGGCGGCCAGATCGTGGATGCCGCTTGAATTTGCGCGCCTTAGGACTCCCCGTTTTAGGGGAATGGTCAAGTTCGCCAATTCAGGCTTAAATTACCAATGCGCCAGATAAATGGTGCGGTTTTATATTATATTATGGCCTCCATACCATCCGCTCCGGCCACGTCCTCGACCTTGGGGCTTCTCCTTGGCGGGGAGGTGGCGATGTGGTGCGTGGTGGCGATGGGCTGGTTCACTTCCGTCCACCATAATTTTCCATGAATAATAAATTCATCTGCTGGCTGGCCGCGCTCGCCATTTTGAGCTTGAGTCCGGCATCCGCGGGGACGAAGCATTCGCCTTCCTCGCGCTTTCCTTCCTACGCGGGCCGCATCATGTGCGGCTACCAAGGCTGGTTTCGCGCCGACGGTGATGGCTCGGGGCGCGGATGGGTGCATTACGGAAGAGGAGAATTCAGCCCGAACAACTGCTCTGTGGAGCTGTGGCCGGAAGTTTCCGAATACCAAAAAACGTATTCCACCGGCTTCAAATTGGAGGATGGTTCGCCGGCGCGGGTGTTCAGTTCCTGGGATGAGAGCACGGTGGATTTGCACTTCCGTTGGATGCAGGAATACGGCATTGACGGGGTGTTCATGCAGCGGTTTTTCGAGGTGACCCGCACGGCAAAGAGCCGCGCCGAGGGCCGGGTGATTTTGGGCCACGCGCTGAAGGCTGCGCAAAAGCACGAACGAG
>Ga0316230_1002171_pt1 | contig 17646 bp, 15 predicted proteins | sample TBH18025metaG_FD_206004 | JGI IMG/M metagenome (GOLD analysis project Ga0316230, IMG submission 206004) | Freshwater microbial communities from Trout Bog Lake, Wisconsin, USA - TBH18025 | ecosystem: Environmental > Aquatic > Freshwater > Lake > Hypolimnion/Profundal zone | place: USA: Wisconsin...
AGATGGGGTTCCAAGCGCAGGCGTAACCAGAGTTGGAGAACTGGAAAGAACAACGTTTCCCGTGCCCGTTGAGGTTGTAGTTCCTGTTCCACCATTTGCAACGTTAAGAACACCCGTTGTAACGTGTGATACAGAAGTAACGGTTGGTGAGTCGGCGGTTCCAGCAAGGTCACCAGCCAATTTTACAAGGCCCTGAGTTGTGGTAGTTGCGCCGGAATATGAAGGAATTGGCGCCCAAGCAGCCGTTCCGCTAACAACAGTCAATACGTAGGCGTTTGGAACTCCTGAAAGTGAAGGAAGTCCGTTGTAAGTTGTCCAAGCAAGACCGCTTGAGGTTGAGGTGAGAAACTGTCCGTATGTCGTGGTGGGTGGAATAATGTCAACCCAAGCAGAACCGTTGTAGTACTTCAATTCACCATTAACGGTTGCATTGCTGTACCAAATTTGATTCAAGAACGGAGAAGTTGGAGCAGTGCTTCCAACGTAAAAGATTTCTCCGGTTACATTGTTCCACTGGGTTCCGTCCCAGTAGTTAAGTCCAAATGACTCTAAAGAAGAATTTGTGCACCACCAGAACTCACCAGCACCGTTAACAGTGGTTGCTGGCGCAGTCGCTGATTGAACCCATTCTGCAACGTTAGTGTCAATGTATTGGGCGACCCCCTGAATGTCCGATGCGATAACAGCGGTGTCACTCGATAAAGGATAGGGAACCCTTGCCCTAGTAGTAGAACCCGTGGCCATTAGTAGCCTCCTATAAATATTTGCATACCTGCGGGGCGGTAGCGATAAACGAAATTGATATAAGGTGAATTACTGTTTGGCGAAGTGCTTCCAGCAAGGCTGAAGTAAAGTCCACCAATGCTTGTAATAAAGTTTTCAGTAGTCGAGTAACTTGCAACCGGAGATGCAGACGCGCTAGAAGACAAACTTACAGAACCTGTCAAAGAAGTTGAAACAGCGAATGTGTTTGTGGTCGGGGCCGGGCTGGAAAGAACAAAGTATGAACCGTTCAGCCCAGCGGGGCTTGTAACACCAGAAATAGTAATTTCTTCTCCAGCAATAAAACCGTGAGCGGAAGTTGTGGTTACTGTAGCCTTGCCACCGGAAATCGTAATTCCCGAAATTGTTGCCGAATTTCCAGCCGCCGCAGCCTCAAGTGATTGATAAGTGTATTGAGAGAATACGCGGGAAGGAACAAGAAGCGTCAATGCGTAAGAGTTGTAGGTGTAGTAGTTAACACCGCCAACGGTCTGCGCTTGCGTGTTTTCCATAACAATGATTTGTTGTGGAGAAAGAGGCGTAATAGAAAAAGAAAGTTGCTGGTTGGTAATGGCAACAAGTTCTGCAACAATTGCTTCTGTGGTTGCTCGGTTGAAACCCGCACGTTGTTCAATTTCCTGAACCATCTGCTGACGGTCTTGAGAATCATTTGCGGGAAGAGCGGCACCTACAAATTGGCCAAGCCAAGGAAGTGCGTAGTCTGGGCATCTTGTAATGTCAACAGCCTGAGACCAACCCGGAGCACCAAACCAATCTTCCATGTAAACGCTGCCATCCGCACCGGTGCTTGCATCAAAGTACAAAGGCGTTGTACCGTTGAACCCTCTTGTTACGCCTTCAATAACAACGTAAGGCGCTGTCCAGTCATAATAACCGGCGGGAATTTCAACTTGCTCAAGAGTTCCCTTAAGCGTGTCAACAATCTGAAACGTAATTGGGTTTGTTGTTCCAAATACATTCCAAGTTGAGTCTGTACCAAAAATGGTTATGGTGGTGTCAGAGGGGCTAATTGAGTTGGCAAGTTGAGCGTCTGTAATGTCCTGACCGGTGTAGTTCCCAATGTCGGCTTCAATGTGGATACCCTGACCAATGTTGTCACGGGTGAGGATGTTGATTTGGTCGACAGCCTTTGCTGAACCGTAAATAAACCACCACAATGGATAGCCGTTTTCGGCGTCTTGGTCCCTAATAAATTGAGGCACCGTACTGTAAACAGAGTTGGTGCTGTAACTATTTGGAAGGGTTGTAGTCATTATCCAAGTCCGCTGTAAGCGTTGGTGCTATTGATGTAAACGGTACCCACAATTGTGTTGGCAATTGGAAGAGGTGCTACGCCGCTAAGAGCAATGTCAGTTGTTCCGTAGGAACCGCCAGTTGGGTAGGCGGTCATTATCTGTACGGATACAACGCTGTAAACACCTTCAATGCTTCCAATAATGGCTGCAATGTCCATAATGCGAACGGTTGTAGCGGAGCCGTCCCAGAAAGCGGGTGAGTTTGCGCCACCAGCCCATGTTGCTGGGCTTAGGAACTCTCGAATTGCGTTACTAACTGCCGTTTGAACTTCCGAGAAAGTGTAAGTAGGTGCAACGTAGACGGAGTATGAAACGTCAATTGGAACGTAGTTTGGATTAATTGACTGAACCGTGAAATTAACTTCGCGGCGAGACTCAAGATAGTCAATGAGGGTGTAGGAAATCGTTGGCGTAACGGCAAGACCGTTGGAATCAATTGGAACTACGGTCACGTTGCGTGGGTAGTTAAATGTGTTGGGATTGTACAAACCGCCAGGTGTCCAGAAGTAGTTCTTTTGACCATATGAAGGAAGGGTAAGTACCGTGTAGTTACCGGAAAGAACGCCAATCTTAGATACAATGGCGCTTGAGCCAACTGGAACGTTAAGGCCTGAAGCAAACACAACTTCTACATAAACGTCGTGTGCTGCACTCAATGTGAAGTTAGTGCAGAAAGTTCCCGCAATTGCGCTTGAAGGCGACAATGTAGCAAGAACGCTTGAAGATGCTGCGTCAACAACCTTGACTTGAATGTCACCGTAAGTTGAACCTGCGTAACTAGCGTCAATGTTTGCAAGCAATGTGTAAACGCGTGTTGTCGCAGAGGTATCAGAACAAACGTGCGAAAGGTTGAATATCTGGGAAGTTGAGGTAAGCGTGCTTCCAAGGGCAGAACCGGTACCAGGGTACTGAATTCCGTAATCTGGAAGGATTGTTGTTCCTGAAGGGTTGGTCCATGAAGCGGAGCCACCATTGGTGTAAAGGTAGTTGCTAAAGGTTGCGTCAGGAATAAAGTTGTAAAGGCTTGTCGTTGATGTAGTGCTTTCAAGCCCCAAAGATGAAATGTCAACCTGAACTTGATTCAATGAGTTGTAAAGAATCTTGTGAGTCTTTGACGTTTCTGTGGTGGAAAAGGCAATGTACATCTGAACCGAAGAAATCGAAGGCTTCAAGTTCTGGTACGTTGAGGTGACACTTGGGTCACTTGCAAGGGCGTTGGGGGAATTAGGATTAACCGAATTTACTCCACAAACAATTGTCTTTGTTCCCGATGTGTAGGAGTACAGAGAATCATCAAACGCTGGAAGCGAAGAATACACTTGCGTCGTGCCGTCAATGTACGTTGCAACAGCAACTACGTATGGCTTTTCTGTTGCGGTTGTGGCGGTACCTGCTTCAAGAACGGTAGCAGCCTGATACCAATTGGCATTTGCGGAAAGACCGGTTACGGCAGGTGCGCCTACACCTTGTAGAAGTGATACGGAAGCCGTTGTTCCGTGTGCGTATGTAAGTCCAGGACTTGCAATAGTGAGGACCTGCGTAGCCGTTCCTCCGCTGCCCGTCTTAGATGCAGCGGCTGTTACAACCGCTATTTCGTTGCCGTTGGTAGAGTCAGTAATCATAATAAGCGCAGGGTTGGTGGGGCTAACAGTTGTACTGATGGAGCCGGTACCAACTACAACGGTCAACGATGTTGCACCTGCCGAAGTTGCTGCGCTTACAAGTGCACCACTCAAAAGTGCACTGGAAGATGATGTGAATTGAAGGTAGTTCGCTGGAGAAGTACCCGGAGTGCTAATTGTTGGAAGCGTGGCCGTGCCGTTACCAAACGTAAGCCAAGGCTGGTTGCTAAGTGCAAGACTTGTTACCGCCGAAGAGTTTGTTGGCGCATTGGTAATGTTTGCGTCAGCCGTTGCAAAAAGGTTAGTCAATGGGTTGAAACCGTCAAAAGCCTGTGCTCGGTAAACCCCTGCAATGTTTTGGGAGAAAAGAGCGTAGTCACTTGGGGTAATTGGACGTGGAGCAAGCAACTGCAATTCCGCCGTCAATCGGTTAAGGAACGAGTCGTCTGATTCGGGGTCTTCTCCATAGGTGAGCGAAGTGTCAGTTGCGTATGTTGCCGTGACCATAATGTTCATAACATTGGGGTCTTGAGCCTGCAACTGAAGGTATGTTGATGGAGGCGTTGGGCTAATCGTGATGGGAAGGTCTTGAATGTTGTAAACAGAACCTACGCCAACCGCTTGCATGATAATGGTTGCGGTGTTTGTACCCGCTGAAATTGTAACGTCGCCAACAGTCTGGAACTGGTAAGCCGCACCGTTGTAGAAAAAACCTGCAACGGTTCCCGCTGGGATTTGATATCCGCCGGATGGAGCATTGGCAACAAGTGTCCAAACTGTTTGAATTGTTGCGGCTGTTCCGGGGTTTGGCGTAATGCCTACAAGTTGACCGAAGTAAGTAAAGATTGAAGATGGAACGTCCGAGGCAACGTTGGCTGCTTCGGCAACCATGGCGGCAAACTGCTCAACCAAAAGAACTTCAAGGTTTCCTTCACGGGGGACCCAGCCAGGAATGTTCTGACCAATAGAAAGGAGTGCTTGCTGAATGAGTACGTCGGTATCCGCGACGATTGGAATATCAATGTATGGCATTACGAGGCCCCTTGGGAATCTTTAATACTTACGTTTATGTAAGCGTTATTTTCGTTGTCGTAGTTCAGAGTTACCTTTGCGTTGGCTCTTGGTTCCCAGTTATTGACTGCGCTCTGAATCTTCATTGCGTTTATTTCGGTTAGCGGAAGGTCTGGGATTCCAAATCCAGGAACCGTGGGACGACCTCCAACATCAGTGCCAAGAATTACGCTTACGTTTGCAGATATTTCTTCGTAAGAATCCTGCGGTACAACCGAAAATTGCCCGTACGAATCAACGTCAATTACGGTTTTGAAATGAGGCGGTCCATAAACAGAGATGGGAGAACTCTGGTAAACAGAAATTGTCGTTGGGATGCTGGAAGCGCCGGTGTTGTCAACATGAACAATGTTGAAAGCGTAAGAACTTTTTGGGGTAGTTCCCGCTTGAAACGGATACAAGTAAGAAGTTACGGGATTCGAGATTGAATACACCGTTGCGTCAATTCCTCTAGTGATGTTTGAGGACAAAGTAATAACAGGGTACCAAGTTGGAAACGATTGGTCTGCATCTTGAAGAATATAAATTTGGTAAGAAGAGCCGGTGGTCACATCTTCGGCAGCCGTCCAATTAAGTTGAATGCCTTGGTTTGGTAGCCAAGATGCGGTAAGCCCTGTGATTTGGTCTGCCATCTTATATTCCTAGTCTGCCCCCGTTACGCTCACCGCCCTTAATAGCAATAAGGTTGGCATTGACGTAGGGGATATTGTGTTCGCGGTGCCATTCACTGGGGAAGTAAGTGTAAAGGTCGCTAACTTGAAAATCCATTTTTAGTTCTGGGACAAAGCGACGATAGTTTTCGTCCGCAAAATACCAGAAAGAGTTTTCGTTATAGAACGAATTGTGAGTAGGGTCTTGGAATGCTCCGCGACCATCTGTACTTGGGGTCAGCGAAAGAATCATTCCGTTGTGCGCTAGTACCCGGTACATCTCGTTCCAAATACGAACCTTGTCCGGGATGTGCTCTAGAAAATCAACTGCTCGGATTACACCGACAGAGTTGTCTTCCATTGACTCAAGCACATCAAATACGTCTCCCAGGTAGTCCGCAGGAGCGTGCATGTCAATCGTCTTGTAACCAGGCGCTGGATTGTGAGCGCCACCAAGGTCTAGAGCAAGAAGTCCATTGTCTTCAGCCCACTTCAAAACCAAAGGCTGAATGCTCCTACCGTGCATACGAACAGTCTCTTGCTGAATAAAAGCATTGATGTCAGACTGCGATTGCGTGTTGTTGGAGTGGACGCGCTGTAGGTAAAGGTTCTTCTTAATGTGGACAAACTTGCCCTGCAAATAAAGTTTTGCCATTAAGTTTTGGTCATCAAGAACCTTCATTGATGAGTCATAGCCACCAGACAGTTCGTAAGCCTTCTTGGTAAAAGCACGAAGGTGATTCGGTGCATACCAGATAAATGAAACGTTATGTGGCGTTGGTTCCATACCAGCGCAAACGTTCCATTCATTGTCTTGGTAATAGTTCCAACCGTATTCAGGGTTGAACATCTTCATGTCGGGCTTGCCGTCTTCGGTCATCTGAGCAAAGTCAGAGTAGACAAAAGAGGCTTCGGGGTTTTCCTTGAATGCCTTAGAGACCTCTTCAAGTGCACTTGGCAGAAGAATGTCGTCGTGGTCAAGTTCAACCAGGATTTCACCAATACAAAGTTCAACCGCTTGATTCTTTAACGCACCGACAATTCCGTTATTTTCGGGCTTTGCGTAAAAAATTTTAACTCGGTCGTCGTAATCGGGACGGTTCCACTTGGCATCGCCATTCATAAGAACTACCCATTCCCACGCTTCGTAGGTCTGGTTTTTCAGGCTTTCATACGCTTCGTCAAGATATTTTGGGTCGTGACTGGGCGTAAATACTGAAATCATCTCAATTCGTTCCTTTTTGTGAGGTGACAAAAATTACCCCATTATAAAGATAATGATACACTGAGAATTGGGAAAATCAAGTATTTAAAACTAGTTGACCGGGAAGGCAACCCCAGAAAGCCAGGCGGAACTTGCGTTTGGCACAACAGTTCCATTGGTGTTAATTGTAATGTAGTTAATGTTGGAAGTTCCGTATTGCTGGCAAGGAATAACCATTGTCGCGGCTGGGCGGTATTTAGATGGAAGCGTAAAGGCAGTATTGCCTGCGCTACCGCTTTGCATGTTTCCACGCATGTAAACAACGCCATTTAATAGGCGATAACCAGGGGTAACACCTGCGGAGACAAAACTATTTCCAAGTGAGGCATTTGACCAACCGCTGTCACTACCGCCACCGCTCCAGCCTACAAAACCCAAAATAACAGGTTGATTGTTTGGACCGAAACCCACAGAACAAGTAGTTCCGTTTGGGGGTGCGGTTTCTCCGGGGTAGGGCAGAGGGCCCCAGACATTATTTCCACTCAAAGAGGGGATAGTAAATGTCATATTACCGGCAGTGATTGGACCGGGATTGGAAGCGTCGGTCTGAACTACTGTTCCGTAGTAAACACCTTCAAATTGTTTTCCACTTGTCAAAATGTTGTGAGACATCTTGAAAGTTTGCTGTAAAAGTGTTGCGGAGTCAGTGCTTCTCATTACTTCTTAACTACCTTCTTGGTCGCCGGTTTGATTGGCGTCAATGGGAATGGCGCCTGAGGCAACGATGTTGGGTCATAGACCGCACCAAATGGCATTGGAACGCTAAGGGTGATAGTTGCTTGGGGGTTAAAGGCGTCACGTTGCATGGCGGAAACCATCCAGTAACCGTCGTCTGCGGGTCCAAGACCCGTCACTTGGACAATCTCTCCAATGTCAAATTGCCAGTTATCCAACATGCAGGTAACAGTTGCCTGACCGTAAGCCTTGCCAACGTCCCAGTCAAAGTCAATCAACTGAATGTTTTCGTTAAATTCAGCAATAGTTTGAATCTTGCCATTGGGATACTTAAGGTTGTTAATTGGGGGGATGCCTTGCTTGTATCCATCAACGCCAATTTGAGATGGCAAATTTCCCTGCCAGAATTCGTCAGGGCCAAAGTAAATGACGTTAGCGTTTTCCCAAATTCTCCAACCAATACTAGAAGCAATACGGCTAATAGCAGTCCAAGTGTCTTCGTAGGGGTCTGCTGTGGTGCCTCGTCCGAGCGCAACGCTAACAATGGAAGTTGTTTTTGTGGATTGACTTCCCTTTGCCAGGTCATTCCAAATGGTCGAATACTCTGGGCCGTAAACCGAAAGCGCTCCAAAGTTCTTAAGACCGGAGCCTTGGTTGATGGCGGTAACCATAGATGTAACCCAGGCGTGAACGTCAGTACCGTTAGATGTAGTTACCGTACCGTTACCACGTTGGTTTTGAAGCCGATAAACGGCGCTGGATTCAAAAACCAATTGAACTTGGTCACCGGCTTTTGTAAACTGAGTCAAAACATAGTTGAGCGTTGGAAGTTTTTTTGCTTCTGCATAGGTCAATGAAGCATCGCTAAGTGCGCTTGTGTTAATTGGAAGGCGCTCTTTAACTATGCTAGTTGTGGTTTTGCCTTTGACCGTTTTCTTGACTAAAAAATCTTCTGATACGTTAGAAGGCGAATTCCCGCTTGAAGCAATTTGAAGAGTCATTCCCTGTTGAAGAAAACCGCCCCTTAAAATTTGACGTGAGGGGTCTGTCAACTGAATGGTAATGGTGGAAGTACCAAGCATATTCTGCTGAAGAATGATGTCGGTAATAGAATTTTCGTAGTCGTAGCCAAGACGTTGGGTAAACTCTCCTGTTACAGGGTTTACAACAACAAAGTTTTGAAGGTCGGCGGTATTGAACCCGACGCCAGTTGGAAGAGCAACATCCCCCCCGACAGCAGTGGCAGCAGAACCCGACGCCGAAAGGGGCGTTACGGTATTCGTTGTTCCTGGTTTGCCGGTGCTACTTGTAGAACCTGACTTGGTTGCTTTTTTTGCCGTTGCTTTTGTTGACATTATGAGTTAGGTAGTTGAATTACTTGCCCGGCCATGTAAGAAATAACGGAGTCATCTCGAATACCGTTTATGGCTTTTACTTTTGAGATGTACACAGAAACGTTGCTTTTTTGCCTAGAGGCAATCAAAGCCAGGGTGTCGCCTTCTTTTACGATGTAAGGCCTGGAGCCTGAAACGTTAACAACATTGGATTTCTGGGGTATAGATGTGGCTGAAATAGCACCGGTAAAACCAGGAGTTGTAAAAGCACCACTTGCGTTAATAGCCATAATTTAAGCCCCCGTTGCGCTTTGTGTTCCAATGTAAGTGTAATTATTTTGTTGCGCCAATGCGCTTGCTGCTTTAACAGCAGGACTTGTGACGGCAGAATACGAACTACCACCAGGAATCGGTGTATTGTATTCATAGCAAGTAACTTGAAGGTTTTGCTGTGTCCTGTTATTTGGCGAACTTCTAATTGCTTCGTCAAATTCTAATGAGTAGAAAAACCACTCACGAGCGCCCTGGGGAGTTGTCAAACCAGGCAAAGGACCAGTCATAATGAAGGTCGTTGGTTCAAGCAAAGTTCCCTTGCTTGGGTCTGCATCCAACCAGGATTCAAGTTGTTGACACATTGCTTCGCATTGGTTGCCAGTAAATTGGTCATCAATCAACAAAGTCATAACAAGTTGAAATGGCGAACGGTCATACCATTGAGTAGCGGCTATGCTCTTCGGCCTGTCCACAACTTGCCAGCCGCCGGAGCCCTGCACCGACGAATACGTTGAGTCACCTAACAAAGCGGCGACGACTGGCGAGTATTGTGAATTTGTACTTGTGGGAATAAAATTAATAAGAGTTGGTGTGCTCTGTGTTACTGAAAAACTTCCCAAAAAGTTTTGTGCGCCTTGACTACTTTGAGTTCCAGACATTAAATGTGTCCCTTAGTTATGTTCTTGTTAATGTTTGCAATCAAAGCCGTCATTCCACCTGTTCCAAGTGCAGACGAGAATGCCTGCTGCAAACCTGTGGAAGTAAGTCCAAGTTCAGTCATGCTTGCCTTGCTTCCTGATGTAATCAAATTAGCAAGCGTTGTCATTGTTGATTTACTAAAGTTGTATTCTCGTTTAATGTTGTCTGCCTTGTCATCAAATATTTTAACTTGTTTTGCAAGTTTTGTAGCGGCTTCAGCATAAATTTCGCGAGTTTTTGAATCAAATTTTGTATTCTTGGAAAGAGATTCGTCAAGGGATTCCCTACTCTTGTAAGTTGTTGCCGCCTTCATAAGGTCAATGTAGCGACCTTGTGCTGCAACGTTTGAAAGCCCACTAACTCGTTGTGTTAAAATATAATTATCAAAATTGCTTCTTGAAAGTTGATTTGCACTTATTGTTCCGGCATTTAACTTGTTAAAGAAATTAGGGTCATTTGCTGTAACGCCTCCCATGTTGCCATAGATAGATGCCAAAGCAGCGCTCTTACTTCCAGAAAGGTCTTTGTTAACCAACGACCAGTTACCTGCTTTTGCTGCGGCTAGAATTCCCTTTGCGACAGAACCAGACCAACCCATTTTTTTTAATTGCGCTTGAAGATTTAAAACCCCCGTTGCTTGTGATTGATAACTTGATGGGTCTACGTTTGAAACAATGCTTTGCAAACCTAAAATTCCACCATAAGTTGCAAGCATTGAAGCACCTTGTGCTTTTTGAGCAGCAATTCCCTTTGCATTCAAACCAGCACCGGCTCCGCCGTAATAACTTTGTTGACCATTAAGGGTTGCAAGTTGAGTTTGAAGATTTTCATATTCGCCAAGTTGACTGTAATTACCCTTATTAAAGTTTTTTTGAATAGCAGCCATTTTTTGATTAACTGCGGAAATCTCTCCCGTTAATCCAGTCTGTGTATTTTGTACAATATTAGAAGTTTTTCCACCAGTAACTTGTTGAATTTTTGGTGAACTAAACCAACTTCCAATTGAACTAAACAATTTACCAGCAAGAGGCATCAGCATTGGTGTAAGCGAGGTCATCAACATCATTCCGACAGGACCACCAAGCATTCCAAGGCCTCCACTAATAAGGTCTCCAGCGCCGCCCTCCATTAAACCGCCAAAAAGACCTTTTACAATTCCGCCACCTTCTTTTCCGGCAACAGATTCAACGTCGCTTACAGCGTCACTGGCAATAACACCAACTTTATTTCCAGGCGCTGTTACAAGTTGTCCACCGGCATCAAGTTTTGCTTGAAGTTCGCTTGAGAGACCGCTTGATGCTCCCCCCCTTGCAGCCTCATCTGCCTCATCAAGACTATTTAGGTACTTCTTTGTTTGACGAGGCATTCGTGTGGCGTTTGGATTTGCTTCATACCATTTTTCAATATTTGAAAGTGGTCGAATTTCGCTTTGAAGAGGTCCGTGTTGAATTTCAGAAAGTCGTGGACCGTAAGTTTCTAAGTCAGAAATGCCTTTTTGCTCTACTTCGCTTTCAGCCTTTTTAACAGCATCGCTTTCTGCTTTTTGCATAAGGTTGCCGTTTTGTTGCAAAACCGAAGTTTTTGCGGTATTTTCAGCAATTACCTTTAAAAGTCCAAGACTTTTTTCTTCGTATGCTGAAGCAATGGAACCAAGTTTGTTACCAAACTTTCCTCCACCAAAAACTCGTCCCCTAAAATTTCCAGCAGCAATGTCTTCGTCTGTTACCAAACCACGATTTTTGTAAAAACCGGTAGTAAGGTTGTATCCAGAGCCAATAAGACGCATTGCGCCTCGACCAATTTCGGCTCCCTTTGCCAAAGCAGCAAGAGCGCCCAATGAACCAGCCGCACTCAAAAAAAGAACAATGACTGGCTTAAATTTTGTGAGTGCACCAACAATGTCTTTGAAAGCGTTTCCAAGATGCAACGCCCATGGTGTTAGCGTCTGGCCAACTTGAACAAAGTCAGCCATAAGGCTCTGCTTCATTTTATTAAATTGAGCAGCAGGAGTTGACTCAGCCCTTTGAACGGCTTTGTTATAAGCAGCGGATGTCGTGTGACTCCCAATGTATCCATATATATTTTGAAGACCTGGGAGGTCATTAAGAAGAGCGTCAATAGTTGCTGAACTTCGTGAACCACCAAAAGCCTTTGTAATAATAAGGTTTTGAAGCGTGTTAAGCCAATCTGCACCACTAACAGCAGCGCCATTTGCTCCAGAGTGTTCGGTCCCAAGGTCCTTTGCAGACAAACTGCCAAGGTTTCCCTTGGCCCAAGCCTGGATTACATTGGTAGGAATGTCACCAACGCCCCAGTTTTCGAGAAGGGCGGATGCTCCAGCATAACCCGTTTTGCCTTTGTATGCAATGTTAAAAGCAGTTGGGTCGAATTTATCAAGGGCTTGTTTTAAATATGAGGAAGCAGCAACAATTCCACCGGGACTCCTCATAAGCGTGTTCAATTGACCTGGTTCAATACCAAGCATTGCAAGCGACTTTGCACCTTGCGAACTTGGTGCAGTCATAAGAGTAAGAGCGGTCTTGGCGTACTGACCAGCAGTTGAACCCGGCGTACCAAGGGTTGTCAAAAGGTCAACAAAAGAAATCGCGCTTTGACCAGATACACCGTGTGCCGCAGCACTCGCAAGGAGTCCGCGACCAAGAGCAGAAATAAGTTCTGACTGCTTAATGTCACCAGCACCGGTACCTGCGTTAATAAGAGCGGCGGCCTTTTCAGCGTTGTTGCCAACGTCAGAAAGGTTGGCGTTCATAATGGCACCCAAAACACGAGCGGACTGCTCTGCTGGTGCTCCACCGCCAACGCCACCAAGGACGTTAAGGTTTGCTACCTGGCGCGTCATTTGCGCAAGTTGAGTATTGGTAGCACCAAGTCCACCGTTCCAAGCAGCGGTTGCTGATGAAACACGGTAAATAATGTTACCAATGTCTTTAAAACTTACACCAGTTTGTTTTGCAACGTTAAGGGCGGTGCTCTGCAAAAATGGCATACTGTTTGCAGCACGGCCAGCCTGTGTAATAGATTGCGTAAGTTCTGCGTTAAGGGACGAGAAAGATTTAATGCCTTCATAAGCAACCCCACCAAGTGCGATAGCACTCCACGCACCAGCCTTTAAAATTGCCGGTGTACCTATTTTGCTTAATGTTCCTAGTTTGTCATAAAAACCACTTATGCCAGCCGCTGCATCACCGCTTGCGGCGGCCCCAACTGCAGTTTCTGTGTTGAAGGTTTTTTGCGCACCTATGTTTGCTTCTAGTGCTGCAAGTCTTTCGCCAAGGGCGGTAGTCGTTTTTTCAGTAACTGCAAGGTTTTCATTTAAAGCAATGTTCTCGTTTTTAAGAGCAGTTATTTCATCTTCTAGAAGAGTAATTGTTTCTTTGCGCTCAGTATTTGAGGCTTCAATAGCAATTGTGTCTTCTTGAGTTGACGTTGTTGCTTCGACAATGGCCCTCGAAAGGTCATAGAAAGCAGTCGTATTGTCTTTTGTGGCAGTTACGTTTTCTTTTAAAGCACCCGTAAGTTCTTTAATTAAACCCGCAAAATCTTCAGCAGCGCTGGTGGTGTCTTCATATGTTGTACCAACGCGTTCTACCGCATCGCTAACCGTGTTAAGCGCTTTAGCAGACTCATCACCGCCCTCTACGGACGTTATAATTACAATTTCGTTTTCGTTCGCCATAGAGGTTCTTTCAATAGAAAAAGCCGCTACCCCCGTTAGGAAGTAGCGGCCCTGTCTGCCGCCTAATAAGTTTTAAGCGGTTTATCCGGTTAGAAGATTTTTGCTATAACTTTTGCAACTTCAAAACCAGTTAACTGCGCAAGAATTTTCATTTCTTCTATTTTTTGTTCACTGCTCATTTGCAATGCTTTTTGCATTATGGCAATTTGTATGAAGTAGTCTTCGTCGGCCCGGCTGAGGACTTCAAAAGGTTCCATGCCTAGCATTACTGCATAGGCACCGGTCTCAATTGATGGATGGTCCTCTAGGGCTTTTAAAAAGTTTCGTCAGCCTCGTTGTTCGCAATGTTGCTCCAGCGGAACAACTTGTTTGCAACGTCAATCATGTCGCCTTCTGTCAAGAACAGGGCGGAAACAACGTCTGTTGCACGCGTGGTTTCGAGTCCGAGCGCGTCTGCAAGTTCGTGGTCAAACTTAGTCCATGAACCATTTGGGTCATTAAGACGAAGCGACAACTTATTGTCGTGGTCACCGTCAACAACGGCGTAAATACCAACACATGAGTCAATAAGCATGTCGGCGTTGGCCAAATAAGACCAGTCACCGGTGTTCATCTTGCGACGCTTTTCAATGTTTGCGTTTAGTTTCGTTGCAGAAACTGGCTTGAAACGAACGTAGATTTCTGGCTCGTCCCAACGGGGAACCTTAATGTCCGTGTAAAGTTCGTTTACAATCTGTGTTCGGCGGTTGCGCAAAGACAGCAAGGGGGTCGAGGGCTCAATAGCACTCTCAACCACCCCTGCCGCTTCAACGCTAACCGTACCATTTCCCTCGTCAATTTTAAAATCAACCATGTTTTCCTCCAATGGTTAGTTGTATGTATTTATAATACTACGCTTGTCTAGGGTTTAGAAAGTTCCAAGCGTAGCGGAGCCAAAGCCCAACGAGGCGTTGGCGACGCTTGATGCGCTTACTGGGCTTGCAGCCGCAGTGCCTTCGGCGATTGATTCTACCGCTACGGTTACTTCCCACATACGAACAGCGTTGCTCTGAGAGTCAGTTCCGCCGTCCTTGATACCAATAAGACGACCTGCGTACTGACGGGGAGCACCGTAGGTGTTTCCGCCGTCGTCAAGAGGCTGAATGATTACGGTAACTTGAGTGTTACCGCACATGTTGTGAAGGTCAGCAATAGTAGCGTTGTCAACCTGGGTGTTGTATGCCTTGGTCAGAGTAATGTCTGAGTAGGTTGGGAGCGAGAGGTAAGTAACCTCTGGGCCCATTCCACCGGGACGGTGCTTGTTGACTGGGGCTGAAACGTCGCCACCTGCGAACTTGTCGAAAACAATGTTCGAGTTCGGAACGGCGGTCGGTGCCTTGTACGCGCTGGCAACAATGGTCATAGAAGCAAGAAATTGCTGCTCTGAACCGTAGAAGCCAAACGTATTACTTGTTGTGGTTGCCATTTAAATTCTCCTTAGGACTTTAAATTATTGAGGGAGTGACGCGTTTGGCGCGTACTTAACTACGTTGATTGTTACAAATTCGCCAAATGGTGACATCTTGAGATTAACCTGTGCGTTAATCTGACCAGCAGCGATGGTTGCGGGGGTGTTAACCTGCGTACCCGTGTTTACACCGAAGGCGTCGTTAGGAGTTGCACCGTAAAGGCTTCCACGAAGCCAGTAGTTCTGCAACTTACCGGCAATTGAACCAGCCAACTTAGCGAAGATGTGACCCTTACCGTCAATTTCCTGGAAGACGTAGCCTTCTGCGATTGCGTCAAGGTCGGTGACAACCTGCATACGGAAGCGAACGTTGTTCAGGAACTTCCAGCGGGGGTCAACTGCGAGTGAACGGTAACCGTACAGTGCAATTCCACCAGTGCTTGGTACGACACGAACAACGTTTACACCAGCGGCGTTGAGGTTTGCAAGGTCGGTCTGAGCGTATGTCTGAGAAACGCCTGATACGTAGTTTGCAGCACCGTTCAAAGCACCAGCGGCAGGAACGTTAGCGTCGTTTCCAACGTCGTTCTGAGCCATCTTTGCAGCAGCGAATGCCGAAGGAGCAACCGTGCGTGAGAAGACAATTCCTGAAGTGGCGCTTGGGTTGGTGTTTACAACACCAGGAACCGTAAGCCAAGGACCGAACATAGCACCGTAGGAAGCGTCCGTAGCGGCGTATGAAAGAGTGCTTGCAGCAGAAAGAATCGTTGAAGCAGTGGCAGTGTTAGGAGCGTCAACAAGTGCAACGCGGTTGAATGCCAAAGCGTGGTTCAGAAGGTCTTGCTGAGTAGTTGCGTCAGTTGAACCTGGGAATGAAATTTGTCCAGGGCCGTAGTTTGCGTTGAAAAGTGCAAGTGCGGCAGGAACGTCAGCGTTGGTAGTGGCAATGTCAGTTCCACCAGTCATGTAAACAGAAACCGTTGAACCTGCTGAAGGCAAAATGGTTGAACCTGAAATAGACGAAGCGGTTACAAACGAAAGGTAACCAGGAAGTGAGTTAACCCAGTTGATAACGTCTGAGTCAGTTGCAAGACCAGAAACGCTTGCTGAAACTTGACCGTTGTAGGTGATGTTGGCACTGTAAATGGTTGCGCCGTTTACGGTTGCACCGGTAATGTTGAGGATTACACCAGCAACACCAGAGTTGCTTGAGTTAGCCCAAGTACCCTTACCGTTTGCAGTAAGAAGGAACTTACCACCAGTGGTGCCTGAGGTTGCAGCAACGCCAGACGCAGTTGGTTGAACGCGACTTACAAAAGCCTGGATTCCACCTTCCTTGAAGTAAACGTCAAGCGCGTCGTAAAGAAGCGTGCTGTCAACGTTTGCCAAAGAGTAACGACCAGTGATGGTGCCGTTAACGATTTGACCGAAAACATTGGTAAAGTCGTTCATTGATTGAATTGGAACAACTACGCCAGCAGGACCAGCGCAGGTACCGAGTACAAACCAGGTGCCAGTTGCGCTGTTGGGCGAAGTGTTGGGTGATGCGGCGGTAACATTAATGCTTACGCCTGGGGCTTGATTAGCCATTAGAGTTCTCCTGTTTGGATTGTAGAAACAGTTTCCTGCGTCTTAGAGTTCTTGTTATTAGGGTTTATTTTCTTTGCTTCTTCCTTCGCCTCAGTTTCCTGAGCCTCCTGGATAAGACCTAAAAATCCCTCTGAGATGTACCTCTCAATGAGGGTTGTGTCATCTACGGAGTATTCAAACCCCGGTGACATTGGGCGCCCCTTGTCATCAAAGATAACGTGACGGGCTTGAACAATTACGTTCTTTTTGCTCATAATTCTTCCTCGATTATTTCAACGTTCACCGTCTCAACAGTCGGAACTTCTGAAGGCGGATTAGTTGAAGGTGTGGTGATAGCGCCAGTAGCGGCGTATTGCGGCGAAGGCACTCCACCATAGATATTCATGGTGTTTGATAGTGTTACAATAAAGCGAACGTGAGCAATGCCAGTTGTACGACCACTACTGTGCTCGCCTTCCAGGTATTCCTCGCCGTCCCAAACGGTGTTTTCGGCGTATCCGCCTAGACCACGGTTCTGGATAATGCAAGCACGAATGCAGGTTGCGTAGGCCTGTGTCAATGCTTCTGTTTCTTGCCAATCTTTAGTACCGTATACATACACAAGTGCATCTACGTGGTAATAGGCACGAACTCCAGCCTGAAAAACCTCAGGCCTTCCCACTGTTCCCGGAACGCTAATAAGCACTGCGGCTTGAGCATTGCGGGGAAGCGTCCTAAAGTCAGGACGGTGGCGATATTCAAAAGGTACTTGCAGAACTTCACTGCCAAGTTTGCGATTAAATTCAGCGATGTACGCTGGAAACCATTTTTCCAGAGTGTTGTAAACCATCTCTTGGACAGAGTGACCGCCGTAGATGTCTCCGTAGGCGTCTCCTGCATAAGACAAATCCCAATCTGTCCACCACTCGCGTTTTGCCATTAGGATTTCCTCGTTCTAGGAGTTTTAAAAGTGTTAAGAACTGTGCTACGGTAAACTCCACCTTCGCCAAAATTCTGAACTCTTGTTATCGAACCAAACTTCTTGTCGCTAATTGTTGCCTTGCGACGAATTTGTGAACGGTCTTGACGAGCGTGCTTTCCAGCAGCGCGGTCCATAGGAGTATAAAATTCTTTTGCACGCTTTTTCTGCGCAACTCCGTCAAGAAGAAAGTATTCAACAATCTTTTTTGAAATTACCAAGAATTCCGGAGTAATAGTAACAAACTGTCGCTTGGGTGGAGGGTTTCCTCGTCCACCAATTCCGTTA
>Ga0316230_1002174_pt1 | contig 17635 bp, 17 predicted proteins | sample TBH18025metaG_FD_206004 | JGI IMG/M metagenome (GOLD analysis project Ga0316230, IMG submission 206004) | Freshwater microbial communities from Trout Bog Lake, Wisconsin, USA - TBH18025 | ecosystem: Environmental > Aquatic > Freshwater > Lake > Hypolimnion/Profundal zone | place: USA: Wisconsin...
TGATGAGATCCTCCTTGCGGGTGCCGGACTTCTGGATGTCCATGGCCGGGAAGATCCGCTTGTCGCTGAGCTTGCGGTCCAGGCAGATCTCGCTGTTGCCGGTGCCCTTGAACTCCTCGAAGATGACGTCGTCCATGCGCGAGCCGGTCTCGATCAGCGCGGTGGCGATGATGGTGAGGCTGCCGCCCTCCTCGATGTTGCGGGCCGCGCCGAAGAACCGCTTGGGCCGCTGCAGCGCGTTGGAATCCACGCCGCCGGACAGCACCTTGCCGGACAGCGGCACCACGGTGTTGTAGGCGCGCGCCAGCCGGGTGATGGAGTCCAGCAGGATGACGACGTCCTTCTTGTGCTCCACCAGCCGCTTGGCCTTCTCGATGACCATCTCCGCCACCTGCACGTGGCGCGTCGCGGGTTCATCGAACGTGCTCGAGACCACCTCGCCCCTGACGTTGCGCTCCATGTCGGTGACTTCCTCGGGCCGCTCGTCGATCAGCAGCACGATCAGGAACACTTCCGGATGGTTCAGCGTGATGCTGTTGGCGATGTTCTGCATGAGCACGGTCTTGCCGGTGCGCGGCGGGGCGACGATCAGGGCGCGCTGGCCCTTGCCCAGGGGAGTCATGAGATCCATCACCCGGGTCGACAGCTCCTGGGGATCCCGTTCCATCTTCAACATGCTGGTGGGGTAGAGCGGGATCAGGTTGTCGAAATGGACCCGGTCCTTGGCGGCCGTCGGCGGATCGAAGTTGACCGCGTCGATCCGCAGCATGGCGAAGAACTTCTCCTCGTTCTTGGGCGGCCGGATCATGCCCGACAAGGTGTCGCCGGAGCGCAGGTTGAACTTGCGGATCTGGCTCGGGGAGACGTAGATGTCGTCGGCGCCCGCGAGGTAGTTGTGCTCCGGCGCGCGCAGGAAGCCGAAGCTCTCCGGCAGCACTTCCAGCACGCCTTCGGCGAAGAACAGTCCTTCCCGCTGGGCCTGAGCTTCCAGCAGCCGGAAGATCAGTTCCTGCTTGCGCAGGGACAGCGGACTCTCGATCCCGTAGGCCTTGGCCATCTCCGCAAGCCGGCCGATGGACTGCTCCTTCAGGTCCTGGAGGCTCAGAACGGCAGGGGCTTGGGTTTCAATTAGCATAGATCTTCCCTCGGGGGGGATGGGGTGTCAGGTTGAGCGCTTTGGGATCGAGAATGATAACTCACATTCTACGGCCAAGCCAAGGGAATTTCCATATCAAGCCGTTCTTATTGTGGTAAAAAGCCCGACTCTTTCGGAGAAGGCCCTGGGATTTTCCACCGGGAAAGCGTGGCCGACCCCCGGAATGATCTCGAACCGGGAATGCAGCACCTGCTGGGCGGTTTCCAGGCATTTCCAGACCGGGGTCAACAGATCCTCGGCCCCGGCCAGGAACAGCACCGGATCCTGAATCCTTCCGAGCTTTGAACGGATGTCCCATTGGAGAACGCCTTCTATTTGATGGCGTGAGCCATGGAAAGGTTCATTCATCATTTTCTGTTTCAGGAAATACTGTTTCAGGAACGGGTAACGCTTGACCAGGAAGGCATCGCCCCAGAGGTAGGGCGCGGCCGCGTCGAACTGCAGTCCCGGGCCACCCAACTCCAAGCAATGCAGCCAATGACGCAGGCGGAGGGCCATCGCGAAATCAATCCGGCAGACCGCGCTGGTGAGCACGGCGCCCGGGAAGGCCCCCGGGTGTTCGGCCAGCAGTTCCAGCCCCATGGAACTGCCGTTGGACAGGCCCACCAGCCAGGGCCTCCGGATGTTCAGGACTTCCATGAGTTCCCAGGCCTCCTGGGCCATCAGCGGCACCGGGTACGGACCCTCGGCCGGAGCGTCCGACCGGCCCTGGCCGCGGCTGTCGAAGGTCAGCACCCGGTGGCCCGCGGTGAGGCCCGGAAGCACCCCGGCCCACATGGTGGTGTCCGACAGCAGCCCGTTCAGCAGGACCAGCCAGGGGGCCCCCGGGGGGCCCTGGATCCGGTAGTGCAGCTTCACCCCTCCCGGCAGGACGGCCCAGGTCGGCCGGTGGCCGGCAAGGGTCACGCTTCGCCCCTCAGTTCCACGGGCGCGAACTGGGCGGCCAGTTCGAACCGCCCGCCGTTCCAGTGCAGAACCGCGCAGGCGGCCTTCTTCATCTCGACCGAGCTGCCGGTCAGGCGCTGGATCAGTTCCGAAAGGAAGGGCTGGTGGCTTACCAGGGCGACGGTGTCGAAGGGCTGGGCCTCCGCCACCAGGCCAAGCAGCCAGGCCTCGGCCTCGGCCAGGCTGGCATCGGGCACCAGGCCCTCCCAGCAGGCCACCGGAAAGCCTTCGGCGGTGGCCTCCTTCAGGCAGGCCAGGGTTTCGGCGGCCCGGCGGTAGGGGCTGGCCATGCCGCGCTGCGGCAGGTAGCCGCGCAGCACCAGCCCGCGCATGGCGGCCCGGGTCTTTTCCCAGCCCTCGACGGTGAGGGCCCGGTCGGAATCGCGCAGGCCTGGTCTGGGGTTTTCGGCGATCCCGTGGCGGATCAGCAAGAGGGTGATCATCAGGAGCTCCTTCCAGCCATCACGTGGTTTCCAGTGACGGCATGGCATCCAGTATCATCGGCACCACCACCGGCCGGGTCTGGGTGGTCTTGCGGATGATCCGGCGCAGGGACTGGCGCAGCAGCTCGATGAGGAGGTCCTTGTTCTTGCGGATCTCCACCGGGGCGTTCTCGAAGGTGGTGCGCACGGTCTCCCGGAGCAGTTCACCGTAGGCCTGGTCGTCGGACAGCATGACGAAGCCGCGGCTGAGGATGCTGGGGTCGCCGGCCAGTTCCCCGGTGGCGGGATCCACCAGCAGGGTGGCCACCACGATGCCGTCCTCCTGCAGGATCAGCCGGTCGTGGATGACCCGGGCGTCCACCATGTGATCGACGCCCTGGTCCACGAAGCACTTGCCCACGGGCACGCTGCCGGCCAGTTTGGCCGCGCCCTTGCGCTTGAGCTGCAGGCATTCGCCGCCGTCCAGCAGCAGCACGCGGTCCTTGGCGTAGCCCAGGGATTGGGCCAGCTGGCCATGGCGCTTGAGGTTGCGGTAGGTGCCGTGCACCGGCGCCATGAAGTGCGGCCGCACCATGCGGATCATCTCGGCGGAATCGCCGCGGTGGCCGTGGCCGGTGGCGTGGATCGGGCCGAGCCCCTCCAGCGTGGTCTCCGCGCCCAGCCGGGCGGCGGTGTCGAGCATGCGCGAGATGCCCACCTCGTTGCCCGGGATGGACCGGGAACTGAGCACCAGCCGGTCGCCCTCGACCATCTTCAGGCCCTTCATCTCGCCGCGCAGCACCCGGGACAGCGCGCTCATCTCCTCGCCCTGGGTGCCGGTGCAGAGCACCACCACCTGCTTGGGGGCGAACATGGACACTTCCTTGGCGTCGATGAACAGGTCATCCTTGAGCGCCATGCGCTTCAGGCCCCGGGCCACGGTCACGTTGCGGTCCATGGACCGGCCCAGGAGGCAGACCTTGCGCTTCTCTTCGTAGGCCAGGTCCAGGATGGTCTGGATGCGGTGGATGTTGGAACTGAAGGTGGCGATGAACAGCTTGCCCTTGGTGGCGCGGAACGCGTCGCGCAGACCTTCCCGGCACTGCTGCTCGCTGGGGGTGGGGGTGTCCTTCAGGATGTTGGTGGAATCCGACAGCAGCACCGCCACGCCGGCGTCGCCCAGCTCGGTCAGCCGGGCGGTGCCGGTGAGCCGGCCGTCCACCGGGGTGGGGTCCAGCTTGTAGTCGCCGGTGTGCACCACCACGCCCCAGGGGGTGTGCAGGGCGATGCTGCAGGCGTCAGGGATGCTGTGGGTGACCGGGATCCACTCCGCCTTGATCTCGCCGCAGCCGATCGGCAGGCAGTCGTAGTCTTCCACCACGTGCATGTGCCGCGGGCTCCACAAATTGAATTCCTTGAGCTTGCCTTCCAGGATGCCCATGGTGAAGGCCGAGCCGTAGACCGGCACCGGCCAGCGTTCCAGGAAATACGGCAGCGCGCCCAGGTGGTCCTCGTGGCCGTGGGTCAGCAGCACGGCGTCGATCCGGTCGGCGAAGGCCTCCAGGTAGGCGAAGTCCGGCACGATGCTGTCGATGCCGGGCTGGTCTTCGGAGGGGAACAGCTGGCCGCAGTCGACCAGGAAAAGGCTCTTGGCGGTGTGCACCACCAGGGCGTTCATGCCGAATTCGCCCAGGCCGCCGATGGGGATCAGCCGGAGTTCATCCTTGCCGGGCAGTTCCTGCCAGCGTTCGAAAGGGGGAGAAGTGATCTGCATACGGGACTCGCTCAGGACGGTGCTGCGTAGGAAAGGGACGAATCAAACAAATCGAGCCATGCCGCGGGCGGCACGGCCTCGGCCCGGATGGCCGGGGGCAGGCCCCGGGCCGCCAGCAGGCTCTGGGTCTGCTCCGGAGTGAAGCGCCCGTGCCAGTTGTTGGCCAGGGTCTTGCGTCGATGGCTGAAGCCCAGATGCAGGAACGCCAGCAGGGCCCGGCGCTGGGCCAGCGGCGGCGCCCCGAGCCTGGGCTCGAACAGCAGGACCGCGGAATCCACCTTGGGGGCTGGGCGGAACGAGCCGGGCCCCAGCCGCATGAGCCGGGTCAGGCGGCAGGTGAGCTGGGCCAGGATCGACAGCGGACCGTACTCCTTCTCGCCGGGCCGGCCCAGGAGCTTCTGGCCCACCTCCAGCTGGAACATGAAGACCATGCGGTCCCATGGGATGTCCGAGACCAGGAAGCGGGTGAGGATGGCCGTGGCGGCGTTGTAGGGCAGGTTGCCCACCACGCTGAACGGCCCGCCGAAATCCAGCGGCGCGCTCACCGCGTCGCCCTGGACCGGATGGAAGTGCGGCACGCCGTGGAAGCGCTGGGCCAGGACGGCGATGGCGTCCGGGTCCAGATCCACCGCCCACAGCGGACGCCCATCCGCCAAAAGCGGTTCGGTGAGCACCCCGGGCCCCGGCCCGATCTCCAGCAGGTGCGGCGCCCGGGACGCCAGGGCCGCTTCGGCGATGCTGCGGATCGCCGATTTTTGAATAAGGAAATGCTGGCCGAACCGTTTCTTCGGAATCAATTTCAATGAATCTGATACAGCATGCTCCACCCTATGAGCCTAACAAGCTATTGCCCCAGAACGGTCGGAAATATCGGGAACAGCGTCATCCAGGCCAGGATGCGCAGCTCGCCGGGCCGCTCCAGCGCCTCTGCCGCCAACAGCTCCCTGACCTGGATGCAGCCGGCCTCCTCCTGGCCCCGGAGCGCGCTGCGGCCCACCGCGGTCACCCGCCAAAGCCGCTCAGCCGCCTCCCGGGCGTCCCCCTCGGGCCGGGGCAGCAGCCCCAGGTCCCGGATGCGCAGGTCGAAATCCTGGTGGAACGCGCCATCGGAGCTTCCGGTCAGCAAATCTTCCGGTGCGGGGCCGGCCTGGACCCCGGCGACCCCGCCCTGGTTCCCGGCCGCCTGGGCCAGAAACCAGGCCAGCCCGGCCTCCGCCGCGCAGGCCGCCAGGGTCCCCTGCAGCGCCTCGCCGCCCATGGCCAGGTCCCGGGTCAGGTTGCGGCTGGTGGCGAACACCGCCGCGGCCATGAGCGTCAGGAGCAGGAAGGCCACCAGGATCGCGGCCCCGCCCCGTTCGGCGGCCCCGGTCACGGGCCGAAGTTCCTGGGAGCGACCACCAGCCGCTGGCGGCGCTCCAGGAAGCGCTGCGGCACCGGGCCACGGATGGCCAGGCGCACTTCGACCAGGCCCCCGGCCTTGCGGAACCAGAATGGATCCGCAGCCCCTGCCCCGCCGTCGGGCGCTCGGAGCCGCGCGGCGAGGTTGCCCAGGGTGGCGGCCTGGTCGGCGCCCCGGATGCCCGGAAAGCGCAGGTCCGGGCTGAAATCCACCCGGAAACTGGCCACGTGCTGTGCCAGCACTTCCTGATCCGCGTCGCGCCAACTCGGCGCCGTCCCGTCGCTCGAACCGGCGGTCTCGAACCGCACCAGGCACGGCACGGCCCCGCGCGACCGCGGACCGTGGTCGAGGGTTTTCAGGACCACCGCGTAGCGCACCGCCCGCAGGGGCCGGACCGCCTGGACCAGGGCGCCGGCGCCATGGGGATGGCTGAAGGCGGCGCCGCCGGCCCGGCCCACCCGCACCGCCCCACCGCGCCCCGGGGCGAGCCGGGCCGGTCCGGCCACCCGGGCGAACTCGAACCGGTCGCCCGCCACCAGCAGCAGGTCGCCGGCCTCGAGGTCCATGGCCCGGTCCGGCCGCAGCTGCACCGTGGCCTCCCCATCGGGCCCGGGGGCAATGGCCCGGGACAGCTCCGCTTCACCCGGCACCGGCACATCCGTGACCCAGCTCAGCTCGTCCGCGGGCTGGCCATCGACCTGGCCGGGCACCAGGCTGAAGCAACGCGGTGGCCCCAGGTCCAGGGCGCGCAGTTCCGGCGGCGGGAACAGGCAGCCCATCATCCGGAGGTCTTCGGCCATCCGGTCCAGGGACCAGCGCAGGGCCCGCCGGGCGGTGAGGGCTTCGTTCACCCTGGTCCAGCCGCCCAGCCCGGCGCCCCAGACCCGGACCATGCCGCCCAACAGCAGACCCATGCACAGCAAGGCCACCAGCAGTTCCAGCAGCGAAAAGCCGGTCCGGCCCGGTCGCACGGAGCACCTCAGGATCGGAGCAGCCGGAAGGAAGTGAGCGTCCCGGGGGCGGGGCCCTCCGCCCAGGCCACCGTGGCCCGGAACAGCCTTGCCGTGGCGGAGCCGTCCGGCGCCGACCGGGTCACGGTCACGGTGAAGAAGGCCCGGCCACCGTCCGCGGGAAGGCCGTTCCGGTCGAACCGCAGCGGCCAGGGGCCGGACGCCGGGCCGGTGCCCTTGGCCTCGGCCTGGATCGTCTCCAGCACCGCTTCGGCCAGGTTCAGCGCGGTCTGGCGAGCCTCGGCCCCGGCTTCGGCCCGCGCCGTGGCCACCAGCATCCTGCCCAGGCCCAACAGGCCCACCGCCAGGATGAAGGCCACCAGGATGAATTCCACCAGCGAGAAGCCCGGCGGCCGCGCGAAACGGCTGGGGCGGGGCGGATCCGGAAGGCGTGTCATGGCGCCCAGGATGGGAGCGGTCCATCCTTTTGCCAGCTTTTTCTCCTCCAGGCTGCGTTCGACTTGGCCGCCTCTTCCAGTGGGGCTGAGCGCCGGCCCCGGGCAATGACTACTTTTTTTGCAAGCGGCCGGTGATCCAGTCGCCGGCCGGTTCCGGGCGACTGATGCCGCCCAGACCCGCCTGTTCCATCCAGGACCGGTACTCGGCCTCGGTGTAGGTGTTGCCCCGTGCCGTGCCCACCAGCATGTTCAGGGCGAACAGGGCGGCGCCGGGCGGCCCGGCCCGGTCCGGGTCGAGGATGAACTCACGGATGGCCACCCGGCCCCCGGGCGCCAGGGCCCGGGCGCAGCGCGCCAGGAGGTCCCGGTTCTCGTCCTCGCCGAGCATGTGGCAGATGGCCGAGAGCAGGATCAGGTCATGGCCTTCGCCCAGGCTGTCGCTGCGCAGGTCGCCCTCGCGCACGGTCACCCGGCCCTCCAGCCCGGCCTCGCGGATGTGCCGTTCGGCGATGGGCAGCACCGGGCCCAGGTCCAGCACCTCGGCGCGCAGGTCCGGATCGGCCTCGGCGAAGGCGATGGCGAAGGTGGCCGGGCCGCCGCCGACGTCCAGCAGCCGGCGCACCCCCTGGTGCCCGACCACCCGCACGGCGTCCACGGCGATGGTCCGGGCCCGGGCATGCATGGCGGCGATGAAGTTCTCCACCTGGCCCCCGGCAGGGCCGGAACGGGCCGAGCTCCCGGTCCGCACGCACTCGGTCAGGCCGGACCAGGTGTTCCAGAGGTGCGCCATGTGCAGCATGCCGGCCCGCTCCCGGCCCAGGGCCCGGGCCGCCCCGGTGCAGCGGAAACGCCCGTCTTCCTTGACCAGCACGCCCATGGCCGCCAGTGCGTTCAGCAGCATGCCGGTGGCGCGCGGGTCGGTCCCGGTGGCCCCGGCCACGGCGGCGGCGTCGGCGCCGTCATCGCAGGCCGGCAGGATGTCGAGTTCCACGGCGGTCAGCAGCACCCGGCTTTCCTGGAAACCGCGCAGGGCCTGCATCAGCTCAGGCAGCGTTCTGGGCTCGGACATGGGGTGCTCCTCCGATGGACACCGGGAAGCATACTCCAACTTGAAGGCGCGATGATTGTGCTCAGGGCACGAGGATTTCCAACCCGGGGAAATAGGTCCGGTACCTCGCCACATCCCTCGTGAGGAGCCGGTAGCCGGCCAAGGCGGCGTGGGCACCGATGTAGAAATCCGGAAGGGTGGAAATTCTCTTGCCGCCCCGGCGACGGTAGGCGAGGAAACACTTCCCGGCCAGGAACGCAGCTTCCCAAGGCAGCTGTTCCCTCCGGAAGAGTTCCGGGGGCAAGGCGGCGTCCAGTCCCTCGATCCCTTCGAACCCCACCGACACTTCGGCGAAGATGATGGGGTTGATGATCAGCTGGGCCGTCTCAGCCTCACGGGCCAGCAGCAGGCCGGAGCGCGCCGCCCAGACCGGATCCTGGGTCGCCACATCCAGTATGACGTTGGAATCCACCAGAACAGGGGTCATAGGCCGCGGGTCGCCGCCATGATCTGGTCGGTGGTGAGCTTGACGGTGGCGCTGCCCTTCAGTCGGCGGAGCACGAGGGCGCCCCGGCTTTCCTTGCCAGCCGATGGAGCCGCCAGAATGCGCACCGAGGTGCCGTCGAATTCGAACAGCACTTCCGTATTGGGCAGAAGTCCAGCTTTCTCCCTGATTTCAATGGGAATGGTCACCTGGCCTTTGGCTGTGATGCGCATGAGGTTCGCCTCTTACCGGTAAGAGTAATACCCCATCAACGGCCTGGCAATCTGCTTTATACCGATTCAAAATCCAAATTTGAAATGGTAAAAACCTTTGTAGCATATGCCGATACTCCCCTGGAGCCGGATCGAAGAACTGGCGCCGGCCCTGCCGGACTGAACCGCGTTCAAACCCCGAAATTGAGCGGGTCCCTGTCCAAGGTCACCGGCCCGCCCGGCACCAGCGGCGCGTGGCGCATGGCTTCGCCCAGCAGCTGGCGCCCGGCGGCCTTGAGGATCAGCTGCATGCGGTAGCGGTCCTTCACCCGGGCGATGGGCGCCTCCAGCGGGCCCAGGATGCGCAGGCCGGGCAGGGTTTCCAGACGCAGGCGCAGCTTGCGCAGGGGCTCGAGGGCCTCTACCGGGGTGTCGCCTTCGCTGCGGTAGAGCGACATGGCGGCGTACGGCGGGTAGCCCAGGGCCTCGCGGTAGGGCAGCTCCTCCGCGGCGAAGGCTTCGAAATTCTGGGCGACCGCGTGGACGATGGCGGGATGGTCCGGGCTGTAGGTCTGCAGCAGGACCCGGCCCGGGATCTCGGCCCGCCCGGCCCGGCCGGCCACCTGGGTGAGCAGCTGGAAGGTCCGCTCGGCGGCGCGGAAATCGGCGATCTTCAGGCCCAGGTCGGCGTTGAGGATGCCCACCAGGGTCAGCTTCGGGAAGTTGTGGCCCTTGGCCAGCATCTGGGTGCCCACCAGGATGTCCACCTCGCCCAGCTCCGCGGCCAGCAGCCCCGCCTCCAGGGAGCCCCGGCGCATGGTGGTGTCCCGGTCCAGGCGCAGGATCCGGGCGGCGGGGAACAGCCCGCGCAGCTGGTCCTCGATCTGCTCGGTGCCTTCGCCCACCCCGCGCAGGTGCTCGGCGCCGCAGTGGATGCAGACCTCCGGCGGCACCGACTCGAAGCCGCACAGGTGGCAGCGCAGCCGGTAGGCTCCCTTGTGGTAGGTGAGGCTCACCGAGCAGTGCGGGCAATCGAAGGTCTTGCCGCAGGCGCGGCACATCCAGAAGTTCTCGAAGCCCCGGCGGTTCAGCAGCAGCATGCTCTGCTCGCCCTTCTCGAAGGTCTCCCGCATGGCCTTCAGCAGCACCGGCGAGAAGATCACCTTCTTGCGTTCGGCCTTGTAGCATTCTCGCAGGTCCACCACCTTCACCACCGGCAGGTGCACCCCGGCCGGGCGCTCCATCAGGCGCAGCAGGTGGTAGCGGCCCAGGTGGGCGGCCTGCCAGCTCTCCAGGGACGGCGTGGCGCTGCCCAGGATCACCGGGCAGCCTTCCAGCTGGGCCCGCTTCACCGCCAGGTCCCGGGCGTGGATCCGCGGGTGCTCTTCGCTCTTGTAGGAACCCTCCTGCTCCTCGTCCACCACGATCAGGCCGATGTCGCGCAGCGGGGCCAGCACCGCGTTGCGCACGCCCACGAACAGCGGGGCGTCGTTCTGCAGCAGGCGCATCACGTCCGCCTGTTTTTCCGAGGCGTTGAGCCCGGCGTGGCCCACCGCCACCTGGCCGGGAAAGCGCGCCTCCAGCCGGGACAGCAGGCGCGGCGTCAGGCCGATCTCCGGCACCAGCCACAGCACGCGCCGGCCCGCGGCCAGGGTGCGTTCGGCCAGTTCCAGGTAGACCTCGGTCTTGCCGCTGCCGGTGATGCCGTAGAGCAGGAAGACGGCGAATTGCCCCGGGGTCACCCCGGCCACGGCGCGCAGCTGTTCGGCGTTGAGCACCACCCGCTTGTCCGGGGCGTCATCCTCGCGCTTCTGCGACAGCAGGTCCAGGCGCCGCACCCGCTCCACCAGGCCGTGGCGTTCCAGCCCGGTCAGCACCGAGAGGCTCACCTTGGCGGTTTCCAGGAGCAGGTCCTCCAGCATGGCGCCGCCTTCGTCCTCCAGCGCCAGCAGGACCTTGGCCTGGGCCGGGGTCACCTTGGCCGGGTTGGCCAGCGCGGTGCGGCGCACCTCGGTGACGCCGGCGCCGCGCAGCCCGCGCCGGTGGAACAGCCCCGGAAAGGCAACCTCGCCCCGGTGCCAGGCCGCGCCCAGCCGCGCCAGCCGCTCCCATTCGCCGGCGTCGCGCAGTTCGGCCAGGCGCGGGCCTTCCGGAGTGGCCGTGGCCCAGTCCGCCTCCACCGCCTGGGGCAGGCACAGCGGCAGCAGGTGGGCCAGGCCGCAGCCGTAGTAGCGGCCGGCGAAGTCCAGCAGTTCCAGCAGGCCCGGCGGCAGCAGCGGAAACGGGTCCAGCACCGCCTCGATCGGCCGCAGCTTCACCTCCGGGGGCGCCGCATCGGGCCCCAGCACCACCCCCACCGCCGCCGCGTTGCGCACCTTGACCTTGACCCGCACCCCCGGCAGGACGCCGGCCGGGGCCAGGTAGGTGAGCGGCGGCAGCGGCCGGGCGAGTTCGATGCGGGTGGGCACGAGGATTTCCATCACGGGCATCATATCGCCCATCCGCGATCTTCGACCGGAACCGCACATCCACGGCCTTTCCCGGTTATCATTTCCCCAAAACCATTTCCGGGCGTCGGTCCAAGGTCTGAAGTCCAGCAATCCGGGAGATCCGCAATGTACCCTTCCAAGACCGGCCTGTCGTTCGGCTTCGGGGCCCTGGTCGCGGTCCTGCTGATCGGCGGCGCACTGGACTTGCGGAACACGCGGATCCTGCGCCAGGATGAAGGCCTGGTGAGCCACACCGCTGAGGTGCTCGGCGCCCTCCAGGCCACCCTCACCACCCTGCTCGACGCCGAGACCGGGGAGCGCGGCTACCTGGTCACCGGCGACCGGCTCTATCTCGAACCCTACACGGCGGCCATGGCCCGGGTCCGGCAGAACCTCCAGCAGCTCAGGGAACTGACGCGCGACAATCCGGAACAGCAGCGGCGCATCCGGGAGATGGAGCCGGTCATCGCCGGCAAGCTCCAGGAACTGCAGCGCACCATCGAACTTCAGGACCGCGATCCGGCCGCCGCGCGCCAGGAGGTCCGGACCCATCTCGGCAAGAACCTGATGGACCAGCTGCGCGGCCAGATCCGCTCCATGACCGAAGCGGAGCAGGCTCTGCTCGCCGCCCGGGAACGGGAATCCCAGGACAGCTACCGGACGGCCCAGCTGTCCGGGGCCATGGAAGCGGTGGCGGGGCTGCTGGCGGCGGGCCTGCTGATGCTCATGGTGCGGCGCCACCTGCGCGAGCGCGCCCGGCACGAGGCCGAGTTGGAAGAGCGCCGGCAATGGCTGCAGGTGACCCTGCGCAGCATCGGCGACGGCCTCATCACCACCGACGCCGCCGGCGCGGTGACCTTCCTCAACCCGGTCGCGGAGCAGCTGACCGGCTGGAAGACCGATGACGCGGCCGGCAAGCCCCTGGACCAGGTGTTCCACATCATCAACGAGCAGACCGGAGAACCGGCCTTCAACCCCGTGGCCAAGGTGCTGCGCGAGGGCAAGGTGCTGGGCCTGGCCAACCACACCGCCCTGATCAGCCGGGACGGCCGGACCTTCCCCATCGAGGACAGCGCGGCCCCCATCATGACGGCCCCGGGCAGCGCGGCCGGCGTGGTGCTGGTGTTCCACGACGTCGCCGAACGGCGCGCCAACGAGCGCCAGCTGAGGGAGCAGCGCCGCCTGCTGGCCCTGTTCATCCAGAACGCTCCGGCCGCCATCGCCATGCTGGACAAGGAGATGCGCTACATCCACGCCAGCAAGCGCTGGCTCCGGGACTACCGGCTCGAGATCGAGAACATCGTGGGCCGCTCGCACTACGAGATCTTCCCGGAGATCCCGGAGCACTGGAAGGAGATCCACCGCCGCTGCCTGGCCGGCGCCACCGAGCGCTGTGACGAGGACCCCTTCACCCGGGAGGACGGCAGGGTCGACTGGCTAAAATGGGAGGTGCGCCCCTGGATGGACTCCGATGGGGCAATCGGCGGGATCATCATCATGACCGAGCTGATTTCCGACCGGAAGGAGGCCGAACAGGCCCTCCGGGAGGCGGCGGAGCAGCAGCGCAAGCTTGAGGAGCGCATGCTGCAGGCCCAGAAGCTCGAGTCGCTCGGCGTCCTGGTGGCGGGCGTCGCCCACAACTTCAACAACCTGCTGGCCATCATCATGGGCACCGCCTCCATGCAGGAGCAGGCGGTGACCGACCCCGCCGAGCTCGCGGCCCTGCAGGTCATCAGCACGGCCTGCCAGCGCGGCCGGGCCCTGGTCCAGTCCCTGAGCCATTTCGGCCGGCCGTCCCTGGCGCAGCAGGCGCCGTTCGAGCTCCAGTCCCTGCTGGACGAGGTGCGCGTCCTGCTGGGCACCACGCGGAAGGAGTGCGCGATCGTCGCCCTCGATGCCGGGGAGCCCTTGTGGGTCCTCGGCGATGCCAGCAGCATCAGCACTGTCCTCATGAACCTCTCCCTCAATGGGCTGGACGCCATGCCCGAAGGCGGCACCCTCACCCTCGGAGCCTCCGCCCTCGACCCGGACTGGGTCGAGGTGCGGGTCGAGGATACCGGCGCAGGGATGACCCCGGAGGTCCTGGCCCGGGCCGCCGAACCGTTCTTCACCACCAAGCCGGTGGGCAAGGGCACCGGCCTGGGCCTGAGCATGAGCCACGGGGTGGTCAAGGCCCATGGCGGGACCCTGGAGCTCTCCAGCGCGCCCGGCCAGGGCACTCAGGTGAAGCTGCGCCTGCCGCGGATCCCGGCGCCCGGTGAAACCGAACCGCCGCGGCCGCCGCAAACGTCCACCAGGCTGTCGAAGGTGCTGCTGGTGGACGACGACGAGGATGTGCGGATCCTCATGACCCGGATGCTCAAGCGGGCCGGGGTGGCCCAGGCCGAGGCCGTCGCCGGCGGTCAGGAGGCCCTGGAGAGCCTCGGTGCGGGGCCGCTCCCCGACCTGGTCGTGCTGGATCAGAACATGCCCGGCCTGGACGGGGTGCAGACCCTGGCCTTGATCCGCGGCCTGTACCCGGACCTGCCGGTGCTGATCTCCTCCGGACAGCCCGGGATCCAGGAGTGGCCCTGCTTCAAGCAGCCCAACGTGGCGGTCATCTCGAAGCCGTTCACCCTTGAGGAAGTACTGTCCAAACTCCAGGACCTATAGGCCCGCGCCCAGGCTTTCGGTGATCTTGACGGTGAGGTCCTCGGGCTTGAAGGGCTTGCAGATGTAGTTGACGGCGCCGGCCTTGATCGCCTGGATGATCTTGCCGCGCTCGGATTCGGTGGTGAGCATCATCACCGGGATGGGCTTGTACGCCGGGTTGGCCTTGATCCGTTCCAGGAACTCGAATCCATCCATCTCCGGCATGTTGACATCGAGGATGATGAGGGCGATCTCCTCGTGGTGCCTGGCCAGGATCTCCAGGCCCTCCAATCCGTTGCTGGCTTCCAGGAAACCGTAGCCGAGCACGTCCACGGTCCGGCCGATGATCCTGCGCATCACTCCCGAATCGTCAACTGAAAGCACCTTTTGCATGGGCTCGCCTTTCATGATGAACGTTGATACTGATAGTAGCTGCCGCCGGCATGGCTCAGCTGGACGAAATCGTCGCTGATCCCGCGCAGCGACTCCACCGCGCTGATCAGCAGGTGGCCGTCGGGCGCCAGCAGCTGGGCGATTTCACGGTAGATCTGGCGCTTCAGGGCATCCGAGAAGTAGATGCAGACGTAGCGCAGGAACACGATGTCGAAGTGGCCGAGCGGCTCCATGCTGTCCTGCAGGTTGAACTTGCGGAAGGTCACCAGGCGCTTCACCTCGTCGTTGACCACCCAGACCCTGCCTTCCGGGTGGAAGAACCGCTCCCGGCGCTCGAGGCCCAGGCCGCGGCCCAGGGCCGCCTCGTCGTAGCGCCCGCTCTTGGCCAGGAACAGGGCGGAGGGGGAGATGTCCGAAGCCATGATCTCGAACTGTTCGGGCCGCAGGCCGGGGGTCGCCGCGCAGAATTCGTGGATGACCATGGCGATGGAGTAGGCCTCCTGGCCGGTGGAACTGGCCCCGGACCAGATCCGGATGCGGAACCGGTTGCCGCTCAGGAGCTCCGCGCCGAGCCGCGGCAGCAGCTGGTCACGCAGGATCAGGAAGGGGTGGGTGTCGCGGAACCACAGGGTCTCGTTGGTGGTCATGGCGTCGACGATCTTGTCCCGCAGCAGGTGGTTGGCGTCGGCCGCCACCAGCCGGTAGAAGGACCCGTAGTCGTCGCAGCCGTTCTCGGTCATCAGCCCCACCAGCCGGGTCTCGATCAGGTAGGCCTTCTCGTCGCCCAGGGCGATGCCGCAGGCCTTCTCGATGAGGTCGCGCAGCAGCCGGAATTCGTTCAAGGTGATGGAATCGGTCATGCATTTCCCCTGTTCTTGCGCGCCAGGCGGGTGATCCGGTCGGCCAGCCGATCCAGGGGAACCTGCTCGTCGGAAAGATCAGCTTCATCCACGGCCAGCGGCATGCCGTAGACGATGCAGCTGGCCTCGCTCTGGGTGAGGACCCGGCAGCCGCGCCGCTTCATGGCCCTGACCCCTTCGCAGCCGTCGCTGCCCATGCCGGTCATGACCACCGCCAGCAGGTTGCCGTCGAACTGGGCGGCCAGGGACCGGAACAGCACGTCGACCGAGGGCCGGCAGCTGTTCTCCAGCGGGTTGTCGTTGAGCCCGATGATCAGGCCCCCGTCCGGCAGGCGCCGCACCACCATGTGCCGGCCGCCGGGGGCGATGTAGACATGGCCGGGCAGCACTGGTTCGCCATCCCGGGCCTCGCGCACCGCGACCTGCGACTTCTGGTCCAGGTGCTCGGCCAGGGAGGCGGTGAACAGGGGCGGCATGTGCTGCACCAGCAGGACCGGCACCGGGAAATCCGCGGGCAGGTGCGGAATGAGTTCGGCCAGCGCGTTGGGGCCGCCGGTGCTGACGCCGATGCCGACCACGTCGATCCGCTCCGGGACCGGCGCCATCCGCCCCGCCCTGGGCGCCGGCGGCACGGCCTGGGCCGAGGGGTGGGGCGGGATGGCGTGGCCTTGGGGCGCTTCGGCCGGAACCGAGGTCCGGGCCGCCGTGCCCCGGTGCAGGTTGATCCGGGTCTGGACCAGGCGCAGCAGGGGCCGAAGCTTGTCCTTCAGTTCCTGCCGCCCGGCCTCGGCGTCGGCCCCTTCGGGCTTGTGCAGGAAATCCAGCGCGCCCTGCTCCAGACAGCGCATGGTGTTGTCCGCGGCGCTCAGGTTGGCGCCGCTGACCATGACCACCTGGGTTTCCGGGTGCCGCCGGCGGATCTCCTTCAAGGTTTCAAAGCCATCCATCTCGGGCATTTCCACATCCAGCAGCACCAGGTCCGCGGTCGTCTGCTCCAGCTTGGCCAGGGCCAGCCGGCCGTGGGGGGCGGTGCCCACCACCACGGCCTCGCCCAGGGCCTCCACCACTTCGCTGAGGATACGGCGATAGACGATGGTGTCATCCACGATCAGCACCCTGAGTCTATGGTCATCCATGCCGGGCATCCTCTGGTTTCATACTAGGGCAGTTCTTGGTCATTGGAGCGGATCCCGGCGCCGGACATACCGGTCGATGCTTTCCGCCACGAAGCCGACCTTGATCCAGAACTGGCGGGCCTGGAACCGCACCCGGTCGGCGATGATCAGCGGGTGTTCGCGCTGGAAATGGTCGATCACCGTCCGCGCGTAGCCGTGTCCCTCGTACTCGGGGTAGATCATGATCGAAAAGACGGTGAAACACCCGGGCTCGATTCGGCAGCGCGACTTGCCCACCTGGGCGCCGCCCCGCTCGAAGTCGAACCAGTCGTAGTCGCCAAGCTCCGGCCGGCGCGGCCGCTGGATCAGTTCCAGGTCATGGTCCAGGCGCAGGCTCATCCGGCAAACCCCCGGCAGAAGGCCAGCACATTGGCGCCCAGGTCCTTCAGGTAGTAGCCGCCCTCCAGCACCGCGAAGCGCCGGCCCCGGCTGGCGCGCTGGGAAGTCTTGCGGACCAGGGCGCCGAGCCGTTCGAAATCGGCGGTTTCCAGCTTGTGCCCGACATCGTGGACATAGGCGTCGAAGCCGGCCGACACGGCCAGGATGCCGGTCTGGCCGATGGCGCCCAGGCGCGCCTCGACCAGTTCCAGATAGGAAGCGGCGTCGGCGGCGAACGGGTTGAAGACCTCCACCCCGGGCCAGCCGGCGAGCACCTTGCGGGTGCCGTCCCCGGTGTGGGCATCGATGTCGATGACGAACGCGCGATCGATCCGCTGTTCCGCCCTGAGCACCAGCAGCGCGAGCGCCACATTGCTGAAGGTGCAGTGGCCCCAGGCGTCGTCCCGCCCGGCGTGGTGGCCCGGAGGGCGGACGCAGGCGAAGGCCGGATCCCCGCCATGGGCGAGCCGGGCGGCCAGGATGGCGCCACCCGCGGCCAGGCTCGCCATATCGAAGCGCGCCGGGTCCCGGGCGATGCGCTGGAGGTAGCCGGCATCGTGGCCGAGCAGCAGCTGTTCAGTGGTGGCCTGGCTTGGCGCGATCAATTCCCAAGGGCCCGGGCGGAGCCCCGCCAGCGCCGCCTCCATCCGCCCGGCCATGGCCGCGTTGTCGTCGGCGTATCCGGGTTCCAGGAAGCGGTCGTCATGGATGATCTTCATGCCGGCCTCACTCCTGGACCGGCGACTGGCGCACGTTGTCCAGGCAACCTTGGATGAAACCCATGGCATCCTGCCTGATGGGCCGGCCGTGCCCCGGGAAGATGGTCCGCACCGCCAGGCCGGCCAGGCGGGCCAGACTGCG
>Ga0316230_1002176_pt1 | contig 17625 bp, 26 predicted proteins | sample TBH18025metaG_FD_206004 | JGI IMG/M metagenome (GOLD analysis project Ga0316230, IMG submission 206004) | Freshwater microbial communities from Trout Bog Lake, Wisconsin, USA - TBH18025 | ecosystem: Environmental > Aquatic > Freshwater > Lake > Hypolimnion/Profundal zone | place: USA: Wisconsin...
ACTAGACAAAATCCTGCTACAAAAAATATTGCAATTAAACCTGCTACAACTATTTCACTGGCAGTCCAACTCATTCTTGTGGGTACTCCTGACCAGTAGCCCAATGTTCTAAACGTTCAGCATAACGAGTAATACTGTGATTGCTGAAAAAGTTAATGTCGCGCTTTTTGATACCTTCTACAAAACCACGCCATACATCTTTAGTCACTTGCCAGAATGTAAGTGTGCGTAGGTTACCCCAATGGTTTAGGTACATGGCACCAGCTAGGTGTTTGAATGGCCAAAATGGTACACGTGCTACTATGTCTGCATTATTGACGAAACGGAAGTGTAGTAAGCCACTGCCTTCTATAGCGGCGATGTATGTCTTGTCACCTGCACGTGGGCAACCATAGGTAAACAGTGCCTGTGGGCTAGGCAGTGCTGGATCACGCTGTAGTTTGTATGAAGTGATCAGGGCCATAGCTGCACCTAGACTGTGTCCGGTCACCCAGATAGTACGTGTCTTGCCATATTCTATCGCTAGCCCACTTAGTCGAGGAAACACATGATCTACTGAATCTTTGAAACCTTTATGTAACATGCCAATGCCTGTTGAGCTTGGTACTGGTACTGCGTTTAAGTCAGCAGCGATGTCTTTCCACTCTGTTGGCTGTGTACCACGACAGACAAATACTAAATCTTCATCATTGTGTAAGAAGTAGGCTTGGCTACCATCTACATCTATAAATTCTGCTGTAAATCCTAATTCTGCGAATCTCGCCTTGCCTGCATCTCCATCTAAGTAAGCTGCTTCACTGCAACGAGCGAAGAATGCTGCCTGTTCTGGAAATGGTTTCATATTAATTGCCATTATACTATCACTCCTATTAAGAATCCTATGACCATACCTATCAACAGCATATAGAACATTTCTCTAGTTTTCCATAGCAGTTTATCACGTTCTGATTGTAAGCTGAAATCGTCCATCAGTCTCTCCTAGCGTCCGTCTTACCATCCGCTCTAGCAATACGGTCAGTGTCGGGTTTAAGTCCAAGAGCATTACTGACGATGGTATCGATGCGGATAACATCGTGATTCATTGTTTTTACGCGATTGTCTAGTGCTGTGATGATACCAGCCATGCCCTTGATTGATCCAAGAACACCACCTAGTAGTAGTTTGATTGTGAGATAAACGAAATAACCACCAGCTAGTGCTACTGCGACTGGGAATCCTAGATCGCCTATAAGTTTGAATATGTCACCCATAACTGCTCCTTGAATACTGCTTTATAGTTATAACAGTATTTATAAAGTTCTGGGCAAATTATCAGACGTTAAAATGATAAAAAATAATATTTTTATGTTGAGATTTTAATTTATTAAATCTTTGGGATAATCTTGAATATGATTCATGTGTGGGAGCTAATACATCTATAGATTTAAACTCTGCAGGAGAATATGTGTGCCAATCCTGGATACGCATATAATCTACTTCTGTACAGTCATATTTCATAGCAAAATCATAAAAATCTTCAATCTCGTGCATATTGTCAGCTTGTACTACCATTCGTATGCTAAGTTTAAAATCATAAGTTTTTCTAAGTTCTGCTATGAAATCCAGATTTTCTATTAGATCTTCAAATTTTCCACCTCTGCGTAAACGTTCATATGTTGATTTTTCACAGCTATCAGCAGTAATAGATAGTTTAAAAATGTTATTAGCTAAATGTGCGATACGGTGCCATCTATTTTTTTAATAGTAGGCCATTTGATTGGAACCAAAATTCAGCACGAGGATATCGATCCAATGGAAAATCTTCTAGGAATTTTAAGGTCAGTGGACTAGCCATCATTTCGCCCTCGCTACTTACGTAAATTGATACCACCTCAGGACTGGTTCCTGAAAAAACCTGTTGATTAAGTAATTCCATGACATTTTTATTTTTGCTTTGGAGATAATCTGATGGGTTAATAACTCGGGTCCTGCAACTAGGACAACTTAAATTGCAAATTTTATCTCCTGCAATATAAAAATATCTAGGAAAATCTACTACTGTTGGATCTTTATATTGTCTTAGATAATCTCCTTGGAGGTCAGACTCGTGCAACAATTTGTTGTTTATAATAATTCCGCATTTAGTTTCGTCACAATATTCATAAGTTCCGTTACGAATAGATTGGCGTATATCTTGGGCTAAATCGCTAAATAACATTTCTTCCAAGGTATTATTTAATATATTACCAATTATCGTTGGTTGCCACATAGCACAACTACACATACCAATATCACCATCACTGGATATGCTGATCCCATTGAGTGGCTCTGGACACATAAAACCCTGTAATTGTTTGATTTTATATTTGTATATTTTTTGAATAGGAATTACTTTAGTCATTTGGTTAGCACGTGATAGATGTTATTGTATTTAAAGAGTTTTGGATAAATTATCTCAGATAATTCATAGGTTCATCAAAAAACATGACTGGCATAACAACCCTAGGCAATATAGGATTCTTAGGCATTTTTACCATATGAGAAATTTGAGAGTTAAACACCATTGGTGCATCTAATTCTGTTTGGTCTATTAGATGACATTTTTTTAGATCAATGTCATGGAACAAATAATATTTTTTATCAAAGCTGTTGTTTACTGGAGAATATTTTTTAAATAACTCTTCAGGCACATCATACCAACAATTTATAGATCCTTTTGTATTTAAAATTGGAAAATTGATTTTTGCAATAACAGGTAATTCATCAATATGCAGCGGAACATGATCGGCTGACCAAACAACGGTAAATGCCACTTCTTTAATTTTTAACCCAAGAAAATCGCAGTATTTTGTTAAACTAGGACATTCTTTAAGATAGTCAGTTGTTTGTATTTTATTCCAAAATTGATCAGTATTTTTAGATAATAATGTTGTATACTCATTGAGGTATCTTAGTGTTTCATCTTGGATAATACTCAATTGATCACAAGTTAATTTATGGAAACATTTCATATTATCGTACCAATACATGATATAACGAGTTATAATCAATATGAATATCATTGTAACCTATAGCTTCAAATAATGTCTTTGTATTAGTGATTAATTCTTGAGCAAGAATCTGCGGAAATTCAGTATAAAAGTGATGAAAATTGTGTAAAACTATTGGTTCTACAGCACGAATTACATCATTTTTTCCATCATCAGACAAGTTACAATACCAACTTAATTGTTTTACTACAGCTTCAATCCTGGTGTCATGATCTTCAATTGTATCATAACTTTCATCAATTATGCCCTCAAAGGTTTTGAATCCATAATCACGTAGATATTGTAAATTACCTGGAGCTGCTAATAGCATAAACGGTTGTTTGCTGACTATAGGTTTGAATATCTTTTCAGTTAGATGTAGTTTAGGATAATAGAATACTGTTTCTGTAACTATATGCCAAAACGCATCTACATTTGATTTATCATTGTTGAGGTCTAATCTATCTATGGTTCTAGGAATATCGGCACTGGCACTACTGTGTATTTTTGGCCCATCAATTACTAATTTATCAACATCAACTAAATGTTCTTCAGCATGCCGTTTAGCAGATTCACTCAATTTAGTATTAGGATCTACAACTTCGTCACGCCAGTCACAGTGATGGTCGTCGGTGACACCAAAACTGATTAGCCCTTTATCTAATAATTTCTTTTCTTTCAATAAACTGACAAAATAAATCCTATAACTGCGATCATTGTTAATAATTCTGTTAAACGAAATAAAATCATGTTTATACGGTTTAACTATTAATTTATTGTAGTTTAAGGCATAGTATCCGCGATACCAATCTAATGCTGCGAACCCGTGAAAAAAGTAATATAATTTTTTCAAGTTAGTATAATCATTTACCTCTTGAGAATATTCACTGGTTACTAATACTGCTAGTCTAGGATTATATTCTAACAACTTATTAATGTAAGGATTAATTAATTGCGTAATAATAGGTTCTTGATCATAAAAAAAGATTTTTGTACCTGATATTTTTTTACGAGTAAATATAGATATATTATTAAGATCAGAATTAGGTACTCCGTTATACAAATGCCAAAATTCAAAATCTTTAAAAAGATTTTCGTATAAAAATTCGTAGATATGATCAATTTGGAGCATGTATGTCAATTCAATTAAAAACAGTAGGATTCGTTGGAATCGGTAAATTAGGTCTACCTTGCGCTGAAGTAATGGCACAAGAATATGACGTAACTGGCTATGATATTTACCCTAAGGTCAGTGACAAGATTGCAATTTCTGATACACTAGAAGGTGCAGTCAAGGGTAAAGATGTCATTTTTGTAGCGGTACAAACTCCACATGATCCCATCTATGATGGCAGCCAACCTATTACTCACTTACCAAACAAAGATTTTGATTATACTGTAGCGAATAAAGTACTGGCAGATATCAATCAATATGCTACACCAGACCAATTGGTAGTATTGATATCAACCGTACTCCCAGGCACTACCCGACGCGAGCTCCGTAAGCACATTACCAACGCGAGGTTTATCTACAACCCATATTTGATAGCCATGGGTAGTGTAGCATGGGACATGGTCAATCCAGAGATGGTCATCATTGGTACTGAAGACGGTAGCCTAACCGGCGATGCTGAACTGCTCAAAGACTTCTATGCACCCCTTATGGAAAACGATCCACGCTACGCTATTGGCACTTGGGATGAAGCAGAAGCCATCAAGATTTTCTACAATACATTTATTTCAACTAAGATTGGTCTTGTCAACATGATACAAGATGTAGCTATGAAGAATGGCAATATGAATGTTGATGTAGTCACTGATGCCCTAAGTCATGCCACTTTACGTATTATTAGCAGCAAATATATGACAGCTGGTATGGGTGATGCAGGCCCTTGTCATCCACGTGATAATATCGCCCTACGTTATCTGGCCGAAAACTTAAATCTAGGTTATGATATATTTGATACTGTCATGCATGCCAGAGAAATGCAGGCCAACAATCTAGCCATGTTCTTAGTTGACTTACAAGAACGACATGACATGCCTATCATCATACATGGCAAGGCTTATAAACCAGATGTGGACATGCTGGAAGGTAGCTACAGTCTATTGATTGGCAGTTACTTAGATGCACATGGTGCACATTATATGTATAGTGATCCCTTAACAGGCGACACGGTTTACGATGACACAGAAGGTATCGTATTACTAGCGCACAATCGCCAGATCACCTATGGTTACACAGGCGAACTGCCACAACAACAACTATACTTCACTCCTGGTCACGGCAGCATCATCGTAGATCCATGGCGCAGATACACCACTCGCAACCCATCATACAAGGTCATACACTATGGCAATACTAGACTACGTGATCAACATTGATCCTTTCTGGGACGATGAATATCTACATTTAGACTACCAAGAAGAAGCGTTTAATAATCCACTTGATACCGAACGCTGGCTTAAGATGGGCTATAGATCAAAATTTGTAGGCGCTATGTGCGACATGCGTCGTCCACAGCCGAGTTGGAATCATCGTTTTATTGAGTACTTTCAAGGACTACAGTGGAAAGACATTGGTACCAGTTATTATCGCATGTCAACGGGCGCAGTATTACCCACACACCAAGACACTTATAAACGTTACGTTGAATTGTTTAATTTACAAAGCAAGGAACATACCATACGCCGTGCCATTGTATTCTTAGAAGATTGGCAGTCAGGGCATTATCTAGAACTAAAAGGTGTGCCGGTAACTAGTTGGCGTGCAGGATACACTGTAGTTTGGGCATATGATGCACCTCACATGGCAGCTAATCTAGGCACCACTCCAAGATATACCTTACAGATCACAGGGCACGTATGAAAATAAATTCAAACAATGAATGGGATAAACTTAAATCAGTGGTAGTGGGATCAGCTACTGATGCCAATTGGCCTAGTAACGATCCTGTGTTTGCACAAGAAAGTCTAAAAACAACATGGACTGAAACTCCTGTGCCTAGCGGTCCGGTTCCCCAATGGATAGTCGATGAAGCCAACGAAGATTTATCTATATTAATAGACACTTTACATAAATTACGCATAGATGTATATCAACCACGTGATTTAGATTTTCCACGTTTGGGTGGTATGTATAATTATTGTCCACGTGATCGGTTGATCATCGCTGGTAAGACGGTAATAGACCCAGCTATGATGTATCCTTGCCGTGAAATGGAAAGTTCAGCACTGAGCTTCGTCCTAGATGCTACAGAACACTATATTAAAATGCCTAGAAACAAGGGCATGATACTAGATGCAGCTAACGTTTGTCGCTTGGGCGATACTTGGTTATTTTTAGAAAGTCCTAGCGGAAATCGTGCTGCCTATGAATGGTTGTGCCGACAGTTACCTGATATCAAAATAGAATTATGTAATTTCTACAGTGGAGTACATATTGATTCAACCATAGCACCCCTGCGTGAAGGGTTGGTAATGTTGAATGCCAGCAGAGTTAATCAAGTCAACTGCCCCAAAGCATTTGACGGTTGGGAGAAGATCTGGGTCAAAGACGTCATAGCACAGGACTTTTACCAATATCCTTACGCCAGCAAATGGGTTGGTATGAATGTGTTAAGCGTAGATGAACATACTGTGATCATTGACGCCGCCCAGACCCAACTTATCAAGGACCTTGAACGTTGCGGTGTTGACTGCATACCATTGACCTTACGCCATGCACGCACCTTAGGTGGTAGCTTTCATTGTGTGACATTAGATTTAGTGCGCGAAAGCACTAAATAGAGTTACAAATGGAAACGATTATGCCGCAGGGTTTTGCCACGTATTCTGAAGTGAGTTTGGGTGCTTTCAAATTCAATCCCAAGAGCCAAGAAGTCATTGACAAGAAGCAGGAGATCTTGCGTTCAATCAGTGAACATCATGGCGCTACCCCTACCAGTGTGTTGTTCTACGGATTCAGTCCAATGATGTTAGGTGCCAAATACAAGCAGATAGCAGTCACGGGTATCACACCAGATACAAAAAAATTCTTAGACTCTACAGGTGTTAAATACGTATATATTGCTGAAACTGAATTAAAAGAATATAAGAAACAGTTTAATTGGGTAGTGGCCACAGATGAGTATTTTACTTTTGCTGGCTCTGAACAAGAGCAGTTAGATAAGATAAAAACTGTCAGTGAGTTAGCCCGAGATGTTATTGTAACTACCTTACGTGATTACAAGAACCAAGATTTCCGTGATCGTGAATTCAGCCAACCATTGGCAGTCCACGCACACAACGATACAAAACTATTTTTAGAGTATCATCATTATGATTTTGCTGATAGAAATAGTTGGAGCACTACTGTATATGAAATGCACGGTACTAATGCAGTAACCACAGGCCCATTTGCCCGTCGTAGCATGTTTTTCAAGCAAATGGCCAAATTCAGCATTGATGCTGGAGCAAAGAGTTTTTATGTACATAAGAACTTGATGTATAAGAGTTTAATTAAAAAGAATTACGAACACGTTATTAGTATTTCGTTTTAATTGTTTTTCAAAGAGGTAATATGGATATCAATGAACAGTTACAACCCATCGTCGCCAGCATTCTAGATAGCCTTAAAGGCAATATTGAAGCTGAACTGCGTGATCAAATCTCCAATGAAATCGTCGCTAAAATCGCCAACAGTGAGTTTGACACCATAGTCGCACGTCTTGTTGAGCAGAATATCCGCAGACGTTTAGATCAGTTTAACTTCGTTGGTACCAGCGATGAACAACTGCAAAAGATCGTAGCACAACTTACTGATCAAATTAACAAAAATTTAGCCACAAATGCTAATAAACAGATCAGTGATTATATCAATCAAAAATTAGCCGCAGTTAATGTTACAGAAGTTATTGGCAATCTGGTCCAGAACAAAGTAGGTAGTATGCTGCAAACTACTAGCTTTCCAGAAAAAAGCATCAGCCACAACAGTGTAGATTTTTCAGGATTGCGATTAACAGGTGATCAAATACAAGGTGGTATCATTGCTAACTTTGGATCAACTGGTATAGAAGATCTTAGTACTAAAGTACAGATGACATTAATGGATCAAGCTACTGCGTTTGAAGGTCCAGTTTGGGCTCCTAGTGTTAAAGTCAAGGGGGACGTCAGTATAGATGGTAAATTGATCATCAATGGGGAGATATCAGCTGATGCAGACGGATTCTTAAAATTAGTTAATCAGACTAGTTTGGCTGTAAAAGAATTACTCACTGATGATCTTTTCTCAGGATTTAGTAATATTATCTTTAAAAAGATACAGACTGATGGACTTGACTTAGATCGCATTACTCAAGGTGGTAAGGAAATAGTCAAAGGCGGACAATTAGGTTACCATATCACAGATACCAATATACGTAGACTAGGAACCGTTGATAATCTAAAAACAGCAGGTGAAGTTTCACTATGTGATACTATCTATGCTACTCAAGGACGTGTTGGTATCAACACCAAAGAACCTAATACTGCTCTTAGCATTTGGGATCAAGAAGTTGAAGTAACAGTCAGCAAACGTGGTCAAGACACTGCTTATATTGGTACAGCACGTTATCAACGTTTGGTATTAGGTAGTAACAACAAAGATAGCATTATCTTAGATACTGATGGTGGGGTTGAAATAGAAAATCTACGTGTAGGTAATGTACCAATGAGCTCAGCATCAGTTATACCAAATTATTCTGCTATCAGCGGAACCATAGTATGGAATGAAACTCCTGTCCAAGGTGGTCCTGTTGGTTGGATCTGTTTGGGTGCTACCCAATGGGCTAAATTTGGTAAGATAGAATAGCTTGACATAATCCCAAATTGGTGCTATACTAGCACTATATGGTAATAACTCCTTTACGCGATGACTTAATGGTACAAGAACAGCTACCAGCTGTCAATCCCTACATACGTGATTGGCAACACATGGTAGCAGTGATCATGCTAAACCAAACTGGGCGCAAGCCTGTCAAACAAGTCCTGCCCTTATTCCTCAGCAAGTGGCCCTCTCCACGCAAATTTGCCGCTTTTGCCAGTGAGCAAGATGTCAAAGACGTGATCTGGAGCCTAGGCATGGTCAATGTACGATATACCCGACTAAAACGCATGACACAGGACTACTTGACATGGGACGGAGATGATGCTACAATGCTGTATGGTATCGGACAATATGGTAGCGAAAGCTATCGCATATTTTTTAAAAACGAACGCTTTGAACCCAAAGACAAAGAATTGAGAAAGTATCTTGGCTATTAAAAAAATTGGATTTGCATGTAAGTGGATTGACGAGCCTTGTCAAGTCAACGGAATAAAATCTACCGACGCCTGTAAAGAATTAAATACTGGTACAACCACTGTAGCCTGGCTTAATCGACAGACCCGCAAAGTGGCAGAGCAACGTCTCTGGGATCTCATGGTCCAAAACATTGAAGCAACCCGTAAACTTGTCGAGCGAGTAGGCACATTAGATGAATCCCTTAGAATTGTTCGTATATCGAGTGATATACTTCCAGTATATACAGAGTCTTCTTGGAGTTATTTTTGGCGTAAGCCTGACGTTAGGCTTTATGCTGAACGATCGTTCATGGCGGTTGGTGATGTTGCTCGTAGCCGCGGTGTGCGCTTATCTTTTCATCCGGGACAATTCTGCGTTCTGGCTTCTGTCAATGAGAATATTGTTCAACGATCAATAGAAGAATTTGAATATCATGTGGACATGGCACGCTGGATGGGCTATGGCCAAACATTCCAAGATTTTAAGATTAATGTACATATCGCTGGCAAACAAGGTCCTGAAGGCATACGCAAGATACTAAATAGATTATCGCCAGAAGCGCGAAATACCATTACTATAGAGAATGAAGAAAATGCTTGGGGAATCGACGACTGCCTTTCTATCAGTGACGTTGTGCCTATTGTGCTCGACGTTCATCATCATTGGGTTAGAGAAGGCGAATACATCCAGCCCGAAGATTCGCGTGTTAAAAGAGTGCTTGAGAGTTGGCGTGGTCTTCGTCCTACTATGCACTACAGCGTATCTCGCGAAGACTATCTGGATACTAGCACACCAACTGTAGCACCAGACTATAAGGTCCTACTAGAATCAGGCCACAAGAAAGCCAAGCTCAGAGCACACAGTGATTTCTATTGGAACACAGCGGCCAATGACTGGGCCTTGAGTTTCTTAGATTCGTTTGATATCATGTGTGAAAGCAAAGGCAAGAATTTGGCTAGTTTTGCACTCCATGATCGAGCAAAAACTCTTGGAATTCTATAGTAAAGTCATGCCACCAATCAGTTTCTAGCATTACTCGTTTATTATGCTCAACAATAGGTTTTATCTTAGCTAAGATTTCTTCTTGAGGTTGATCAAACAAATACTGCATCTGTTCACAAACTAACTTCCATCGCTGTTCATTGTCCCATACAGTATCATAAGTTTCATCGATGATACCATCAAAAGTTTTAAATCCTAAATGTCGTAAATTTCGTAGGTAGTGTTGTCCACTAAAAACTAAAAATAATCTACTACCTAATATAGGTTTAACTATTTTTTCAGTATAAAAACTATAATGATTATCAAAGTTAGTTTCTGCTACTACAGTATAAGCAGTCTGATTATAAATGTTTAAAGGAACTACTTGACTCAATGACATCTGTTGACCATAATATCTAACCTGTGATACAGTCCATTGAATATTTACTATGCTAGGATCAATCATTTCTAATCCTTCGTCTTCCCAAATCCAACCTGCATTATTTTCCCCTACGGTGATCTGTTTAGGATGTCCAAGATAAGTCATGATAACTTTATCGTTTAAATTGTTTTTTGTAATATAATTATGTGCAACAGTTCTGTGAGGCTTAGGCATACCTAACAGTATGTCAAACATTTTAGGCTTTGGACTATAAGGATTTAATTTTTTTAATATCTCAGGATTATTCTTATAAAAATAGCAACTGGTAATAAACCAATCCATCCAAGCAGTTGATTTAATGTTCTCAACAAATCCACACAAACAAAATTGTATGTTTGCTGGATAATATCTGGTGATAAAATCTACAGTGATTCTATGTAATTCTGATCCTAATACTATAATCTTATCACAGTTTCCTATTACTTGATCCAATCTCCTTTCAAAGTCTGTGCTAATACCATTGATATCATAAGGGAAAGGGATATGAAATATCGCTATCTTTAAATCGTCTTTGATCGCTAGAAATTTTATAATATCATTGACCACTATTAATGAAGAATCGTTCATTTGGTTAATGCTATGCTTACAGGGATCGCTATCTACATATATAGTTGTCATTCAAATATTTACTGAAATTTTGGTTGACAAATCCTAAAATTGGTAGTATAATAGCACTTATAAACAATTAAGAAAGGATTTAAAAATGGGTTTAGACATGTATGCTTACTCAGCTAACAAAGCTGGTGCCCAGGGTGAATATTGGGATAAAGGAACTTATGATGCAGAGTCAGGTGAGTTTATCAGCACCTGCACCAAACCAAAAGAGCTAGCCTATTGGCGCAAACACCCAAACCTACATGGTTGGATGGAACGTCTTTGGCAACGTCAAGGCCGCCCAGGAGCAGATGGTAATCAAGAAGTCATGTTTAATGGTGTTGAGCTAGAGCTTACTTGGGAAGATCTCATGGATCTAGAGTATGATATTGAACATGGTAATTTACCCAGTACCTCAGGATTCTTTTTTGGTAGTGAAGCTGATGACTACTATAAAGCTCAAGATCTTGAATTTGTCAAACAGGCCAAAGCAGACTTGATCTGTGGCCTTAAAGTGTACTATAATAGTTCATGGTAGATAAACTTAAAGAATTAGAAACCCAGATTGGGTTGGTACATGACATTATCAGACACACTGATGTCAAAGATCCTCGCATGGAACAACTGCGTGAGCTATTAGCCAGCATGTATCAAAAGTTAAACGAAATAGCACCACCAAAGGATAAATTAAGTAAAACACTATTAAGTGAAGACAGCCTATGACAATTAAAGGTTACGATTTAACCATTGAGTGTAATGCTGTATCGCCATTTCCTTTTTATCAACAATGCGACAAACAACTTTAGGTTTAGGTTTACGAAGATTTTCTTTGAATGATTCAGATTTTGGATTACGGAGATTTTCTTTAAATTCTTCAGTTCTTTTCCAAATACCAACCATTCCACGGTTCCAAGCTATACAACCTTTTTCAAATTGTCCATTGAGTTTAGCCTGATGTTCTGCTGAACGATGTTTGGCATTGTAGCTCATTTTCTTTCTAGTCTCTATAGATCTATTACCACCATCGCCACCAAACGACATATTATATCCATGTCCTTCATCACAGTGGGTGTTATATTCTCGGATAAAATATTCTTCCATAACTTTATGAGTGTGCTCTTTATCTTTAGATTGATAAATGATATCCCAATGAAAATTCTTCCAACCATATTTACGAATAGCAGCATAGAATTTATTGTTTTTCTTGGTGCTATCTCGTTTATGATCCTTTTGTCGAGTAGGCCAACAGGCATCAAATCCAATGTAAGATTTTCCATTAATAAGATTAGTGGCTTTGTAGATAGAATAAATATCCAAGCTGTTGCTCCTTTAAGCAATAGAGTCCTTGGAGATTCCCGTCTCGCGAAGGACATTTTTCTTGACTTTACTATTTTTTTATAGTATAATAGTATTTATTAATTATTTAGGAATAAACTATGTTATTTGGTGATGATCACGATTATACTGGTGATAATATGGAAGAAGCTGAATTTGGGCAATTACAAGCTATCCACAATAATATGAATCATATAGCCGCAGTTCAAAGAAAACTTGCCGAACAAGCGGCACAACCAAGCCTTACACACTGCGAAGAGTGTGGTGATGAGATTCCTAAGAAACGTCAGGAATTAATCCGAGGTGTACGTCTTTGTGTTTATTGTCAACAGTTGCATGAGCGTCGCTAATCTATATATCAAATATTGTAATCCTAACAATCTACTAGACACCTTTACATTACAATATCACCTAAGAGATAATGCTTTTGTTCCTAAGTGGTGTGAAAGACTAGAATCAGCACAGGCCAAATACTCTATCGACGACCTTAATCGTTTTTATGGATTTGGTTCAATGGAAGAACAAAGCCAAGCCGCTGTTAGTCGCATTAATAAATGTATTAAAATTATCAATAACTCTGAAAAGATCATTGATAGAAAGTTAAATGATATTTTTGATCAAGATACACTAAATTATCTACATCACATTTTTGAAATTTATCACGGGTTATTAGATCAACAAACACATGAGTTTTGGCAACGTGCTCCTAACCCAGTACGCTGTGCGTTAGCAGATCTAAATATTTTAGTGCATCGATGTGAAAGTATACAACGTGGTGCGTCTCCTAGACATGTAGTAACATATTATGGGATACCTAAGGATAAAATATTAGATATCGATGATTACGAATACTTCACTGACAAAGTTAATTTTGGTACAGTGTATTTAAATTATGTAGAAATTGGCAAGACCTTAGAAGATTTAGCAGTTGACAATGATCAATATATCAGCGATGAAGCATTCCAGCCATTTCGCCATTATTCGGCAGATTTCAATGTAAAATTTTGGTCCAATACTGATAGACAAATTGAGTCAAAAAATGCTATAATAAAAGAATATTACAATGCTAACGAGAAATTCTTTAAAAATAGAAAATTATCATGGGGGCATAAACATTTAATATCTGGTTCAATACCCTTAGCAGATTTAACCTACAATGGTAATAAAAAAGAACTACTAGAAGAATTAAAAACCCATCAACATGTAGCCAGTGTTGATTTAATATAAAGGATAAGAAATGCCAAATCTAGTGCCGATGGTGCTCGAACGTACCAGCCAAGGTGAACGTAGCTATGACTTATATTCACGCTTGCTTAAAGACCGTATTGTTATCTTAGATACAGATGTCAATGAACATTCAGCTAGTCTAGTCGTGGCACAGTTATTGTTCTTGGAAAGCGAAGATTCCAGCAAAGACATCCTTTTCTATATCAACAGTCCAGGTGGTGTCGTTACTGCTGGCATGGCTATCTACGATACCATGCAATTCATCAAACCCGATGTCAGCACTATTGTAATGGGACAGGCCTGTTCTATGGGCAGTTTGTTAGCTACAGCTGGTGCGGCAGGTAAAAGATTGATACTACCCAATGCACGCCATATGATCCATCAACCGTCGGGCGGCGCCGGTGGGCAGGCCACAGACATGGAAATACAAGTCAACGAAATCCTTAAGATGAAACAGACCCTGACCCAAATCTATGTTGACCATAACAGCAAGGCCAAGACCTACGAAGAGCTCAGAAACGACATGGAACGTGACTTTTTTATGAGCGCAGATGAAGCTGTAGAATATGGGCTAGCTGATGAAATCATCACTAAGAGATAATGCTCAAAGACACATTTTGTTCCAGTCCATGGTTCCACATTAGAATAAATCCCCAAGGTGATTATTTGCCTTGTAGATGGAGTTCTTGCCAGGAAAAAACTTTACATAATATAGCCAATACTACTATTTCAGAATACATAAACTCATTAACGATGTCTAATCTGAGATTAGAATTGTTAAATGGGTTAGAACCAAAAATATGTAGTTCTTGTTATTATGAAGACAGCCAAGAAAAAGTCAGTGGTCGTCAACGCCAACTGCTAAAAAGTGCTATCGATTTAAAAAATTTTACCAAGACCTTTTCAGCTAGCCCTCATTGGGATAGATTTTCTTATAGTGTCACTCATCAGGGATTAACAGATCAACAACCTGTAGATTTACAAATTGATCTCGGCAATACCTGCAACAGTGCCTGTATTATGTGTAGTCCAATATACAGCAGTAAACTATCTGTAGATTACGTTAAACTTAATAAGATAAATCCCGATTTATTTGCAAAATATCCTAGACTGTCCAATTGGGCTGATGATGACCAATTGGTCGATAAATTCATTAACGAATTATCACAAATACCTAATTTACGTTATATACATTTCCTTGGTGGTGAAACACTATACTTAAAAAGTTTTTACGTTATATGTGATCGGTTGATTGCATCGGGTCTTGCAAAAAATATCAGTGTTGGAACCACAACCAATGGTACCATTTATACGCCCCAATTGGAATATATTATTAAAGAATTCAAACATGTACATTTAGGATTAAGTATAGAATCATTCCATCCAGTGAATGATTATATCAGATATCCCAGTGACATCAATCAAATAACAACTAACATTAAAAAATTCCTGCTTCTACGTAATCACACAAATCTGCATGTATGTTTAAGAATAACACCTAGCATACTCAGTATATTCCATTTGGATTCAATTTTTAAATTTATGTTAGATAATAAAGTAACGGCAGAAAGTTGTGATATTTTACACACACCAAGTTGCCTACGCATCGAGCTACTGCCACTTGAGTTAAGACAAGAAATCATCGCAGGCATCGATCAGTTGATAGATAATCATGGATTAAGTGAACCCAACGAAGTTATTGTTAATAGACGGCGCGAAGACCTGACTGATCCCGTAATAAGTTCTATAATTTTTGAATATCAAAATTTTTTAAGAACATATGAAGCTCCTACTAATGTTGACGAAGAAAGATCTAATCTAGTTAAATTTTTACAGGCATTTGAAAATTTACGTAATAATAATATATTAACTTATCTACCTAACTATGAAGAATTTTTACGAAGCCACGGTTATTAAACCAACCCTACATGTTAAAATGGTTTTAGAACTACGAGCTGTTGGAATATGTCCTTGTCAGATTAATGTCAACGACAGTCTTGAATTCTATGGTGATCTTGTAGGCAACAATATGTTTATTAAAGAACTGCCTCTGACAGATTCGTTAACCATCAGAATAACTGTTGATAGAGAACACCCGCAGGCCATTGAAATAACCAATTTGACTATAGATAATCATGAAATTTTACCAAAGTACCTAGATCATGCTAAACCACCAACTAACTATTTGGATTTTACAGGTACTTGGACCTTTGAAATACCTAACTTTTATCCTTGGTACCATGCGATCACTGGGCAAGGGTGGATAGCGTAAGTCATTGATTTAAAACAACTAATATTTTCCATTTTCTGCTATATTTTGGTTGACAAAACAACCAAAATCCTGTATAATACTACGTATAGACAATAAGAAAAAGGAGCAATAAATGGATATTCAAGCGATTCACAATGAAGCACGTCAAGCGGCGATCCAAGCTGAAAATAACTTTTTAGCCAAACATGGCGACATGGCCTACTGTGGTTTTGCCTGGGTCGATGTTTACGTAGATCGTACCAACTCAAAAGAAGCCAAAGAGTTACTCAAGATCGGATTCAAGAAAAGCTGGAGACCTAAGTGTTTAAATCTCTGGAGCCCAGGTGGTTACAATGGCCAAAGCATGGACGTCAAAGAGCATGGTGCTACGGCCTATGCCGCAGTGCTAGCCAAATATGGATTCCGTGCTTACATGGGTTCACGTGCTGACTAACTTTAAGGAGATGACAATGAGTTCACAAGTATTAATTGAAAATTTAAAGGCTAAAATATCACTGCTAAGTGATGATGATTTGGAAGCAAAATTTGAGCTTTATCGAGACCTAAGATCTCGTAGTGTTCGCGACGAGATTTACCTTGAGCTACTGGCTCAAGCATTAGATGAACGCGAACGTAATTCTAAGGAGTATGCGTAATATGTCAACGACAACAGCGTTTTTTACCGGTCTAGCCATCGGTGCAGTAACAGTAGATTTTCTTTGGGCTTGGAAAATGGGCATCGTTACCCTGTTTTGGTCCAAAGTAACCAGAAAATATAACCAAATTTTCAGGAAATAATTGGTTGACAACCAAACCAAAAGGTGCTATAATACATAGTATGAACAATAACAAATACAGTAATTTATCAAGAATTTGTGATGGCAACATCACTCCGGAAACACTTAAATCAGTGTTTGTGGATTTAGAATTTCAAACTACTGCCGTTAAGCAGGAATTTTGGGAGTATATGTTTGAGATGGGGAAAAACTTTGGAGATATCCAAAGTTTCGTAGTTCAAGATAGACAACAAGAGGAGAGCAATTATGAAGTTTGATGTCATGTATAAAGTGTACGACAATGCAAATAAAAATACCTCAACTGGTCCTAGTCATTATAACATGGTAGTTGAAGCAATCAATCAATCTGCTGCGGAACAAATGGTTAAGAACATGAATGGTAGTGATCGTACAGACATCGTCAGATGTATGCAACTTTTTAATTAATCTCTTATAACAGAAAGGAAACAACATGTTTAAAATAACAGGTATTTCAACATTGAATGGTAAGACTAAGGTTCGTTTCGCTAATGATCTAGTTAGCCGTGTTAAAATCCTTAACAAGGATGGTCACACAGACATTAACCTAATTGAATTGCCAACTGCAATGTCAAAACAAGATGCTGTTAAGCATTTGAAAACTACTGACTTGTACACTAAGTTTGCGGCGGCAATTGATGCGGCAGATGAAAAGTACAATTCATTAGGTA
>Ga0316230_1002180_pt1 | contig 17589 bp, 27 predicted proteins | sample TBH18025metaG_FD_206004 | JGI IMG/M metagenome (GOLD analysis project Ga0316230, IMG submission 206004) | Freshwater microbial communities from Trout Bog Lake, Wisconsin, USA - TBH18025 | ecosystem: Environmental > Aquatic > Freshwater > Lake > Hypolimnion/Profundal zone | place: USA: Wisconsin...
ACAGGGCGCGAACCCGGCGTCCACTCCAGGCCGCTGGTTCGACATCCCAGTCGGGTCAATCGTTCTTAAGAATGATGGCTTTGTGGCCTTCATCATTTCCAACCCAATTCGGCGGCTCATATTCAACTCCGCCCCTGCCCATGTAATACCTCAGCGTGTACGAAACCGCGAGGCCATTCGTGACGACCCGGTACTCCCAACCTTTGAACTTGTTCTGCGACTCGTCCGGCAGGTCTAAAATCGTCGGCAAATACTTGGGTGAGAGATCGGCGAGCGATGCCGGATAGCCGCCGGTCTGCTTGCGAAAGTCCTCCACGGCCCGGACAATCGCCTGCCCGGCCTGAGCCTGGGCACGAAACTCGAGTGTCCGGCTGGCCAGCAACCGGAGGCCGACAATCGCACAAATACCCAAGAGCACCGAGCCTCCGGCGATGATCAGCGCGATCCGCAGTGGAGAAGCGGGGCGCAGACTCATGCCGAACACCGATCATCAGCGGTGCGAGCCAGCCGCCAAAGACGTAGGATCGGCAGGTGGCGTGAACGGCTGGCTCGCCTCCGCTGAAAGGTGGGGTTAGCGCTATTCATCCCTAATCATGCTGGCGAATTCTCGCGGGCTCCTCGCGACGACTACGTCCTTCTGTAAATCGTGGTCCCAATACCGGATTGACCCATCACAATGCCGCAGGAAGAAGTTGCCGTCGATATCCGCACCTACGACGCAGACTTCCTTGCCGCGCCACCATGGGGCTTTAAGCGGTGTCCAATCTGCCATTCGGACAAGGCAGGCGATTTCAACCTTGCGGTCGCCGAGGTAGACCGTTTTGCGCCAGCCCACATGGTCAACGGCGCTCTCGAATTGCTGGTCTTGCTGGGGCGGCATAGCGCTAACTATTGATTCAACGAACCGCTGGTTCGTTGATCCGGAAACTTGAGCATCTTCCGCACAAGTTACTCACACCTATAACGTTATACGAAAAATCAGTCGTATGTCAAGCCCGAAACAACCTCGATCCCACCCCGCTATACTAACCATCGGTTCTTTGATCCAAATAGGCACACCAGGGACTTGGTCCCTGGCCTCAGACATCCGGACCCCGCCCCATACAAACCCAAAGTGTCGCCGCCGGGTTAGTTATTCAGCCGAAGACTTTCGCAGTCGAACTGGAGTTGCTGTCGGCGTGAAGGATGGCGCAGTTTGCGCAGGGCGGCGCTTTCGATTTGGCGGACCCGTTCCCGCGTCACCCCAAGCTGGTCACAGATCTCCTGCAGCGTGCTGGCGTCCTCCTCATCGAGGCCGAAGCGCCGAGTGATGACTTTGCGCTCGTGCGGAGTCAGGCTCGCAAGCGCCCCGACCAAACCATCCCGAATCAGCTTCAGATCGTCCGCTTCCCCGGGTAGTGCGATGGTCTCGTCCGCCATGGACTCCGCTAGGGAACGGTCGTCCGCCTCCCCGGCCGGTGAGTGGATCGAGATCGGTTCCTGCAGGAAGCGAACCTGCGCACAAACGCGGTTGACCGGCAGCTTCAACTCCTCGGCCAATTCGTCCGTCGAAGGGTCGCGCGCGAGATCTTGGGTGAGGCGGTGCTGGGCGGAAAACAACCGCGCCCCCTGGGTATGCAGATACGACGGCAGGCGAACCAGACGTCCTTGGTTGACGACCGCTCGGGCGATGGCCCTGCGGATCCCCCATCCGGCCAGGGGGCAGAACCTGAGACCCCAACGGTAATCAAATCGCCCAACCATCTTCATGAGCCCCAGGTTGCCCTCCTGGATGATGTCGAGCAACCACAGCCCGACATAGCGGTGTAAGGGGTAGCACGGTCAACGCGGGCGGGCACTATTCTCCTATCGCCGCCGCAGCCGCTTTGGCAGCGTAGGCCTCAGCGTGACGTGCATGCCCAGCGACATGAGCGGTGGCCGCTGCCTGACCTGCTGCGCGAGCTGCGAACCCAGCTGCGGGATGTCCAGCCTCGCGGGCAGCGGCGTGGGCAGCAAATGCTGCCTCGCGCACCTTGGTCATCGCTAATCCCCCACGCGCCCAGGCGCGTCCAGCCTCAATCGCTCTGCGAGGCCGCTCATCGCGGGGATGTCTGTCCTCAAATTGCGCGAGCACCGACTCGGCGCTCTCGGCGGCCCGTAGCACCAATGAAATATGCGCCTGCCGTTCGACTCGTTTGGTGGGAGGCTTGATCATGATGCGAGGATCCCGAACCGATTGATTCAACGAACGCCGGGTTCGTTGATCCAGGACTTAATTCTTCCACACAAGTCCCTCATACCCATCATATTATGCGGACACTCAGCCGTAGGTCAACCCCGAAAAACAGGAGCCTCGCGGATGGCCAGCCCCAAGGGGGCTGCGTCTCAAAGCCCAGGGTCGGCGCGGAGCGCCCACCCCGGGTAGCCGCGTCCGGGCGACCTCAACCCCAACGGGGTTCTGGCCCGTGGTTTCGCCGCCAGCCCACAACCCCGTCGCTCGGCACGCTCGCATCAAACGTGCCAACTGCCGGCGACAACACCAGCTTTTCTGAGATTCTCCGCTGGACTCATGTGTATCACGGATACATACTTCTCTCGTTGGTTGCGTTTATGACCACCTATCGACCCACGCCAGCCAGCCTGGCCCCAGACCGTCGGCGCCCCCTCCGCCAGGGCACCCCTCTCATCCCTTTGTCGCTGCCCTGCTCGCGGCCATCCCCCCCCTCGGTTGGCTTGCTCACCCAGGTCGATCAAGCCTAATAAAGGCCAATAAAGGTAAAACAATAAGAAGACCCCGCAAAGCCCCTTGACACAGCACGCCTTCCCAGCGGCCTGTACCCACTTAAACTCACCTCTGCGCCGGCCAAAGAGCCCCGTAAAACCGCCTAAACTCGCCTAAACCCGCTTATCCATGAGAAATTACTCACTCCCACCGCAGCCCGCACCGAGGCGAAGCACCCCAACCTTCGCCTTCAGCTCGAGATCGGTCAGAAACAAAAGCCCAACGTGAGCAAACCCTTGATAAAGTTGGTGCGCATAGCAGGACTTGAACCTGCGGCGAATTGGCTATTTACGGGCCTTCCGTTGGGGTGGCACGAATTCTATGACGCGGCTATGACAGAATCCGGGGACGTCGCTCCGACAGACGGCGCCACGGCCGCTGGCGCGCTGAACAAGGTCAGCTGGAGCACCGCGGCCGTCTGGGGCCAGATGTTGAACCATCGCACCGCCTCCGACTCCGGAATGATGCGCCCATAGTGCTTACGAATCATCTGCGCGCTGTTCCCGGCCTCATCCGCCACCATGGCAATGTTCTTCGTGATCGCCTTCCGGTAGCTGATATACGACTTCCTCAGCGCGTTGCGCGTCTCACCTTTGTGGGCCGGCACGCCGGCAAGCTCCTTCAGGTTCTGCAGTGCGTCACTCGTTTGGCTCATCTCCGTGATCGGGCCGTTGCGCCGCTCATAGGGCGCCAGCCAGGCTGCCAGGTTGTCCGAGATCGGCACCGTCCGATCCCGCCCCGTCTTCGCCACTCCCTTGGAAACGTAAATATAGCGCTCCTTCAAATTGATGTCCCCCCAGGTCAACTTGGCGTGGTCTCCGTTAATCTCCTCATGCCGGATGCCGGCGAATGCCTGCAAGGCCAGGAACGGGATCAGGCTCCCAATGTTCGACCGCTTGCTCTTCTCCATCCGTTGCCGCGTCGCCAACAGCGAGATCATCTGGTCCGGCGTCAGGATCTTGATTTCCCCCGTCTTCGTGCCCGGGTCCGGGACGTGTTCCATCTCGCACCAGGTCTTCGGCAGATGCCCATTCTGCCGGGCCCACACCGTGAAGGTCTCCACGGCCGCCCGGTAATTATGCCGCGACCGCGGGCTCAGCCCCAGGCCCCGCACCCACCCGTTCAAGTCCGCGCTCGTCAGCAAATGCAGCGGCCCCGTGAAATCCCCCGCCAACCGCTCGAGCTGGTGCTCCAGATTCGCATGGTAAGCCCGCGAGATCTCCCCCCGCTTCTCATTGAGGAACTGTTCCACCAGCATCGGGATCGGCCTCGGCACGTAGCCCCGAGGGCGGTTCTCCAGAAAGAACCGTATGGCTTCCATGACCGGCACATCCTCCAGCTTGGCTACCGCCTCCGCATAAATGGCGGCCGCCAGTTCGAGACCCTGACCCGTTGGCGCCAACAACTCCAACGCCCGGCGATAGCTCGCCCGGTCCGCATCGGTGAATTCCGACATCGCCGTCTGCCCGTTAGCCAGGTCGCGCGCCAGCCGCGTCGCGAACGCCTTCGCCGCCTTCCACTGCGCCCGCATCGTCCGTTGCCGAGGCCCCGTCGCCGTCTTCCGCCAGGTAATCGTATACGGCCCCGGCGACCTCCCGTAAATCTTCACCACCGCCGACCCCACCTCCACAACCTGCGGCGCCCGCCGCTCGCCTCGCGTGGGAACACTTGTTCCCACCGCCCCGCCCGAGGCCTCGCTGATCGCGCTCATAGGTCGAACTCCGAAACGGGGATCACCCTGGGCCCGTCCTTCGTCATCACCGTCTTTTGCTGGAAATGGTCCTTGGACGGATCAAAAACGCGCCCGCAGTCGTACTTTGGGATCGTCGTCTGAGCGCCGGAAATGCTGGTGTACTGGTATCGTCCGACGTTGATCGCGTAAGCGCAGATCGCGGATTGGTCGATTGCCTCGCTCTGGCCTTCCCAATTCTCAACAAAGCACAAAACAAGTGCCCCGGTGCGGCGCACCAACACCCCGTCTTTGGTTACCTGAAATACGTTTCCGGAAACGCACTGCACCGGCGATGGTTCCCCCCGCACACTTCGGTTGAATATCCCACTCAGATCATAAAGCACGCCGCCAATGACCCGCAGTGGGTGGCACTTCTCAATAAACGCAGCGCGTTGCCGGCGAGCCTCGATATATTGTTCCTCCCCGCGCGCCCGCAGCTTTGCATCGCGCGCCGCGACCGCCGCCGGGTCCACAAACCGCGACCGCGACGGCTCTGGCAGGTCTTGGAGCTTGATCCCCGCCATCACCCCGGCGGACGTCAGCACACCGTGAGAAGCGTCGATCGCCCTCACCGTTGCGTTGGTGTACATCTTGCCCCCGATCTCCAAGACCGGGAAAACCTCCTCCTTCACCTGCCCAAAGGCCGTGAAGGACGCCAGCAAGAACGGGAAGAGGATTTGATTGGTATTCACAAGTAGATCACGCAACATTTTTCTTTTTCGCAACTAGCGCATCTTCGATTAGCGCCGCCTGCGGACTCTGCCGGTGTTTCGCCTTTTGGGCCCGAAACGCATTTGCGTCGCGCACAAGCTGATCCTGCTCATTCGCCTCCTCGACCGTTTCCCCCGCCTTTTCGCCCTCCCTGCCAATCACCAAATGGGTTACCTCAAACTCGATTGGTATGGCCAGGCGGTAACCGTTCCTTTCGATCGCGTCCACCACAGCCTCAATCGCCTCCTGCGCTAGGCTGTGCTTTTTCTGCTTGGTCCGCTCGGCACACTTCTCAAGCCGCTCGTTCAGTTCCGGCGTTAGCCGGAGCGACATAGGCACTGTCTTAGGAGCACTCACAATTCCACCTTAAAGAAAAAGGAGTGAATTGCAAGTATTTTGTTGACTTGTGTGTGAAATTCACTACAATGCGATCATGAATACGAAAAAACAGGCGGTCGGAGCACAAGAGCCGATGATTCCCCTGCAAGTAAAGCTCCGGGCAGAGACCCGCAACAAGCTGACTCAGGTCGCTCGCGAATACGGCCTGAGCCTGAACGACGTCGCCACCATGGCGCTATCGGCTGGACTCAAGAAGACCGAAGATGGCCTGCGTGAGATCCATCACCCCAGCGACGAGCGCGTTGCCGCTTAACCAGCACCCAATCATTCCCCAATGAACGCGACAGCGTCAGATGTCCGTGTCGCTCCCGCCAACGCCCCCTAGCTGCTCTGGGTCAATATTGGCGGCGGAGACGAATCTGCCGAATTGAACGGCCACCAGGTCGCGCGGATCTACCAGGGGTCCGACGATTACACCCTGTACGTCCGCAACCGTCGCCGCGGCGTCTTCGCCTCCCGCGCACGCGCCAAGGCCGCAGCCCATTCCTGCTTTACCGGAGGTGCCCTATGAAAACCATTGTCGATATTGGCGGTCACTACGTGCCCGTCCGCAACGCCGCCGCGGCCACCGCCATCATCCGCGCCCTCTCCGATGCCATCGTCTGCGACTCAGGCCTGGTCGGTAGCCAAAGCGTCTGGTTCCCGACCAAATGGGAGCACAAGCGCGACCCCACCATCAAGAACGTCTCCGACGATCAGATCCTGCCCTACGATCCCACTGAACCGCCGCCCGCTCGCGAGACCATAGACGTTCACGTCTCACCCTCGCGCCCCTTTCGCCGCCGCATCAATGGCCACCACAAACAACTTCTTTTAGGCAACCCATGAGCCCACTCACCATCATACCCCCGACCGCCACACCCACCGCCAAGGCCTCGCCCCAAGTCTCCCACGTCCAAGTCATGCCCCATGAAGAATGGCATGCCGAAGGCAAGCGCCGATTCGGAGACGATCCCCGGAAGTGGCTCTTCGTCTGCCCTATGTGCCACACCCCGCAAAGCGCGGAAGACTTCTACCGCGCCGGCTTCACGGCGGGCACCGGCGAGGTAAACAAGGTCCTCGGCTTCTCCTGCATCGGCCGCTGGACCGGAGCCCCGCCCTACGACCCTGGCTCACCGGCCGGCCGCGGCTGCGATTGGACGCTCGGTGGCCTATTCACCATCCACCGCCTCGAAATCATCTTCCCGGATGGCGAGCGCCAGCCCTGCTTTGAATTTGCCGAGGCCTCCGCCACCCAGCCCCAGCCATGAGAACCGCTAGCCACGGAAATGCCGCCTGGCGCGCCCTGAGCGACTCCGAGACCGCTTACCGGCCTGCCTCTCCATCGGCGACGCAAAAAGCCGGATTCCGCTCCCTCGATGAAGTATCCGCCGCGCTCCGGCGCCACCGGACCCTGGCAAGAAACCCATCTTCTCCCACAGTGGGGCCGGCAGTCTGCCTGCCCCTCACCGCATCGCCCTCAAGCACCGCCAGCGCCGGACCGGGTACTCGCACGCCTGGTCCGGCGACTGGCGGCCAAACCCTAACACCAGTAATACAGCAATAAATATGAATAAACAGACGGCTAAGACAACGGCATCGAACAGCCCGGAAAGCGGAGCAGTATCGATGGGAACGCAAATCGTGGTCCTCGATAGAGGCTGGGTTTACGTGGGTAAAGTGATCCGGACTAACGACGAAGTGCGAATCGAAAACGCGCGATGCATACGTCGATGGGAGACTAACAACGGCTTGGGTCAGTTGCGGGACGGACCCCTTGCGAACACCATCCTTGATGATTGCGGGATCGTGATAACGCCGATGAGCGCGGTCATCCACTTCATAAAATGCAACCGCGACTGGTAACACTCGACGGCTACAGCTCCGGCGACGGCCCCGGCGACGGCTACGGCTTCTGAAATAGTCCGAACCATGCACGACACCGGACCATCGCTCACGGGAAGGATCGACGACGTCGCGTCGTTCCTGGGGCGATCCGTCCGCACCCTGCGCCGGTGGCAGGAGGAGACCCCTCCCCGGATTGCCTACGTCCGCATGGGCGAGGATGGTCCCCAAGGCATGCTCTTCCTTCCGGACGACGTCGTCCGCGCCGTCCTCGCCGGCCGTGTCGAGGCCGAAGGCAGCCGACCCGGCCAATCCGCCGAAGTCGTGCTGCGTGCCTGGCGACGACACCTCGAGGAGCGCAGCGGCGCCTCGCCTGTCCGCCCCATTTCCCCAGAAGACTCCATCACAGAACTCCGGACCCGCATCGAGGCCCTGGAGCGTTTAGTCCACCTATCAACTCAAACCCTATGACCTTGACCGAACAACACCCCACCGTCCGCCGCCCCCATCGCCCCAACCCCAAGCAACTCCGCCAGGCCGTGGCCGATTGGAACCTCCAGCACGGCATCGGCCGCAAGGTCAAGGTCACCAAAGACGACGGCGACACCGTCGTCAGCCGCACTTCCAGCATGGCCTGGATAATGGGCGACCATTCCGCCGTCATCATGATTGAAGGCATCGTCGGCGCCTACCGCCTCGACCGCTGCCAGCCCATCACCGGGGCCGCGGCATGATCTGCCCCAACGACGTCCCGGGCGGCTCGAAAATGCCGGACACCAGCAACCTCTTTCGCGTGGTGAACTCCCCGGTCGGCGACTACGTCCAATTCCGTTACGATGGCCCGGCGGATGGCATCCCGTGGTATTTCTGCCGCATCAAGCTGCCCCGCCGCGCCGCCCTCAACCTCGCCGTCTGGCTCGCCGCCATGGCAGACCCCGGCCGACTCCTTTTTGACCGCATGTTCCAAGAAATCAACAAACCACCAAAACAATGAAAGTAACCAGCATCACCGTAACCGCAGGACGGGTCTTCAACCACCCGCATGAGTCCTACAGCAACCTCCGGCCCGAGGTCACCATGACCGCCCTGGTCCACGCCGGAGAAGACCCGGCCAAATGCGTCCGCGAACTCCAAGCCCAAGCCGAGGGCCTCGTCGAAGACCACAAGCAGGGCCTGCTCCGGAGCATTGAAGAGCTGCACCAGCTCACCGAGCGCCAAACCGAAATGCGCGGTCTCCAGCGCGAGCTCACCCGCGCACAAGATCGCCTCAATGACATCCGCAAGGCCCACCCGCAGCTTAGCCTCACCCTACCCACCGACCCCGCGCCCGACACCGGCGACGAATCACCCGTCTGACCCTTTAACCGTCTACCACTACACCTTCTATGCGCCTCCCTCCCCTATCCCGTTGCTCGTGTGGCCGCACCCCCAAGACCAAGACCAGCCGCCCCTCTCGCGACCCCGTTTACACCGCCGCCTGCGCCTGGTGCGGCGCGGAGACCTATCCCGAGGCCGATGCCGCCGCCGCCATTTGCGCCTGGAACGCCGGAGAACTCGCCCAGACCGTCTCCCCCGAACGGCGGGCCGCCCAACCAATCGTCCGACACACCATCCCAAAATAGGAACACTTGTTCCCATAAACCCATAACCCATGAAACAAAAAACCTCCTCCGCCCTCGTCGCCGCGGCTCAGCCGAGCGGCGAGCTATCCAAACTAATTGCCAGCGAACAAACGCGACTTCGCGACTGTGAGACGATCATCACCGCCGGCATGGACACCTTCATGTCGGTAGCCCAGGCCTTATTGTACATCCGCGAAGATCGACTCTATCGCGAGACTCACGGCACCTTCGAGGCCTACTGCCAGGACAAGTGGCAGATGTCCTCCCGCCGCGCCCGGCAGATCTGCACCGCCGCCGACGTAGTGCAGGACATTCGGAGCGAGCTTGGCCCGGTCGCCACCGTTCCCCAGACCGAGAGCCAGGCCCGCCCCCTTGCCGCCCTCCCCAAAGTAGATCGCGCCAAAGTCTGGTCCGATGCGGTGTCCACCGCCAATTCAGATCCCCCCAAAGACTGGACTACTCGGGATCCCGCGCCCGCGGACGGAGTGGTCAAGGCGGCGCCCGCCATACCACCAAGCAGGACAGCCGAATATCGCAACCCCAAGAAAGACCAGGTCATCGTCATTTACGATGCCGCCACCCCGCCCGCCAAGGCTCCCACCGCCAGCCAGGTCAAAGCCGCCGTCGCCCGTCACCAGAGCACGTCAATGCCAGGGCAGGCGCCCGATGCTGATCCGAACGGCAGGCCGTGGCCCATCCCTAACCAGCATGGAGTTTACAGCGATTCTGACGCTTGCGTGATCCAGATTGCCAAGCCCCACTTCTCCGCCAAGATCTGCGTCCTTCAGGCCGGGGTAGACGCCTGGCGCTACGGGTTCGCTGTCTCCATAAACGGAAGCAGCGAGGGTTGCGGCGGATTTTCTGCCCCCCTTAACAGCGGCGCATATCCCTGCTACAGCTACGCGCTATATTCGGCCATGGAGGACATCCGCGATGGGATAGCTAGTCGAGATAACAAAAGCGCCACGGCCAAGCGCTCCGCCCGCGACATTCTCAAATGGATTGAATCCATTCCCACCGAAGCGCCGGCTTCCGCGGCAGCGCCCGTGGCCAAACAGCTCGCCTACAGCGCCGCAAAGCTCCGCGCCATCAACCAGTCCATCACCGTGGCCTATGACGACGTGCGCCGACTCGAAGAGTCCCTGGGGACACCCGACAGCATGGTCTCCCGCAACCTCCGAAAACTCATAGCCACCCTGAACGACATCTACGATCACCTCAAAGTCACCATCCGCGTCGTTGAGCTCGTGCCGGACAAACTTCCATTCTGAGGAACTTATCAATAATACCATGAAAGACAGCCCCGACATGATCGACGAACACCTCCAGCAATGCATAATCCGGTACCTCGCCACCGTCGAGACCATCCGTATCTCCACCATTCAGCGCAAGTTCAAGCTCGCCTACGGCGCCGCCAGCGACGTCCTCGAAACGTTACAAGTCCGCGGCATCGTCGGACCCGCCGCCGAAGATGGTTCGCGCCCCGTAATCGAAGCGGCGATCGCCGCCACCCTCGCCGAAGCCTCCGAGCGACGAAGAAAGATCACCGATCAGCCCATGCCGGTCTATCATCCCAAATCCCCCGACCCAGACCCGTTGGACTTCAATGAGTTGAACGTGCGCTTCGACCACCTGCTCAATACATCCCGTGAGCTCTCCGCTCGCATCACGCTTCTGGAATCGCACGGCGTCCCACTACCGCCGCCTACTAATCCTGCGCCTAACCCCATCACCACCGACGATCGTCTCTTTCTCGTTTGGGCCACCGGCTTCGCCGCTGGCGCTCATCTCGACCGCAACACCGAGGCCGCCGAACGCTGCTTCGCCCGCTGCCGTGACCTCCTGCCCAAACTCGCCGGTTCAACCCTCGACTTCACAAAACCATGAACAAACACACTGCTGCAGTCCTCTGCGCCATCGAAGGCGCCGTCGCCACCGCGCGCATAAAACACCCAGGAGCGTACGCTTCGCCGCACCAAGCTTACGCCCTCGCGCTCGAAGAGCTCGATGAATACTGGGATGAGGTCCGCGCCAAGAAACGCAACCACTCACTCATGCTGCACGAACTGATCGACCTCGCCGCCGTTTGCGTCCGAGCGGCTACCGAAGTCCACCTCGCGAAAATGCCCGAATACGAAATCTTGGACGCGCTGGCTTTACGGCAACTCGGCCTCCCGGTCTACGATTTGTTGCTGCGCATACGCCGGGATCACACACCATTCGACCCTGGCGAAAGGACACTATGACCACCGATACCGTCCCCTTCTTCGACTTTGTCTTCATGGATGGCGCCCACCCTCTCCCCGGCCGCGTCGTCACGATGCCCGGCCCGGACGACCACTCCGTTCCAAAAGACCACCCTCGCGAGATCTGGCTGTGCCTGCTCACCCAAGCCGACGCCTGGGTCACGGCCGGCCGGCTCACCGCTAACCATGCCCGACACCTTCGCGCGCTGGAACTCCCCATCGAACAACAGCAGCTCTACCAATTCGGCCGCCCCTTCACCCGCAAGTGTCGCGAATGCGGCTGCACCGATAAGCGCGCCTGCGCCACCGGCGTCACCGGTCAAACCCCGTGCCACTGGGTGGAGTCCGACCTCTGCTCCAGTTGCGACACCGCAAATCACGCCGCGCCGATTGGGCCCTGCATCGAATTGAAGGAGACAGACATCGCCGCCCTCACGAGCCTTCCAACAGCCTCGCTCGAGTTCAACGGCATCAACGCGCTACGCTTGCTCTCCGGCATCCAACTGCTCCTCCGGCATCCCAAGGTGCAGGGACCAGTCCGCGACACGTTCTTTAGTGTGGCCGTCTCCCTCCACGAGCACCTCAGCGTCACCCCAACCCTCACCACACTTTGCGAGGCCGGCTGGAACCCCGACAAAGACCACCGCACCGACGTTGTCAGCCAGATACTGTTACAGTGATCAGTATTCCCAAACACAAAAAAGGCTGGCCCCGTCAGAAGGCCAGCCCAGTTCCGGCACCGGAGCAAGCCCCATAGCCATGAACACCACAACTGTATGATTGACCTCTCCCCCGCGCAAGCGCGCCCACTCTCCGACGCCGTCGACGATGCCATCGCCGCCGGCGCACGCTCCGAAAGATGGGCCGTCGCCTTCTCCCATCCCCCACCGAGCCCGAGCCCCACGCGCACGCATCTCGATACCGTTCGACTCCGCTTTTACGATGCCGTGGACGTCCGCCGATGGACCAAGCGCCAGTGGCTCTGCCTCCGCGTCATCCGCACCCGCTCATTTGACCGAGGCCAGGCCCGCGCCTGGATACCCACCCTCGGCCATTTCGCCGCCGAAACCGGACTCGACCGCGCTGAGGTCTCCCGCGGCATTGACGAGCTTGACGCAGCGCGCGTCATCGATGCCCCCGTCCGGTCAGATGGCACCCGGGTTGCCGGTTGGTATGGCATCAACGTTCAGTTTAGCTCCTGGAGCGTCCCGGAGCGGCGGATCACCGGTGAGTCCGAGCAACTCTGGAACGGACTCCAAGAGCCCGAGGATGACCTGGCGCAGGCGCTGCGCCAGACCTTCATCGGGTCCGATTTGTCACCCGGCACGGGGGCGGCCCCGTCCGATCACCAGCACCCGCTGCAGCGGCCGGCTGGCGACGTGGTGACCAGACCAGCAGGCCAGCCGATGGGCTCACCATCGGAGGCCCTGGTTGTCGACGGTGGGGCGGGTTGTCTGCCTGCCCCACCGTCCACCGTTGGGATTTTCCCAACGACGCCCATTCCGACCAATGACAGCACGGTCGCCAGAGGCCCCGTTGGGATTTTCCCAACGGTCCAACCCGGAAATCTCCGGGTTTCCCCCCACACCCCCCTTCCTGGAACCGGTACCGGTACCGGTTTACAACGGTTAAACCGGTTTAGCGAGTTGAGATCAACCGGTTCAACCGTTGAACCGGTTTCACCCAGGACCAATCGAGATCAGCCGCGCCCCGTTGGGAAAATCCCAACGCGCTCCGTCAGTCCCGCCGAAGAATGCGGCCTCATGCGCGAGCTGCACGAATTCTTCGCCGTGCCCTCCACCGAGCGCTGGGAAAACGAAATGTCCCGCTCTGGAGCGTTCTGGCGGCTCACCGTCATCCGAAACGTGCCCGATGCCCTCATCACCGCCCTCGCCGAAGGAATAGACCTGGACCGCACCGGATACGCCTTCCGATGGAAGCCCGCCTGGCTCCAGACCATCACCCGCAAACACGCCGGCCTGGACGACTGGTCCCGCGTCGGAAAAAGGCCCAGCCGATGAACACCGCACCCGAGTGCGACGGCAAGACCCCGCAACTCAGTTTAGACCTTCGCGGCAGGTCCAATCCGTTCCCGCCGGCCGTAAATCATTCGTCCTCACCAGCCATCCCGGAGACACCCTCCATGCCTCCGTCCGCCGGAACAACGGCCGTGCGATTTCGATGAATCCCCCCGCCACCAGTTTCGAGCAAAACCACTTCCCATCCTCATCGCTCCCCGCCCGGCGCAGCAGAAAGTTCGCCACCTCGCGGTAGTCGTAGGGCTTCCCGATCTGGCTATCCAGCCAACGGATCAAATTCCGCTCCGCAAACTCCGCAAGCACTGGGTTCGGATGGAACAAATCCACACGCGTCCGGTCCGTGTGCAGCGTAGAAATCGAAGGCGAGCACCGGACACCCCCGGCCCAGGCCTCGATGCACGTTCCCAGGCCGAAGCACGGCATCCGCAACAATTCGCCCGCCTCCGCCAACTCCCGCGCGATCCGCGCCGCCGACACATCAAACACGAATGCCGCATGCGAGTAGGGCGACATCGTCGCCAACTCGATGAGCCTGCTTGGCCACCAGCTCCGCCCCTGAAACGCCCCCACGAGCATAACTCAAGGCGAGTTGGTAGACACCACCGTGGCCGCCGGAGCAACTTTCGGAACCACCAGCGAGGCCCCTCCCGTCGCATACGCCGTAGCCGCCTGCCCCACCAGCGCCGCGCTCTGCTGCACCAGTCCCGCGGTCGCCGTCAACAAACTCGCCTGGCCCGCGGCCGTAGCCGACACCACACTCGGATCGGTCACCGCCGTTAGCGATTGGATCTCCACGGACACCTTGGCCGAATTCGTCCCCGTTTTCTCCGCCAGGATCTTGAGCCCCTGCAGGTTCTGATTTTGCGGCGTCTTGATCTTGAACGGCGCCCCCAGGATCTCACCCGTGATCTGCGATTTCGGCACGAACAGACACCCGGTCATCGTCGCAGCCACCGCGAACAAACCGAGCACCCCGACAACTTTCTTCATTTTATGCTTCATACTTTATCCTTTGGCTCCGGCGGCGGGTCGCTGAACGCGTGGTACACATTCGTCCCCGCCGTCCCCAATCCGATCAGCGCCGCCACCCACGGCTTGCACCCACCGAGCACGCTGGTCGCCGTCACGGCCGCCCCGGTTCCGACCACCAGGCTGAGCAACTTGATCCACGCCTTTTGAGACTCAGTCATGTTCCTCCTTCCGCGCGTCCCGACGCCACCGCCACACCGTGTAGCCGATGGACACCGAGATCAGCACGATCTCGAAACAGGTTTTGATGGAAACGAGATTCACAAACGCCAGCACGAGCCCATTGGGGGCCCACACCTCAACCACGTCTCGCAGCCGTTCCGTCATTTCAGAAACGCCGCGCCGTCAACGCACCAGGCCGACCCGGCACAACGCCGGATCGATTACTTCATCCCCGCCGCGTAAATCCACAAGACTTCGTTGGTGCTTAACGCCCGATTAAAGATGCGGGTATCGCCGATGCTCCCGGTGAAGTAATACCCAGAGCCGGGATTGTTTCCGGTCGAGTCGCCGTAAACTCCAGTGAATAAATGTGTGCCGCAAGCCATGCTGGTAGCGCTTCCGTTCGACACACTGGCAGTGGCTCTGTATACCCCGTCAATCCACATCGTCATATTGGCACTCCGGGTGCAAGAGCACGCGAGGTGATGCCAATTTCCATCGAGGTAGGCGGTTTCGGCCCATGCTATTGTTTTCGCCCCATTGCATTGGAGAATGCACGTTATCTGCCCGCTCGATAAATACGTTCCCCACCGGCCGTTGATGTTGTTCGCTATCGATTTTCCAAACAGCCCGTACGTTTGGCCTGAGGACGAAGCGGTATACTTGAACCAGAAACTCCAGGACCAGTCGCTCAAACCTGGATCGGTCGTATTCCCGGCATCATTATACTGCGAGCTTGATCCGAGGAACGTCAGCCCGTAAGGACTTGCCCACGTCACGCCGTTGTAATTCGTGCCAGTTTTATACGCAGATGCCGAGTCATACGTCTTGGTTCCGCTCGCCTCGGTCATGGCCCACATGTCAAGGGGCGCCAGCGAGGAAACCGCCAGCGAGCCCTCCACGCCGTTGGTGCCTGTTGACGACATTATATTTGTCGCGAACGGCTTGAAATAAACCGTCGCGTTGGTGGCCAGCCCAGTGTATGCGGCAAAGGAGTGGGCAAAATTACTCAACCCCACGGCGGTCTCATTGTTGGTAATCGTATAGGTTCCAGAGGACGTGCCAAACGCGACTCCGCAGTTGGCGTTCACGTCCGTGTTCAAACTGACAAACGCGCTGGTGCAATCAAGGGCGTCGCACACGATCGAAGTCATATTCGGCGCGAGCGTGTCGGTTGGCAGCGTGGCTATTCCAGCATAGTAAATAGACGTGTTCGTTGTATACGAGCCCGCGTAGGTGCCGACATACTCCCTCCCGACCACGGTAATTGCCCCACGAAAACTATCCTGAGCATCCCACCCTGACGCCTCATGCGGCAACCACAGACCAACCTTGTGAAAGGTGGTCCAATCGCTCGTCCATCCCACGGCGGTCTGCCAGGGAGTGCTATGAGCGGGAATGGAAGTTGCTTCCAGATTTCCTGCCCATGCGGGGGGAGATCATACATTGCCGCCGCGCTGCCATTCATGAGCGCAGCCGATGCCGATGATCCGAGCAGGAGAGATGATCAGGGCGGAATAGCGTGGAATACGGTGGAGAGCAATGACTTACAGATGGAATCGGGACGCCCGCTGGAATGATACAGATCGGGGAGCGGATGCGGCAATGCGCAGAGGTTTGATACAGTTTTGAGGACATTGGGAGGCCAAAAACGCCGGTCACTGCACCTGTTCCATTTCAAACCAGTTGTAGGGGGTGTTCGTGGCGAAGTTGCCGCCAGCGCTGTCGGTATAGGCTAAAAAGTTTGAACTGTTGGCCCCTATTTGAACCATGATGCTGCCGTAGAATGTGGCGTTGGAACCGCGTGACGTGGTAGGCCCGCCCCCGAATTGGAAGTTGGTGTATCGGACCCCGTTAGTCCAGAATCCAAATCCAAGGTAGTTTCCCGTTGTATTCCCAGGCAAAACACACGCGCTCAGAATGAACGTGCCCGCTGTGGTGTTGGAAATAACCCCCCACGGCGGATTGGCCTGTAGCGTCGTTCCGACAGTTATGGATGCGCTAAAATTGGACAACGCCCCAAGAGCACCGCCGTTGATCGGGGTAACTAGATTTGTGCAGAGGAAGATCCGAGCAATCTGGCGCGAGGTGACGACGCTGAGGTTGGTCAGTCCGGATCCGTTGCCGGTGATGGTGCCGCTGGCCACCAGGTTGCTCACACTGGTGGTTTTGTAGGGCACGTTGAAATTGCCTCGGGTGACCCAGACATCGCCGTTGGTGATGATCTGGAAAGCGGCGGAATAGGGGAACGGCGTGATGTCCAATTCTCCTGCCCCGGTAGCTTGATAGATGGCCCAGGTTTGCGCCGTGTTCGTGCCTAGCCAGAGGCCGTTCCCCGTGTTGGTGATCGCGCCCGAGACTGCGAGGCTGCCGCCAATCCCCACGCTGTTTGTATTGGTCAAACTCCCGGAGACCACCACCTGCGCATAATTCGTGGCCAGATTGAGGAGTGAATAGCCGGCCGCGCTCTCGGTACCCGTCCACGGTGTCTGGCTGCCGCCCCCGCCGGCCGCCCAATAGCCATAGTGACCGTCGGACGTGAAGACCTGTCCGGCTGCGCCGGGCGGGTTCGTCCCCATACTGTTCGCGTTCGTCAGCGTTCCGGTGATGGACGAAAACGGCCACGTAGTGGGCCAGCCACCGGCCGCGGTCGTGGCTGTCGCCGCGTTCCCGCTGGTGTTGTTGGTGATTGTGGCCAGGGTTAGGTTGGACTGGCCCAACAGCCCCCAGAAGTTGGTGGCGTTTATAGCGTTTGTGGCAAATACCAGGTTCGTCAGCCCAGCGCCACCCCCGATGTACGACCCGGTGAATGTTCCGACAAAATTGGTGTTCGCCACCGGCCTGAGAATCACCATTTGAGCCGCTCCGGCCGCCACGGCAGACGTATAGATGTTCGTGCTGGTGCTGGCGTTGGTGCCGCTCCAGACATCAAGCACGGACCAGAGTTGATTGCTGCCTCCGAGATAGGGAGGAATGGCCTGGATTGGTGTCCAGTTGGCGGGCGGATTTAGGTTGGTCCAGCCGACGCTCATGGATGCGGAGACGCTGCCATCGTTGTAGAGGA
>Ga0316230_1002186_pt1 | contig 17552 bp, 13 predicted proteins | sample TBH18025metaG_FD_206004 | JGI IMG/M metagenome (GOLD analysis project Ga0316230, IMG submission 206004) | Freshwater microbial communities from Trout Bog Lake, Wisconsin, USA - TBH18025 | ecosystem: Environmental > Aquatic > Freshwater > Lake > Hypolimnion/Profundal zone | place: USA: Wisconsin...
CTTCCAGCAAGAACTGATTATGTCGAGGCAGTTTATAAAACCCTGCTTGACGCCATTAGTGACGGCTCACTTCCTCCTGGCACCAGAATTACCCAGGAAGAAATTGCTGAACAAATGAATGTATCTCGCTTGCCAGTCTTACAGGCCCTGCGCATGCTAAAAAATGACGGTTTTGTTGAGGACGCTCCAGGCAGAGGGGTTCAAGTTACTGCATTAAATATTGAATGGATTGACAAACTCTATGAAGTTCGTGGTGCACTTGACTCGCTAGCAGCAAAACTAGCGGCGCAGAGGAAGTGCGTCATTAATCCCGCCTTAATTCAAAATGGACGCGCCGTTTCAGAAAAAGGTGATGTTAGAGCATTAATCGATGCCGACATGGCCTTTCATAGCGCAATTTATGAGGCCTCTGAAAATCCCTTAATTGCCAAAAGTGCTCACTTGCACTGGGTTCATCTGCGGAGAGTCATGGGTGCTGTCTTGCAATCCACACAACGATCAGCCATCTGGGATGAACATCAAGCCATTGCAGATGCAATTCAAAAAGGGGATGAGAAAAAAGCTGCAGACCTTTCAGAACTACATGCAATGCGGGCTAGAAAAAATCTCATTCACCAGCTAAGTGAAGCCTTAACTAAGCATTAAAAAATCCCAGCAGCACTGGGATTTTTTAATAGATGATGACGTCAATTTACTCAAACATATCCGGATGATTTTCTTTTAAATAACCCCAGATTGGTTGGAAATGAAGCCAGCCAATATATTCGCTGCCCACATGCTCACGACTATAACGAGCAACCTCCGGCGTCAGCATATTCGGCTTAATGCCAGTAGCTTCAACCATCATCTGCTGTTTGCAGCAACGCTCTAAAGCAATAAACCAAAACGCAGCAGCCTCAATACTATGACGACTAACTGTTAATAAGCCATGATTGCGGTGAATAATCGCCTTCACCTTTTTCAATGAACCTGCCACGTTGTAACCTGAGTTATCCTCAACCGCAACTTGACCAGCTTGTTCAGACAAAACCATGTGATCTTCATAAAATGCAGCCGCATCTTGAGAGATGGGATCCAATGGTTTACCGAGAGCAGCAAAAGCAGTTCCATAAACTGTATGGGCATGACACATCGCAACAATATCAGGATGCTTTTCATGGACTGCTGCGTGCAATACAAAGCCAGCACGATTTAATGCATGTTTACCTTCTAAGATATTTCCCTCGTGGTCGGCCAAAATGAGATTAGATACCTTGACTTGATCAAAATGGACCGCCATGGGATTAGTCCAATACAAATGTGGATGCTCTGGATCGCGCACAGTCAAGTGCCCTGCAAATCCATAATCAAACTTTTCTAAAGCAAATGCACGACATGCGGCAACCAAACGCTCTTTGAGATGTTGACGCTCTTCAGCAAAGCTACTGAATTTAGGCTGATAAGGAAAAATCAGACTTTTATCTTCAGGTTGGTAAATGGACTCTCTTCCACCCAAGTCTAATTTACGCTCTTTTTCCATCACTTCAGCCATGGCCATTCCTCTTCTCGATCAATATTCATTTGGGGTGGGCTGATTTTGCTCACCATTTAACAGTGATCATGGGCTTTTTTGACTGTTTTGACAAACGATAATTATTCATATATAGATGAATAATTATCATGTATATTGTATTTACATGAGAAATATTCCTAATTATGTCCTACTAAGAGCTTTTGAGGCTGCGGCGCGCTTAGAGAGCTTTACGCTTGCGGCTAAAGAATTGCATCTGACGCAGTCTGCGATCAGCCATCAGATTCGAGAGCTTGAGGAATATTTTGGTAAATCATTATTTTTACGTCAGAACCGCAGAGTAGCACCCACAGCAGAAGGACGTCGACTATTAGATTCACTATCAAGGGTTTTTGATGTCATTGAAGCGGCATGCAATGAAGTTACTCTTGCGCCCAGCTCACAAGTTCTTGCCCTACACTGCTCACCCAGCTTTGCTGCAAAGTGGTTAAGCCCAAGATTGCCGGAGTTTATTAAAGATAATCCCGACATCACAATTCGATTAACCTCTGGGGCCGACCATATTGATTTATTGCGCAATCAGGAAATTGATATCGCTATCTCATACCAATTTTCCCATGAGGGCCCTGGAATAACCTCGCTTTCCTTAGGCGAAGAAAAAATTGCGCCCCTTTGCTCTCCAGATCTGATTGATCCAAATATTCCTGTTGAGGAATTGATGAGTAAATTAACGCTCATCGAATCCTCGCTGAATCACTATAGTTGGGAGCAGTGGTTTGAAATCAATCACCTCAAAAATCCCTCTACAAGAAAAATCGCTTTCGATCGCGCAGCTCTTTCAGTATCAGCTGCTGTGGACGGCATTGGAGTTGTACTAGAAAGCATCCGCTTTGCAGAAAGGGAAATTTCACGCGGTGAATTAGTAGAAATTGGAGCTGGGGTTTTTCTACCAACTATGGATAGAACCCATTTTCTCTCCTTTAAATCCAATACTAAAAACAATCAAAAAATTAAACTCTTTAAAGAATGGATTTGCAAAAAGGCAGGAGTATCTGCCGAGTGAATTCACCAATTTTCCTGTTTATCCTGAGTGGAATTTGCTTTTCTACAGTTGACGCTATAGCAAAGATCCTAGTACAAGATACCAATTTAATTGCAGTGGTGTGGTCTCGTTTTATTGGTCAGTTACTACTAGCTGTTCCGATTGCCTGGTATTTCTTAGGCAATTATTTTTGGCGCACTCGTCACTTAGGCTTACAGTTATTTAGATCTTGTCTATTGGTTGCCACCGCCACGTTATTTTTTGCGGGATTAAATTGGCTGCCATTAGCAGAAGCATCCTCAATTACTTTCACTGCGCCAATTTGGGTAGCAATACTATCGGGCCCTATATTGGCCGAGCGTGTTGGCTTGAAAGAGTGGTTAGTGTCAGGGGTCGGATTCTTGGGGATTGTTTTTATTGCTAGGCCAGGTTCTGCTATTTTTCATTTAGCCGCCTTGTTGCTCGTCATGATGGCATTTTTGAATGCCATTTTTCAACTCTATACCCGCAAGCTCACCCAAGATTCGGCTTATACGACTTTTTTTTATAGTGGGATCGTTGGTTTAATTTCCTCGACTGCTTTACTTCCTTATTCTGATCCACTGCCGAGCTTACCCGTCTTCGAATATGCCTTATTTGGATTATTGGGCCTCTTAGGTGGATTTGCGCATTTACTTGTTGTACTCGCCTTCTATCGGATGCGACCCTATAAACTCACCCCACTAGTATTCTTACAATTGATTTGGGCGGTTGGGTATGGCTACCTCATTTTTGAACAACTTCCAGATAGCCTCAGTGTTTTTGGCATGGTTCTCATTGCCGCTTCAGGCATTTGGCTGATCTGGAATCATCACTCTGCAGGTGCCGAGGACCCGAAAAAAGTCTAATCAAGAAGCTTGCTATTTCTTCAACCAATCAATAATGAGCTTAGTAACCACCTCAGGTTGCTCGCGATGCAAAAAATGGCCTGCATCATTCACTAACTGAAAGTCGTATTCATTCGTGAAATACTGCGCTTGTTCGAGCATAAGCTCTGCTCGCAAGTCTTCACGACCACAAAGCGCCAATGTCGGGACTTCTATTGGGCGTGCCATTTTTTCTCTGACAGCGGCAAGATTGGGATCGGCCTTGGTGGGATCAAACATTGCCCGATAATACGCCAGGGTTGCAGACAACACACCAGGTTTTTGCAAAGTCTCTTTAACAGTCTTGATGTGCTGCTCATCATGGTGACTGGGAATAGTCCAATAAGCCCAAAGATAATCAATAAATGCTTGATTGTTTGCGAGAATCGCTTTTTCTGGGAGATCGGCTAATTGGAAGAACCACCAATGGAACGATCGATGAATGTGTTTTGGATTGACCAAGCTTTCAGTTACTTGACCTGGATGGGGAACAGCCATAACTACAGCTCGGGCGATCAATTCTGGATATGCGGCTAGCACTGCATAGGCAATGATCGCACCCCAGTCTTGGCCCACAAGATAAACCGACCCTCCGCCAGAAAGCCCCTTAATGAAAGCGGCAATATCTTCCACTAAAGTTGCCTTGTCATAAAAGCCATCTTTAGGAATTTCAGTAGGTGTATAACCACGTAAATAAGGTGTCACCACTCGATAGCCTTGCGTGACTAGAGCAGGCACTTGATGACCCCAAGTACTCGCAATATCAGGAAAACCATGCAGTAATACTACTAAGGGACCTTGCCCCTGTTCGAGATATGCGAATTGAATACCATTAGCTTTAATATATTTAATAGTCATGCTGTGGTCTGTTGGTAGTTAAAAATAAGACGCCGCTTAGGAGCGGCGTCTTTAGAAAATGCATTTTAGTTTCACTAAATTACATTACATCTTCTTGGCTTTTGCATCCTCTGCATTGAGATATTGAACGCGTCCATTTTCAATAACGCCCATGACAATATCTTTAGCCTCAATTGCCTCGTGGTCTGTTGCACTGTAAGGCTTCACGTAAGTAGTAATGACACCTGGAACTGGATCTTTCAGATTTTGTAAGGCCGCCAATACTTTTGGCCCCTCCGTACTATTAGCTTGTTTGATAGCAGCCGCTAAGATATATACAGAATCGTATCCTTGTGCAGCAGAAACTGCTGAAGGCATCAACCCATTTTTTGGCTTGAACTCTTTTAGGTAGGCATCAATAAATGCCTGACGCTTAGGCGTGTTGCCAATCTGAATAAAGGTCTGAGGCATGACTGCACCATCACCATTTTTGCCAGCGGTATCAATAAAACTAGACATAGACAAAGTCCAGCTACCAATAATAGGCTTTTTCCAGCCCAACTTAGCCATGCCATTTGCAATTTGGGCCAATTCCGGACCGATACCATAAGTTAGGATAGCTTCTGCACCAGCATTTTTAGCTGAAAGGATTTGAGAAGTCATATCCACATCACCAATATTGAACTTCTCGACTGCTACCGGAGTAACCCCATAAGCCTTCAGTGCTTTCTCCATATCTTCACGACCTAACTGACCGTAATTGGTAGAGTCAGCCAGAATAGCCACCTTCTTGAAGCCACGCTTTTCTACGGCTTCTTTAGCGATCATTGGAGCTTGAAGACTGTCCCTAGCTGCAATGCGAAAAATATAATTTTCAGGCGCATTAGGAAATTGTTGGGTTACCACTGTACCTGATGGCATTCCAATCACAGGAATTTTTGCATCCTGATAAAAACGAGAAGCAGCCAAAACCACTCCAGTATTCACAAACCCTAAAACTCCCACAACCTTCGCATTATTAATAAATTCTTGTGCAATTTGAACGCCGCGCTCATTTTTTGCCTCGTCGTCCCTTTCCACTAGAACGATTTTCTTGCCAATAACTCCACCGGCAGCATTGATTTCGTTTACTGCAATTTTAATGCCGGCGCGATTACTAACGCCCATTGAAGATGAACCCCCCGTATAAGGGCCTTGCACTCCAAGAACAATATCTTCAGCATAAGCGCCGGTTGTCAGCATTCCGATAACTGCTGCCGCATAGATGTGATGACGAATCTTCATACTATCTCCTAATTTAATGTTGCTATTAGTACAACTATCTTTGTTACTGTTGTTACTGTTGTTACTGTTGTTACTGTTGTTACTGTTGTTACTGAAAAACATATTACAGGCAATACAAGAAAATAAAACCTTATTCAGCTAGGGATTACGCTAGTCATAATTGAAAAATACAAATACTATTTGCTAAACACTTTTTCCATTTCCCGACGAAATACAATTGCTTGCTTTGTTGCGTCGTAGTCAACATCGCTCCAACAGACTGGTTTGCCAGCAGGGATATCTTTATTCAGAATCATATTGTGTGCCAAACCAATCGGTAGAGCACCCAACTTTAAAGAATCTGCTGTTGTCATAAGCTTTCCATAAACGGTAAAACCACCTTCACCATCTAATTTCTCACCAGCCTTCAGAGTTCGTTTAGCAGTGGCAACTACATCACCTCTCCAGTCGCCGGTAGCTCCAGTCGCCTCTCCACGAATTGCAATACTCGCAACAGAGGTGCCTAACTCCAAACCAATTAAGTGGTAGGGCTTATACATTGCCGCGTACTTACCAGTACTGTCAGTTTTTAGACCGTATTGTGAAAAGCAATCCATTACATATTGACTTGGCGCCTCGAAGACGACATACACACCCCAACGTAGATCGCGAAATACTGGACGACCATCCCTCTCTATGGAGGAAGTTACTTCTACTGTGCCTTTTTGAGTCAGAATGCCACCCTCGGATACTGGGCGAAAAATATGGGGTAGATCATCCACACCACAAGGAGGAAATTCTAGGCCGTTGCTAGGAGGATTAAGATCGCAACCATTTGACACCGCAGCCATTTCTAGCGCAGATTTGGTACCATCTAAAAATGAATTAAACATTTGGGCATTAAAGTCGCCGCCCGCAACCTGCTCCTCGGAAAAACCATAGTGTCCCCACACCGTATCTGGAGTGGACTGATGATAGATAGGCAAATATTTGGTCCCTTTGCCTGCGCACACCACTTCCATGCCAATGGTTCTAGCCCAATCGACGAGTTCAGCAATAAGAGCCGGTTGATCACCAGAGGCCATAGAGTAAATAACGCCAGCTTCTGCTGCTTTACGCGCCAATAAAGGGCCGGCCAAGACATCAGCCTCTACATTCACCATGATGACATGTTTGCGATGCTCAAAGCAGAGCAATGCATGGCGAATACCTGCTGCTGGACTTCCTGTTGCATCAATCACGATGTCGATAAATTCACTGGCAATCATATTATCTGCATCATCAGTGACAAAAGTAGCGCCTGACTTGGCTGCATCTTGTAATGAAATTGCGCTATAACGAGACGCATCCCACCCTACCCTGGCAAGAGATTCTTTTGCACGGGCGGGTGATAAGTCAGCAACAGCAACCAAATGAATTCCTGGAGTCCGTGGAGCCTGGGAGAGATACATAGAACCAAATTTGCCAGCACCAATGATGCCCACACGCACGGGATTATTATTTTCTGAACGCGCTTTGAGCTTTTGAATAAGGGACATCTAAAAATCTCCAGTTCTTTTTTGTGGTAAATATTTCAATTATTTTTTAAGACTTCTTTTGCTACCTTGGCAATACTATCTGCATTCACTCCAAAATACTGTCGTAATGCAGATCGAGTATCGCTCCTACCAAAACCATCGGTACCGAGAGTAATATACGTTCTGCCCTCCGGAATGTAAGCCCGAATACTTTCTGGTAGCGCATGCACATAGTCTGTGGCAGCAATAACGGGGCCTCGCGCTTGAGCGAGCGCCTGGGTAATAAACGGTAGCTCAATACCCTTCTCGCCCGCGAAATTTGCTTGCTCTTTAGCCTTACCATCTCTGGACAGTTCACTCCAGCTAGTCACACTAAAAATATCGACGCTAATGCCAAGATTGGCCAATTCATCTGCAGCTTTCAATACTTCAGTCATGATGGCACCAGAACCCAATAAACTTACGCACCGCTTGCTATCACCATTTTTAGGGTTAATCGTCTTAAATTTATAACAGCCACGAATCACGCCCTCTTCTGCATTCGCAGGTAAATCTGGCTGTGTATAGTTTTCATTCATCAGAGTGATGTAGTAAAACAAATCCTTTTGATCTACCAGCATATCTCGCATACCCCGATCCATAATCACAGCCAACTCACCAGCAAAGGCTGGATCATATGCTTTGCAATTTGGAATGGTGCCTGCAATTAGTTGACTGCTGCCATCCTGATGTTGCAGACCCTCGCCACCTAAGGTAGTTCTACCAGATGTTGCGCCCAATAAAAATCCCCGTGCACGTTGATCTGCTGCTGCCCAGATAGCATCACCAATTCTTTGGAAACCAAACATCGAGTAATAGATATAAAACGGTAACATGGCTATGCCATGAACACTGTAGCTCGTAGCGGCAGCTGTCCAGCTAGCAATAGCACCCGCCTCACTAATACCCTCTTCTAGGATTTGACCATCTAATGCCTCGCGGTAACTCAGCACAGAACCAATATCTTCAGGCTCATAGCGTTGGCCCACGCTAGAGTAGATACCAACCTGTTTAAATAAATTAGCCATACCAAAGGTGCGCGCCTCATCCGCAACAATCGGTACAACCCGTGGACCCAGCTCTTTGTCTTTTAATAAATTACCCAGCATTCGCACAAATGCCATCGTGGTAGACATCTCCTTGTTTTCTGCCTTAATTGCAAAAGTTGCATAAGAACCAATGTCTGGGACAGTTAACTTATCGCAAGTGGAATATCGCTTTGGCAATTGACCGCCTAATTGCGTACGCTTTTGTTTTAGGTACCGCATCTCATGGCTACCCTCTTCCGGCTTGAAAAATGCCAAGCTAGTAGCTTGCTCATCTGTCAATGGCAAATTAAAGCGATTACGATATTCAATCAAAGCTTCATCGTCGAGTTTCTTCTGACTATGGGTAGTCATCTTTCCTTGACCTGCGTTACCCATACCGTAACCCTTTTTAGTATGAGCCAAGATCACGGTAGGCTGCCCTACATGGTTAGCTGCTGCATGATAGGCAGAATAGATCTTGACCAAGTCATGACCACCACGCTTGAGTCGATCGATCTGCTCATCGGTCATGCCCTGCGCCAGGCGGGCAAGCTCTTCATTCTGACCAAAGAAATTTTTACGGTTAAAACTGCCATCTTTTGCGGCAAAAGTTTGCATTTGGCCATCAACGGTTTGTGCAAAGGCTTTGACTAAAGCCCCGGTAGTATCTCTGGCAAATAAACCATCCCAATCGCTACCCCAAACTAACTTAATCACATTCCAACCTGAACCACGGAAAAGTTTTTCGAGCTCATCGATGATTCTGCCATTACCTCGTACCGGCCCATCTAAACGTTGCAAATTGCAATTAACAACCCACACTAAGTTATCCAGATTTTCTCGCGAAGCTAAAGTGAGCGCGCTCATACTTTCTGGCTCATCCATCTCGCCATCACCAAATACACCCCATACTTTCCTGGTGGTGCAATCTAATATCTTACGATCAGTGAGATAACGCATAAAACGGGCGTGATAGATCGAACTTATCGGACCAATACCCATGGATCCTGTTGGAAACTGCCAAAAATCGGGCATGAGCCATGGATGAGGGTAACTTGATAAACCTCTAGCACCAGAATCCGGCGCAGTGATCTCGCGTCTGTAATGGGCTAGATCATTTTCAGTCAGCCGACCCTCTAAATAGGCGCGCGCATATACACCCGGCGCACTATGGGGCTGAAAGAAAATTAAATCGCCACACTCTTTTGCATCCCCACCTTCTACTCGAGCACGAAAAAAGTGATTAAAGCCTACCTCAAATAAATCTGCGGCACTTGCGTAACTAGCAATATGCCCACCAAGTTCACCGTAGGCTTCATTAGCCTTAGCCACCATAGCCAGGGCGTTCCATCGCATCAATGATGCTAATTTTTCTTCTGTTGCCAAATCCCCGGGGAATTCTGGCTGTTCATCAACAGGAATGGAATTGATATAAGGGGTAACTAAATCAGGCACCCAATTAATCTGATTTTTATTGGCTAGCTTTACTAAATTATCTAATATGAATTTGGCACGTTCACTATCGCCAGAGGCTAGCAAATCCATAAACGCTTCATTCCACTCGGCAGTTTCTGTTGGATCTGCATCGATCTGCTCAAGGTTTAAGTGCTTCTTAATGTCAGGCGCGTTCATAGAAATTTCCTTTAGGCTGTCTTTGTTCTAGATTCACAAAACTACTTTACGAAAATCAGCCAATAATTGAGCAAGATAGGTGGTGAAGTGGGTTGCTAATGCACCGTCAATTACGCGGTGATCTGCTGTCATCGATAAGGGGCATATGAGACGAGGGACAAATTGTTCGCCATTCCAAACTGGCTTCATAACAGACTTGTTCACAGCCAAAATGGCTACTTCGGGGGCATTGATGATGGGCGCACAATACGTGCCGCCGATACCCCCTAAGGAAGAAATTGTGAAGCTTGCGCCCTGCATTTGATGCGGCTTTAACTTTCCTTCACGAGCTAGCTTTGCTAGGGTAGCCGTCTCTTCCGCAATTTCCAAGATACCCTTTTGTTCTACATTACGAATCACTGGCACCACTAAGCCGCCATCCGTATCTACAGCAAAACCAATATGGAAATATTTTTTAAGGATAAGATCTTCGCCATCAAGAGAGGCATTGAATGTGGGATATTTTTTTAGTGCAGCTACTGTAGATTTGATTAAGAATGCCAATAGCGTAATCTTGACTACATCTTTTTTAGACTCTGCATTAAGGCGCATACGAAATGCTTCAAGATCCGTAATATCAGCGTCATCGTGATAAGTCACCGCCGGAATCATTACCCAGTTGCGGGCTAGATTGGCGGCAGAAACCTTTTGAATACGTGTACGTGGCTGGTATTCAATTTCACCAAACTTTGCAAAGTCTACCTTTGGCCAAGGCAAAACATCAAAGCCTGCAATCCCAGCACTAGAACGCTCAGACACCAAGCCAATAGATGACATCGTACTCTTGATTAATTGCTGAATATCTTCTTTGGTAATCCGCCCCTTTAAGCCAGTTCCGGAGACTTTTTTAATGTCAACGCCAAATTCACGCGCAAATTTTCGTGCAGAAGGACTGGCCCAAGCTTTATGTCCTTCAATATTTTGTTTTATGTCCTGGCTAGCGATAAGCTCTGATGACACTATTACAGGTACCTCAATAGCTTTTGCTTTGTTGATAATCTTCATCGTGGTCGATTCAATTTCCTGAATATCGCCCACTACATTCTCGTTTTCTTCGGCTTCCTCAAGAATAATTACTGGGACTCCTTGAGAAAGTAAATCCCCCATTTTCACTTTGATTTCTTTAACGATGCCAGCATGAGAAGAGGGCACATCCATAGTGGCCTTATCAGACTCCAGCGTGAGAATAGACTGCTCCCTCTGAACTTGATCGCCAACTTGTACCAAGACCTCGATCACAGGAATATTTTGGTAATCGCCGATATCAGGAACAACAACCTCAATAGCCACAGCCTCTCCCACAAGTATCTGAAGTAAATATGGAGAATATTTTGGAATAATTCCACCAAAATAGGATGCTAATTATTGGCATTAAATCTATATTTTCAGCATAATATGCCGATAATATGCAATATTAAGGAATTTTATGAAACTAGACACGATAGATATCAGAATATTGAATGAACTCCAAAACGATAGCTCTCACAGCAATGTAGAGCTGGCAAAGCGGGTTCATTTATCACCCTCCCCTTGTCTAATGCGGGTCAAGGCACTCAAAGATAAGGGGGTTATTAGGAACTATGTAGCCTTGGCAGACCCAAAAATTCTAGGGCTAGGTCTTAATGTTTTTATCTCCATCAGCCTAAAAGAGCAGTCCAAAGAGTCTTTAGCGGAATTTGAGAAACGCATCTCGGAACATGATGAGGTCATGGAGTGCTACCTCATGACCGGGGATAGCGACTATCTCATCCGCGTTGCGGTTGCCGATATGGGCGCCCTTGAAAAATTTATTTTGGAACAACTAACGCCTATTGCTGGTATTGAAAAAATTCGTTCAAGCTTTGCTCTAAAGCAAGTGCGGTATAAAACTGCTTTACCACTACCTAAGTAAGATGAGTGTAAGCCTCATCATTCCATTTGGCGTAGACTTGCGATACTTAATTAAGAGCGATAAATAATCATTTAAAAGAAAAAATAGAAAGACATCAATGACTCAATCTAACTCAAGAGTTGCCTTAGTTACCGGAGCTGGTGTCGGTATTGGTAGAGCCGCAGCCAAAGCCCTCTTGCAAGGTGGCTATAAGGTGGTATTAACTGGGCGCAATCTCGACAAGCTGCAGAAGGCTATCACTAATATTGGTGGCAACTCAGAAAACTGCCTAGCAGTTGCCTGCGATGTAGGTAAACCAGATCAAGTTAAGCAACTCTTTACAGTCCTGAAAGAAAAATTTGGTCGCATTGATGTGCTTTTTAATAATGCTGGCATTGGCGCTCCTGCAATTCCAATGGAAGATTTAACTTACGAGCAATGGATGAATGTAGTCAATGCCAATCTCTGTGGTGCATTCTTGTGCTCTCAAGAAGCCATCCGCATGATGAAAGCCCAATCTCCTCAGGGCGGCAGGATTATTAACAATGGCTCTATTTCTGCTCACGCTCCAAGACCAATGTCAGCGCCCTATACCGCAACTAAACATGCGATAAGTGGCCTCACTAAAACCATCGCGCTCGATGGTCGCCCTTTTAATATTGCTTGCGGGCAAATTGATATTGGGAACGCAGCCACTGAGATGACTGAAAGAATGGCAGCCGGCATTATTCAGGCAGACCACAGTATTAAAGTTGAGCCACGCATGGATGTTGATCACGTTGGACAAGCAGTTTTGCATATGGCTCAACTACCATTGGAGAGCAATATTCTGAATATGACCATCATGGCGACCAATATGCCCTTTGTTGGTAGAGGTTAATTAAGTATTCTTGTAAATGATGAATTTAATTGTTAGGTATAAATAAAATTGTTTAGCGCTCTACTTCGCCCCCATCAATTAATATTAATTTTTAGTCTTATATTCTTTTCTTCAGTATTAATTTATGTAACTTTGTTCAATCCTGATTCGCCCGTAAAAACCACCTGGCAAGCTACGGTAAATCAAACAATAGAGAAAGAATTTTGCTCGAATGTTAAAAAAGATCTTAATGCCTGGGAGATATCAAAAAACGTTCAAAGAAAAAGTTTTGAATCTCAGCTAACGACTACGATATCAAATATAAAAGCAGGTCTAGGCTATTTTCCAAAAATGTTTACTGTACCCTCAGAATTTCCAATGAAATACTACTTTGATGAAAACAATACTCTTTCCTGTGATGGCGCGACTGAAAGGTGGCTAATACTAGTTCCTCAAAATAATCCTACAGCACCCGCATTTTTTTAAAGCATTCTTGAAGGTCATTACTTAAAGTAACGCTCAAAAAAAATACCAACCCGAAGGTTGGTATTTTGTACGACTCGACACATAGTTAACACTTTATACCGGACACATACTTTACAGTTTTTGGCATAGGAGGGACCACTCTATGCCGTGGAATGAAAGTACGAAGATGGATGAAAAGCTTAAATTTGTGTCTCGTTACCTAAATGGCGAGAAGATTGCTACCTTATGCCAGGAGTTTGGAATCTCTAGAGTCACTGGCCATAAGATCATTGATCGCTATAAAGACAGTGGTTTAGAAGCCTTTACGGATCGCTCAAGAAGGCCTTTTAGGCAAGCCAATCGGCTGCCCTTCCAGGTTGAGCAATTGATCGTCAATCTCAAAAAAGAGTTCCCAACCTGGGGCGCTCCTAAACTACGAGACCGAATCCATACCCACTACCCTGAGCTGGCTTTGCCAGCCAAAAGTACGGTTCATGCCGTCTTGGATCGCCATGGCCTAGTCCAAAAGAAACGCAGACGCCACCACCCCAAGCTCACGGGGACCAACTTATCGGATCTCAAAGAACCCAATGCTCTATGGTGCGTGGACTACAAAGGGGAGTTCATGTTGGGTAACAAGCAATATTGTTATCCACTGACCGTGACCGACTATGCCAGTCGCTTTTTGATTTGCTGTGAAGGCCTAGAGAGTACTCGCGAAGCCCAGGCCTTTACCGTCTTTGAACAACTCTTTAAAGAGTATGGGCTGCCAGGCTCAATCCGCTCAGATAACGGCGTGCCGTTTGCCTGCGCTAATGCGCTCTATGGTTTAAGTAGCCTATCGGTGTGGTGGCTGCGTTTAGGCATTGGCATTGAGCGCATCAAGCCAGGCAATCCCCAGCAAAATGGCCGGCATGAACGCATGCATTTAACACTCAAGCAAGCGACGACTAAACCCCCAGCCAAAACGATGTTGCAACAGCAAGATAAGTTCGAAGACTTTATCTATGAGTACAACTATGAAAGGCCTCATCAAGCACTGGAGATGAAAAAGCCAGCTGAGCTCTATGTTCCTTCGACCCGAAAGTATGAAGGACTGCCCGATGTGAGTTATCCCTTCCACGATAAGACAGTGACGGTGACTAACTGCGGACGCATCTGCCTTGATGGTAAGAAGATTCACTTTAGTACGGTGTTCGCTGGTCATGACGTGGGCCTTAGGCAAGTCGAGGACGACGTGTGGTTAGTCAGCTTTATGGATTACGATATGGCTTACTTTGATATGGAGTCTTCACGGGTACAAGCCCTAGAAAACCCATTTGGTCCCAAAGTATTGGGGATGTGATTGGTAAAGGTGTAAACCATGTGGTCGGTACCGGACGTAAAGCATGTGTCCGGTACGTACCTTTTGATTCTTGGTGGCCCGGGGCGGAATCGAACCACCGACACAAGGATTTTCAATCCTCTGCTCTACCGACTGAGCTACCAGGCCAAGACTTGGAATTATAAATGAAAGTCTGTTTTAGCTTGAAAAATGGCTTGTAATGCCTAACTAGCCTTGGTTGTAGCCCTAGATCGAGCTGCGTGTAATTTTCTGTAGCTATCAATCATGCGGTGGTGCCGATCAAGGCCCTCCAGCTGCGTGCTGGTTGGAGTCAATCCATAAAAGCGTACGCTACCGTCAACCGAGCCTATTACGGCATCCATTCTCTCATTGCCAAACATTCGACGGAAGTTGATTGCGTAGTCATCGAGCTCTAGTTCGTCATCTAACTTAATTTCAAGTACTGCGTTGAGCGCCTGATAAAACAGTTTTCGATCAACGGTGTTGTCGTTGTATTGAAGAAAGGCGCCAACTAATTCATGTGCTTCATCCAATTGTTTTAAGGCAAGATGTATGAGCAACTTCAGCTCTAAAACGGTGAGCTGACCCCAAACCGTGTTCTCATCAAACTCAACGCCAATCAATGTGGCGATATCACCATACTCGTCTAGCTCGTTATTTTCTAGGCGCTCAAGCAGTGCAGTTAGTTTTTTATTATCCAAGCGATGCAGATTCAAAATATCGGCACGGAATAACAAAGCCTTGTTCGTGTTGTCCCATACCAAATCTTCTACTGGATATACCTCAGAATATCCTGGCACTAGAATCCTACAAGTCGTTGCGCCAAGCTCATCATATACAGCAACATATGACTCTTTACCCAAGCCCTCAAGAATGCCAAACAAAGTTGCCGCTTCTTCGCCGTTGGAGTTCTCTCCTGCGCTAGAGAAGTCCCACTCTACAAATTCATAATCTGACTTTGCGCTGAAGAAACGCCACGACACAATACCGCTCGAGTCAATAAAGTGCTCAACAAAGTTATTGGGCTCAGTGACCGCTTCACTTGCAAAGGTTGGCGGGGGTAAGTCATTAAGGCCCTCTAAGCTACGCCCCTGAAGCAATTCTGTCAGACTACGCTCTAGCGCAACCTCTAGGCTGGGGTGGGCGCCGAAGGATGCAAATACGCCACCCGTGCGGGGGTTCATGAGAGTGACGCACATCACGGGATAGACTCCGCCCAATGATGCATCCTTTACCAATACCGGAAAGCCTTGCTCCTCCAGCCCCCGAATACCAGCGAGGATACCCGGATACTTATCCAACACTTTTTGCGGTACATCAGGTAGAGCAATTTCGCCTTCTAGAATTTCACGTTTTACTGCACGCTCAAATATTTCGGATAAACATTGCACTTGCGCTTCAGCCAAAGTATTGCCTGCACTCATGCCGTTACTGACATAAAGATTTTCAATTAGGTTTGACGGAAAATAAACGGTCTCGCCATCTGAGTGACGCACATAGGGTAGCGAACAAATACCGCGCTCTACATTGCCGGAATTCGTATCGATCAAATGCGAACTACGTAATTCACCATCGGGATTAAAAATATTCAGGCAATGCGCATCCAAAATATCTGTTGGCAGCTCATCATCGGGGCCAGACTTAAACCAGCGCTCATTGGGATAGTGCACAAATGCAGCATTGGCAATATCTTCACCCCAATATGTGCCAGCATAAAAATGGTTATTACTGAGTCGCTCAATGTACTCGCCCAAAGCCGATGCGAGAGCGCTTTCCTTTGAGGATCCCTTGCCATTGGTGAAGCACATAGGCGAATGTGCATCACGGATATGCAGCGACCAGACGTTAGGAATGATGTTGCGCCATGAAGCAATTTCAATCTTGATACCCAGATTCGCAAGTACGCCAGACATATTGGCAATCGTTTGCTCTAGGGGCAAATCTTTGCCCACAATATAGGTAGAGGCATCAGTAGCAGGCTTTAGGGTTAATAAGGTCTGTGCATCTTCATCTAAGTTTTTGACTTCTTCAATAACAAACTCTGGCCCAGCTTGTACAACCTTTTTAACCGTACAACGCTCAATCGAGCGCAAAATCCCTTGACGATCATTGGCAGAGATATCTTCTGGCAGCTCCACTTGAATCTTAAATATTTGCTGATAGCGGTTCTCTGGATCAACAATATTATTTTGTGAAAGGCGAATATTTTCAGTTGGAATATTGCGCGTGTCACAGTACAACTTCACAAAGTAGGCTGCGCACAAAGCTGAAGAGGCCAAGAAGTAATCAAAAGGGCCCGGGGCTGACCCATCACCCTTGTACCGAATAGGCTGGTCAGCGATTACAGTGAAGTCATCAAACTTTGCCTCGAGACGAAACTTATCGAGAAAGTTGACCTTAATTTCCATGCGAATAATTCCGAAAGTAGTGAAACAATGATTTGGGCGCTATTGCTAGCTGCGCTGACTAAACTGCGCCAATGGGCGTGCGGCTATTTTGAAGCCTTACTGCTCACCTTTATTACGTGAAGTATCGATTCCTAAGGCTTTGAGTTTGCGGTACAAGTGGGTTCTCTCTAGGCCGGTGTACTCAGATATCTTCGTCATGCTGCCGCCCATGATTTGCATTTGATGCTCGAAATAGGCTTTTTCAAAAAGATCTCTAGCTTCTCTTAGTGGCAAATCAAAATAGGTCTTTGCAATTCCGCTAATGTATTCGCCTTCTGCTGGGGCTTGCGCTGGTTCAGCGCTCAGAGCCTTAGGAGCTGGGCTTGCGGTGGCGCCAGACTGAACGGCTCTCTGTTCCTCTGGTTCGATATATTTTGGAGAGCTCTCCAGCGCCTTACTCACAGTCTTGAGTAATTTCTGTAAAGCGATCGGCTTTTCTAAGAAGTTGAGCGCACCAATCCGTGTCGCCTCAACGGCAGTATCAATCGTGGCATGACCGGACATCATCACTACTGGCATTGTTAATTGCCCAGTCTTTGACCATTCTTTTAATAAAGTAATTCCGTCGGTTTCAGGCATCCAGATATCTAACAACACTAAATCCGGACGCATTTGCTCGCGAATGGTACGAGCCTGAGCTGCACTCTCTGCTGCGTAAACAGTATGGCCTTCATCCGTGAGAATCTCATTGAGGAGCTCACGAATTCCCATCTCGTCATCAACGACCAAAATACTAGCCATACTTAGGCTGCCT
>Ga0316230_1002188_pt1 | contig 17549 bp, 28 predicted proteins | sample TBH18025metaG_FD_206004 | JGI IMG/M metagenome (GOLD analysis project Ga0316230, IMG submission 206004) | Freshwater microbial communities from Trout Bog Lake, Wisconsin, USA - TBH18025 | ecosystem: Environmental > Aquatic > Freshwater > Lake > Hypolimnion/Profundal zone | place: USA: Wisconsin...
TTCCGTAGAATGTGTCTTTTTATAAAACGGATTGTTTTCCCCAACATGCTTACCTTTCATACTTTCTTTGGTTTTTCTTTTAGTTTCTTCTGATGGATGTTTACCAAGTTTTATTTTAGAAAAGTGTTTTATGTTTTCTTGTGTATGTGTTTTTCCATAAAATCCATTTTCTTTTCCATATAATGTCGGTGGATGTGTTGCGTGTGGATTCTTGTTATATATTAAATCTTTATTTTTGAATGCCCAATCTAAATACTGTTGTTCAGTAGGAAAATTATTTATTCTATCCACTAATTCAATGATATGAAATTCAAAATTATTTTCTCCGTATATATTCCAATCCAATTGTAATTTTTTATTAATGTGTTTGTTTTTTCGTAGTTTACATTTATGGTCTGGCCATCTTTCTCCTATAATATCATGAGCACTACCAACATAATATTTATTATTTACTTTGTTCAGAATTATGTAGATTCCGCTTATTTCTAAAGTATCTTTCGAGATTTCGTTTTCTAATTTCTTCCCCATGTTTTTCATAATATCTGTCTGATCTAATTCGTCGTTGTTTTTTAAGTTCGTCTTCGGTTCTATGTAACTTTTTTCTTCCCATATAGTGTTATTCTCCATACTAATAAATATAACGTCAAATCATAAAACGTCAAAAAATCTTTAATTTAATTATTGACAAAAATATTAATATGATATATAGTTTATATATGTCTAAAATAATGTTGATCGGAGATAGCCATGAAAAACAGCGTTGGTGTAATGATAAAATCAAGGATGAAAGTCCTGACATTGTTATTGCGCTTGGAGACTATTACGATTCCTTCATAACAACAAAGGATTCAGTAAAGGCTACGAATGATTGGTTACTTGAATTTATTGAAAATCCAAATCATATTGCATTAATGGGCAACCATGAGTGCGCTTATCGCTGGCCATTAGTAAAACGGTTTTGGTGCTCTGGTAATACAATGGATAAGTGTGAACAAATTAATTCTGTTATAAAATATGAACATTGGGAAAAATTAAAACTATTTCATTTTGATGGCCATTATCTATATAGTCATGCCGGAATTAGTAAAGAACACTTTTTTCATGTAGTAAACGGTATCACTCTTAATGGTATTAACGACTTGTGTAATAAAGCCATTGAATGTGCAAAATCTGGAGGTGCTCACCCAATAATAAGAGCAGGATGGAGTCGTGGTGGAGATGAAAAACAAGGTGGTATTCTGTGGCAGGATCAACAATGTGAAACTAAGCCTGTCAATGGTTGGTTACAATTTTGTGGACATACTCCATATAAATCAATCAATGTTCCTGGAAGAATTAAATATGTTCCCAATAAGAAAAATCCAACAGGGACTATTGATTGTGTAGATTTTAGTGGATTATATTACACCACAATAACCGATGGTACGGTAGAATATAAATTAACAGGATGTGAAACCTATAATACCCGTCAACATAAATTACAAGGTGAAGGAAATCAAGGCGGTAAGATTATTGAATATTGTAAAGCTTGTGGCGATCCTGCTCCCTGCCACAACACACATAGAATTGATTAATTATGAATAAATGTCGTTATTGTGAATGTGAACTTATAAGCAGTTTATATAGTCCAGATGATTTTGTATGTGATGACGATGATTGCCAAGAACGATTTAGAGAAGATATGGAAATAATGGAACAAGAATTGGATGAACGACTTGGTGATATTGACCCAACTATTTAATATAGTTGACGCGCCTTTTATAATTATGGTTGTCTTTTGGGATTTGAAAATACTATTTATATGGTGTGATACCATTATACAACCCAACCGAATTTGATTCTGCCAAATCAAGAGATAAACTTCCTCTTAAATGTTACAAGTGCGGCAATACATTTTACGTTGAAAAAAATAATATTAAAAAAACAATTTTTCGTATAAAAACAAAATCGAAAATTTATGCTACGCCATATAAATACTGTTCTAGAACGTGTGAATACATTTTTCGTACAACAAAAAAGCCTTTTAATTGTTACGCCTGCAACAATGTGGTATATAAAACACCATCCGAACTAAATAAATCCAGCAGAGTATTTTGTAATCATTCGTGTGCGGCTACTTATAATAATACACACAAAACCACAGGCAATCGTCGTTCCAAACTCGAAATTTGGTTAGAGCAAGAACTACCGAAACTATATCCAAAATTAGAAATTCATTTTAATAGAAAAGATGCTATTAACTCAGAATTAGATATTTACATTCCTTCATTAAAACTTGCATTTGAATTGAATGGTATCTTCCACTATGAACCAATTTATGGAAAGGATAAACTTAATGAAATTAAGAATAATGATGAAAGAAAATTTCAAGCATGTTTAGAGAAAGGTATTGAATTTTGCATTGTTGATACCTCTAAACAAGAAAGATTTACAAAGAGTTCTTCTACCAAATATTTAGAAATTATTACATCCGTTATTAATAAGGTGGTCAAAGTTCAGGCTCGAACTGAATCCGTTGCTTCCACAGAGCAAAGTGCTACCAATTACACCACAAGACCAATATAAAATTTGTAGCGAGTGAGGGGGTTGAACCCACATGACTTTTAAGGGTCGAGGCGTCTTAAGCGCCTTGTGTCTAGCCAGTTTCACCAACTCGCCATAATTAATTACACAACGATTTTACTTTTTAATTCGGCAGGAACAAATTCAGAATTTACGTGACCACATTGGGTACAATAAAATGCGGGAATTGGTATGTATGACGTTTTTGGTTGACCTGTTAAGATTGGTGATATACTTCGTAGAAACATACCTTCGGCAAATGTATTACACTGACATTTATCACAAATTACTTCGTTGGTGTCACTTATAGTAACTCTTGGTTGATTAGCTGGTGTTTGATTCATAATGATTAACTATATACCAACAATACGAATATGTCAATTATTATTACCTCTTTCGTTTAGGTTTGGGCTGAACGACAGTAATATAATCTAATATTTCTCCAGTATCAAGGTCAAAGTTACGACCTACCCACAATATTCACACTTATAAGTTAATGTATAATCGTGTTTCTTACAAAGTGTTTTTAATGCTTTAATGAAATCCTTATTCACAATTATTCTCCAACGGGAATTACTTTTGCAGTATCTGTTTCTGTATCAATTTCAACCGTAATATATTCTGACCATTCAACAAACTTTGAAATATCGTGTTCAACAATTTTACGAAATTCCTCACGACCAATATCCTTATCTTCTCGTGAATCAAAGTAAGTCTCAACTGCCTCGTCGATTGCATCCGAAACACAGTCCGGATTTTTCATTGTAATTGTAATTTTCATAAATATTATCTTATCACCTTTTTATAATTAAGTCAATCCTCAATTGTACATTTTATTGGTTTCCAAATCCAGACATTATTTCGTAATTTACCAACATTTAATTTTTCTGACCATCCACCAGGAATTGGATTTCCCCAACCATTTTTCCTTGCTTGACCTTTACTTGGAAACATTCCCAACATAACACCAATATCTGCCATTGTAACATCTGATGGTAAAAAGTTATAACATCTTCTGGCTTAAAGAATAATGATATCATATCTTTACGACAAAATTCATTCTCAATCACTATATTCAATTCAAGACTCATTACTTATAATATTACCAAAATTTTTTATAATGTCAATACTTAATTTAAAGTATTTTAAAGTAATTTAAATTGGCGTCGCCATTTTTCGTAAGTCGTTGATTATCAATACCCAAAATATAATTAAGATTTCCTCTATATTTAACTAACTAAATACTATTTATACAATATAGAGGAATATATATGCATGACAAACTAAAAGAATTTTACTTATGGGTAGACCAAAACTTAATAGACCAATCACCGAACTTATTGAAGAGCGTCGAGCTTGCCAAATGCGTTATTACAAACGCAATCGAACAATCCTCAATAAAAAAAGACTCGAAAGATATTACACCAATAAAAATAAATCCATCAAATAGTGGCATTTATATTATTTTAAATATCGTCAATAATAAATACTACGTTGGATCTTCTTTTCATCTAGATACTCGTTATAATTATCATAAAAACTTGTTGAATAAAAATAAACACCATTGTCCCAAATTACAAAAGGATTGGAATGAATTTGGTGAAGAAAACTTTGAATATCATATTGTAGATTTAATACCAGAAGAAAATTTAGGAGAAGAAGAACAAAAATATCTTAATCATTGCAAATTAGATAAAAGTAAAAATTATTTGAACGGTGAAAACGCGGGAAGAAGTCCTGTAAATACAAAAACAAAAGATATGCAATATCAGGTTGTACTTCAGGCTTTACGTGAGACTAACGGTAACAAAACTAAAACAGCACTAATTACAGGAATTAGTCGTCGCACAATTCACCGAATTATAAACAAGTATAATATTATATAATAAGTTGGCGCGCCAAATATTATTTTTCTTGACATTCTTTTGATATTGTGATAAATTGTAATTGATATTATACGAAAAAGTAGTGCCAAAAATGTCACAGTATGCCAAAAATGGCACACTGACAAATTGGCAGTAATAAATTGACAAAATGTCATTAAATTGACAAATTGTCAAATTGGAAAAATTATGAATGGATTTATTGAATTTATAGAATATACGAAGCAAAATTATTTGTGGTCATTATTTATAATTTTTACATATTTATTTGGATTTCTGATACTTAGTCTAAGTATTGGGATAGCGGCGATAAAGACTCTCATTAAAGAGTACTTTATGTGGAAAGCAACCTATGAAAAGGAAATGAAAGAAAAATGAATACAGTACATCAAATGCGGTTAGGTAAGTATAAAGTTCGGATTGAGCATCGTCGGCGTTATTTTGATCCGGTGAATAAGCGTTATGCTTTTTTGACTAAGTATGAGAAGTCAATTAGTGCATTGCCTGATTATGTAACTATGACAGCTACAGGTGGTTATACTACGGTTACGGTTACTACACCGGACGGTATTACCACACAGGGTATTGCCAAGTGTAGCAAGTATGAGTTATATGAGAAGCAAGTGGGTGTGTATCTTGCGTTGAAGCGGGCACTAGGGGGGGGAGGGGGAGGGGGACTTCCCGAAGCAAAGTGAATTTGAATTTGTCAAGGAAATTGATAATATATGTGGTGGTTGTCATAATTGTCAATGTAATTGATTCAATTCAACATTAAATCAGATGGCCACTATCATAATGGTAGTGGCTTTTCTGTGTTTAGATAAAGAGTATTAATTAATTAATTGATTGTGGGGTATTGTAGTAACGGGTGTATATACAAAAAATCCCTTATATTGTAATAAGGGATTGATTGGTTAGTTGTTTGTATTACTTGATTAGTCGTTGGGATTGATTACCACGACTTATTTGATTGCCTTGTTTATCAATGGTATTGTTATTTGATTTATTGTACCGGCCTTGGTATTCGCCTTTACTATTATAAACATTTACATCACCACGAGGATTTTGGTCAAGGCGACCAATTATATTATTCATTCCATCACGAAGATATTCCTGCATAATATTTAGTCCTTAAAATTAGGAAGTGGTCACCCCATCGAAGAATGACCACTTCCCCATCGCCTATTTTTTAATGTTTCCTGCTTTTGTGACCCCAGCCATCTGCATAACCAGCATCATAACCAGTGTCATAGTCATCGGTCGGTGCCGTCCAACCCACTGATTTCAAGAAGTTTGTATTGTGTTCTTTACTATCGGTGCGACCTTCCGGATAACCATCAATATAACCATTGATATAGGAATCCGATTTAACTGTCGGTGCAGCTGTACTGGCATAACCAACAGTATAACCATCAATATAACCGAGGTCAATATAATCGAGGTCATAGAAATCATCGGTATCGAGTCCACTGAACGAAACCTTTGCCTCGCCATCTTCCCTATTTTCCTTACCATCTTTATATCCTTGGTCATAACCATCTTCATACTGAGCATCACCTTCCCCGTCAACTTCATCTGAACCGAACTCATCACTACCATCATCGTTATACTGACCAGTATAAGTTGAATTGAGTGGCATTTCATATTCACCGACAACCTTATACTTACAGGTACGGAGTTTCTGACATTCACAATCATTAGGAATACTGACAACATCCTTTGGATTGATTTCGACAATTACAACCTTGCCACCACAAGCAAAACTTGTGGCATATTCCATCGAACCTGCGTGAATACCTTTGGAACAATGATTTTCCTTGTTGTCATCAACTTGATTACGGACACATTCAATGGTTTCACCAACACCATTAAAAATATGACCCTGTGCATCAGCACGACCTTGAAGCAGAGTCAACGTGCCACTGGTTTTGCTATAAAAGTCATCCCGCAAACCTTTATATGCCAAGAAGGTGCCATTATTGGTAATGGGCATATTCTTGTGTTCCAAGAAGGTATAGAGTTCCTCAACTGCTCGTTTAGAGGGATTGCTATACAGATTCTCGATGAAACGGACAATCGGGGTAGCTGGCAACTTATTAGAGATAAATTCCAGCAAGCGGTCAACAACGACACCACCAATGTTCAAACCGTTGTAACTGACTTCGTTACCGACAATCTGAATCTTGCCTTCCACGAAGTTGATAACCGATTGACGAATGTTAATCAGGTCAATCAATGTTTCACCATCATTGATACGAACTGCATCCAAGATAGCTTCCCAATTCGGGTGTGTATTGTCTGCGGTGTAGACCTTATTATCAATTACTGCTGTTAAGGAGTTGTTTCTAATGCTAGTTGCGATGTTTTTCATATTGTTACCTTTATTTGTTGTTTGGTCTTTCATTTACTATAATATAACTATACCAGTTATTAAAAATATGTCAACAATTTATTTGCGATTTTGTGATGTTATGAAACCGTCCTTACTATTTATATGTATACAAGGAACTTATGAATATATGCCAAAACGAAATAAAAACATTACCATCGAAGACATTAGACAAAAAAATTGTGAACGACAACGAAAATTCTACCAAAATAACAGAGAAAGACTTGCCGCAGAGGCACTTGAACGATATCACCGCAACAGAGGCACCACAAAAAAATAATCGCGCAGAATATCATAAACAGTGGCGTATTAAAAACAGACAGAGACTAAAAGAACATCATAAACAATATCGACAGTCCCATTTGGAAGATATTGTTAAAAATGACGCAATCTACTATAAAACAAATAAGAAATCAATACGCGCAACACAATTACGATACAGGCTCTCCAATGCGTCAGACATAGCAAAGACGAGAAGACTATATGAGAGGAATCGAAGGAAAACAGATTTAGTTTATAAAATTAAATGTAATTTACGAAGAAGACTGAATCACGCACTAAAAAGTAATTATAAGTCTGGATCAGCAATAAAAGACTTGGGTTGTTCTATTGAGGAATTTAAGAAATATATAGAATCTAAATTTCAAGAGGGAATGACTTGGGAAAACTATGGGTATTATACGTGGCACATTGACCACATCAAGCCTCTAGTAAAGTTCGACCTTACTAAGAGGGAACAATTACTAGAGGCTTGCCATTATACTAATCTTCAACCTCTATGGGCTAAAGACAATCGTATAAAGAATGGTAATTAAACTATTTATTTTCTCCTTCATCAATCAGGTTGATATAATCTGCGATTGTTGCAATATGTTTGGCATTGGCATCATTTTCATCAATCGAATATGCCGATTGATATGACCGACACAGCATCAGCATTGGGTATGAATTGATAATAGTTTTAATTAAGTCGGTGATTGTGGCAACTTCTGTATCACATTTAATCTTGCTACCAACCATACTGACGAGGGCATCATAATTATCTGTATTGGATGCCTTGTGAGTCTTAAGCAATTCAGCCAACTTGACAAAGGAATTCTCCTTGCTATCAATTTTCTTGGCCAAACGAGTTACTAATGTCCACGATGGCATTTGATTGTTATCGTGAAAGTTTTGTGAGACTTTACGGAAAGCGGAATACCACGCAAAGTTTTTATCGGCAATTAACGCCGCAAACTTTTCAGTGATGACATCTTCCACGCGAGTCCACTTGGTCTTGTCAAATTTCCTTGCGTCCAAAATACGAGTACCAAACCCATAAATCTTGGTGATATTTGTCTGACCAATCTTATTCAGCTTGTCAATTACGTTACAGGCATTTTCAACACAGGTGACATTATCACCCTTACCTTTCCATTGTAACGCATTGTCTTTCAATTCAACATAATAACCAGTGTCAGTATTGAAGTTAATATCCACAGTTGTCCAACACCCACTATAACCATGCCGACGATACGATGATACATAAGTATTATCTGCAACGGTAACGAACTTGGCACCACGAACCAATGGATTACTGACACCATAAGTTTTACCAGTCGAACCACTACGAATAATCGTCTTTTTAACATCCTCAACAATGTCACTATACTTGGTAATCGGAACCAAATCCAATTCCAAATCCTTAAAGCATTGGGTTTGGAGTGCCGTCTTACCCTCAAAGTCCAAGACATAGATGCTGTTAATTGCACTATCCTTTGATATCAAGTAATGGCAGGCTTTACGGACATAATTATTCTTCTGATTGTCATAGTGCAAGATAGCCACGGACTTTGCACACTTGATACCAGTAGTATTGTGCCGATTGCCCTTTTGGAGTTTCAAGACACTACCACTCATTTGATAACGATGAATTGGGAATTTACCCATATCATTATAATCCTTGTATTCGTGGCCACCTTTCTTATATCCCTTGTCCAAATCATACTCATTGAATCCCTCAATATAATTACTATTGATAGTGTGACCATTCCACACAAGACCCTTTTTCTCAAAGTAGGGTTTGAGTCCAGTTAAGCCACCGTGATGATAGCTATAACCATTGGTATCACCAAAGAGAGTACCGAACAAAGCCTTAGCCTCAAAGAGATTCTTACAATCCTTAAACTTTTCAGTGACAACACGCTCAATCTCTGCCATCACTGTCTTAACTGCGGCATTGATACCGTTGATGGTGTGGTCAGTGTATTGGAGTGCTTCACGGCTCGGTGCAAATTCGACATCACCAATGTTGAAACGAAACACCAAATCAGCATTTTTAATATAATCCAACACCTTGTCATTCAAGCTACCATCACGAGTTTGTGGCAATTTAACCAAGTCCCATTTAATCGGATATGCGATATTGCCCATCAATGCCAGAGAAGTAGAATCATTACGACCATAATAATTGGTGGAAGTGTCCTCAAAAATTGTCCAGTTGCTACCTTGAAACAAAACAGTCTTTTCCTTGACCTTTTCGTTGGTAGGAGTAAAACCAATCAACTCAGGCTTTACAGTCCAATACTTAAAGAAATTAAGTGCCTTGTCACGAAAATCTTCGATGTCATCGTGCTTGACATTGACAGTAATTTCAATACCTTCCTTTTCATCTGCTTTCATTGGCTCACTGAGCAATACGAGACAGTTGCCAACATTGGTCTTATCCAAGACACAATCATAAACAGTCTTAATACCATTGTTATAGGAAGTGACAATAAAGCTATCACCATAAGCAAAGCCACTCTTACTACCAATGCCTAATGTACCAATCGCATCATTGGTGTTACGCTTTGTGGATTCACCGTAGGAAATGAAGATGTCAACAATATCCTGTTCAGACAAGCCACCACCAAAATCACGAACCTTAAAGGTAGGGTCAAGTTTGGACGGCAGGGTAACAATAATCGGGGTATCTTTCAATCCTGCCATAACATTTGCATCACAAGCATTACAGGCATATTCACGAATTACTGCCAAAACTTTATCAGAATAGATTTGGTCACGGACAATATGAATCAAGTGACTGAGATTCTTAGACTTGATTCCAAAGGTGTGCGATTTGAAGTTGGTGCTATTGGTTACTGTGCGATTGCTTTCGATGGTTTTCATTCTATTACTATTTCTTTCGTTTGTTCGATGGTTTATTTACTTAACTGTTATTTAGTATAGCAGTTTATATAAAAATGTCTATCACTAAATTATGTTGATTGTCAACGACTTACACTAGAACCACATTACCAAGTATCAATGCTTTGATATTAATAACACCGTCAAAGTATCGGAGTGTGATACCAGCTTCAAAAAACATCTGTTCACTACGCTTTTGTGATTGAGTCCATTTCTCATTTTGGAAATAATCGTTAAACTGTTTGTGTACAACAACTTCCGCAACACCCACTTGAATAGTTGCTCTGGCACAATCTGCACAAGGTAGTGCCTGTGTATAAAGTATTGAATTAGAGGTATTTACACCATTTCTAGAACAGTTATAGAAGGCATTTCGTTCTGCGTGTTCAAACCAATAGTATTTCTCAGGTTTTTCATATCTATCGTAAACAGAGTCACTTACACCACGGGGAATACCATTATACCCTAGACTGAGCATCATCTTATCTTTAACTATACCAGCACCCATTTGAGTACTGGTATCTTTACTCTTACTAGCAATAAGATACACCTGTTCTAAGAATAGTCTATCCCACGATGGTATGTTCATTTGGTCTTGGTATGATATGCGTGTGCTACTTTATTATAAACAGTTAATGCCAACCCCCCCGGTACAAAGTATTTACCATTCAATTCTTGTCGCATTAATTGATTAATCTTTTGTAAATCTCTGCGGGTAAAGTTCAACTCTACTCCACAGATACCACATAATATTGGTGCTTCATTATTCATACTCCATAACTATACACCTTATCGATTATTCTGTCAAGCTGTTATTACTTCGCTTATTGGCTCAATTGCCACCATCGCATATACTTCATACCATTCAGTACCACACAATTCACATCTTACCTTCTGTGCATTATCTTCAAAATGGTCGAAGTAATAGATATTGTCTGGTTTTAAACAATACGGACAAAAACGCGGGTCTTTAATGTAAGAATTAGTAACTTGTTTTGGGAATTTCATTGACTACACAATCTCCACTGGCTCAATAATTTCCTTGGCTCGGCAAGACGCACAAATCTCAAAGGGTCGGCAATTGTACGGATACCCTTGACCATAACCATCACTGTAATACCACCCATCCAAATACGCGTCCACTTCACTACTGTATACGTTACTAGCCCCACACCTCTCACATTTTATCTTAATCACGACCTACCATCCTTGTTAATTGTTTAATTTACTATAATTTAAGAATACTCCATATTGTAAAATTTGTCAACATTTTTCTAAGATTGGAAAAGTTAACACTATTTATGTATATAAGGAACTTATGAATATATGCCAAAACGAAACAACAGCCTTACCGTCGAACAAATTAGAGAAAGAAATCGAGAATGTTATAAACGGTTCTACAACAAACACAAATCCAGAATCCAACGACAAAATCTTGAACGATATTATAACAGAAAGGAAAAGACTGTATAACAAAAAATACAATATAATTCACAAAAAATTTAGAAACGAACAGGCTAGAAAATATAGGAAAGAACATAAAGATGAACAGAGAAAATATAGAGAATCACGGAAAGAACAACGCAAAAAATATGATATGGAACATAAAGAAATAATACGAGAACAAACAAGAAAGTACAAGGAAGAACACAGAGAAACAATAAGAGAACAAACAAAAAAATATAATGATAATCGTAGGAAAACTGATATTAATTATCGATTAAAAGGAAATTTAAGAACACGAATGAATAGAGCTATTGGTGGAAATTATAAATCTGGAAGTGCTGTTAAAGACTTGGGTTGTTCCATTGAAGAATTTAGGTCATATATAGCATCACAGTTCCTTCCCGGAATGTCTTGGGATAACTGGTCAAAAACAGGTTGGCATATCGACCATATCAAACCATTAAATATGTTTGATTTAACAGATAGAAAACAACTGTTAGAAGCGTGTCATTATACTAATCAAAGACCAATGTGGGCAACGGATAATTATAATAGACCGCGTGATGGTTCGGATATCAAAGTTTGAGTTTATATGGTTTGACAGTAACAAACTTGACAAGGACATCCATATCATATTCCTTTTCCAATAGAGTAAAGATATAATCTTCCTGAATATCTTCAACCAAATCGTCTGTTCCAAATGTCAATCCATTATTACCATATTCATCGCCGGCTATGTTTACAAGAACCAAATTTGAATATCCATCTATAGAAATATTTGTTGCTATATTGACGCCTTCTTCACCATTGCATTGCCATATAGCTTCCATCCTTACCTTACCATCATTAATTTTCTTTATCAGTCCATCCGTAAAGATGTCTTTAACTTTTAATTGTTTTTCCATATTAGTTTAATCCTTAATCCACGGGTATACTCGGTTGTTCCACCAATAAATAATATCACGCCTCTCAATCCTTCGTCCTAGTTTTTTCCATTTTCTCGCAATATCCCAATCACAAGTAACAGCAATTACAGTATCTCCACTGAACAATATATATATGCTCGGTTCATAGTGACTCAAGATACTTCATTCCTTCATTCGTTAAACATCGTCCATTATCCACTTTCATCAGATTATTCCGAAGTAAGAATAACTCGGCATCTCGTTGAATAGAACTGGATGTCATACCTAACTTGGCACCCAAATCAGTCAACCGACAATGCGGTGTGTTTTTAAGAATTTTTAATACCCTGATTTCAGTTGCATTTAATCCCATTGGTTTAATACCCAACTGTTTCTTCATCAACTCCCAATCCTTAACATCAAACAATTTAATGTTATTCTGCGAACAATAACTGACAATATCTGTTGCCATCATCTGGGCGCATCTGGGATTGTGTCGCAATACACTCGGTATCTCCAATGTCACCTGGTCACTAAACTTGACCTTACTGTTCTTATCCACATTTCTTTTTACAATCGTCATCAAGTCCGTATCTTGATAAGCATCGAAATCAATGCGGTGACAACGACTCATCAATGCGTGGAATATCTTTTGTGGTTCAGTTGTGGCAAACAAGAAAGAATGTCTCTTGAAATTAATATCAAATGCCATATCCTGAAAATTAAAGATATTGCGATTATCACTATTGGGATTCAACATAGTCAATAGAGACATCGTTAAATCCTTCGGCAATTCACTTGCCTCATCAAATAGAATAGTGCAATCATTATCCTGAACAAATGGTAACAATACTTGTTCAGCAAACTGTGCCACACTCTTTAACGTTGAACAGTTAATCTCTTTGGCTCGTTTAGGCTTGCCATCAATGATTAATTGCTTGGCAACTTCAATTGCCGCAGTAGTTTTCCCGCAACCTTTCTCGGCAACGAACATAAAATGTGGTATCATTGATGTTACCTTGTAACCTTCAACATAAAACTGCAATTTGCGTTTCATATCTTCTTGCCCAACCATATTCTCAAACGGAATTGAATTAATCATTCTCTAAGTATATGGATATTTTATAAAATGTCAACAACTATTTTGGTGAAAAACAATGTTCGCTACTATTTATTAATATGAATACAAAACAATGTAGTGTTTGTAAAGAGGTCAGACCATTGGAAAATTTCTGGAAATCTCCAAGAAACAAGGATGGACACCATAGTAGATGTAATGTGTGTGGACATAAAAAACATCCAAGAGAGTCATTAGTATCTAATAATACATTATTAAAGTGGTGTAACAAATGTAAAACCGAACAATTAAAAGAAAACTTTTTCAAGAACAAAAATAGATTTGATGGATTATCGGGATATTGTAAACCTTGTCAAAAACAATCCGTTGACAACAGACGAAAGACATCCGAATATAAAACAATAAGAAAAGAATCGGATTTTAAATATAGACAAACTAAAAGTGGAAAAGAAAGTCGGCGCAAGTATAAGAACAAATATCAAAAACATAAACGAAAAACTGACGCATTGTGGAGATTGAATTCAGTTATAAGTGCAGGCTTGCGTAATTCATTGGGAAGAATGAAGGACGGGTATCACTGGGAAACAATAGTCGGCTACACTAAAAATGATTTAAAAGAACATATCGAAAAACAATTTCAAGATGGTATGAATTGGGGAAATTATGGGAAGTGGCAAATTGACCATAAAACCCCCAAATCTTGGTTTAATTTTACTTCTGTCAATGATTTACAATTTAAAGTATGTTGGTCACTTGATAATCTTCAACCAAAATGGGCAGATGAAAATAACAAGAAGAACAATCATTATTCAGATTAAATAACCACCATGTTATGGCTACTTTTTATATTCTGTCAATAACTTAATCTAATTGAAGGTCTTTAACTTCTACAACGATATTATCATTAGTAGGAGTATATGACTTAATCTTAGCTATCTCAGTCGGTTTAAGTGTATATCCCATATTCTCTAACCAAGTAGTCCCAACCATTATAACAATGTTAGGTATCTCTCGTAAATCAGCATTAGGCGCAAGATGCTTAATAAAATCTCGCAACCGAATACCAATAGTGCTGTTACTCCCCTTTGGACGACCAATCTTTAATTTTTCCATATAACTAATCCTAAGATTGAATTATCTGTTCAGCTTTTCTGTATTTCATAGTATTAATTACTTTATACTAGTTTTTATAAAATGTCAATCTTTATCTTCAACAATTCGATATTCACTAATATCTTCATATTCATCCATATCACCACAATCAACTGCTTCACTAATCATATTGATATGGTCACACAATTCAGCTTCTGCTTCCTCATATGTGTTAAACCTGACTGGTGTAGCTATACCATCAATTTCATCAATCCACCCTGCATCATCCCAACCATAACTAAACTCTCGTTCAATTTTGTATTTCATAGTATTAATTACTTTATACTAAGTTATATAATAATGTCAATCACAAATATCGTCGGTCAATTTAAGTAACTTACTTCGTAATAGTACTTTATTCTTAATGTCTTCCAATTTATATCCAGTATCCCAATTATTGACAATTCGTTCAATTAGGTTTAGTTGACCATCATTCTTGCCCCATAAATAATAACGGTCTGTCGGGTCATTTTTCATGTTATTTTATCCTCAACAATCTGATTTATATTCCATTCACCAATACTAATTGATTTATATAATAAGTCAAGATTTAATTAAGATTTTGTCCAACCCATTGAATATCAATAGGTTATTAATGATTTCAACCAATTGGGGGTCACGATAGGCATAGTTATCGGGGATACCCAATACAATTGTAGATTTTAAAGCACCATCGGCACCAGTCAAGGCAAATTTTTGCTTGGCATACTTATAATGCTCTGTCTCAGCAAATAAAATGTGGTCTGCCCATTCAATCAATACTTGGTCTAATACCACCAAGGCAAAATCTGGATAGACACCACAATTACGAACATTACAGTTATATGGCTCATTAGCTAATATAAAGGCGAGGGTCGCAGAACGAAGCAATCCTGCCGAGCAAATCGCTAAAACTTTAGGGAATTTCCCCTGATGTGAATTACGAGCATTCATCAATCTGTTTTCATAATAGTCTTGTATTTTCATTATTTTCAATCCTATGTTTATATATTTGTTTTATATGCGAAATAAATGCGTCATAATCTGCATTTTTCTTTAAGAAATTACAATAGTTACAACATGGTAAACTGTTTTCTATTGTATATCCTTCTAAATTATTTTTTCTGTCTATTCCATTATAAATGTATATTCCTATATCCGAGCTTTTTTTGCTTATTGTACTTGGCGCACTTCCACAATAATAACAATCCTCCGATGTAATTTTTATAAATTCTTCTTTTGTTAATGTAAACGGTAAACTTTTTCGTCGAGCACTGCCTTTATATCTAAGTAATAAATCATTTAATCCAGAATCTTTTTTACTACATCGTAACTTAACCATGTCTGATAAATAACATCCACACGACTTACTATGTCCTGCTCTCAAATCAAACCCATTTACTAATTTAGTATTGCCGCATTCACATAAACAATTCCATAAAAATCCCCGTGGCCCTTTTGTATCAGATAAATTTAACACAGTCCATCTATTTATTATCTTTCCAGTCATATCAATTTTTTTGCTCATACACTATATGTATCGAGCACAAACACCAAAACGCATTAAAACATACAGTTATTCATAATTTAATATTCAATCCTATTTTATTGTTTGGAGCAAGAGGTGGGGCTTGAACCCACTCAAAAAAGTTTGGAGTCCGTAGTCTGAATTGAACAGACAATGGCTTACGCCTATGCTTTTGCAGAGCATACCCTTACCATTCGGGTCATACGGACATTAATATGTCAATGGTGCATTAATTTACCAATCTATAATTACTGGTTGTCCTTTATATATACCAACATTACCAGAATGGTCATCATACCAGCCCCGATATTTCTTTCGTAAAACATTTACTATTTTCTCCCAATACTCAAATAATTCATAGTCATTATCATTATCACATACCGCTTCACATTTGGGTTGAATCAGGATACCATCATATTCATTACAATGTGCTACCCTAATAGGTTTCAAGATGTATTTACTTCGTGGTATATCGGTATACTCACTACCAATCTTAACTACATACTTTACATCACCACGACTAAACACTTCACTAAAGGCACCTTCTCCAATACGACTAAATCCCGCCGCCTCAGTTAACCATTCCCTGAATCTACGGGGACTGCCCAACTCCAAAAATTTGTCCGTTAATACCTTTGGTGATACCTTCTTCTTTACTCGCATACCCATATTCAAAACCCTTTTAATTATTGTTATTATTCAACATTATTAACGAGTATATCACCACATTCGTTAATGGTCAACTACTTTTTATAAGCTTATCAATCTTACCATATACACTGTCTATATCACGACCAACTATACCATATTTCGATTTAAGCAATTTATAGACCTTATTAACAGGTTTCTTCTTACCACCCAAACTGTTATTCCACAGTATTTCACTGTAATACTCAAATTTTAACCGCATTAACTCACTCTTATCTATGTTCTTTGGTTTCATATCCCATAACTAGTTGATACAGAATATAATAAACATCTTTACATTATTATATAATCCGCTATAATGATTAATGTAGTAAATGACGTAAAGTGCGCGGGACACTCTAAACAACAGACTAGTGAGCAGCGAACGAAGGGTAGGGTACCGATACTTGCCCAAATCCGATTAAGCGTAAAGTCCACACTTCCCCCCATTATTTTACCATCTTATTCGATTTATGTCAAGCACATACTCGAATTCACTTTAATCACTATAAACCCCATATTACCAACACCTTATATGAATTGAACATAATTCTAAGTGCTTGGTATTTAAGTACTTATGAAGTATCACTATTTTAATGACTAGCTACGACAATGTATTGACAATGTAAATAGTATATAAGTCATTGATAATCAGGCATTTATATAAGTACCTCATAATTAGATACTTATAGATAATCCATAACTACTTGATATTAAACACTTTATACTAAGTCATTGATTATTAACTACTTATAAAAGTAATGAAAATTAT
>Ga0316230_1002202_pt1 | contig 17467 bp, 15 predicted proteins | sample TBH18025metaG_FD_206004 | JGI IMG/M metagenome (GOLD analysis project Ga0316230, IMG submission 206004) | Freshwater microbial communities from Trout Bog Lake, Wisconsin, USA - TBH18025 | ecosystem: Environmental > Aquatic > Freshwater > Lake > Hypolimnion/Profundal zone | place: USA: Wisconsin...
CACCATCCGCCTCGCGCAGGAGGCGAATCTTGTCTTCCGTCGTATACCGTTTGCCTTTCATTGTCTGGTCCTTTCTTGCGTCCCAGACTAACACATCAACTGGCCTGAAAAAGCGAAGTCACGTCAAAGCGTTCACCATTTTCAATCCCACGGTGCTGGCCATGCTGGAAGCCGTTCCCGCGCTGCGCGGCGACCCGCTTCTGGCCAACACCAACGAAGGCGTCACCGTCCTATGACTGAAGTAGCCCACGTGCGAACGGACGTTGCTGAGAACTAAGGTTTACGTTGTGCCAGAACAGCCAAGACATTTTTTATCTCGCCCCAAGTCAGCGCGGTGAATTTGATGGCTTCATCCCGATTGGCCGATAAGGAAGGATCAGAGATTACCCAGGTCCGGGCGGCAGAAAACGTCACCTCAACTGCCATTCCTTCCCGAGGGCCTTTGATTTCCAAATTCAGCGCTAGTTGCTTGGCAACTTCGCGAAAACGGCTGGTAAACGTCGTCAGCATATTGGTTTTAGCCGGACAGAAAAGATTTGCCCGCAGCTTGCTCTTACCAATGTGAAGTTGAAACAATCCCTGCATCAGGGGCGGAGGGCAGCCTGTCCGCGACAACCACGCCTGCATGGCCGGAATGCTGGAAGCCGCAATGCCAAGCCGGAGAACCTGTTCGTGGGCATCCGGTTTGTTGGCGACAAGAATTCGATACGCATCATACTTTCGGCGCTCAGTCTCGTTCATGCATGTTTCGAAGCCCACCCCCAAGTCCGACTCCACGACCCAGACAATCCGCTCCGGTTGAGCATGGTGAGCGGGTCGGCCGAGACATCCGTCTGAAAAATCATTGGTTAGAAAATAGTCAAAAATGATGCTCCCCAAGCCGACTCCCTCACCAGGTTCCGGAGTTGTCCGTCTTGGGTAAGACCGCTTTATTTTTTTCTGCTGGCTCTGATGAGTTTTGATTAGTTCGAGAAATCGCAGTCCATCCTGGTTTTGCGATTGCAGAACATTTTCATAAAACAATCTCAACGGATTTCCAGCAGGCAATTGCAACACAGTGGACTGTTCTTCTGGCGGAGCCTCCGCGAGCTGAACCAAGCGGTTCAAACGATGACTGTCAATGAGCCAACCATCAGAGTCAACAAAACCATAAATTTCAAGCTTTTTGCGTAAACGACCATGAGTAAAGCGACCTTTAGACAACACAAGCTCCTCGAAAACAATATCTTCTATAATATTCATATATTTACAACAATCACGTTTGACAAAAATTGGTGGATAAGATACTTTCTATCCAATTTCAATTTATAAAAATGGTAAATGAGAATTAAATATGAATCAACAAGCTAATTTAACGGCCGGCAAAGCATGGCAGGTGAACGCGCCGTTTTTAGCGAAGTTTCCTACAAAGACGCGCTGGAACGTTCAGTGTAGCTGGTGGCGGAGGCTCTGTGAAACATCAACTGCCGATACCCTGAAACACATGTCTCGCAGTTGAATTAAAAAAATTATCAATATTATGGAAAACTATACAAATCATGACGCCTTTAATGGGCTCGTTAAGTTGGCGACTACCATCGCAGAAGTGCAAATTAACCAGCGACTAAGCTTCAAGCCCTTTTTCCTTTTCTCGAAGAACAAGCGGGTCGGCTGCGCAGTGGGAGATGTCGAATACACCGACGGAGCAATGCGCCGATTTGCGGAAACCATCCGCCAACTGGCCAGCGCCCAAGAGATCAAGTGTGGCGTGCTAGTGGACAAGGTGAAATGCGATGTGATGTATGCTCAAACCGTAACCCCCAATTCCATTTCCATCCCCCCGCTCGACTTCGTCCTGTTTGCTTGTCAGTCTCAAACTGCTGCGCCGACTTTGTTGCTCGGCCTTGAACGGAACCACAACGACAATTTTCTTAATTTTGGCTGCACCCAAACGGCAATACCCAGTCCCTGGCTCGCCAACCTCGTGCCCGCACCGGAAGACTCTCGGCCAGATACGGGAATCGATAACAGCGGGGGAAATGATGAGATAATAAATAGTTGTGAACAAGGGGTGAGCGACGTTTTTGTGATTTTGAATCCGGGTGAAGTCGTCGGCACGCCTGGCCAAGCAGACGATCCGGCACTACGCAGCAATCGTGTGGCTGCAAAAATGCGGGTCCTTGACATGATAAATGCGGCGAATTCTGAATGGCAATTGGTCGGCGGGAATAAAATAATCGCCAAGCTCCCCATGGATCGTCTGTGCGAACTGCCGACTTCGCTAGGGGAATTGAAACCTGTTAAACAAAGTAAAGGCCGGGGTCGCGATATCTATTTTTATCGCGAATATGGCTTGCAAAAATACGGATCCCTTTGCTCCCTGCCGACCCTTTCTAAACACATCCTGCTAAAATCACAAAGCTTGTCATACACCGTAAAAGGTAAACACGTTGCAAAAATATTGGGACTCGATGCCGACTCGACCTTCCAGCGCAAAATTCTCACACGGGATGATTTCGGCTGGCACTACATATATAATGCGACAGTTACTGAGCCGGGATTATACGAAATTCGAAACATTGCTTATAAAGAAATTGTCGATTCCTATACGGTTTTCGATGGCGAACATAAAGCCGAGATATCGCTGGAAGAAGCACGTTTACTCGCAACCCAGCTCGGTCATGTCGATTTGAAGCCCATCGTATCGAAGGCCTTCGTCCGCAACAAGCAGGACCGAAACATAAATAAACTTCGAAAAAAAGAGTTATGCATGTGGATGCTTAATTGCGCCCAGAACATGGGGAAATTGGAACATCGTGAGCATGGTGATGAATGGGTGAGTGTGTTCCCGCAACTGCCAATCAAGGTTTTCCCGCGCAACAAGCCTGAGTGGGTCGGGTTCACGCACGCAAATCTCTGCGGGAAGAGTTGCAACGAGTTTGCATATAAGGGCACCCCCGAGTATGACAAGCTGATGGCGAAGGAGTTGAACAAAATACCGCAGCCAAAACTGGAGCAGATTGCTAAATATTTTTGCAACTGGCTGAATGAAGAGATGATCATACGACGCGTGTTAGCGGTTATTAACCACGCCGATCCGACAAAGCTCGACAACCTGCAGATGGTGGTTGACCTGACTAAGAATTTCGACACACAGCGTTGCGCTGAGATTACCACCAAGCATTACCACAATCTCCTGCGCTTGGCGGTAGCCCAAGGTTGTATGTTGCACCCAAACCAAATCACCCAACTTCTTTAGCAGGGACACTGGGCTGGGGGCGCAACTCTCGCTACAATACCTCATTCCTGTTAAAGATAATCCAGTGGCGTCCGGCACCGCTTTTCCACTTGAGATTACAAATCAATCCAATAAAACTTTGCCTGGGTTTAGTCAGGAGCATTTATCAAACGGAAGGTGACTAGAATATGGGAACAAACAACAACTCTTCAGGTGGCGGCGCGATGAATATCCACAATAAAAAAGTCGTCGAAATTCAGTCGCGCATTTTGAATCCTCAAAGTGATTTCAAGGAGAAGAAACTGTGTGATGGTCCGACATTCAGCGCCGGTTCCGCTTGCGTTTTTTCCTGCCGCTATTGCTATGTGGAAGCCATGATGAACCGGGGGACAACCACGGCCGTGAATCTGGCTGTCAAGGGTTCCGGGAAACCATTTCAGAAATTGGTGTTGCGCAAGAAAAACGCGGTAAATGTTTTGGAAAAAGAAGTGCTGGCGCTGAACCCGTCCGTTCGCCAGCAAAAACTGGTGGTGTTTTCCTCGCCGGCCGTGGATGTCGCTGCCACGATGACTTTGGTCGAGGAAACCATCGCGCTGGCGGTCGTCCTATTCAAACACACCAACTGGGATATCCGGCTGCTTTCGAAGAGTCCGTTAATCAAAGAAATCGCCAATAGAATACCTGCAGAACACAAACACCGGGTGATTTACGGATTGTCAACCGGCACCTTAGATGACGTCGTTGCCAAAGCCGTTGAGCCGGATGCTCCACCTCCTTCCAAACGGCTGCAAGCCTTGCGAGATTTACAGCAGTCTGGTCACCGGACTTTTGCCATGCTTTGCCCCATTCTGCCGCAGGATTTGGTTGGGTTCACCAAGGCCGCCAACCAACAGATTAATTTTAGCAAATGCGAAGGTGTTTGGGCTGAGGTTTTGAACCGGCGCGGAAAATCCATGAACCTGACGGCCGAGGCACTGGAAGAAGCAAAACTGCCGGATTGGGCGAATAAATTACATCTGGTTTACGGGAAAAACAGCACTCCGCAGTGGGAGGCTTATGCGCGCAGCGCTTTTGCTGCTTTGACGGCGATTATTCCGTCCGAAAAGCTCCATTTCCTTCAGTATGTAACCTCCAAAAGTCTTGCTTGGTGGCATCCCCAAATCCCATTCGGGGCCATTCCCCTTGGCAAGACGGTAAAGCAAGCGAAGACAGTTGCGATAAAGCCGGTTGGACCGCCCCCGCTCTCCGCATCCCCGGCATCAAGTCCGCAACAAACTAACCGCACTACCACTCCGTTACCGAACCCCCACGCAACCTCACCAACCCCACCACTTTCACCGGCCAAAAAAGCCTGGATCACCATGCGCCAGCGCTATACCCCGGAGAAGATCCGAGTCCGCTCCCAAGCCGCCGCGAAAAAAGCCCACGAAACCATGCGACGGAACAGTTTTAGGGCCAGCCCAATCATCCCGGTCTAAGGCACTGCCGTTGAGCTTTTCTAGATTAAGTTCGAGTGGCTCATCGCAGTGTCGAGTGCCGGGTCTTTCTACCGGGCATTGGCATGACTTACCAATGCCCGCCTGACCAACTGGCCCATGCCTTGTAATAACGAAAAGATTATAAATTTTGCGTCTGATGCCCGCAATTCCAGCCAGCTTGCATTTATAAACTTCTACCAACGCTCTTACTCAAACGCCGCGAACGGTGGAAGGTTTTCACGGTGCGCAAGCTGGGCTTTTCAAGTTTATTGCCCAGCTTGGCTTTGTCCGGCTTGACCCAATCAGGTTTCTTGGCTTGGGGTTGGGCAACCGTCTTGATTTCCGGTTCGGGCAAACTCGAAATCGGTATTTCCGCCGTGATGGGTAATTCTGGTTTACTTGTCGTTTTCACCGCGAGGGGCGTTTCGGGGGTGAGTGGTTCAACCGGGGTAACTTTCTTCGATGCCTGCAGTGCTTTCAGCTTGGGATTGCCCACGGCCTCCCATTCACATGCCATGTCTTGTAATTTCAGGCAGTCCGGATTCGTCACCGTCTGCTCCACCACGGATTTGACGTATTCTAGCAAATTGTCCGGGGGCGTTCGGGTTCGGGATACAAATTTTGCGAGCACCTCGGCTGCAAGCCATTCCTCCACTTTCCCCACGCGCAACCTAAGGGCCAATTGCCGGTCCACCTCTTCCCAGGTTGCGGGCGGAGTGGCATCAAATTGCAGGTTCAGCATGTGCGCCCGTGCCACTCCGACGAGGTGGCCTGCATATTCATCCGCACTCGATTTTTTCAACTCGCGATAAGCGACGGCGAACAAGCTGCCGCGAGAGTGTAATAGGTTTTCTTTGTAATCAATGGCGATGCCGGAAAGCCGCCTTGAAGCTTTGTCGCAGATATGCTGGCTGGCCTCCATCAGTTGCACGTCCTTGGGCGGGGAGCCAACCGGCCTGCCCAATGTGGGGCGGAAGCCTGGCATGGGCAACGCATACACTGGAGGTGGAGCGTGACTGCCGTCCGAATGAAAACGGGTGTGGAGTTCGGCGGCGAACATCCGGGCGGCGGCCAGGTTTGCATCCTGGTTTGCAAAGGCCCGGGCCGCCACCAGCACGGAAAAATTGTCGGCGGCGGTCTGAAGCACCAGTGCCGGGTTGTAATCCTGTTTCAAGGCTTGCACCTGTTGTTGGTTAAGATTGCTGGCGGCAACGTAGACCGTCTGCGGACGGACCGGGATAAACCCAATCTGCGCGCCTTCAAACTCGGCGACCCGCAGTTGCCCGGCTCTGGCTTGAAGCTCGTCGAGGGAGACGAGCGGGAAGCGGATGACTTCACCAGTGGGTTGGGCCGGCATGGCCGGATCCGGTTGAACCTGGCAAACTTTTATTTCAGCAATAAAATGTTTTGCCCCGAGAGCCTCAAATAATTGTTTGCCGGCATCGATGTCGTCGCGGCCAGTGCGGGACAAATCAACGGTGCCACCCTCCAATATGGCTTCAGCCTTCCGTTTTCGGTTGCGGCGGCGGGGAATTTTGGACACGGGATAGCCCAGTGTGAAATGCTCGGTCAGCCGGGGATCAATTTTGCGCAGTGCTTCCGGTGACCAAACGGCTTCGTCCGCCTGGTTGCGGATGCGGTTGACGGGAACCGGATGGCCATCCAACAAAAAACAGGGACCTTCTTTTGAATTATTCCGCTTCCCGGTTCGGTAGTGGAGGGACCGGCTTTGCAGATAACGATCCACGGCTTGAATATTCCCAAGTGTTGCGGGGTCAACGTCCCGAAGTATTTCTCGAAGTCTGGCTTCGGGCGGAATTTCTTGGCGATAAACCATGAACGACCGCTGTTTCCGGGAAAGGCTTTTCTCCGGTTTGGGGTTGAGGCGGAACTTGACGAAGCCGCCAGCCTGTGGGGGCTTGTAGCGTGGATTGGCGTCCACCAGCGACCAGTCGAACTGCCGTTCGGTCGTGCGCAGCGCATGTTGAAAATTAATTTGATCAAATCCGCGGTTCATATTGACGGCGCGGAAGGTGACCGGATGCACCCGGTTGAGCTCGCCGTGCACATGAAAAAACGGCGTGTTTTCGTGGCTATTGAGGACTAGTTGGAATTCGTTCAGATCCACCGGCTGCCCACCATGGTTGTATTTGCAGAATTTGGAGGCCTCGCTCAAGGTCTGCCGGATCAGCGTCACCGCTTCGAGCTGGGATGGTCGTTCGCCCGCCGGCCAGGAAAATAACATTTTGAATTTGGGCTGCGAGCAATGCGGACACTGGGCGGCCGTCTGATCCATTTCCTGTGCCGCCTGAGCGGGGTTGACGATGTTAAAGGTCTGCTCCCAGCCCACCTTCACTCCCAACGCTTCCCAGTTCCGGTCGTAGTTAATATCCTCGCCAAACCCCTGCGCTGTTAAGGGCTTTCTTGCAACGGCAACGATCATGGGGTGCCTCCTGGGAAGCTGGCGGCAACCGCGGCAATTGTTTTTCGCACCGCGGTCAAATCGGCACCGTATTTTGCGCGTAATGACACTGTTTTAATCAAAGACAACAACGTATTTACGTTGTGGGCATCGGATTTGAGCGAGCCGCCGGCCGCGATTCGCTGGGCGGCCTGCCGAAGTTGACCTAGAAAATTCCCGGTTTCGCCGCGCAACTCAAAGTGGACAACGCACGCCGAGATGATGTGTTGCAGGTCAGCCAACAACGTGCGTTCTGACTGCGGCAATAAAAGTAACACTGACGCCTTCGGCGCAACTTCCCCGGTCAGGACGCGCCAGGCTTGCCGCAGGCAAAGGGTTCCCACCGAAATTCCCTGGGCATTGGCAGTGGATTCCAAGCCGGCGTATTTGTCTTCGGGTAACGTCCACCGGACGTGCCATGGGCGTTGCTCTGAGACAACGCCTGTAACCGGTTGGATGACCCGGATGGTTCCTTCGGCTAGCTGCTGGAGCAACAACCCGGCGGGCAATTGGTAAGCTTTTGCCAAAGCCTTCAGCTGGCCAGCCTGGCCGGCCGGCACCCAAACTTCGGCGTGTTTCTTTTTCGGCACGGCTTTGGCGTGCCGGCGAATTGGGACAATTGCCGGTTTGCCCCCCTTGCGCATTTTTCCCGGTTTGCGCCCCCGTTTTTGGCGCTGAGCTTTTCCCGCCGACCGATTCCCTAGCCCAGCCGGAAAGGTTTCAGGCGGCGACTCTTGAAGCTGACGAAGCCGCTGCTGCAACCTCGGCAAGGCATCGGCCGGCGGAGGCTCTGGTCTGTTCTTGGCTGACAATGTCTTCAATCTGCTCATAACACAACCGTCCTCCACGTCGCCATAATCTGAATGAGAGGACCGGAATTTCCACACTTTCCCCAACTGGCCGGATATTCTGGTTTGGGCATCAACAAGAACTGACAAGTTTCGACCAAACCAGAGGATTGCCGACGATTGCCGATTGGTTTCCGGACGGCCAGCGACAACGTCATCATATTGGCAGACGGAACCAGACACTTTACCAGGCGAGCCGTTCTCATCGCGCTTGTCTCCGGAATGGGTTCACCCACAAGCGTCCAACAAAAAACCCCGTCACACCGACAACCAATCCGCTGACGTTATAGAAAGGGGCATAATCATGTAACCACCGAATCAATTTCTCTCTTCGCGTCGGTTTATTTGTCGGCGGAAAGGGGGAATGGGTCATTTTTTCCGCATTTAAAACGACTTGCTCGGCAGAATCTTCGGCTAGAATTAGTGCGATGTTCCGCGGAATTCTTTGTGATTGGGAGTTGATTTCTTGATTCCGTAGCAGGCTTGACAATTTTCCCTCGGCGGCATTCCTCGCCTCTGCCGCCGCGTCGCGGATTTGGTTTTCGGTGAGGCGCACCTGCTCGTCCGAGAAATCTGACCAGAGGTATTGGCCCATCACAAAGACGATCACCAGTAGCACCAACACGAGTGCGTTGGCCCAGCGCAGGGAGCGGCGGATCTCATTTATCAATGCCGTCACCGTTGCCTCCGGCAGCGCCGCCAGCAATTCACGGCGCGCCTGGGGGGAGAGCGCCACCTGCTTCACTTTTAGGGTGACGCCGCCGCCATTCTTGATTTTTTCCAGGAATTCCCGCACCAAGCCGTTGTTTTGGTGGAGAGCGACGAAGCCTTTGTCTAGCCAGCCCTGCAAAGAGCCGGATAAGTTGGTGATGGACTTAGAGAAATCCTGCGATGCTTCTTTGACCCCTTCCTTGGCACCGATTTTGGCACCTTCGGTAGCACCTATCTTGGCAGCTTTTTTTGCTTCGCTGTGCACATCGCCGCGTAAAGCCTTCACCTCATCACCAATCAAGGTGTTTTGAATCACCGACGCCACCATCGGATCGGTCGCAGCGTAGTGGCAGTTCATGATATCCATAACGCGGTCAATCACGTCGTCCGATACGGGGGCGTAACCCATTTTCTCCATCAGCTTGCGGATTTCTTCGCGACTCATTCTTCCATTCATAATTTTAATTACCTTTCTTGTTAACGTGGTTTTCCAGTTCATTGATTGCATCCAGGATGCGGACTTGGTAATGCTGCAACGCCTTGCTCAAAGTCATGTTGGCACCATGGGTTTCCATGACTGCACGGTTGGCGATTGGCAAACACTTGGTGGTGTCGAGTAAGATTTTGCCGCTGACGAGGTCAAAATCGCTTAGAGAATTCAAGGCTTCCGGGCTGAGCCGCTTTGACTGCGACAGAAGATAAACCTCGTGCATGATGTAGTCGGTTAGCCAGGGCCAGTGGAGTTCGAATCCACCTCGTGCCAGCCAGACTTTGCGGGTGTCCGAATTGTTCCAGTGGACGAAATCCTCCGGATGGCCGTAATAGCCATTGAGGACGGCCACCTTAGCCACATTATCTGGCAGCCATGGCAGCACCTCCCGGGCCAATTGGACATTGATGGGCTCTCGCCGCATCACGTGCAAATACACCAGCTTGCGACCACAAGCATTCATCATGTCCGTCAGTTCCTGTTTTGCTCTCGCCCATTTTTCCTCGGTCAACTGGCTGCGGGAACGTCCTTGCAAAATGCATTCGAACGCCGTCACGTCACCGGCCTTCGCGTTGAGCACGACGATGTTCGCCGGTGATTTGTCGGCAATCTGGCTAAACTTTTGCCAACCGGTATGGGTGCCCCACTGGTCAATCGGCGTCATGGGGATATTGCCCACTAGTGACATCACATCAGGATTGGAAAGATCGGTTTCCAACAACTCCACGGATATACCGCGCTCAAAATAGGCATTGCACAGGCCCGCGGAGACCATGCTTTTGCCGGTGCCGCCCTTGGAACCTCCAACCAGATAACCCCAACGAATTGATTTGTTCATATGTTACTCTTTCGCGTTCGTGCCGCCATCATTGTCGGCACGGAAAACATTGCTGGTGGCCCAGCAGTAATACTTCTTGAATGGGCTTTGACCTGCATCTTTTGGGCAGTTTTCATTGTGCCTTCCCTTCGTGGCCATGCAGGCGCTGAAGGCGCTCCGTGATTGCAGTGGCCGCCCCACCATCTGCTTCTGGTGGGTTCATGGGAATAATATTGATCTGGCCTGGCTCGGATGTGCTGTCTTTGTGCTTTTCCTGCTTAGCCGGGTACTTTTTCCGTTGTGCCACGTGACCCAAGGATTTGAGCATTTCCTTATCGCGGCGTGTCTTCGATTCCGTTTTGAGCAACCGGCGGATATAGTCTTCATCAAAAGCCTGTCCAAATTCCGTTTGCAGAATAGCGGCCACGTCCTTCGGCCGATAATGTTGGTGCAACACCAGAACGCGAATTTCCGCCCAACACTGTCGGACCACATCGGCCCAACTGTGAAGCGTCGGCCGAGGCGGGGCCTTGTTGATGGCGGCCTTCAACCGCTCTACTGAGTCAAGCGGTGGCGCGCTCCGGTCTTGTTTTAAATTTTCAGGCATACTAATTTTTCATTATATCAGAAAATTTGTGTTTACTGCCTGCATCCTGTGACGCATCAGGCCGCTGGAAATATTGCTGCAAACTTTTCGCCGTCATGCAGCACCTCATCAGATGGCTGACTACATCATTTTCAACCGGAATTCCGGCGACCTTCATCTCTTCGAGCGTTTTTTGGACGATGGCAATCTGCTCCAAGAGCCCATCGTTGGTTGGCAAGTCAGCTTCTCCTTCGTTGTCCACGACAGGTTGACGTATGGTTGGCGTAAGTTTGCAGCGCAGTTTTCGCTTGGCCAGTTCACCATTTTGATTAGGAGCCAACATTGCAGCTGACTTGTGCCTTTGTTTGCCGGCCGAAATACACCCATTGCCAAAGGCTTTATCGAATTCCGTCATCGTGACATATTTCTTAGCGATTAATTTAAGCTGAGATTTGCCAACACCGAGGAGGTATTGCGGATGCTGCCGCAAAAATGTCGGGCTAAACTTTTCGCGGAGGTTGGGGTCGGTCGGGTTTTGCTGCCGCGCCAACTCAGCCAGCCAGCGCAGCAATGGGCCTTCGTAATGCTGTAGCGTCGTCCTTGCCGGCAACCACGAATTGTTTGGCTTGTGGTTGAGGCGGACCATAACTTCGTCCACATATGAATCTTTGTTTCCGATTTTCAACCATATGAAAGATAATGTGATTAGCAGTCGGATGTAAAAATCGTGGACGCACACCCCGCCCAATTTTCCCAGTTGTTTGGAAAAATTCCGCTGTGCCTTTTTTACTTCCTTAGCGACCGCCTTGTCTGCGGCTGAGTCCGCCGATGCCTTCGCTGACTGTAGTTCCGGCGGCAAGATTGTTCCTTGCGCCCCAGTTTTAATTTGGGTTGTGTTCATATATTTTATGATCGACCTCAAATTCGGATTTAAACCAAGTCCTCACGCCCGTGAAGCCAAAATCCAAAACCGATTTAGAAATGATCAAATTTCATTATATCAGACTTTTCGAACCACCCGATTGTCCGGCGCGAAATATTTTTGAGCTAAAAAAAACTCAACGGTTGAGTTTTTTTTGACGGTGTGAAAACGCCGGAGTTGCGATGTAACCGGCTTGTTAGCAGCAAGATATGCAAAACTAAGCGCGTTGGCCTGAAGGCCTATGCGACTTAAAAATCCGCTCGCCGGCGGCAGCGTGGCTGAAAAGAAATTTTACGCCGCCGCTTTTTTTACGGCGTTGCGAATGCGGCGTAGTGCCGCGGCGACGACCAGCGTTTTGCCGACTTTTAAGGCTGCCTCCGCTTCATCCACTGCCTGCAGGATGGTGGTGTGCAGCGTGGTTTTCTGCCCGCGTTTGGCACTACGGCTTCCGGCTTTGGCTTTTGCCGGCGGTTGCCCCACGACCAACAGGAGCAACTCCCGTGTGATGGGTTTGTTGGCGACCTTGGCTTGGTTCCAGACGGTTGGTAGTTTTTCTGGGGCCACCGCTGTCAGCGGCCGGAGCTGCCACTCGGTGAGTGTTTGCGCCGCCGGGTCGTTCAACATCTGCACGACCTTCACCGCGGCGATGTCGCGATTCGCCTGCGTCTTACTAGTTCCCCACCGACCTTCGCAGTAGTCCGCAAAAGTCTTGTATTCGCTCCGGTAAAGCCGCTGGTCCCGGATTGTTTGCAAAGCGCACCCCACTTCGTAAAAAGTGCTCAGTCCTCGCCGGATCACCGTTTCGCACTTTACCAACTGGTGCTGCTCGTTGGTGGTTAACGGCGCGTTGGCTAAATTGCCCGGAGTCGAATTCACCCGCGCGACGGTAGTTGGCGATTTGATTGGTGCCGGGGTTGGGACTTGCACCGCGGTGGCCATTTGCTGCCGGATTTCTTGCAAGCGCGCCGCGTGTTTTTGGGCGAGATGCCAGACGGCGGATTTTTTGAGCCCGAGCGGCTTTTCTGCCGCCCGGAGGCTTTTGGCCGCCGCAATGGTCTTTAAAATCCGATCCACTTCCTCAGGCGTTCGCTGTTTCATGCCGCCGATTCTGCCCCCTCCGCCCCGTTGGGAAAAGTCAGAAATCCAGGGCGCGCGGCGTGGTGGACAAACGACACCGGCCGGTGTCATTGGTCCAATTTGCTCCGGCATCTGGCGGCAACTCCGGGTCCTTTTTGAACCCAAAACGTAAATTCACCCGGTAAACACTGACTTATTACTACATTCAAAATAGTTCAAGAATTCCGCCCGGCGGTTGCGTTTGACTGATAAAATAGAATTTGATGCAGATTTGCGATCGCCAACTCGCTGGGCTAAACCGGCGTTCTGTATTGGAGAAGCGCAAGGCCGACCTGGCCTTGAACGCCAAGGAGTTTGCTGTCGGTGCGGGCATGAGTTACTCGGCGGCGCGCGACCTGTTTCGGCAGCCAGGTTTTCCCCTCGTCAAAAACGTTGTTTTCTGGTCTGACTTCGAATTGTGGCGGCGAAGTCGGATTGTGGCTTCGCCGCACGCGGCGGAACCCACTAATGGAACAACGCCCGCCCGCCCCAAGCCGCTGCAGGGACTGCCGGCACGCGCACAAAGAATTTTAAGCGAAGCTCGAAAATGACAACAACATCCTCAACTGACAAAATGAAATACACCGCCAACCATCTCTGGGACTTCGCCTTCAACGGCAACATGCCAGCCGACGTCACCGTCGAAATGCTCGCCAATACCAAAGACACAAACGGCGGGACAGCCCTTCACATTGCCGCCGCCGCCGCCTATGGAAACTTTCCAGCCGACATAACAACCAAACAACTCGCCAACACAAAAGACAATAAAGGCTGGTCGGCGCTACACTCAGCTGTCGCCGCCGGTAACATCCTCTCCGACTGCACCCTCCAAGACCTCGCCACAACCAAGGACGACCGCGGTTGGACCCCTTTGCACGAAGCCGCCATCCGCAATACCTTTCCCGCAGGAACCGTCCTCCAAGATCTCATCGACCAGCACCTAAAGTATGGCAACAACGCCATCCTCTGGTTTTGCGCAAAATACGGCTTCGTGTCCCAACACATCACCACCAATATGCTTCTCAGCGCAGAAGACCGCTCCGGCCGCACTGCCCTCCACGTCGCATTTGAATTCGGCAATTTACCAGCCGACTGCACTGCTTCTTATCTAGCCAACCAAATAGATGTTTTTTGGGGTGCTTCATATCTACACACGGCAGTTAGATATGGTACTATTCCATCTGACTGCACCCTCCAAGACCTCACCACAGCCAAGGACGACCACGGTTGGACCGCGCTGCACGAAGCCGCCATCTGCAATACCTTTCCATCAGGAATCGTCCTCCAAGATCTCATCGACCAGCAAAAAATAGACGGCAACAACGCCATCCTCTGGCTCTATGCCAACCACGGCCCAATGCCCGCTAACATCACCACCCAAGACCTCCTCAACGTCAAAGATCGCTCCGGCCGCACTGCCCTCCACGTCGCATTTAAATCCGGCAATTTACCAGCCGACTGCACAATTGGAGACCTCGCAGCAGCTAAAGACGAGCGCGGTTGGACCCCTTTGCACGAAGCCGCCCGCAACGGATATTTAAACAATATTAGAGGTGGAGTGACCGTTTCTCAGTTGGGTCAAGCAAAGGCCAATGACGGCCAGTCGGCGCTCCATATAGCCATGAAATATGATTCATTTTCCAATATCAGCGATGAAATCACGGTTGAAAAACTGGCGGCGGTTTCCGACGAAGCGGGTTACACCGCGCTGCATTCCGCCGTTTACAACTGCCGCCTCGACCGGGTGAAAGGAAAGCTCACGGCAGACCAACTGTTGTCAGTGTGTAATAAGTCTGGAATAAGCGCGCTTTCGTTTATCAGTTCCCAGATTTCACTGCTCGAAGGCGGCGCCACATTTGAACAATTGGCAACCGCGCGCGGATCTTTCGGCAATACGCCAGTCAATACCTTGGCGGAATTGGGCGAACTTAATTTGATCTGCGGTGGTGTCACGGCCAAACAATTACGTTCGCAAAAACCCGACAAATACGATGATGCGCTGCTTGTGGCGCTCTCCTGCTGTCCACTTGATCAAATAAAAGGCGGTGTGCTACCAGGCATGGTTTCGATCGCCGAGCTAAATAAAGCGCTCACCACAACGCTTCAATTCGATGGTCGCAATGCCCAGGAACTCATCACTTTAGGAGCTGATAAAAATTTGGTTTTGTCGGCCATCCGTGAAGCCTCCTCGAACATTCTGAACCAGAAAGCCGGATACGGTGATCAAACAGTTCGAATCCGGATGCTGTTGGGATTGGGGCATGCACTCAATCTTGCTCTCGAAGAACATATTGACCCCGAAGTTTCCGCCCTGCTTATGTGATGATAAGCCGATTCCAGCCCGCATCGAGACAGTAGTCTATCATTTTGTGCCGTGGGCGGCTGCTTGTGAGGTCACACGCGCCAAGGCGTTACCACAGTCCTGTTTTGCCTCTCTCTGCTAATAACCAAGGTCTTTTAACGCGGATATTGCTGTAAACCAAACCAACATGAAAAAAACGCACCCACATGTTTCGGCTCAAGGCTCTGCCGCCAAGTCAAAGTCATTAACCACCTCCATCCGGTGCGAAGTTGACGGAATTTCCACACTTGCCCCAACTGGCCGGATATTCTGGTTTGGGCATCAACAAGAACTGACAAGTTTCGACCGAACCAGAGGATTGCCCCCGATTGCCGCTTGGTTTCCGGACGGCCAGCGACATCGTCATCACAAGGCCAGACTCCGTCCTCACCCTCACGCGACCCTGACGGCGACTTGCCTCAGCCCATCACCGTCCATGGAACGCCGATCACATGGTGGTTAAAGGGCGTGCGGTTGGGAAAACCAAACCGACGATGAAGTGCGGGCGATAAAATTGCAGCTCGCCCAACATCGCCATCATTGGAATTAAAATTCTTCAATCCCGTTTCCGTCTCGCTCCCCCTGATTCGACTGGCCCTTCATATTTTTCACTGTGCGCCAAATGTTCGGCCCAGTTATTTGCATATTTTCTGGCCAATTCTACATCGTCAATCACCAGTAGATTTTCGGCGTTATTTTCCTCGGCCGCTTTGGTGAAATTGAACGAACCGGTGATGACGACGTGAGCATCAATCAGGATTATTTTATTGTGGGCAATGGCATGGACTGGGTCGATGTATGTCGGAATGTCGGCGTGGAGCAGGAATGTGGCGGCGGTGTAGCGCTCGGTGCGCTGGCTTTTGTCGAGAATGGCCTGCACTTTGACCCCACGTTTAGCAGCATTGACCAAGGCTTCGGCGATGAACTTGGAAGTGAAGCTGTAAGCCTGCAGCAAGACGGTGGACTGAGCGTGATTGACGGCATCCACTACGGCCTCCGTGCATCCGCCGTGGGGTGAGAAATAGACGTGCCAGTTCTTTTCGGGTTCCGCCCCCAGCGTCGCGGTCGCCAGCATGATCCCGATAAAAAGGGTGTAAATCAGTTTCATTTTTTATTATTAAACCAGTGTCCACAGTAAACGTCTAGCGAGCGAAATATATCCAATGGCCCGACGCCGAAATAAAGACGAAGAGTTGATTGAACTGATTCTGGCCTTGGTCGGAGTTGTGATGGTATTTTGCTTTATTAGCCCCGATGTCCGCAATTTCATCACGGGGCTGGTCGGTGTTTTTGTGTGGCTGCTGATTGTTGCGGCTGTGGTGCTGGTGGGAGTCTTGGTTTTCAAGTTCATCCTGCGCCGTCAAGACAGCGACGCCTCCCTTGATCAGGAATTTTCGGATCAACCTCACCGCCCATCGAATCCGTTCACGTTACGGGTTGAGGCACCCCCACCTGAAGTTTACACCCCCGCCAAGCTCATTGAAAAACTGCGCACCATTGACTGGTTCCAGTTCGAGAAGCTGGTGGCGCTGGCATACGAACATCAGGGTTATCAGGTGACGCGCCGAGGCGGGGCAAATCCTGACGGTGGCATTGATCTCATCATTGAAAAGGAGGGGCAGTCATCAGCGGTTCAGTGCAAGCAATGGAAGACGTGGAACGTCGGCGTAAAGGCCGTTCGTGAGTTTCTAGGGGCTTTGACGGATGCCCAAATTTCGCATGGCATTTTCATCACGCTCAATGGCTATTCCGGGGACGCCAAGTTGCTTGCTGAAAAGCACGGCATTGAAATCATCAACGAGACGGGATTGACCGTTATGTTGGAAGGTTTGAACATTCAGGAAGACCCGCGCGTCAGGGAGATATTGAACGACACCCGAAAGTTTTGTCCGAAGTGCGAGCGGTTGATGGTTGAGCGTGTGGCCGAAAAAGGACCGAATCCCGGACAGCGGTTTTGGGCTTGTTCTGGTTTTCCCAGATGCCGGTTTACAATGCCAATATGAACATTGATGGTCGACTGTCTGCTGGATGGGCGGCAAATATTAAATTGATAATTCATTTTTTAGTTGCCGTCTCGCCACTACTGAAGCAATGATTCCCAAAACGACGAATGTTTATCATCCAGCGACTCATCCTGCGATGAGTTCGCTGTGGAAGTCTGGTTTCACCACCAAGCGCTGATAACGTCCGTTAGAACCAAAAAACAATTAAAGTATAAACTTTTGAAGATTTGGAACAGGACAATCATAATGGCATAAAAGCAATTAAGCTGTTTAAGTAATTAGACCACAATAAATAAAAGATATAATTATTAAACAAATAAGGTAAATTACTCTGTGTAACGCGTATGCACCATCAATCTGGTTTTCCCGGTGGAAAACGCGGAGCTGTTTGAGCGCATCGCGGCGAACGGTGCCATTATCACGCAGTTTCCGTTCAACCGTCCGGCGGACAAGCAAAGTTTTCCCATTCGTAATCGC
>Ga0316230_1002215_pt1 | contig 17377 bp, 12 predicted proteins | sample TBH18025metaG_FD_206004 | JGI IMG/M metagenome (GOLD analysis project Ga0316230, IMG submission 206004) | Freshwater microbial communities from Trout Bog Lake, Wisconsin, USA - TBH18025 | ecosystem: Environmental > Aquatic > Freshwater > Lake > Hypolimnion/Profundal zone | place: USA: Wisconsin...
CCTTAGCCTTAAATTTCTCATAATTTAATCCGCCAACACTGATTGGGAGGTCAAATTCAACACCTTCGCCAATAGAATCACCAAAATTAGTAAAGACAATATTGCGCTTAGATTTCTCAATTAATTTGACTAAGCTTCGCAGCTGAATGCGAACATGCTCTAGCATGCCCACTGTTACATCCTGCCACCATTCATCAGAATTAATAATTTGAATTAATTCAATTTGCTTTCTAATTGCGGGAATACTTTCTTGCAGCTCCAATGCAGCCGCAATAGCTCTTACATAACCTTGCAATCGCTCAAACCCCTTATCAGCCCTTAGTACACAGAGTTGCAATTTGAGAATCGCCAGGTCGAAACGCTTCGCCTCCTCCTCCGTATCAATCTTTTTAGATGGTAGGCCGGCTAACTCGGTAGCAGCCTCAGCAGCATCTCCACTACTAAGTGCATTCCAGCTTAAGGCATTACTAAATTTCTCAACAAACTTACGCTTGGGCCGAACTATGATGTTCTCAAGTGTCATATTAGCCACTAGCTCATGTAAGTAATTGGCTGTGTAATCCCTCAGCTCAATCTCTTCTTTGGTGGACTTATCTTTTAGGCCCTCTAAAGTTGTTAATACCTCTATACGGTTTTTAAATAACTGGGCATCAAGGCTTTCGCTACTAGAGCCATCAGATGCGTCAGGATTTTCTTTGAAATATTCTAAATTTTGACAATAGTCCAGAATATAGAAAAATTTCTTATCCTCATTAGGCGCAAATAAATCCTTGCAGAGCCTTGTACCACGACCAATCATCTGCCAAAACTTAGTTTTACTTCGCACACGCTTAAAGAAAACAAGATTAAGTACTTCAGGAACATCTATACCCGTATCAAGCATATCCACACTAATGGCAATATGAGGTGCCTTATCTTTATTAGAGAAATCATCAATCAAACTTTGCGCATACTCAGTCTGATATGTAATTACTCTTGCCAACTCACCCTTGTATTGAGGGTAGTTAATATTAAATCGCTCGGCTATAAATTCTGCATGTAAATTATTCTTGGCAAAGATTATGGTTTTACCAATTCTGTCCCCACTGGCAACTTTCTGCCCTCTGGTCATCATGTGCCTAATAACTTGATCGACAGTATCCTGATTAAACAACCACTGATTCATGGCTGCCGGGTCTACCTCTTCAGGCGGCCCATTCTCACCCCACTCCAATTCGTCCCACTGCTGCTTTTCATCTTCACTTAGCTCGTCATACTTAATACCTTCTCGAGGAAAATGAACTGGAACCGAGATCGCCTTGGGCGGCACCAGGTATCCTGCATCAATAGCGTCATCAAGACTGTAGGCATATGTAGGGACGCCATTTTGCATTTGAAAGAGGTTATAAGTATTTCTATCCACCTCATCTTTAGGTGTAGCAGTAAGACCAACTAAATAACTATCAAAATAATTAAAAATAGCGCCGTATTTACTATAAATACTACGGTGAGCCTCATCAACAATGATCAAGTCAAAATAGCCAATACCAAACTTCTTAACAGTACTATCTGTGCTATTAATTTGATTAAGCATCGTTTGATAGGTGCTGACATAGACTCGGCCTTCTACGTCTGAGCCATCCAATAGATTCACCACCTGAACATTTGGCAGATGTTTTCCAAACTCTCTGCTTGCCTGTTTTACCAGGGAAACCCTATCGGCCAGAAATAAAACTCGTTTTACCCAACCAGCGCGCATTAGCATATCAACTAAGGCAATTACGGTTCTAGTTTTTCCGCTACCTGTAGCCATCACAACTAGGCTACGTCTTTGATTGTGCTGCTCAATCGCCTCAGTGATGCTGCGAATAGCTTGATGCTGATAGCTACGTTCAACAATTGCCTTATTAATCTCAACAGCGACCAAAGGATGGCGACTACTTCGACGCTGCATCAAAAGCTCCAACTCATCCCTCTTATGAAATCCCTGAACAGGCCTTGGAGATGCATTTTTATCATCCCAGAACCAATGTTCATACCCATTTGTGTAGTAAATAACAGGTCGTCGTCCAAATTGGGCCTCAAGACAATCTGCATAGAGCTTGGCTTGCTGCTGCCCTACCCGCGCATCACGTCTCGCACGCTTAGCCTCAACAACTGCCAAAGGCTTACCATCGTTACCCCACAATACGTAATCTACAAACCCTATACCCTGATTATTTGGCATTCCAGAGACTTCATACTCCCTATCGTCCTTCTTGTCCAAGGACCACCCAGCCTCATTAAGCAGCAAGTCAATAAAGTAATCTCGTGTTTGTTCTTCGTTGTAGTTATGTAAATCAGGCGTCTGGGAATTGATTGCCTTAGCTTTAGAAAACTCAACCCTTAGCGCATTAAGCTCTTGCTTAATCGCATCTTTTTCAGACTGCTCTAATCTTAATTTTTCTTCAGCAGCCTGTAATTGAGCAGCACTGATGGCATCTTCTTTTTTCGCAACCGGTATTAACTTTTCATCAAATTGTAAAGATGGATCTGGCCTAGCCTTATCTCCATAAGTTCTAGCTAACCAGTAGGCTATATGGAATAACTCCTGGATAGCCGTATAAGCTTCAGCTTGTTTTGCGGCCTTACCATGCGCGGCACGATTACCAATTGAAATAATGACCGTAGCTTTAGTGAAAATATTTTCACCAGCGCTACTTCTGAAGCTAGGATCATGCACTCTTGCGCCAAGACTTGGTTCATAGCTTTTATATGCTGGATCGTATCTATAGAGCCAATCTACAATCTGCTCTAATGTCATCCGCGCATACCAACATGCCGCTCGAGTATCTGAATTTAAATAACTCTCAGCCTTGGTGGCGCTATCGCATATAGAAAAAAATTCTTTTTGCAGGAAGGAGAAATTACTCATCAATTTCCATAACTTTCTAGCTGTACCATCTTGATTAATTTAGAGGTTAAATGCAAATAAGTATCAAAGCTAGCACTAGCTGCCTCATATTTTGCAATAAAATTATCGTAAGCCAACTGTTGCGATAAGGGTGGCATTAAAACCTCGAATCCACCCAAAAGTTGTAGATTTAAGTTTTCCTGGTTACCCCCTCTACCTAAAGCCCTTAAGTCCTCATAAGCAAATTTTAATTGCCAAAACATAAAGTTTGATGAGAATGTCTCATTAGGCCTAATTACCCCGCAAGCTTGATTAGTTGCTGCAGCGGCACCCAATAAACCAACGCGCCCTCTGGTTTGACCTTGTCCATACATTGCAACAAGAATAGAGTTCTCAGGATTAATCTTGCCGCCAATACTCTGAAGACCTTTTTTGGATAATTTCTCTTGCGAATCGTATATTTTTTTTCCAACTAACTCAGTAGTTTTGATCCACAATGTGTCGCCACCCATTAAATCGCTCTCTGATCTGCTCGGAGTAGAGCCACTAGATATGCTTGCAATCTTGCTAAGAGGCAACTTGTTAAGCTTGAGATTATTAGATTTTCTATCTCCAAACATTTCCATAAAAACACTCTTAGCTAACTCTCCCAGCTTTTTGATAGCCAATTCACGATTTTTATATATGACTTCTGCACTATCTAAAATTTTTGCAATGCGAATTTGCTCACTTATATCCGGAACCTCAATTTCAATTGAATTAATTTTTTCATTTGTTATAGCTTTTTGCGTAGCTCCACTACACAGTGAATTTTTTTTAATTTGAAAAGGAATAGAATTTAATAAATGGTAGAGAAATCTTGGAAAGATGATATCTAAATTCGGTCTGATAACAGCAAAACCTGTTGAGTAGATAAATTTCTCTTTTTCCTCAGTAATCAAACAAATCTTTTTTGTATCCTGCATTCTTGCAAAACATAGATCGTTTCTTTTAACAATCAAATCAGCCCTGGAAGGACGATCTTTATAGGTAACATACTCGCCTGATATATTTTCTCGATCGTCTAGACTTCCAGTTGCTACATATAATTTTTCACCCTCAAAAGATGGCACTCTTTCGGCAATTAATGGCGCAACTTCAGTTAATTTATATTGCATCACTTAACAATTACCTCAAGCTCACTTAAATTTTGCTGTATTTCTGATTCAAGTTGTTTTAGCTCAGCGATCAACCTTACAGGGGGGATATGCTCAATAGCCTGGTGTACCACCTCCTTATATCGATTCAAACTGAGATCATAGTCATTGGCAATTATGTCCGCCTTGCTTACTGCAAAACTTTGGGCAGTTTTATTATTACTTCGCTCTTTACCCTCGCGCTCCTTCCACCTACTTACAACATCAGGTAAGTTGTTTTTTAAATGCTCGTCCTCTGATAATTGCTTCAGTGGAGACGATCCTAATTTTTCTAAATCGAGGAGCGGCTGCCGCTTCGCATCTAAACTCCATCCATCAGCCAGAATGTCATAAAACCAAACCGAGTCTGTACCGCCGCTATTTGTTTTGGTAAACAGTAAAATTGCCGTGCTAACACCAGCGTAAGGCATAAAAACACCCCCAGGAAGGGAAATAACCCCTTCCAATTTTTGCTCTTCAACTAACATTTTTCTGATTTGTTTATGGGCTTTGCTATTTCCGAAAAGTACGCCATCTGGAATGATGACTGCAGCACGACCACCTGGTTTCAGGAGCTTCAAAAAGAGCGCCAAAAATAAAAGCTCTGTCTTCTTAGTATTAACAATCGCAAGGAGATCTTTTGCAGCATTTGCAATGTTAATGCTGCCAGCAAAGGGTGGATTTGCAAGAATAAGGCTATATTTTTCCTCCTCAACTGCAAAATCTTGACTTAAAGAATCACGATAAGTAATAACTGGATTCTCAACACCGTGTAGAAGCATATTCATACTACCAATACGCAACATGGTGTTATCAAAGTCATAGCCATGAAACATACTGTTATGGAAGTGATCTCTGCTTGTCGAATCCGTTAGTACTTCTGGATGAGTCTCACGCATATACTCACTTGCATTAACTAGGAATCCGCATGTTCCACTAGCGGGGTCACATATAGTGTCTTTGGCTGTAGGCGCAGTTAGCTCCACCATTAATCTAATAATGTGTCTTGGGGTCCTGAATTGTCCATTCTGCCCGGCACTAGCTAACTTACCCAGCATATATTCATACAAATCACCCTTCGTATCGCGATCATCCATAGGGATTTGATCAAGCAAGTCAATTGCGGTAGAGAGCAACATAGGCGTTGGAATAGTGAAACGAGCACCCTGCATTTGCTTACTGTAAGTACTGCCATCACCACCAATATCTCGCAAGAATGGAAATACGTGATCACTCATTACATTGAACATATCTTGCGGCGCCATATTTTTTAATCGGCTCCAACGCATATCCTCATACTTGCAACTCTTACTATCAGCGCCCTCTGGAAAGAATCTTTTTGCTAGAGGCTTGCCCAGCCTAGCACTCTTATTTTCTTCTAAGGTCTGTAAATCATCCAGCCTACGTAGAAATAGCAAGTATGTAATTTGCTCAATAATTTCTAGAGGGTTTGAGATGCCACCCGACCAGAAACTATCCCAAACCTTATCAACCTGACTGCGTAATTCACCTGTTAGCATCGTATTCTTTCAATTTATATAAGTATTCTAGAGTTTCCAAATATTTTTAGATAGCGATTCCTGCTCTGCTCTAATCTTTTGAATTTGCTTTTCCATTCTATCTTCAGAATCGATTATTTCTCGCGATTTAGTATCTTGATCCGAAGTAGATTGCACCACCTCTAGTTTCATCAACTCTCTGAGCTGTATTAACTTGATGGTTGCTCCGGACACAATTCCAGCAAGTAATTCCTGCCCCATGGGTGACCTGAGTTGTACAAATAATGATTGCGCGCAATATTCAGGATGAACCCTTAAAACTATGGCGGATTGCCCTGCTACCCAACCGCCATTTCCAGGGCCAGGAACATCTTCAGGTACGATTCCAATCTTTCCAACGCTACCCTTAACTATTAAGACAATATCTAGTGGTCTTAGAAAACAATCTTCGTAGCGTTTGGCTAAATTTTCATCTACAGAGATGGTTTTACCCTTAGGGGCGATATACCCAAATTGAGATAAATCGGCCGCCCCTATTTCCATTACAGCTATTGGCTTGCTCTCTATGGACCCCAAGGGGATTGCACGCACAGTTCGCGCAATATCACCCAATTGAATTTTGCGTAATCCACTAAGTTGTTTTTCAAGCCTCTTTCTACTATCAGATACAACATATCGGTCTACCTGTAGCTGGGCATCGTTACTTAATACAACTTGGTTTGAAACAATTGAACAATTTGTAGACTCTTTGTTAGACTTAATTAGTTCTAATAACCCATCAATATTTCTTAGATCGTTTCTAGTCCTAGCAACTACCACATAAAATTCTGGAGAATCTGCATTTATGAATTTGATTGAATTTAGCCCACCTTTTGGATTTATAACCAAAATCGTAAACGCTATATTAGTAAGACTTAGCAAACCATTTGGCATGGCAATAACAGCCTCAATCATTCCCTTTTCTACCAAATCCTTACGCAACTCTTTCTCGTAACCGTGGCTAAAAAGTAAGCTGTTTTGAACAGCAATTACTAGCTTTGATTTGGTTTGCGATATAGCATGGCGCACTGCCAAGACTGAGCCTATCGTGGTTCGCTCTGGAAACCTATTAAATAAATCCCTTCTAATTTCATCGGCTGGGTATTTCATACCAAATGGAGGAAAAGCTACCGTAATGTCAAACAATCTAGGTTTGCCACCTTCTATAGCCGTAGGCTGAAGAATGGGATTGCTTATAGATACTTCAAACTCATTGGTGGAAAGAAGACTTACCAATGCTGGAATTGAAGAATGCAGAATCGATTCATAGTAAACATCCTTAGATTTAATAGCCGCTCTCGAAGCAAGTTGAGCAAAGCTGCTATCCCAGGGAGTGTAAACAGAATCACTTGATCTGATATCCGCCATTGCTGACATTAGATCCGCAACTTCGCCAGGCATATTGAGATAACCCCCGACAGGAGATATAAATCTTTCTTCAGCTAAATTTAGTACATCGACATTTTCTAAAACACCAGTTGCACTTAGACGATTTACCACCTCAAGCGCATCTCTCAATACATACGGATTTGCGAAAATTACCGATGGGATATTGCTAAATGCTTTGAACATCAATCCGCCACTAGCTGAAAGGGCCTGAAATACGTTTAAAACCTTTTCTGGATATTTTATGTATTCAGCACTAAAAGCCAACTCCTTTGCAATCCTATTTTTTCTGGATAATTTTTCCCAGGCTAGCAACTGAAGAGTCAGCTCCAAAGATTTATCTCGGTCTAATCCGGTACCTCTAACTGAATCTACTATTTGATATATCGCTCTATTAGTCATCATCGTTCTCTATTAATTGTGTTTATAGCTATTGCAGTTATATGTCGTAATAAGGACATCATCCTGAGCAACAACGGTCACGCCACCCTTATCTAAGATCTTCTTAACTAGACGCTCCTGCTTCTTAAGATCATTTAACAGCTCCAAAGCCTGTCTTTTTCCAAGAACATACTTATCCTGCTCTACGAACCCATAGTTAAGTACAAAATCGACCATATCCCCTGTAACTCCTCGCTGGGACATTCTTTGCATTGCATGTTGCGTTGTTTGCATACTCACACCCCCGTTGTTGATGTAAGAACTTTAACAAAGTTTTTTGGTAATTGCAAAAAGTATTGATTACTTTTTAATATTTATAGTTACCAATTTTATTTATCTATATAAAACAATGACTTATAAAATGGTAACGTTTTACCAAAAATACAACATGCGAATAAATTAAGGTGTTAATGGGGTAATTTTGCATAAAAAGTCTAGAAATTAACCCAATAGTTATGTGCTTAACCTGTAGATTTGCCAAAAATATAGTCAATATCGCCAGCTGATTCCATTGGAACAAGCATTTCCCTGGAAAGCGCCCTCTTATTCTCAAGAATTTCATGCAGCAGGCAATCAAAGCTCTCATTGCCATATAGGGGATGAATCGCTCTTGGTATAAAGACGGTAACCTCTTTGTCCTGACCGATTCTATAAACCCTGTCTGTGCATTGATCCTCAACTGCAGGATTCCACCATCTAGTCAGATGGATGACATTAGCGGCTGCAGTTAGAGTCAAGCCAACGCCGGCAGCCTTAGGCGACAACAGCAGAATATCAAAACCTTTATTTTCAACACTTTGAAATTGAGCAACAATCTTTGTACGCTTATCTGCAGAAGTATTTCCATATATACGAAGAGGATATTCTGGAAGATTGAAGTGCTCCTTCAAAAAATATGCAAGCCACTGTTGCATAGACAAGCTCTCAATGAAGATGAGAACCTTTTCTGATTTGGCGTAAATACTTTCTAGTATTTCTAACATCACCTTTAATCGTGCTGAATCACCAATAAAAGCATCGCCAGAATCTTCTGTTTCAAATTTACCGTAATTGGGATGCAATGAAATACTTCTCATCTGATGAATCATCTCAAGCTTGCTCTTTCCTGCATGGCCACTCTTAGCACTGGTGATAACCTCGTGATAAGAGCCCGCCTGTAAGGATGGCATCTGTTCATCAATAATCTTCTCTGTTTTCTTGGGCAAGTCTTTAGCAACCTCATGCTTCATTCTTCTGAGCATTGGTGCAGGATGACCAGCCTTGCTGCTGGATAACCTTGTCTTTAGTTCTCTAAGATTATCGGGATTCTCAGTGGTGTAGTGCCCCATAAACCTTCTGAGATCACCAAGGCCCAAAAAGCCTGGCATTAGAGTGTCAAATATTGTCCATATATCCGCAAGACTATTCTCAATAGGTGTGCCAGTTAATCCAATCTGGAATTCGGCATTCAGAGACTGAGCTGCATTTGTCATCATCGCTTGCGGATTTTTTATATTCTGCATTTCATCAAACACAATGCACTGAAAATCTATTGAAGCAAGTGAAATATGGTAGTCACGCATTGTGTTGTAATTTGTGAGGATCCAGTCATACCCCTTTAACTGACTAATATCTAACGTAGCGCTACCTTCAACAACATCAGACCTTGTTCCAGCATTTATTTTGTAATCTTTTATATTGCTTCCATATAAAAGGGCCATAGACCCCAATGCGTCAGCATTAAGATGAATGGCCGCTTCCTTTTCCCAGTTACCAAGTAGAGAGATTGGTGCAACAACCAGAATTGGCTGCTTGTTCTTACTTTTTGTTTTTTCTTTTAACCAGCACAAAAAACTCAGGGCTTGAAATGTTTTTCCAAGACCCATGTCATCCGCCAACAAAACACCAGGGTATCCTAATGACCAGGCTTCCTGCATCCAACTAACACCCTCATTTTGATGGTCCTTTAGTGAAGTTTTTAAACCACTAGGAATTTCTAAACCTTTATAGGTATAGCGGGGCGAGAACTGAGCCACAAATGATTCAGATTGAAAATTATCCTGAACGCGTAAGATGGATTTTTGAGACCTTGTTAGAGGTGGTTTTATTTTTTCAACTGGATTTGGCTTATTGATCTGAACGTTAGGATCAAGCTCTACAGGTGGAAGTTTAAGTACATGCTCTATTAGGGCGTTTAATGCCTGCAAGCTATCATTAGTTGCGGGCAACTCATCAACGTCATCCCCAATTTTTACGCCACTCTGCTGATCCTTGATTGCCTGGGCTACAGACTGGGCAAGCGCATGAATATCTGTCTCTTTAATTACATAGGATTTAGATCCGACTTTTAGGCCATATCCTTCGGGCACCCATGTCTTAGGGTTACGCTTAACAAAAGGAAGTACTGGAGGCTGCCATAGGCCAATCTCTAGAACCCTTGATGAAAATCCATCAGTCTCAACAAATGATGTAGAGACTATTTGATCTACAGCATCCTCTGGAACACCCCCAGCAATCAACTCATCTCTAATAAAACTCTGTGGTGACTTGACGAATCTAGCTCGAACCTCAGGCGATTCATTTTGATACTTCTTAATACATGCAATTGCCTGGCGAATTGTCGGATCAATATAAACGTAATGTCCACGCTCAAGCACATAGGTTGGCCTGGGTGATGACTGGCTTCTAAATTGCTGTGCAAACACTTTCTGCAGCTCGGGAGATAAAAGCGCTTGAGACTCCTTGATACCCTCCCCACTGTCAGTATTCGAATCAATGATGTCTTGAGAAAAGATCACGGGATCAAAATCAACACCAGATTTTGAAATTTTAAGATCCAAAGAAACAGCTGCCGCATGACTAAAACGCATTGTTCCCAATCCGTTGTCAGCGCTGATTTTCTCCCCCGAGCATAATTCAAGCGCATCCTTCAAATTCGAAACTAAGCTCAATCGATCATCCAGAGATTTACCATTCCATGCATTAAATGCGTCAGCACGGGTTATCAATGAATAGGTTGGGTCTGGAATTCTGTAGTAGTTGACTCCATCAAAGAATATAGCTCCAGCCTCTTGACCTCTGATTTTTGTGCCAGAGGAGTTATGCCAAGCAACTACAGCCTTAGTTTTCTCGTTTACCAATGGCCCAGATAAAGTTAGCCTCAACTCAAGAGGAATATTTCCTGGCAAATTAAGTGATATAGCTTGATGTTCAGATAAGGTGGCAAGATTATGATCAGAAATAAAATAGCCATCCAATAGTCTTTGCACACCTGCATCTCCATCTTCACACAGGGCTTCAAGCTTTGAAAGTGCGCCGATAGATTTTTGTTTTATATCGCCAGGCCAATTGCTCAATGGAACACTCTGCTTGCTTCCACCGTCCAATATGACGCCCTTTACCTCAATACCATTTGGTACTGGATTCCATGCGAATGTAAATTTAGTCATCGAGTTCTCACATTTCCGCCGCCACAACTCAAGCAAACACCCCTAGCATCAAGCCATCTTGGTGGCACTTCTTGACCGCAATTTGAACAAAGGCTTTGGGCAGCCCTTACGATTTGCGGGGTAGTAATTGGGATGCCTCTTCTAGGCCCAGGAATTTGTGTAGAGCGATAGATATATGTATCGACATCCCACTCCCAATCACCGAGATGAACCTTAACAAAATCAGCAACTGAATCATCGCGCATATCCGAAGGGTAATACCGTGAGCTGTAAAGCTTTGGTTTACGTGAATTACCCTCGGTATATATCCGGATTTTCCCATCATGAGTCCACTCAGAAACAATGAGCTTACCAATTTTCATCAAAATGGCAGAGTGAATCGGCTGTATATTTTCCCTCTCAAGCACCCCAAAGGCGCCTCGAGACTTTATCTCACCCTCACGAACAAGGCGATTGGCTTGACGATATGCATCAGGACCAAATACTACCCAAGCCTCAGAAACAAATTGGTGCTTTATGTAATGGCCCCAGAATTTTGCTCTATCTTTCCATTGACCAGTATTGTTAGTACTAGATAAAACCTGCATTAATAATTCGAATGATTGCTGGGTTAACCAACGGCTTAATACACCAACCTCTTCCTCGCCGACTTTTGACCAACGCATTCTATTAACACGTGGATCACCAAACCTGGCGAGTAAGAAATTCTCAATTCTTTCCTTAATGGGCTCTGGCGGGTTTTCTTGTAAATATGGTCTCAAAAGAGCTGAACATGTGGTGCCTATATCGCCTGTTTGAGGATGGGTGAAGGGATAAATAGGCTCACCGACGGCATTTAATTCCTCTAAAAGAGCAAAGAACTTTTCTAACGCCTCTTCTTTATGTCCGCTAGAAAGTATTGCAGCTATTGAGGAGAAAACTTCTTTCGAGAATCCCCCACCCAGCATTAATCCTCTCTTAATACCAGCGTTTTCAAGCACCTGTATTGCGGGCTCCTCTTGAGAAAATAACATCAACTTAGCCAAACCAAGGCCTAATGGCTTATCAAGAAGTTCATATTTTTCTATTCTCTTGAACCATCTGTCAGGCAGTAAGTCTTTTTTACGACTAAGTATGTTTCTAAGAGCATCAGTTAGCGAAGAGTCGGAACTAGCTATGCGCAAATACCCCAAAAGCAAGCTTTTCATCAATAAAGCGCTTCCACTTGCAACCACCAACTGGATGAAACGCTCTACTAAATTTTGACCGTCATCTTGATCGGCAAGATATTGGATTCCACCGGCCGCAACCAGCTTGAGTGATTTTCTTGGAATTTGGGTATCGTTCTTTCGTAATGCTCTAGCAACTTCCTCAACAACCTCACGGGGCGGCTCTAGCAATTTGGCATCTAGCCCCTCTGCCTGGCGCTCAATCCTTACCAGCGCTTTTTCAACAGAGTTGCCAGTAGGCCTGGATACTCTTAATTGAGCTGGATTAAAAGTGGATAAGCGCTCTCTTAATGACATTATTGTGCGGCACCAATTTTCTTCTGGGCATCTTTAAAGTCAGCAAGGGCTTTACCGTTTTTCGGCACCCACATAACAAAGCGGATATCAATCCTACGGTTTGCATCCTGTCCAAATGGCGTCAAATTAGAGGTCACTGGTCTTTGCTCACCATAAGCGGCGACACTAATTACCTCTTCATTTTCAGGATTCTTATATTTCACAAAATTAGGGTTCTTTTCAAGGAGAGCCTTATATGTATTGGTCGCCCTTTTTGCGCTTAATTCAAGATTATTCTTACTACCATCTGCCAACCCACCAGGTGGCACCGCCTGGTTATCGGTATGACCCTCAACAAATACAGACTCCAAAAAGATTAAATCCTTGTTGTTACATTTATTACCCTTTGGATCGACAGTAGAACCATATACATAACATCCCATTTGCGAGTAGAGAACATCAGAAAGGTATTCAATTTTTTCCTTTGAGTTTTCTTTGCTATCAACTCTAGATTCGCCAGTAGCAAAAATTCCACTACCTCGCAAAGTCACTACACCTGGATTTTTAGCGGATACCTCAGCATCAATATTTTTCTTGCGCAGATCATCTGCAACCTTTTCAGCCAAACCTTGTCTAAGTTTTTCCCCCCTATCGATATAGACCAATAGAGGACTCTGCTTGTCTTTATTTACAACCTGGAATGCAAAATAAGCAATCATGATGATAAAAATGAACAGGATGCCTACCATCATGTCTGTCATAGAGGCAAAATAATTAGCCCCAGCTTCTTTCTTGGCCATGCTTAATTGCGCCTTGTATTGCTATCTTCTAAGGCGTCAGATAGTTCTTGCACAATAGATGCTAAGTTATTTAATGCTGCTCCTAACTTAACGTCAACATCAGATGTAAATCTTTGCAATGTATCTAATGACTGAGTAAGGTTGTCGGTAATTGCCTCAAACGCTGTTTCAAGTTCAGTATCAGCGGATGATAATTGACCTGCCTGTCTTTCCCAATTTTCAGCAAGTTGGGTGATGGCAGTTGAAATTCCTTTTGATGCAGAATCGGTAGTATTTACAAGGCGCTCAACTTGCGCAAATGTATCTGAAACAGATTTACGAATTGCATCACTAGCTGCTGTTAATTGAATTGAGACTTGGCTTAATGGTTGAGTTGATGATCTAACAGCCTCAGCTGCTCCGCCCATCGCACTAGCTGTATCCTGCAATTTGGTATTGGCTAGCTGCAGACTTTGGTTGTGTCTATCAATCTCCTGATTAACTCTGCCTAGCGCTGCAACAAGATCACCTATGCCAACCCCCACGGAATCGGTTACATCCTTGCTGGCTGATTTTGCCTGTTCTAAAACTACCTTCATGGCTTCAGAAATTCCGCTCGCTACATTCGCGCTTGCCTCATCAGAACTATTTTTCAGTGATGTAGCAGCATCTTTTGAAGCTGTATCAAGGCGATCCACCAATGAACTCATTGCATTATTGGCACTAGCCTGTTGCGAGCTCAGATCTCTCAATACCGACTCCAAACCAGAGGTCAATGCAGCAGAAGATGCAGTGAGCTGTGATGACGCAGCATCAGCACTAGCTTGTACAGACGAATCAAATTTCTTAGTGGTTTCAGTTAAGGCAAGCATCACTGTTTGAATGCCACTTGTAATCTCGTGATTACTTTGGGCCAAAGAACCTACTGTGTCATTCAGAGTGGTTGAGAGCGTATTTAATTGAGTCACAACCTGATTCATAGTGCTTTCACCGGCACCCTGTAGTTGACCTCTAAAATCTGTCACCATCTCTCTTAGCGCGTCAGTGCTTGACTTGGACAAACTATCAGTCATGGTAGAGAGCTGCTGTGTGATAGGGTCCATTGCTTTACCCATCAAATCGGGCATTTGCAACATAGCCGACTCAATACGCTGACCAATCGCTAATGTAATTTCAGTGCCCATTTCTTCAAGGCGTGCAGTTTGCCTCTTTGCGTGACCATATTGGTCTGCAGCTATGCGCTCTAAACTTGCAAAGGTCAATAGACCTTCTAGCCGGTCATTGAATATCTTTAATTGGTCATCAACTTGATGTTTCAATCGGTTCATGTAAATTGTTTGTATCAATGAACCAGCTACACCTCCAATTGATGCAAAAAATTTAGCTCCGGCGGTGGATAGCAACGCACGAATTGCTTCCATCACGTCGTTTGAGTCTGCAGTATTCCCAATCTTAAGCCCTGCATGAACCAATGCTGCAACAAGTCCAAAGAAGGTTAAAACTAAACCAATACCAATCAAGCTTTCCCCATCAATGATTGGCTTAATTTTGGAGTTGAGATGATCAATGTCGAAATAATCTGATGGACGTTTCGCCGTTCTATAGACCCTGTACTCTGGCTCATCAATAGCATCCAGCGGCGGTAGAAGAGTTTTTGTGAATTCCTCCCAGCTCCTACCAACCCTTTTATTTGCTTTTAACTGCCCATCAATTAAATAAAATTTTTCAGTAAATTCAAGTGGGTCCTTAACCTCTTCTAAGGTCTTGTTTGCCTGCTCAAGCTCCTCGAGAATTTCAGTAGTTTCCCTTTTCATTCTGACTGCAGATAAAAAAGCCATGAAAAGCAAAAATCCGCATGCCAGCAATCCGAAATAAACCTGTCTAAATGGGATCAGAAGGTTATCTAAAAGATTAATTACCAAGGTATCCATAAGTATTTCTTAATATTTGAAGTATCTTTATAGTATAGGTTACGTGCGGATTAATTCTGGCCATAAATAACCCCCGAAGAGGCTCACGCCTTGAGCTAGAAACTTGAATTCATTAACTTAACTACGACTGCAGACTAGCGCTACTAATTAATGACAAATTCTAATAACGACTGGGATTTAGATGAGGAGGCTATTGAATTGCTGGGGCAGCTGGCAGCAGCAATTCATTCCTTAAAATCTTTAGCAATAACCGGTAATGACCTAATTGGCCTTGGCGAAGCAATAGAGGCAATTGACTCGATCATTGAAGATGGTGAAATCGAGGTTAATGTCGGCCTTTCAGTAGGTTTCAGAGTTAGAGACGGTGATTTTGAAGAGGGTACATTTATGTGCCTAAGAATTAATGCAGATGAACTTAATTTAGATGAGCTCAACACAACATATTCTCGTGCCATAGGTTCTGATCACAGTACGGTTGATTACGTTTACTTAACCCCAAATTCAGCATTAGATGAATTTGAATTAAATAATTGGCTCAATAGACTTGACGAAATTAAATCATTTCCAGAGGCTAGGTTAAGCGTCTCCCGTGATCATGTGTAAATAATCTTTGATCCTAAGCAGTCACATCCCACTCCCCTGTCTCCTCCATACCCTCCATATCCTTAGGGCAAATAGGCGGGCCTAGATCAAGATGCTTTTTAAGCATAACAACTTCATATCCACATTTGGCGCACTTCGCTCCGGGTCTTTTCGGGGCTTTTCGGGGCTTTTTGGGCGGCTGGTATTGGGAGGTTTAATCTTCCATGAGGAAATACTCCCAGTTTTTCACTAATTCTTATTAGTTCTTGCCTAAGGTTATCTCCAGCCCCAGTACTTCTCATGGGTCCTTTGAGACCTACATCTAGTGCAATCTTCTTAAATCCTTCGCCGTGACCACTTTCACAGTTATCTACCGCATGAACTAGTTCATGGACTAGCGTGTCTAAAAAATCTAATGGTGTTTTGAGATGCGGGGCATTGAAGATTTGGTTGATGCTGTCTTCTGCAGCTTTGGATGACCAGCATTGACCAAGGTGTCTTCCCTTGCCTCCAGTACTCGGAAACCCCACTGATACTTTGACTTGCGGCACTGCGTATCCCCTTGATTCAAATATCGGGATGATGTGATCTACCGCTGCCATTAACCACTGCTCTCTATTTAGATTTGCCATTTACTTTTCTGCTAGTGAGTAAGCTTGCTGCGGTTTTCTGCCATTCTCAAGAACTCAAGATCCATCGATTTGGACTTCTTGAACTCCCAATCTTTTGGGAAGGCAATCTCTTCTTTTCCCCAACCGTGGATTCTGGCTTCGTCTTTTCTATCAACCTCTTCATCGGTGGCCGCTATCACGATATGTTCTTGATCGGATACCAATGGCTTCTTAGATTTGGCTCTTGCCTTGCTATGGAGGTTTGGATTTAGGTGAATAAAGTCTAGCCAATAGACTCTAAAACTTGGCCCAAAGACTTGGTCGACCAACATAGCGTCAGTATTGTTTGGGCTATCTTCGTTTAGTAGCATGATCTTGAGCCCTCTATGTACTAAGAACTCAAGGTACTTGCGTGCGGCTGCATGGTTATCAAAACTCACATTGAGTAATCCATCGCTTTCACATAGCTTTGATTGATCATGAAGATCAAAGATAAATTGGCCATAGCCACCTTGATAGCGCTCTATGACAGATCCTTTTTTCAATAAGACACAGACGCCCTCTATGAGTACAGGCATATCAGCTCCAAATTAGGTTGTTGGGTATTGGTGATTGGTATTACTGGTGTGATGAAATGAGCTTATGGATGTCTGAGCTCATATATCGAGCCATCAAATTTATTTGTAAATTATTTACTTTTCTCATGATGTGAAACTCGACTATGTCATGCTATTAGTAGGCATTTAAATTCTCATCGCAGCAATTTTGAACGAGGAAAAGCATGACTCAGTCACTAATCCAAAACCCGAAACAATCCAGCTCTCGGACTTGGAGTCTGAATAGCACCTATAGCGCTAGCACCTTGCATCAGGTTGCCGACATGCTAGATCTCACTCGGGAAAGAGTCCGCCAAATTGAAGCCAAAGCTTTAATGAAAATTAGAAAACGCCTGGAAGCAAAGGGCGTTAGGGCAAGCGACCTGCTCTGAAGCTTAGTAATTAATAAATTTGCTCTAGCTCGTTTAATGAGCTTCAACCTCTCTATAAATAGCTCATTCACCGGGAGAATTGAATGACTGCTCAAGTTGCTGAACGACTGATTTATGGTGGCAATAAAGAGATTGGCTTGTTTAGCAATCCTTTGTCACTGT
>Ga0316230_1002222_pt1 | contig 17339 bp, 13 predicted proteins | sample TBH18025metaG_FD_206004 | JGI IMG/M metagenome (GOLD analysis project Ga0316230, IMG submission 206004) | Freshwater microbial communities from Trout Bog Lake, Wisconsin, USA - TBH18025 | ecosystem: Environmental > Aquatic > Freshwater > Lake > Hypolimnion/Profundal zone | place: USA: Wisconsin...
TATCCTATGCAGCTTCCGGGTGGATAAGCGAGAATCAGAAACTCGACGACGACTCACCTTCCACAGCAATGAAGATCAGGAACAGGAAAATGATAAAGACGACAATCCAGATCCCCCAGTCGCCACTGGTTTATAGCTGGATGGGAGATTCAGATCTAGAAAAAGTCTGGTCTTGATTTAGGTCGACATAAAAAGCAGATTTGTCAAATTTTCATTTCATGTTAATACGTTTTTACCGTCCCGGGAAAGGATAGATCGCTTTGGTAATTTCTCAGTCTGCTGTGACCTTGCCGCGATCCTTAATATTTTTTCCCATGCCTAGAGGAACGGTAAGCAGCATAAGAAAAGATCCGAACACGGCGGTAATGCCTATCGCGTATAGCCCTGCTACAGGACTGTGGAAGTATTGTTCAGCCCATACCCTGAAATTAGGGGCGAGAAACCCGCCCAGATTACCGATGGAATTAATAAGCGCAATCCCGCTGGCGGCTGTTACACCTGTCAGTATCCGCGAGGGCATTGTCCAGAAAATAGGCATACAGCCGAATAAACACATTACTGATACGCAAAGTGCCAAAATCGAAAAGAACGGATTCGTTGTGTTCGATAACATGAAGAACACCCCGCAGCCACCAAAAAGCAGCGCTGCCAGACTGCCCTTTTTCCCGGTTTTGTCGGAATAAAGCGGGATAAGAATAAGGGCGACGATAGCGCAAGCATAAGGGATAGCACTGACCAACCCAACCTCGGTCCCCACCTTTTTCCCCAGCAGTCCGGCTACCTGGGTCGGCAGATAAAACGTGATGCCATACGAGGCCATCTGAAGCGTTATATAAGTAAAGCTCAAATATAAGACCCGCAGATCCACAAGCGCTCTCCAGGGGCTGGTATATGTCAGGTTTTTCTCAGCATTCTCCGCTTCCAATTCATCCCTAAGAGCCTGTTTTTCTTCTTGGGTCATCCACTTGGCGTCTTCAGGCTTGTCGACAAGATACCACAGCGCGTACACGCCGATTACCGAAGCAAGCAATCCTTCCACCAGAAACATCCATTGCCAGCCATGCAAGCCGAAGAGCCCGTTCATATCCAAAAGGAATCCTGAAAGCGGCGCGCCAAGCGTCACCGATATGGGCATCCCCAAAAGAAACAGTCCGATGATTGTTGTACGCTTGCGAATCGTAAACCAGCAGCTCAAAAAGTAAAGTATTCCGGGGGCAAAGCCGGCCTCTGCAATCCCCAGCAAAACACGAAGGCCGTAAAACGTTGTTTCATCAGTCACGAAGGCAAAAGCCGCGGCAACAATGCCCCATGTAACCATGATCCGGGACAACCAGCGCCGCGCTCCAACATAGTGCATAATGACGTTGCTTGGTACTTCAAACACCGCGTATCCTATGAAAAATAAGCCGACCCCCAAAGCGAAGACCGCATCGCTAAAGCCAACATCAAGCTGTAAAGCTTGTTTCGCAAACCCGATATTGATGCGGTCTAAATACGCAAACACAAACATAAGCAAAAGAAACGGAAGGATTTTCTTGGTAGCTTTTTGCATAGCCTGATCAGCCAGTGTCGTATTCTTCAAATTCATCAACATTACAGCTCCCTTTTTAGACCAACTCTAAATCATGATTCACCGAAGCGCGCATCTTGAGACAATCTATGATATGCTGTTCAAACCGGCTTTCCTTCACTGTTACAACGCAGATTATCCTTTTTCAGCAGCACGTCATCGGTGATTAACAAGGGGTGGGAAGCCCATCATTAATCACCGAATCTGCTTGCTGTTTTTTTATTTTTCCAGCTCCGGATCGAAGAATTCGCCGAACAACTCCTCGTCGGAAGGCTTATCCTCGGGAATGGGTCTGGCGACCCAGGTTGTGTTCATGTAGTGCTTGAGATTGACGTTCTCCGAAACAATGTTGCCGCCCCAGGTGCCGCAGCCCAGACTTGATGTCATTGGCATCCCGTTGTTGAACGCCCCGGCGTTGGCCTTGGACTGGGGCTGCCGGACCATGATCCGGCTTACCGGAGCCTCCAGGGCCAGGCGATGAATATGGTCGTCGTCGAAGGAATAGATGCCCACCGAGTGGCCTTTGCCACCGACATTGTAAATGGCGTGCATCATCTTCAGGGCGTTGTCAAAACCGCTGAACTTATAAACAGCCAGCAAGGTCGTCAGCTTCTCGCCTGAGAAGAAGTGTTCCTTGCCGATTCCGTCACCGAAGACAATGATGAACTTCCGGTCGGCGGGAATGCTGAACCCGGCAATCTTGGCCAGCTGCTGAGGAGCGATAGCCACCGTGTCGGACAGTCTGTGGCCTTCGTCATCCCACATCACGGCGCGAAGCTTGGCCTTCTCCTGCTCATTGGCCAGATAGCCGCCCTCTTTCACCAGCTGGGCCAACAGCTTGTCAAAGATGGTTTCTTCAATAACAAGATTGCCGTCAGCCGAACAGCCTGACCCAAAGTCGGAGGTTTTGCTGAGCATGGTGTTGCGGGCCGCTTCTTCAATATTGGCGGTCTCATCAATAATCATCGTCGAGTTTCCGGCGCCGACGCCGTAAGCCGGCGTTCCCGAGCTGTAGGCGGCTCTCACCATGGCCTGCCCGCCGGTGGCCAGAACCAGGTCAGCCTGAGCCATGAGCGCCTTCGACATGGGAATGTTGACCTGGGTGAGGCACTGCAGGATGTCGGCAGGGGCGCCTTCCCGTTCCAGGGCCTCGCGCATCAGCCTTACTGTCTCGAAAGAAGTATTCTTGGCCCGGGGATGGGGCGAAAAAATGACCACATCCCGGGCTTTGATGGCGTAAACCGCAGACCCGGCCGGTGTAAGGTCAGGGTTAGTGGTGGGAATGATGGAAGCGATAATCCCTACCGGTTTGGCGTATTTGACAATGCCCTTCTCGGGAATTTCCTCAATAATGCCGACGCTTTTTTGCCGAAGGGCGTCGCGCAGCACCCCGCGTATTTTCATTCTTTTGCCCATCCGGCTGACCGGATCGCCGAGACCGCTTTCGGCGATGCCCATTTCCACCAGTCTGGCGAAAGTCTTTTTGTTGGCAACCGACCAGGCCACAGCCTGACACAGCCTATCAACTTTCTCCTGATCATATGTCGCGATAATAGCAAGAGCCTTCCGGGCCCGTTCGAAGGCCGCCTCCAGCTCCTCCTGCTGTTCTGTCCTCAGTTCATCTGCCATGATGTATAGCCTCCTGACATTTGTGCTTTTTCCCCTCATCTAGCGACAGGCCTGTTTATTAGCTGATCATCAGTTGATCCTCCCGGGGGTGTGCCGAAAGATAGTCCTTAGCGGTTTGCAGGCAGCGCCAGGCATGTTCCGCATAACCAAATTCCTTCACCCTGGCGATATGCGGCAGTTCAATCGAATAGGGAACCTCAGGTATCCGGTTCAAAATAGCGGCAATATCAATAGCCCCCTCACCCGGATAAAGACGTTCGTCCCGGGCGGTATGAATCAGGCCTTCTCGCGTGGTCGGGATATCAGGGGGCCCGTCGCAAAGATGAGCGAAGTGGAACCATTCCCGCGGCACCGCGTCCAGTTCCTCAAGAGCGACCCGCGAGCGGTGGAAATGAAGGGTATCGACCATGACGCCGCAATTCTCACGATCAGCGGCGCGGAGGAAATCGAGCGCCTCCCTGAGGTTCTTGATATCAGCAAAGGTGACGAATTCCAAGTTCACCGTCAGCCCGAACTGCTTGGCCAGATCGCAGAGTTCGCCAAAACAATCGATGGCGAAATTGCGTTCAGGGGTCCAGACGCTGGAAAGCACGTGCCGTCCTCCCAATTCAGCGGCAACCTCCAGGGCAGGCAGATACTTTTTCGGATCAAGGCCATCATAGACGCGCGCAAGTTCGATGTCCATTAGCTTAACCCCGGTCTCGGCAAAAGCGTTTTTGGTTTGCCGCAGCATCAGCTTGTTCTCGGCCAACGCGTAGTTGGGCTCGTTGGGCAGACCCATAAAGATAGGCCGGAGGCTCACGAAATCATAGCCGGCTCGCGCGGCGATGTAAATCAGTTCAGGAGGTGCACAGCCGAGCGCCGTAAGGTGGGCTAAAGAAAATTGTTGTGCCATCGCCTCTTTATTCCTCCTTTTGATATTTGGGTTGATGATTGATCTTGCATCAGCTAATTCGTGCTTACATGGTGCACTTTTTTACCTGGAGAGTAGATGTCCATAATATTCCAATGCCCGGCAGTGGGAACCGGGTTATTCAGCATGGTTACATCAAGGACATAGGGTTTGTTGGACTTGATGGCTTCTTCCAGGGCGGGTCTGAAATCTTCGGCCTTTTCGATTTTTACTCCGTCAACACCATAAGCTCTGGCAATCGCGGCATAGTCGGGGGAATACGGCTCACCGCCCCGTTCGAACACAGTACCGAACGTGGTGCCGAAATGTGCTTTTTCCAGACCGGCGATGGTTCCGAAGGCTCGGTTGTTCATGATGACAAAAATGGCCGGTATTTCCTCAATAGCCGCAGTCGCCAACACCGCCGGGTTTTGGCCGAAACCGCCGTCACCGATCAGGGACACAACTACTTTATCCGGGGCGGCGATTTTCGCTCCTAAAGCCGCCGGCGAACCAAAGCCCATCGTCGCCAGACCACAAGGGGTTATAAAACTGCCTGGTTCATAGATCGGAAATTGTTGCCCCACGCCGTTTTTGTTCCAGCCCACATCGGTGGTGATAATAGCATCCCGCGGCAACACTGCGCGAACATCCGCTAAAATCCGCTGCGGGCTCATCGGGAAGGAATTGCTTTCCTCAACCTCTTTGTTGCTTGCCTTGAATTCTTTTTTATAGGCGGCAATTTCTTGTTCCAGTGCCTGGTTTTTCTTCCCGCCCGGATAGAGCTTTTTAGCCACCCGGTTCAGCACTGTCAGCGCCTGCTTCACGTCGGCGACCGCGCCGATTTCCACCGGGAAGTTGCGGCCGATTTCGCTGGGATCGATGTCGATATGAATCAATTTGGTCGGCGGAAAACTGAAGGTGTATTCCGGATACCAGGAGCTGCAGTCAGCTTCCTTAAAACTGGTAGCCAAACCTAAAACATAATCCGCCTGTAAACACTTATCGTTGATAAACTTGGTGCCCCAGAAGCCGGTCATCCCCAGCGTCAGCGGATGATCATCCGGCAGGGCTCCCTTACCCATAAGCGAATGGGCTACCGGAATACCCATATGGTCAACAAATTCCTTTAGCTCGGTGGCCGCATCGGCAGTTATGATTCCACCGCCGACATACAGCAGCGGATTTTTGGCTTCACCCAGGGTTTTGACGATTTTTGCCGCTACTTCATCATCAATAGATGGCTTCTGAATGGTCTTGGCGTTGTGCTTCAGCCGCTCGAACAGCGCAACATCGATTTCTTTGGAGAAAATGTCCATCGGTACGTCGACCAGTACCGGTCCGGGACGGCCAGACTCAGCAAGGGCGAACGCCTTTTCGATGATTTCCGGCAGCAGCTCGGGACGGTCAACCCGCCAGGCCCGTTTGACGAACGGCCGGTAGATTTCCCACTGGGCCCCGTCGGCGTGCAGGTTGACTTCCTGGTGGGGATGCTTGCCGAAATAATGCGAGGGAACATCACCGGCGATGACCACCATGGGAATGGAATCCAGCGCAGCATTGGCCACGCCGGTCGCGGCGTTGGTCAAACCAGGCCCCAGGTGGCTGAGTACCACCGAGGCTTTCTTGGTAACCCGCGCATAGCCGTCGGCGGCATGGGCGGCTATTTGTTCATGCCTGACATTGATAAATCTGATCTTGGTGCTCTTGGACAAAGCCGATAGAAAAGCGATATTGGTATGGCCGCAGAGACCGAAGATGTGCTTTATTCCTCTGTCTTCCAGATATTTCACCAGTTGATTGGCTACTACAGCTTTCATTCTTAAACCCCCTCAAAGTTCAGCACAATTTTGGCGTGATTGCCTGACATAGCATCCTCAAAGGCCTGCTGGAACTGCGCACAAGGCACAATCTGGGATAAGACCGGAGCGACATTGAACGCCGGGTCCTTCAGGTATTCGATCGCGTCAGCGAAATCTTTCAGAGTATAGACAATGGTGCCAAAGATGGTAATCTCACTGCGCGTGATCCGCAGGGCCGGATAACTTATTTCTTCGCCGGTAATCCCCAGTGCGATCACGGCGCCGCCTGGTTTGACGATCTGCATCGCCTGCTCGACCGACGCTTTGACCCCGGCTGCTTCGACTACCACATCAAACAGCTCGTCAGTGATATCCTTGGGATGCATGGCTTTGATGCCTTTGCCAAAACTCTTGGCCTTTTCCAGTTTAATCGGATTAATATCCAGTACCGTCAAATCGGCGCCCAAATGATAAGCCAGAGCAATCGAAAGCAACCCTTCAGCGCCACAGCCGATTACGGCCATCGACGTTCCTGGTCCAACATTGGCCTTCTTCAGGGCGTGGACATTGACAGCAAAGGGTTCGGTCAGCACCGCTCTCTCGTTGGCAAGGTCGTCCGGCACAGGCACCGCGTATTTGGCATCAAGAATGACCTCCTTGGCAAAAAGACCGTCAACAGTTACCCCGAAGGATTTCTTGTTCTTGCAGATATTGGTTCGGCCCTTCAGGCAGAATTCGCATTCCCCGCAGAAAGTATTGGGAAAAGACACAACCTTGGTGCCGATTTTCTGGGGGGCATTTTTGCCGGCTTCAATCACCGTTCCCAGTATTTCGTGACCAGGACGGCAGGGGTAAGTGGCATAAGGCAGACTTCCTTTATAGACCCTCAGGTCTGAGCCGCAGATTCCGCCGTAAATCACCCTGATTTTCACTTCATTGTCTTTCGGCGAAGGCGCAGCAGCAGCTTCCCGCTGTTTCAGGACAGTAGGTTTTTCCAGATATAATTCAAACAACTAAATCACCGCCAATCGATTTCTTAACTAGTTCCAAAACAGTCCGCAAATCTTCAATTGGCACCTGCCCCGGCGCCGAGCTGCTTTGCCCCACCGCAAAGGTAAGGGAAGATCCGAACACGCCGCCGATCATCCGGGTCACGGCTCCGTAGCCGCCCATGGACATCGTAATCAGCGGTATTTTCAACCTGGCTTTGGCTTCCAGGGTTACGCTCAATAAGGTCAGAACATCCTCTAGTGTTTTCGGCATCACCGCCACTTTGGCAACATCCAGACCGTAACTTTCGGCCTCGGTAAACTTTTGATAGAGCAGCTCCCGCTCAGGGGTATGGTCAAAGTTGTGGAAAGACGCGATGATCTTCGTATGATTCGCATGCGCTTCTTGACGCAGGTACTCGATATCTTCCGGCTTATTGCTCAATTCACAGTCCACGTATTCAATACCGGTCTGTTTGCAGATAGCAGCATCCAGTTCGATGGCCTGGCGGTCGGTCAGCGCTATCGGCTGGCCGCCTTCCCGTATCGAACGGATGGTAAAGATGATAGGTATGTTCCCGGCGGATTTCTTGAGGCTGTTAGCGGTGGCAACGACTTCTTCGGTACTTCCTACACTCTCAAAGAAGTCGGCCCGCCACTCGATGATATCCGGCTGTTTGGCCAGGACGGCCGCCAATTCCGCAAGTACGGCCTCCCGGGTCTTCCCCACCAGGGGTGTGCAGATCAGGGGCTGGTTTCCTTCTCCAATCAGCTTAGCTTTCATGTCTATCCCGTCTCCTTCAGACATTCGCAGCAATGATTCACCGCTGTTGATCCGTTTGGAGTCCAAGGGGGAGTTACTTCCCCCTTGTGCTCCTTAGACTTTTCGCAAAACTTACCCGTTAATTTCAATCCGATCGGTTTTACCGACAATGAAGATGTAGGACAAGGCGCCAATAAGGGCCAGCGAAGCGGCATAAACCAGAGCCGCAGTGAACGAATGGGTGTAGCTGACAATGAAACCAACCACCATCGGCGATAATGTGCCCCCCAGATTGGCGGCCACATTGAATACCGAACCGCTCATGCCAAGCAGTTCCTTGGGCGCGATTTCCGACAGCAGCGCCCAGGCGATTGCTGATGCGATACCTTGACCGAAGAAAGCTACCGACATGAAGCCGATAACGATACCGAAATCATTCGTATAGTTTGCTCCAATGATCGAAACTGAAAGCAACAGACCGGTGATTGTGGGAACTTTACGGGAGGCCTCAACCGAAAAGCCCTTTTTGAGCATCGTGTCAGACCAGAAGCCGCCGACCAGAACTCCGGCGATTGCCCCCATGAAAGGAATCGATCCGTAAATGCCTGATTTTAATAGCGTCATGCCTTTTTCAGCAACAAGGTAGGACGGGAACCAGGTCATAAAGAAGAACAAGGTCGAGGTATTGCAAAACTGGCCGATGTACATGCCCCAAAGCGAACGATGCTTGAACAGATGTTTCATTTCACCCCAGGTGACCTTTTTCTCTGCAGCCACAGTTTCTCCCAGACCGCCTCCGGCCTTAATATAATCAAGCTCGGCCTTGTTGACGCCTTGATATTGCACCGGATCACGGTAGTAGACATACCAGGCGACGCCGATGATAAGGCCCAGCAAGCCGGTGGCGTAGAAGATCGCCTGCCAGCCCCAGTTGATCATCAGCCAGGCCAGAATCGGAGTACAGAAGGCCAGTCCGATATACTCTGCTCCAGTGTAGTAACCAATGGCCATACCCCGTTCCTTGGAAGGAAACCAGGAAGTGCAGACCCGGGCGTTGATCGGGAAAGCCGGGGCTTCGAAAATACCCAGCCCCATCCGGCAGGCAATCAAGGTCGCAAAACTATTGCAAAAACCAATTAGCCCGGTAAACGCCGACCAGCCGATGAGTGCCACCGTGTATACAACTCTTGGCCCAAAGCGGTCGATAAACCAGCCGCTGGGAACCTGCATACAGGTGTAGGACCAGCCGAAAGCGCCAAAAACCAGCCCCATCAAGGCCGGGGTCAGACCGACCTCCTTGGACAAAAGCGGAGCAGCTACTGCCAGGTTGGCCCGGTCAAGATAGTTAATAAAAGTCACGATACACACCAGAAAAAGAATAAAATAGCGGGCATTCGTAGGTTTTTCCACCGAGGTCACCGGTTGAATATTCATGTACACGCCTCCCTTAAATATAATTGCCTCATGACATTTGGAGCGCCTGGGTCCACATTGTAAACCTTGGAGCTTGGTTATCTGGGGCAGCTGAATCAGCCTGCGTTACCCGCTTGCCGCTTCCATCAATCAGAACCCGGACCCGGAAACCAGGACATAAGCGATACCAATGATAATCATTCCAACCAACCAAACAATGAATCTGGACGGGATCATTTCCTGCGCCCTCCTTCCTGCTAATATAGTCCGGATCATTCCCGGCTGGCGGAACCTTTGGTGCGAATTACGAACCTCATCATGCCAAGAAACTCTGTTAGTCACCGCCTTAACAGGCTATGTAAAAACATGAAATTTGTCATATTAGATCGATCTATTAGATCGATCTAATATGAGTATATTATTTAAAATAATCACTGTCAATTGAATTATTTTGAAAATTTTGAAGATGATTTTCACTGTTTCATAGTGAATTGACATCATAATAGCCGCTATCATATAATATGCCTAGCATTCATGCGCAATGTCCGGCTTTATGCCGTTTACGTAAGCAGGTTAACAACTTCGCCCCGGTGTTTGCAAACTATCCCCAGCTGCTGCCAAAATCATGAAAATCCGGATACAGGTGGTCAAGCTATGAATCAAAAAAAACATGTGACCTTGCAACAGGTGGCAAAACACGCCGGCGTATCGCGGGCCACCGCTTCGCTTGCAGTCCGCAGCAGCCCAAAAATCTCGGAAACGACGCGGGAAAAGGTTTTTACTTCCATGCGCGAATTGGGTTATGTTTATGATCGGGTCGCCGCCAATCTGCGCTCGAAATCCTCCTCCACCGTAGGCCTCATTATCATGGAGCTGGCCAATCCGTTCTATTCCGAGCTCCTTGTGGGCATTCATCAAGAGCTGGACAAGTTCGGCCAGACCGTTCTGCTAGGCACAACTTTTGATTCCTTGACCATCCAAAACAGGCTTCTTTCAACAATGATGGAACATCGCGTCGGCGGGATTATTTTATCCGCCGTTCCGGGCTGTCCCGGCGAAGCCATCGAACCGGTAAGAAGCTGGGGGATTCCCGTGGTGTTAGTGGGCCGTAAGGTCCCGGGGGTCGACTGCGATTACGTAGGTGTAGACAATGTAGCCGGCGGCCAATTGGCTGTCAACCATTTGCTCGGGAAAGGCCATCGCCGGATCGGTTTCTTGGGCGGGCTTGCCAAAATGTCGTCCTGGCAGGGACGGAAGCAGGGGTATGACGACGCCCTGTGTCAGGCGGGAATCGCCATTGACGATTCGCTGGTGATCGAAGGACCCTCCACCATGGAATGCGGAGTCAAGTTGATTCAGCAGATTCTGCGCGTTCCCAACCCGCCTACGGCAATTTTCTGCTATAATGACGTACTCGCCATCGGGGCGATGATGAAGATGAAAGAAATGGGCCTCACCCCCGGCCGCGACATAGCCATCGTGGGTTTTGACGACATTCCGGAGGCCGCGATATTTACTCCCAAACTAACAACCGTTTCCTCAGCTATCCGGCTTATGGGCATCCACGCCGCAACCCTTTTACACGGGCGCATGGAAGGCCTTGATATCGAACCCCAGAATATCGTGGTGCAGCCTGAGCTGATCATCCGCGATTCGTGCTCTGATTCTGCGACTACTGGCTGAAGCCCTCACCCGCGCGCCCGGGAGACCGGGATCATAAGACAAAGCCCGGCGTTGTTATGACGATCCGGGCTTTGCCTTTTGCCGCTATCATTATATGAATCAATGACACTATCCATGACAGGCCGTCTGGATACCTACACCGACAGCTCATTCACATCGCCTTTTGCCTGCATAATGCCGATAATTCTTTCCGCAACTTCCCCAGGGGTGAGGATGCTGGTGTCAACAGTATAATCAGCTACTTGATAACGACTCGCCCGTTCCTGCAAAAGCTTGGCGACAGCCTCATCCTTGTTCGGCACGTTGAGCAGCGGGCGGGCGCCGTCGGTCCCGATACGGCTGACGATACTGTCGGCGGTTGCGGCAAGGCAGATCATAAGCCCGTGATTCTTCAGATTCGCCACGTTTTCCGAAGATAAAACCGCGCCCCCGCCGGTGGCCACCACCGCATTGGCCTGCGGCAGAAAGTCTTTAATTGCCTGTTGTTCCTGCTGCCGGAAAAAAGACTCGCCCTGCACCTTAAATATCTCACTGACAGGCATGCCGCAGTTTGATTCAATCTTACTGTCCACATCGATAAACTGCCGATTCAACCTATTTGCCAGAATCTGGCCGACGGTCGTCTTCCCGGTACCCATGAAACCTACCAAAACAATGTTTTTCATGTGTCTCCTCCTCAGTTTATGATTTAGCTGAAAATACAAAAATCTCGCCCCTTGTCAGGGACGAGATTTAACTCCCGTGTTACCACCCAGTTTGTATTGCTACCGCTTCAGATACAGAAGCAAAAACGCCTCGATATCCTATCCCGATAACGGCGGCAGCCGGCACAGCCTACAAATTCCTCTCAGAACCTTCAGCCGGCAACTCCAAGGAGAACTTCACCTGAAGACCCCAGACCGGGCTCACACCTTTTCCCGGTTCTCTGAGCCAAAGCCTAACAGGCTACTTTTCCTTTTCATCGTCTTTTATGTTCGCATATCCATTTTGTAATATAATAACACTTTCCGAGGTAAAATACAACGATTATTTGCGCAATCTGGAAATATAGGACTTGTTGCAAAATACAATTGTCTTTACCGAGAGGATTTACGGCAATTGATTACTCACCAAAGCCTTTCGGACCGTTGTTTTATGATATAATTTTACCGTCGGTAACCGGGCTGCTTGTTTTGGGATGCTGATCTGAAGGTTATTGGACAGCAAAAGATAAATAATTTCTTCCGATACCTCTTCCGCCGTCAGCGTACTGGTATCGACGCTGAAGTCAGCCATGCGGTAACGGCTCGCCCGCTCCTGCAGCAGCTTGCTGACAAGTTCTTCTCGATTCGGGGCATTCAAAAGCGGCCGGGAAGCATCGCCGCCGATACGCCTTATGATCACCTCGGGGCTGGCTTCAAGCCCGATCATGATCCCATGGTTTTTCAGGTTGATGATATTCTCTGAAAATAAAACAGCTCCGCCTCCGGTAGCTACCACAGCATTACCGCGGGGCAAAAGATCTTTGATCACCAGCTGCTCCTGCTGACGGAAAAACGCTTCACCATAGGTCTTAAATATCTCACTGACAGGCATGCCGCAGTTTTCTTCAATCTTGCGATCAACATCAATAAACTGACGGTTCAGCTTGTTTGCCAGAAGTCTCCCGACCGTTGTCTTGCCTGTTCCCATAAATCCTACCAAAACGATGTTTTCCATCATGCTACCTCCCTACGTGCCGCTCCTGGCGGCCATTCCAAGTCTTTGCACCTCTACCATCCTACCGGCTTTGCCGGACAGCCCTTGACTGTCCCGGCCCTGCGACACTTTATTACTAAAGTTGACTAGTTCTATTTTTCCCCCTTTTTTGTGAAATAAAAAAACTCGCCCCTTCATATTGTATCACTACCACTTCAGATACGGAAGCAAAAAACGCCTCGATATCCTATCCCGATAACGGCGGCAGCCGGCAAGACCTACTCTAAACAGGGATAAAATCATCCCTAATATTTCAGCCTGCAACTCAGGGGCGTACTTCACTGCATGCAATCGTCCGGTTTACACCACCCACCGGCTCTCTTTGCGATCCCACACACTTACTCTTCCCCGTCATCATCGTTACATATCCTTTTGAACCATCTTAGCAATTTGGTTAGTATTTGTCAATAGGGTTCGAAAAGATCGCCGCTTGCCCTGACCTGCCGGCCCATCCATGACCCACGGGCCCTGCAGAAAATATGTATTTTTCACCACACACAAAGGCAAGAAAATGGTAAACTGGGGACAAGGAATCAAATTTTGAATGGAGGACGAAGATGGACGTTTTGAATCGACGGGACTTTTTGAAGGGCAGCTTGAAGGCCGGTACTGCGGTGCTGGGAATGGCAATCATCGCGGATATGGGTTCGAACACTTTGTTCAAGGGAACCGGTATTGTAGAGGCCGCCGGGCCGATACCCGAATACGAGATCTACGCCTGTAAGTACGGCGGTCCGATCACCCGGAAGGTGGCCATCGCCCTGTGGAACTCCGGTTGGGACATGGACGGCCAGATCAACTACTACGTCTGGGCCATCAAAGCAGCGAACGGTGAGACCATCGTGGTGGATACCGGCGCCAGCCCTGCCCTGGCCGCTGCGCGGAAGATCGCTGACTACGAGAATCCGGTCGATGTGCTGGCCCGCCTGGACGTCAACGCCGACACCGTAACCAAGGTAGTCCTCACCCATATGCACTGGGATCACTCCGGCAACATCGAGGCCTACCTCCAGGCCTTCCCCAAAGCCAAGATCTATGTCCAGAAACGTGAGCTTGAGTTCTGTGTCAAGAATCCTCTGTGCCAGCGCAAACCTGTCGCCATCCTCTTTGACTATCCTGCCAACAAGATGGTAGGTGACCTGGCCGGCTCCGATCGCCTGGTGATCGTGGACGGCGATACCACTTTGGTACCCGGCGTGGACCTGTTCCTGGCGCCTGGCCACACCCTGGGTCTCCAGGTGCTCCGTGTAAACACCGCCAAGGGACCTGCGGTCGTGGGTTCGGACTGTGCCCACCTCTTCCGGGGATACCAGGAAGACACCGGAAGCGCCTTCATCATGGACATGCCTGCCTGGATCCAGAGCTTTGACAAAGTAAAGTCCAAGGCTGCCATTGAGCTGATCTTCCCGGGACACGACGTCCTGATGGCCAATAACTACCCCGCCGTGGCCGAAGGAGTCACTCGCTTGGTCTAGAACCAATCTGTATGCGCAAAAAATAACGTTAATGGCGTGGCATCTAATGCCACGCCATTCTTATCTCACCAGATGCCAAGCACTTTCCACCACATCACCCCTATAGTCCCGAACACTCCGACATACAGCAGCGACATGATGAATCCCAGCCGCCACCATTCCGCCTGGGTGATATAGCCTGATCCGAAGAAAACCGGCGCCGCGCCTGACGCGTAGTGGGTGAGTCCGCCGCACAGCGTCGAAAGGACGGCCATCAGCATGACAGTAAGCATCACCGGCGCCCCGGTGGCGACAGCGACGGCGATAAAGGCCGGGAAAAGGGTGCTGATATGGGCGGTCATGCTGGCAAAACCATAATGGCAGTACATATAGACAAAAGCTAAAATCGACAGCGCCACCGGCCAGGACACCCCCGCCAGCCAAGCACTGATCAGCTTGACAAACCAGGGAATGAGCCCAAAATTGGCCAGATAAGTGGTCAGGGTCAGCAAGCTGCCCATCCAGATCAGAGCATCCCAGGACGCCTTTTCCTCAGTCACGTCCTTGTAATCGATGACCCGGGTGACCAGCATCGAGCATACGCACAGCAAGGCCACCGCCGTAGCATCAATTTTGGTGATAATGGAAGTGCTCCAAAGCAGCAGCGACCCGATAAGGACCGCCAGCATGATCTTTTCCGGTCTGCTCATCGGCCCCATCTTTTCCAGTTCTGCAGCAGCGATCTTTTTGGCTTCGGGGATATACTTGATTTCCGGAGGATAGATCTTGAACAAAATCCACGGGATCAGCGCCAGACAGATCAGGCCGGGTACCAATCCCGCCAGAGCCCAGGTTCCCCAGCTGATCTGGACGTTGAGGACCTTTTGGGCCAGGACTGCCATCAAGGGGTTAACGGCGGCGGAAGTCATGAACATACAGGAAGTAACCACATTCCCCTGGGCCGCGGTTTGAATCAGGTACGCCCCGATTCGCCTGGCGGTGGGCCCGGGCTCAGAATCAAAGGTCATGCTAAGACTTTTGGCGATAGGAAAGACGATGGCGCCGCCCCGGGCGTTGGCTGCCGGGGTAGACGGACTGATGATCAGGTCGGTCAGCACCATCACATAGCCCAGTTTGAGAGTGCTGTCCCCGATCGCCCGCATAATAAGAAAAGCCACGCGCCGGCCGAACCCGGTTTTCACAAAACCCCTGGCAATCAGGAACGCGGCCACCAGCAGCCAGATGATCGGGGTACTGAACCCGCTCAAGGCCTCAGACGGGGTCAAAATATTCAGCAGCATCGGGAGGGTAATGCCCAGCAGCGCCATGGTCCCCATCGGGAAGGGCTGCAGAATTAACCCCAGGATGGTTGACGCGAAAATCGCCAGCAGGTGCCAGGCACGAAGTTCCACGCCGACCGGCGCAGGAGTAACCCAAATTACAGCCCCCAAAGCGACTACAGCCACCAACCGCATCATCTTGCTGTTCATCATAACACCCCGTTCTCGTTATATCCGATTTGTGCCTCGGCGGCCCCAGTCATCCCAGGTCCGGCTGACCGGCAGCCTGTTCGCCGCACATTGTGCAACTTTTCTTGCTCTTCACTGAGCAGGCTCCAAGCCTTGCTTGATGATGATCGGACGAGCCTCGGCAGAGGTGAGAAACTGGACAAATTGCTTGGCTTCAGCCACCTGCTTTGATCCTGCCGCAAGGCCTGACGAAAACACGGTAACCTTTTGGATCTCCTCAGGCAGGGGACCGACAAAATCGATACCCGAAACAGGGAGCAACTCGGCTACCTGTTGAAATCCGATCTCCAGATCCCCTCTGGCAACCCAGGTGGCGACGCGATCTTTTACAACCAATTTCGACTTATCTTTGATTTCCTCCCAAATACCCAGTCGGGGGAAAAGCTCTTCCGCCAGATAAGTCCCGCTGGCGCTGGCGGAATAACCGATCGATTTGGCCGCAAGCACGGTACGGATAAAAGCCTCGGTGGTGCTGATATCAGGTTTGGGAGCGCCTGCTCGGACAGCCATCCCTATTTTCGACAGAACCAGATCAACCCGACTGCCGGGAACCGCGAGCCCTTCATCCATCAGCTTATCAAGTTCCGGTCCCGCCATGACGACGATATCCGCTTCCTCGCCGCGCTTAAGCCGGGCTGGAATGGCTGTCGGCGAAGCTCCCATTGATGAACCTGATATTAAAACAATTTTCTTTCCAGTCTTTTTTTCATAAATCGGAGCAAGCTCCTCCAGCGCCGAATAAAATCCTCCTGAACTCATCACCGTGACCACAACCGCACCAGTTTGCGGTGCCTCAGACGAGGTTTGAGCAGAAGCGGCAGAAGACATCAAAAACACCCCCAACACCAAAATGAATGACACTTTCAAGGCTTTTAGAATCATAAATTTTCCTCCTTACCACAACCCAATTACTTTCCACCAGGATAATCCCACCACGAAGTAGATCGTCAACCCTATGACAGTCACAATATGTCCTATCTTCCACCAGGTTCCCTGATCCACATAGCCTGCCCCGAACAATACGGTACCCACGGCGTTGCCGTAGTGGGTCATGAGGCTGGCGATCTGAGCCGACGCGGCGCACATCAGCAGCAGCGGAATCGCCGGCAGCTTGGCGGCGGCCCCCATCGTAAAGATCACCGGAATGAAGGTGACAACAAAGGCAATGGTTGATGCGAAAAAGTAGCGGACAATAACAGTGATAAAAATAAGTCCCGCCATGACCACTAAGGCGTTCAGCCCTTCAAGATTCAAGTTTTGCTCAAATACCTTTCCCAGCCAGACAAAAAACTTGGCGTTATTGAGCCCGTTGGCCAGGGAAATGATGCCTGCATACCAGATAAAGGTGCTCCATGCGCTCTTGCACTGCAATACTTTCTCCCAGGTTATAACTCCGGTCAGCATACATAGCGACAAGAACGCCAGGGCGATGGAGGTCGAATCAATCTGCGTGACCGTCCCTGTCGCCCAGCCAATAATGGCCAGGATAAACAGTACACCCAGTATCTTCTCCCGTTTGCTCATCGGCCCGATCTTCTCATACCCTTCCCGGGCGATGGCTTTATTGTCCACCTCTTTGATTTCGGGAGGATAGATTCTATAGACTAAATAAGGTATCACCAGCAGACACAGGGAGCCGGGGATAGACATGGCGATGGCCCACTGCATCCAGGAGATATCGGCATGCATGATATTATTCGTCAGCTTGATCATCATCGGCATAATAGCTCCCGCGGTAATGAACATCGTGCCGGTAATCAGACTGTTCTGGTACATGAGTACCATCAAAAAAGAACCAATCCGCCGGGGGTTGGAATCAGGCCGGGAGTCAAGAGTCACTGCCAGACTCTGAAAGATCGGGTACACCAGCCCGCCCGT
>Ga0316230_1002225_pt1 | contig 17330 bp, 15 predicted proteins | sample TBH18025metaG_FD_206004 | JGI IMG/M metagenome (GOLD analysis project Ga0316230, IMG submission 206004) | Freshwater microbial communities from Trout Bog Lake, Wisconsin, USA - TBH18025 | ecosystem: Environmental > Aquatic > Freshwater > Lake > Hypolimnion/Profundal zone | place: USA: Wisconsin...
TGCGGAAGGGCGGCCTCCACTTCGCGAAAAGGGTGGCCATCCTCGAACAGGGCGATTGCTTCGGTGAAATGGCCCTGCTGCACCAGGCCCCCAGGAACGCAACCGTGGCCTGCCTCGCCAAGAGCCGGATCTTCGCCCTGTCCGCCCTGCATTTCCAGGCGGTGCTGGCGGAGAATCCGGATTTCGCCAGGAACATCAACGATCTGTCCGCGGTCCGGCAGCTCCAGCTGGATCTCCGGTTCGATTGAAACGTTCAGGAAGCCCCCTGGCTTCCCTGGAACACCCGGAACAGGTCGTTGGGCAGCGGGATGAAGGTGGTGGTGTTGTGCTCGCTGGAGATCTCCACCATGGTCTGGAGGAAGCGCAGCTGCAGGGCGATGGGCTCCTTGGCGATCATGGCGGCGGCCTGGACCATCTTCTCGGCGGCCTGGAACTCGCCCTCGGCGTTGACGATCTTGGCCCGGCGCTCGCGCTCGGCTTCGGCCTGCTTGGCCATGGCGCGCTTCATCGTGTCGGGCAGCACGACGTCGCGCACCTCCACGGCGGTCACCTTGATGCCCCAGGGCTCGGTGTGGCGGTCGATGATCTCCTGCAGCTGCAGGTTGACCTTCTCCCGGCGCGAGAGCAGCTCGTCGAGGTCGGACTGGCCGAGCACGCTGCGCAGGGTGGTCTGGGCGATCAGGGAGGAGGCCTTGAGGAAGTTCTCCACCTTCACCACCGCGGCCTGGGGGTCCACCACCCGGAAGAACACCACGGCGTCCACCGAGGCCGGCACGTTGTCGCGGGTCATGATCTCCTGCCGGGGCACGTCGATGGTGACCACCCGCAGGTCCATGCGCACCATGCGGTCGACGAAGGGGATCAGGAAGATCAGCCCGGGGCCCCGGGAGTCCCGGACCTTGCCCCAGCGGAAGATCACGCCGCGCTCGTACTCCCGCAGGATGCGCACGGTCTGGGGCAGGACGATCACCGCGAGCAGCGCCGCGACGATGAACCAGGCGCCCAGGATGGATAGATTGGCGTTCATGATGCAGCCTCCTCAACGCTTCGGTTTCACCAGCAGGGTCAGCCCGGAGACGGCCACCACCTCCGCGTCCTGGCCCGGCTCGATGGGTTCGCCGCTCACCGCGTTCCAGGTCTCGCCGTCGAGGTCGACCCGGCCGCGGTTCGCGTCGATCCGCTCCAGGACGGTGACGTTCCGGCCCGGCAGGCTCTCGCTGCCGGTGCGCGCCGGCGCCCGCTGGGCGCGCAGCCCGGCGCCCACGACGAACAGGAAGAACGCCGCCGTCACCACCGTGGCCGGCAGCGCCCACAGCAGCGAAAGCCGCAGGAAGGGCTCGCCGCGGTCGAACAGCATGAGGGTGCCCAGGAAGAAGGCGATGACTCCGCCGAAGGTGAGCACGCCATGGGTGGGGGCGAACACATCGACCAGGAACAGGCCCACCGCCACCGCCACCATGGCCACCCCGGCGATGTTGAGCGGCAGCACCGAGGCCAGGTAGAGCAGCAGGAACAGCGCGATCACCCCGGCCACCCCGGGCAGCACCGCCCCGGGGCTGGTCAGCTCGCCGATCAGGCCGTACATCACGATGAGCATCAGGATCAGCATGACCTGCGGGTGGGCCAGGATCTGGAACGCCCGCTCCCGCGCGGTCATGGCGATGGGGATGAGCTCGGCGCCGGCGGTGTCCAGCTTGCGGCCGTTGACCACCCGGCCGTTCAATTGGCTCAGGAGATCCGGCAGATCGTCGGCGAGCAGATCGACCACATGCATCCGCAGCGCCTGTTCGGCCGGGAGCGAGGCGCTTTCCTTCACCGATTGCCTGGCCCACTCGGTGTTGCGGTGGCGTTTGGCGGCGATGGCCTCGATGTAGCTGGCGGTGAAGTTCTCCAGCTTCTGCTTCATGGTGGCGTCCTCCTGGCCGCCGGTCCCGCCGAGCGCCACCGGGTGGGCGGCGCCGATGCTGGTGGAGGGCGCCATGGCCGCCACGTCGGCGGCCATGGTGATCAGGCAGCCGGCGCTGCCGGCCCAGGCCCCGGGCGGCGCCACGTAGACCACGGTGGGAACGGCCGAGCGCAGGAAGGTCTGGATGATCTCCCGGGTGGAGTCCAGCAGGCCGCCGGGGGTGTCCAGTTCGATCACCAGGCACTGGGCGTTCCGCCCGGCCGCCTCTTCCAGGGCCCGCCCGAGGTAGCCGGCCGTGGCCGGGCCGATGGTCCCCTGCACCTTGGCCGTGCAGACCCGGCCCGGGACGGGGCCGGCGGACCACGCGGCCAGCGCGGCCAGGGCCAAGCAACCCGCCCACCACAGCCGGTCCGCCCGCGCCAACCTTCCCGTCAGCATGGAGACCTCCCTGAAGGTCATTGCTTCGGTACGCTACTAAGTTTAATTATAAATATAGGCCGTGCGTGGCGTTTTATTCATATTCGACCCAGGCGACCCGGGCCTCCAGCCCGGCGCGGTTGAAGATGGCCAGCCAGCGCTCCTGCTCCGGCCGCAGGACGTCGCCGGGGCCCTTCACTTCCCAGAGCATGCAGGCGCCGGCCCGGTGCAGGAACAGGTCCGGGAAGCCGCTGCGCCAGGCCGTGGGATTGGGCGCCATGGTCCGCAGCACGGCCAGCAGCGCCGGCTGCGGCAGGACGCCCAGGGCCGCCTCCAGATGCTCTGGGGGCAGGGCCCGCCAGTTCACGAAGGCGTTGGCGACGCCGCGCTTGCGTTCCGCCACGGCGCGGATCAGGCGGGCCGCGGCGCCGGGCTGCTCCAGCTGCCCGAGGCGGGCCTCGATGGCCTCCCGGCGCCGGGCATGGAATTCCGGGCCGCGCAGGTCGGCGGGGGCGCACTGGAACCGGTGCTGGAAGGCGCCCGGCACCGGGGCGAACAGGACGTCCCAGAAGGCCAGGCCGAACAGGGCGTTCCAGAGGGTGTTCTCGGTATGGAAGCCGGACCAGCCCGCGGCGGCCGCGAGGGCGGCCTGCTCCACGGAACCTGAGGGATGCCTGGGGACGCGCAGCCGGAGCGAAGGGGCCGGGGGATCCGGGGGATGCTCCGCGCCCCACCGGGCGGCGCCTGGCTCCCGCCGGGCCAGCCGCGCCAGGAGCCGCCGGGCGCAGCGCTCCTCGGTGCAGTCGACCGGGCTTGCGGCCATGGCCAGGGCCAGGGCCGCGGCCTCCGGGAAGCGCGCCTGGGCCATGAGGATGCGCGCCGTGCGCTCCCGGGCGGGGGGCAGCGCGCTGCGGCCGAAGCAGTCCAGGGCCGCGGCGTCGGCTCCGCGCCGCTCCCAGGCCCGGCCCACGTCGTTGAGCAGGCGGTGGTAGCGGCGCTGGGGCCGGATCCCGGGCCACTGCTCCATGGCCAGGAGGGTCCGGGTGACGGCCTCCAGGTCCTGGCCCGCCTCGAAGGCCGCCCGCAGGTCGTCCAGGGAGCACAGGACGTCCACCTCGCGCCGGCTCTGGAACAGGCGGCAACCGGGCTCGACCGGGTAGTCCTCGTAGCGCACCTGGCCAAGTTCGGCCAGCACGAAGTCGGTGAGGTCCTGCTCGCCGTTGCCGAAGAACAGCATGAACAGGAGCCGCGCCCAGGCGCCCACCCGGATCGACACGGCCGGCACCGCCTCGCGGATCCGGGCTTCAGGCACCCCGGCCAGGAGCCGGTCGCCGAGGTTGCGCCGGGCCTCGGCACGGCGGAAGGGCACGCCGGCTTCCCGCAGGAGGGCCTCGACCTCGCCCTTCCGGAGCAGCGGCTCCAGCTCCGCCGCGCCGGCCTCCTCCGAGCCGGCGCAGAACCCCTGGGCGATCAGCACGGCCAGGGCCTCCGGCAGGTCCTCGACCTCGGCATAGCGCAGGGCGTCCCGGCGGAACCACGGGCCCTGGCGGGTGAGCATCCGGACCAGGACGCGCCGGGCCGGGGAGGGCAGGGCCAGGAAGGCTTCCACGCGGTCGAGTTCGTCCGGCAGCAGCAGGTCGCCGCATCGCTCCCGGACGTCCCGCAGGACGCATTGGAAATTCTCGAGGTAGTAGGGTTCCTCCATACCCGATTGTGCCGGAAAGCAGTCGATCCTGGCCAGGCGTTGACTGGGCGTGGGGATCTCACTAGCATTCAGGGGATTTGCCGCGAGGCATCGATGAAACTGCTGTCCATTGAACCCACGCCCAATCCCAACAGCATGAAGCTGAACCTGGACGAAAGCCTGCCCAAGGGGGCCGCCTACACCTACCGTCCCGAGGGAAGGGACCACTACGCGCCGTGGATCCAGTCCCTGCTCGGCGTTCCCGGGATCCAGAGCCTGTACCACGCCGGGGACTTCATCGCGATACAGCGGACGCCCTCGGCCTCCTGGGAAGCCCTGCTCGCCCAGGCCCGGGAGGTCCTCGGCGGGGAGGCGGCGCCGGTGGCTACGGGCGAACGGATCCAGGGCGAACGCTGGGGCGAAGTGCGGATCGCCGTCCAGCAGTTCCGCCACCTGCCCATGCTGGTGAAAGTCTCCGACGACCAGGAGGAACTGCGGGTGCCCCTCCCCGGGCGGTTCGGGGAAGCGGTGCAGCGGGCCGCGCCCGCCTCGCCCAACATGCTGGCGGAGCGGCGCTGGATTCCGCAGCCGCCGCGCTTCGGCGCGGTGCGTGAGGTGGGTGAGGCGGTGGCGGCGGAAATCGACGCGGCCTACGGGCCACCGCGCCTTGAAAGCCTCGTCCGGCAGGCCTTCCAGGCCGGGGCGGAGGCCCCCGAGATCCGGGTGAAACCTGCGCCGGAGGACCTGCCGCGTCTGCTGGCGGACCCGGACTGGAAGCAGCGTTACGCCGCTTTGGAAGCCACCGGCGCGGATCCGGCCTGCCTCACCCACCTGGTGGCGGCCATGGGGGATCCGCAGGCCTCGGTGCGCCGGCTCGCCACGGTGCTGGTGGGCCTGGTGGGCACGCCGGCGGTTCTGGAGCCGCTGATCCGGGCCCTGAAGGACCCGGTGGTGGCGGTGCGCCGCTCGGCGGGCGACGCCCTGAACGATCTCGGTGACCCGGCGGCGCTCCCGGCCATGGCGGAAGCCTTGGCGGATCCCAACAAGCTGGTGCGCTGGCGCGCCGCCCGTTTCCTGTTCGAATCGGGAGAGCGGGCGCAGCTGCCCGCCCTGGCCGGGGCCCAGGACGACCCCGAGTTCGAGGTGCGCATGCAGGTGCGCCAGGCCCTGGAACGGATCGAAGGGGGCCAGGCGGCCCAGGGGCCGGTCTGGATGCGCATGACCCAGAAACGGCCAGATCCGGAATGAATCTCCCGGTCCGGCAGAGTCCCCTGCGCGTGGGCCTGATCTCCGACACCCACGGACTGCTGCGGCCCGAGGTCGAGGCGCTGCTGCGCGGCAGCGACTTCATCATCCACGCCGGCGACATCTGCGATCCGGCCATCCTCGAAGCGCTTGCGGCGATCGCCCCGGTCACCGCGGTGCGGGGCAACTGCGACCAGGGCCCCTGGGCCGGGCGGCTGCGCGAGACCGAACGCCTGCGGCTGGGCGATGTGCTCATCTACGTGATCCACGACCTGGCGCGGATGGACCTCGAACCGGGCGCCCGGGGGATCCGGGTCGTGGTTTCCGGGCATTCGCATCAGCCTTCGGTGCAGGAGCGCGGCGGCGTGCTGTTCGTCAACCCAGGCAGCGCCGGCCCGCGCCGGTTCAAGCTGCCGATCGCGTTCGGCGAACTCACCGTCGCCGGGGGCCGGGTCTCCGCCCGCACCCTGGAGCTCGCTCCGGGCTAGTCCGGGCCGTTGCCGGAGACCGTGTTGCCGCTGACGGTATTGCCTGAAAGGGTGCCGCTCAGCCCGGCCCAGTGGTTGCCCGTGACAGTGTTGCCGGTGATGGCGAGGCCGGTGGCGCCGTCGCGCCAGAGGATGCCGTAGGCGTAGTTGTCGCTCACGGTGTTGTTGCTGATGACATGGCCGCTGGTGTTGGAGATCTCGATCCCGCGCTGGGGGTAGCCCGGGAGTTCCTGGCTGTTGGCCCCGTTGGCGGTGACCGTGTTGCCGTCGATGGTGACGTTGGTGATGGTGGTGTCGGTCCCGGCATTGATCAGCGGCACGCCGTCGGCGATGCCGTCGCCGGCGTTGCCGGTGAAGCTGCAGCCGGTGATCAGCACCTGGTCCACGTGCTGGTTCAGGTTGGGCTCGATATTGATGCCGCACTCGGGCATGGTCCCGCCGTTGCCGGTGAAGGAGGAATCCCGGATCACCAGATTGCCGCCGTGGGTGATGGTCAAACCGGAGCGGCGATTATGGATCGCCTGCACGGAGCAGTACGTGACGTGGCTGGGGCCGGCCACCCCCACCGGGCCTCCGATGTAGAAGCCGTCGCCCATGCAGTCGCGGGCCACGGTGCCGGCCACCACGATGTTCTGGGAGCCCGCGCCGGAGACGTTGAGCCCCACGCCACCCTCGCCCAGACTGCCGAGGTGGGTGACCGGATTGCCGAAATCGCCCTGCAGCGTGCCGCCGATGATATTGACGTTGGCGGCGTCGACCAGGGTCAGGACGTTGTAGTCCGACTGCGCGTTGGGGATCACCTGGATCACCGCGTCGCCCAGTTGCAGGGTCAGGTTGCCGCGGACCATGACGTTATTGGCCGTCACCAGGTAGGTCCCCCCGGGAAACACGACGCTGCCGCCGGTGCCGGCCACGGCGTTGATGCCCTTCTGGATCGCGCTGGTGTCGTTGGTGACGCCGTCGCCCTTGGCTCCGAAGTCGGTCTTGACGTTCTTGCTGAGGGAGGAGGCGGGAGTGGGGGTGCAGGCCGGCGTGGGTGTGGGCGGAGGCGGAGGCGTGGGGGTTGGCGTTGGCGTCGGGGTTGGCGTTGGCGTTGGCGTCGGGGTCGGCGTTGGCGTCGGCGCGGGGGTTGGCGTTGGCGTTGGCGTCGGGGTTGGCGTTGGTGCGGGGGTTGGGGCCGGCACGGGGGTTGGGGTCGGCGCCGGGGTGGGGGAGGCCGTGGGCGCCGGCGTCACCGTGGGATTGTTGCCGCTGCCGGCGCAGGTGATCAGGGCCAGCGTAGCCAAGGCCACGCCCACTCGCAGGCTTGGCCTGGCCATACCGTCCCACCAGCGCGAATAGGCCTTCCTTGAATCAGCTTCGGTCATATGAACAAGGAGCCTACACTGCTCCTGTCCGAAGCTGGGTTACATGTCTGTCATGTGTCCGGATGCTTCAGGAAGCCGTTTATTTTCTTGTATTTTCGGAAGGCCAGGCCGGTTCAGGAAGGCAGACCCGTCTGGTCGGAAAACGGGGTCGTGGAACGCGACATGGATGCCACCAGCTGGTCAAGGGCCTCGCCGTAGGCCGGCGGGACATCCACGAACCGGATGCCCGCTTCGATGTCGCCGGAATCCGGCCGGCACCAGACCACCTGGGCCCTGATGGCTTCCCTCGGCAGGCTGGGGTAGCCGAACGTCAACCCCTGCAACAGGGTCCTTTCACGCAAATCCCCCGCTTCGGACTGGGGGGCCTTGAACCGGCACCCCCCTGACCCCAGACCGGAGAAGCGCACCTGGTTCCAGGTTCCGGCCTGCAACTGGACCTTGGCGATGCCCTCGAATACGTTGGGCACGCGCGGGAAAACCCGATTCTCCATTTCATGCCTCCGCGCGCCCTGGTCAGTGGGCAGACATGGCCCGGTGCTGGATCTCCTCCGCCGTCAGGTCCTCCTTGTGGGTGGCGATGTGCCATTGGTGGCCGAAGGGATCCGTCAGGGAGCCGGTGCGGTCGCCGTAGAACATGTCCTCCACGGCCCGGGTCTGGATGCCCCCGGCCTTGAGGGCTGCCTTGAAGACGGTGTCCACGCTCTCCGTGTAGATCATGAGGCTCACCGGGGTCCCGCCGAGGGATCGGGGTGCCCGGGTGTTCATAGCGGGGGATTCATCCGCCAACATGACCCGGGAATCGCCGATCTGGATCTCGGCGTGGGCGATCTTGCCCCCGGGCCCGTCCATGCGGAACAGTTCCTTGGCCCCGAAGGCTTGTTTGTAGAAATCGAGCGCTTTCGCTGCATTCTCGACCACGAGGTACGGAGTGACCGAGTGGTAGCCCTGAGGTATGGGCTTCACATTCCCTTTCATACTGCCTCCTGGAAATCAGGCCCGGGCGGTCGTCCGTGCCCTAGACCTTCTTTGATGCCGGTGGCGCTCCGGCGTTTCCTGGGGGCACGGAATTTTCGACCGCGCGGGCGCGCAGGAGGGAGGTCCTTTCGTCGTAAGGGTTGCGGGTCAGGATCTGGTCGTAGCAGCCGAGTTCGGCCGCGAATTCGGCACGCTGATGGTGGATCCGCCCCAGGCCGAGCAGGGCGCCCTTGTCGTAGCCGATGGCCAGGGACTGGTTGAACAACTCCTCGGCCCTGGCCGCCAGGCCCAGCCGCAGGAAACAGTCGCCGGCCCGCGCCAGCACCTTCTGGTTGCGGGGGTCGGCCCCGAGGATGGCCTCCCAGTATGGCGCCGCCTGGTCGAAGCGGCCCAGGCCCCGGAGCGCGTCGGCCATGCCGAACAGCGCGTAGGGATTATCCGGCGCCAGCGCCAAGGCCTTGGTGAAGCAGCCGACCGCCTTCTCGAATGCCAGCAGTTTGCGGTGCATGTGGCCGACCATGGTGAGGATGTGCAAGAGGCTGGGGTCGATCTGCAGGAGCGGTTCCCAGCAGGCCAGGGCCTCCTGGAAGCGCAGGGCGTGGTGGCAGAGGTCGCCCAGGCCCATGAGCGCGTACCGGTTGCGCGGATTCAAGGCGAGGGCCTTCCGGTAGTGATCGGCCGCGAGGTCAGCCTGGCCGGTCTTCCGGTAGGCGTCCGCCAGCCGCGAATGGGCGGCGCCGTCGCCGGGTTTCTGCTTCAGGTAGCGGTCAAGGACGCCGATGGCCTTTTTGGGATCCTTCAGGCCTCGATAGGCGTCGGCCAGGCCCAGCAAGGCGGATCCATGGTCGGGGTCCACGGCCAGGGCCTCCAGGTAGGGGGCGACGGCGGCGTGATACTGCTTGGCCGCGCGATGCTCCTCGCCCTTTTCGACCAGCTGGCTCAGGTGCATGATGGGGCTCCATTCCCCCAAACCATATGGGTAAATTCAGATTTTTCAAATGGAATTTAATCAAAAATGCCGTGGTTCCAGTAAATATGGTTACGGTGGCCGATATTCTAGCCCAGCCGCTTGCCGGTTTCCGCATGGAAGCAGTGGAGGTACTCCGGGTCCGCCTGCACGGCGAGCCGGTCCCCCGCCCGGACCGGATCCCCACCCGGGAACCGCACCACCACCGGTGATCCGGCGACGCTGCCGTAGGCGTAGGCGTCGGCGCCGAGGTTCTCCACCACGTCCACGCCCAGGACGAAGAGCGCTTCCGGCTCCGGACACACCCGCAGGTGCTCCGGCCGGACCCCCAGCACGAAGCGCCCGGGCAGATCGGCCGCGGGAAGGCCCAGCGGTGCCGGTTCCGCCCCGTCCCTGGGCTCCGCCAGGACGGCCGCTTCCGCGCGCCGGGCCGGGATCAGGTTCATGGCCGGAGAGCCGATGAACCCGGCCACGAACAGACTGGCAGGATGACCGTAGACTTCCGCCGGCGTGCCGATCTGCTCCACCACGCCGGCGTTGAGCACCATCATCCGGTCCGCCAGGGTGATGGCCTCCACCTGGTCGTGGGTGACGTAGAGCGAGGTGGTGCCCAGCCGCCGGTGCAGCAGCTCCAGCTCCAGGCGCATCTGCACCCGCAGCTTGGCGTCCAGGTTGGACAGGGGCTCGTCGAACAGGAACACCGCCGGTTCGCGCACGATCGCCCGGCCCATGGCCACCCGCTGGCGCTGGCCGCCGGAGAGCTGCTTGGGCTTGCGCTCCAGGAAGGTGACCAGGCCGAGGCTCTCCGCCACCGCGTCGACCCGGGCCTTGATCTGGTCCTTCTTCATGCCGCGGATGCGCAGGCCGTAGCTCATGTTCTCGCGCACGGTCATGTGCGGATACAGGGCGTAGTTCTGGAACACCATGGCGATATCGCGCTGGGCCGGCTCCAGCCGGTTCACCACCCGGTCGCCGATGGCGATCTCCCCGGAGCTGATCCCCTCCAGGCCGGCGACCATGCGCAGCAGGGTGGACTTGCCGCAGCCCGAAGGGCCGACGATGACCACGAATTCCCCGTCCTCGATCTCCATGCCGACGCCGTGCAGCACCTCGGTGTCGCCGTAGGATTTCCTCAGGTTGCGCAGTGACAGCTTGGCCATGGTGGAAGGGTTCCTTTGCTATTTTTCGGTCTCGATCAGACCCTTGACGAACCAGCGCTGCATGAGCACGACGATCACCGCCGGGGGCACCATGGCCAGCACCACCGTGGCCATGACCAGGTTCCAGGCGGTGGCCGCGTCGCCGCTGCGGGAGATCATCTGGGTGACGCCCACCACGATCGGAGTGAGGTTGCGGTCGGTGGTGATCAGCAGCGGCCACAGGTACTGGTTCCAGCCGTAGATGAACTGGATGACGAACAGCGCGGCGATGGTGGTGGTGGAGAGCGGCAGCAGGCAGTCCCGGAAGAACTGCATGGGGCTGGCGCCGTCGACCCGGGCGGCCTCGGTGAGCTCCTCCGGGACGGTCAGGAACATCTGCCGGAACAGGAAGGTCGCGGTGGCCGAGGCGATGATCGGCAGGATCATGCCCGAGCGGGTGTTGATCAGGCCCAGGTCGGAAACCACCTTGTAGGTAGGCATGATGCGCACTTCCACCGGCAGCATGAGGGTGATGAAGATCAGCCAGAACGCCGTCTTGCGGAAAGGGAAGCGGAAGTAGACGATGGCGAAGGCGGACAGGATCGACACCGAGATCTTGCCCAGGGCCACGCCGAGGGCCAGCACCAGGCTGTTGAACAGCATGCGCACCACCGGCACCGCGGTCTCGCCCACCCCGTGCAGCAGGGCGACACGGTAGTTTTCCAGCAGGTGCGGCCCAGGGAGCAGGGGCATGGGGACCTGCATCACCTGCTCGGCGGTGAGGGTGGAAGCCACCAGGGTGACGTAGACCGGGAAGCCGACCAGGGCGATGCCGGCCAGCAGCACGACCCAGGTCAGGAGGTCGAGGAGGCGGTTCTGCTCTACCATGGCGGCCTCAATACGACACCCGGCGTTCCACGTGCCGGAACTGGACGACCGTGAGCAGGATGACCACCGCCATGAGGATCACCGACTGGGCCGCGGAACCGCCGATGTCCAGGCCCTTGAATCCGTCGTTGTAAACCTTGTAGACCAGGATCTCGGTGGCCTTGGACGGGCCGCCCTGGGTCACCGCGTCGATGATCGGGAAGGTGTCGAAGAAGGCGTAGATGATGTTGATCACCAGCAGAAAGAAGGTGGTGGGGCTGAGCAGGGGGAAGACGATGGACCAGAAGCGCTTCCAGGAGCGCGCCCCGTCGATGGCCGCGGCCTCCAGCAGGGCCTTGGGGATGCTCTGCAGCCCGGCCAGGAAGAACAGGAAGTTGTAGCTGATCTGCTTCCAGGCGGCGATGCCGGTGACCAGGGCCAGGGCCTGGGTGCCGTTCAGCAGGTAGTTCCAGTCCACCCCCAGCATCTTCAGCCAGTGCGAGACCAGCCCGAGGCTGGGGTTGAACAGGAACATCCAGAGCACCCCGGCGATGGCCGGGGCGATGGCGTAGGGCCAGACGATCAGGGTGCGCACCACGGTCTTGGCCCGGATCAGCCGGTCGGCGAACCAGGCCAGCACCAGCGCCACCGACAGCCCGAGCACCGTCACGCCCACCGAGAAGATGGCGGTGGTGCGGAACGAGGCCAGGTAGCCGGGATCGCTGAACAGCACGCGGAAGTTGTCCAGCCCGGCGTACTCCAAGGTCAAGCCGAAGGCATCCTGGCGGAACAGCGACTGGTAGAGCGCCTCACCCGCGGGGATGAAGAAGAACACCGTGGTGATCGCCAGCTGGGGCAGGAGCAGGAGGACCGGCAGCCAGCGCTCGTTGAAGACGACGCGTTTTTCCATCGGGGCGGGATCAGCTTCCGGAGATCTTCTGGAAGCGCTCCAGCTGCTCGTTGCCGCGGGCCACGGCCTCGTCCAGGGCCTCCTTGGGCGCCTTCTTGCCGGCCCAGACCGCCTCCAGCTCCTCGTCCAGGATCATGCGGATCTGGGGCAGGTAGCCCAGCCGGACGCCCCGGGACTTGTTGGTGACCTTCACCACCATCGCCTGCACCGAAACGTCGGCGCCGGGATTCTTTTCGTAGTAGCCGGACTGCTTGGTCAGTTCGTAGGCGGCCAGCGTGATCGGCAGGTAGCCGGTGGACTGGTGCCAGTCCGCCTGGATCTCCGGCCTGGACAGGAAGGTGAAGAACTTGGCCACGCCTTTGTATTCCGCAGCCGGGCGCCCGTTCATGACCCACAGCGAGGCGCCGCCGATGATGGTGTTCTGGGGCGCGCCCTTGGCTTCCGGGTAGTAGGGCAGGGGCGCCACGCCGAAGCTGAACTTGGCGTTCTGCCGGATGGCCGCCAGGGACGAGGAGGAACCCATGCACATGGCGCACTCGCCGGTGAAGAACTTGGCCTGGGATTCGCTCTTGCGTCCGCCGTAGCTGAAAGTGCCGTCCTGGATCATCTTCTGCAGGTTGGTGATGTGCTGGACCTCCAGCGGGGTGTTGAACACCAGCCGGGCGTCGAGGCCGCCGAAGCCGTTGTCCTTGGTGGCATACAGGGTGTTGTGGTACGCCGAGAAGCTTTCCACCTGCACCCAGGCCTGCCAGTCGGTGGTGAAGGCGGTGATGTGGGCGACGTCCTTCAGCTTCTTGGCGTCGGCGAACAGTTCCGGCCAGGTCTTGGGCGGCTTGCTGGGATCCAGGCCGGCCTTCTTGAAGGCGTCCTTGTTGTAGTAGAACACCGTGGTGGAGCTGTTGAACGGGAAGGACAGCATCTCGCCCTTGGCGGAGGTGTAGTATCCGGCCACCGCGGGGATGTAGATCCTGGGATCGAACTTCTCCCCGGCCTCCTTCATCACCGTCGCCACCGGGCGGATCGCGCCCTTGGAGTTCATCATGGTCGCCGTTCCCACTTCGAACACCTGCAGGATCGCCGGCGGTTCCTTGGCCCGGAAGGCGGCGATGCCCGCCGCCAGGGTCTCGTCGTAGTTGCCCTTGAAGGCCGGCACCACCTTGTACTCCGACTGGCTGGCGTTGAACTTGTTGGCCAGATCGTTCACTTTGTCGTTGAGCGGCCCGGTCATGGCATGCCACCACTGGATGGTGGTGGCGGCTTGGCTGGCGGTGGAAAGCGCGCCGCAGGCTAGCAGGGTGAGGGTGAGGTTCTTGAAACCCATGCGAACACTCCTTCGGAAAGGACCAGGAACGAGAGTCTATGAAATGGAAGTAGATGATGAGTGTACCGGATCCGTCGGCCTCTGGCATAGCCGATCCAGCCGGTTTGCATTGTTTCGGGCTAATTCTTGCTGATCCTCCAGATGCAATTCGAGCCGTCGTCGGAAACCAGCAGGGAACCGTCCTGGGCCACGGCCACCCCCACCGGCCTGCCCCAGACATGGCCGTCCGCGGTCACGAAGCCGGTCATGAAATCTTCGTATTCCCCTGTGGCACGGCCCTGTTGATGCATGGGCACCCGGATGAGCTCATAACCGGTGCGCGTGGCGCGATTCCAGGAGCCGTGCTCGGCGGCGAAAATGTCGCCGCGGTAGTCCGGGGGGAATTGGCTCCCTTCATAGAAGGTCATGCCCAGGGAGGCGTTATGGGGCTGGAGCAGCACATCGGGCACCAGCACCTTCGCCTTCAACTCCGGCCTCCGGCCCGGGTGGCGCGGATCCTGGTGGGCGCCGATGTAGTACCAGGGCCATCCGTAGAAGCCGTTTTCCTGGACGTGGGTGATGTAGTCCGGGGGAAGATCGTCGCCGAGCTCGTCCCGTTCGTTGACCGAGGTCCACAGCTCCCCGGTCCGGGGATGCACGGCGAGGCTGACCGGGTTGCGCAGGCCCCAGGCATAGACGCGCAGCGCGGAGCCGTCGGGGTTGCATTCGAGGATGTCGGCGCGGTGGAACTCCGCGGCATTGCCGTCGGTGTCGTCCACATTGGAATGTGACCCGACGGAAATGAACAGCTTCCGGCCATCGGTGGAGAAGGCCAGATCGCGGGTCCAGTGCCCGCCCCCGCGCAGCAGGCCGCCGCCAGGAAGTCCCGTGACGGACTGCGCCGGGCCCCGCGCCTTGAGATCGCCGTTGCGATAGGGGATGCGCAGGACCGCATCAGTGTCGCCGATGTACACCCACTGCGGGTCCGGGCCCGGCGGGTAGAAGGCGATGCCGAAGGGCTGGCGCAGCCCCTCGGCGAACACTTCGGTCTGGAGGGCGGCGCCCCCCTGGTTCATGCCCCGGAACAGCTTCAGCCGGCCCGGGCGGCTCTCCGCCACGAAGACGTCGCCGTTGGGCGCGCGGCGCAGCAGGCGCGGGTTGTCGAGCCCGGCGGCGAAGAGCTCCACCTTGAAGCCGGGCGGCACCATGGGCCAGGCATCGGCGGGTCGGGGCACGAGCCTGGGGCCGTTCTCCGCCGCCGGGGTCGCGTTGGGCGGCGGGAGGTCCGCCACCGTGATCCGGCGCGCGACCCCGGGGCGCTGGGTGCGGTAGTCGGTGTAGGCCGAAGGGCCGGTGCGGATGGCCTGCCCCGCCGAAGGCAGGCCGCCGGCCCCGATGCACACCAGGGCGGCGATCAGCTGCTTGCCCGTGGATCCCATGGCTGGTCAGCGCGGCGCGATGAGCCGGGCCAGGGCCGCCTCGTCGCCCCGTTCCAGCGCGGCCTCGGCCTGGAGCAGGAGCCGGTCCCGCCCGAGGGTCGCCACCGCGAGCGTTTTACCGGCGCGCCGGTAGGCCAGCGCCGCGTCGCCCCCTGCGATATCGCCCGAGACGTCGATGCGGTCCCAGGACTCGGCGTGGCCGACATAATTGATGGTCACGTCATGGTGGGCGCTCCAGAAGAACGGGACGCGGTCGAACGGCGTGCCCTTGCCGAGCATGCTGCGCGCGGCGGCCTGGCCCTGCTGCTGGGCCACCACCCAGTGCTCGATCCGCACCCGCTCGCCGGTGGGCACGTAGGGGAAGCGGGCGACGTCGCCGGCGGCCCAGATGCCGGCGGCGCTGGTGCGGAACTGCCCGTCCACCACGATGCCGCGGTCGACTGCGAGGCCGCCCTGCTCCGCGAGCGCCACCTCGGGACGCACCCCGACGCCCATGATCACGATCTCGCCGTCGATGCGTCCCTGCTCGAGCACCACCCCGCCGGCGTCGATCTCCCGCGGTGCGGCGCCGAGGTGGAAGCGCACCCCGTGCTTCTCGTGGGTCGCGCGCACGAAGGCCCCCAACTCGGGCCCCAGGACGCGCGCGAGCGGCACCGCCTCCCGGCCGACCACGTGCACCTCGAGCCCCCGCTGGGTCAGCGCCGCCGCCGTCTCGAGCCCGATGAACGAGGCGCCGATCACGATGGCGCGCCCCTTCGCCTGGGCGATGATCGCCCGGCTGTCGGCCAGGGTGCGCAGCAGGTGGGCCCGGCCGGCGCCGGGCAGGTCCAGCCTGATCGGCGCCGCGCCGGTGGCGAGCAGGATCGCGTCGAACGAGGCCGGGCCGTCCGCGAGGAGCAGGCGGTTGCCTTCCAGCCCGAGCACCGGCTCGCGGCGCAGGGTGATGCGCTGTTCGGCAAAGGCTTCCGGCGGCCGCAGCGGCATCCAGGCTTCGGGCGCGGTTCCGGCGAGGTAGTCCTTGGAGAGGTTGGGACGGTCGACCGGCGACGACGGCTCCGGCGCGAACAGCGTGATGGGGCCGTCGTAGCCTTCCCGGCGCAGCATCTCCGCGGCCGCGCCGCCCGCGGGGCCGCCGCCGACGATCGCGACCGAACCCGGGCCCCCGGCAGCCGTTCGGCGCGGATTGCCGCCCGGGGTGGCCGGACGGTCCCTGGCGGGGCCGGCCACGAACACCCGGTCGCCGCGCCGTTCGACCGGGAAGCAGGGGATCGCGTCCAGGGCCGGGGGCGCGCTGGCCTCGCCGGTGGCGAGGTCGAAGCGGGCGTGATGCCAGGGGCAGCGGATGCTGCCCCCGTCGACGATCCCGTCGGCCAGCGGCGCGCCGTAATGGGAGCAGGCGGCGCCGATGGCGAAAGCCGCTTCGCCCCGGCGCACGATCAGGACTGCTGTGCCGTTCACCTGGCCGGCAACGGGGATACCCTCTTCCAGCGCGGACCAGGCGATTCCTTCCTGGGCGAAGTCCGGGCCTTTGATCTCGAGCGGTTCACTCATGGCGAATGCCTCAAGGGGGGTCAGTCAGGTCTTGGATTTTAAAGAGGTTCCTGAAAAAAATGCGGAATTTTTTCTTGTGGTTTCATGACAGCTGGGCAGAATGGGCGAATCATATACAGAGGTCCCATGACCTTCTTTGAGATGCTCGATCAGCAAGGTGCCACCCGCAAATGCTATGCGGAGGTGCAGCGCTGGATTGATGAGACGGGCATCGCGGGACTGCAGCGCCGGATGGAGGAGGCGGAGGCGATCTTCCGCCGCATCGGCATCACCTTCGCCGTCTATGGCGAAGGCGGGGACCCCGAGCGGCTGATCCCGTTCGACCTGCTGCCCCGGGTGTTCAGCCGGCTGGAATGGCAGCGGCTGGAGCAGGGCATCCGCCAGCGGGCCCAGGCGCTCAACGCCTTCCTGTTCGACGTCTACCACCGGGGCGAGATCATCCGCGCCGGCCGGATCCCCCAGGACCTGGTCTACCGCAACGAGGCCTTCCGCCCGGAGATGATCGGCTTCGACCCGCCCGGGCGGGTCTACAGCCACATCGTCGGGATCGACATCATCCGCACCGCGCCCGACGCCTTCGAGGTGCTGGAGGACAATTGCCGCACCCCCTCCGGGGTCTCCTACATGCTCGAGAACCGGGAGATCATGACCCGGATGTTCCCGGAGCTGTTCAACCGGGGCCTGGTCCTGCCGGTGGACACCTACCCGGCGATGCTGCTGCAGAGCCTGAAGGAAGTGGCCCCGCCCGCCTGCAAAGGCGAGCCGGTGGTGGTGCTGCTCACCCCCGGGCCGCTCAACTCGGCCTACTACGAGCACAGCTTCCTGGCCGACCTGATGGGGATCGAGCTGGTGGAGCCGGCCGACCTGTTCGTGGACCGGGACCGGGTCTGGATGAAGACCACCTACGGCCCCAAGGGGGTCGACGTGATCTACCGGCGGATCGACGATGAATACCTCGATCCGCTGGCGTTCCGGCCGGACAGCATGCTGGGCGTGCCCGGGCTGTTCCATGCCTACCGCGCGGGCGGGGTGACCCTGTGCTCGGCCCCGGGGGCGGGCATCGCCGACGACAAGG
>Ga0316230_1002228_pt1 | contig 17308 bp, 6 predicted proteins | sample TBH18025metaG_FD_206004 | JGI IMG/M metagenome (GOLD analysis project Ga0316230, IMG submission 206004) | Freshwater microbial communities from Trout Bog Lake, Wisconsin, USA - TBH18025 | ecosystem: Environmental > Aquatic > Freshwater > Lake > Hypolimnion/Profundal zone | place: USA: Wisconsin...
TCTCGCGCCAGATACGCTCGATCATCTCGACCGCCCGGTTGACCTTGCTGTTGTCATGGTCCGGCAGCGACGCATCATGCAATCGCAGGTCCAAAGCCGCCTTACGGCCGTCGGTGGTCACCAGGAGCATGTTGTCGTCCCTAGGGTCAACCGAGCCCGTGCGCAACGCCTCCGCCCGTTCCACTAGGGATTCGACGATCCGCCTCAATTCCGCTGAGCATGGGGCGCAGATGACGGCCGGCTTCCCCTGGCGCAGGTCGGGCACCGGGAGCTTGAGCATCTTCTGGGTCTGAATATCGGCCATTTGCCGGAACATTTGCATCAATTCCGGGACGTTAATAAACCGAGCGAACCTGGTGTGTAGGCGGTAGCCGGAGCCATCCGGGGCCAATTCCATCGCCGTCACCGGTTCACCGAAAGTCGCCGCCCACGAATCGAAATGGGCCACGTTCTGCCCCTTTAGCGTCAGCATCTGGAGGAACCGCTGCATCGTAAACATTTCGGCCACGCTATTGGTCACCGGCGTGCCCGTCGCAAACACTACGCCCCCACCGCCGTTCATCCGCTGGACGTATTGCACCTTCAAAAACATGTCAAAGGCGCGTTGCGAAGCCGTTTGCGGCAACCCGGCAATGCGCGTCATCTTCGACACATAGAATAGGTTCTTGAAGGCATGGGCTTCGTCCACCATCAAGGTGTCCACTCCCAGTTCCTCGAAGGTGATCCCATCGTCCTTCTTGTCGTTGGCCGCCAGTTCCTTCAGCTTAGACTCCAACTGTTTCTTGGCCCGTTCCAGCGCCTTAATGATCCGGCTGTCACCCTCCTTTCGCTGCTGTTCGATGGCCAGGGCCAATTCCCGCAGGTGTTCCTGGAAGAACTCCTCCTGGGTTTTCCGCGCCACCGGGATCTTCTCGAACCCGGAATGCGTGACGATGACCGCGTCCCAGTTGCCCGTGGCAATCCGGCTCATCAGGGTCTTGCGCTTCTCTTTCTCAAAATCGTCCTTCGTTGCCACCAGGATATTGGCACCGGGATAAAGCCCCAGCAATTCCGAGGCGAACTGGCCCAGCATGTGGTTTGGCACAGTGATCAGCGGTTTTTGCGCCAGCCCCAACCGCTTCAACTCCATGGCGGCGGCCACGAGAACGTAAGTTTTCCCGGCTCCGACGACGTGGGCCAGCAGGCAATTGGGCGTCTGCAGGATGCGCCATACGGCGGCTTTTTGGTGCTCGCGGAGAACAATGGCCGGACTGGCGCCGGGCAGGGTGAGATGGTTGCCGTTGAACGACCGGAGCCGGGTGTGGTTGAACTCGTCGTTGTATTTCCGCGTCAACCGCTCCCGCCGCTCGTCATCCTGCCAAACCCATCCCTTGAACCGCTCCTTGATCTTCTCCTGCTTGTCCCGGGCCGCCTCGGTGGCCGGCGCGTTCACCACGTCGCGGTTGGTGGCCGGGTCGTGCTCATAGACGGTAGGGGTGCGCAGGTTCAGGGCATCCTCGATGAGTTCGAGGGCGCTGCGCTGGTCAGTGCCCCATTCATTCGTGTTGGCCACACAGAAACGGACCCCGTAGCCGCCTCGCACCACCCACAGCCCAAGCTGCGGGGCATGGCTCACCTTGATGCCCGTTTCGCCCAGCAGTTCTCCCGCGAATTGCTCGATGTCCGTTGGCGGAATCCAGGTGCTGCCCAGGCGCGCGTCGATCTCCACCGCCGAAAGGTCGGCCGGTTGGACCGCTTTGAGCGCCTCGACGTTGATCTTGAACTGGTCGTCCAATAGCACCGCCGCCTCGGCGGTCTCCAATTTCTCCCGGACATTGCCGGACAGGTAGGCATCCTCGGTTTCCCAGCGATTGGTTTGGGGGTTGAGAAAGACCGTCCCGCGTAGGTCCGGCAGGAACTCCGCCGGGCGGCGATGGAGCGGCTGGCCAGGTAGTCCAGGTCCACGCAACCCCGTTCGTTCAAGGTGACGAGCAAGGCTTCCTCCGGGGAATTGACGACTGCCAGTGGCCGCTTTTTCTGAATGGTCCGTTCCCGGAAGATGGCGGCCTTGGTCGCGCGCCGGGTTTCCTCGTTGTAGTTCTCCAAGGACAACAACAGCGGTTGGTCGGGATCGCCCCGGAAGGCGCTCATATTGGCCCGCTCGGAAATCGGCCCAAACCGGCCGACAAAGTAGTCGTAGGCCTGGTTGAGCATTTCCCGTGAGGAGACCACCTCCGCTTCATCGGCTTCATTCACTTGTGCCAGCAGGCAGCGCCGGACGGCGTCCCGCACTCGAATCATGCCCCGGATGCGGCCGGCAACATTCGACGACAGGCCGGTCACGACCCTCAAACGGTCATCGTCCCGAATGGCGATCTGCCCATTGACGATGGTGTAGGCGTTCGGTTTGACGTGCTCGGGGGCGGGAAACGAATGGGCCAGCGACGGTCTTTCGCCGGGCTTTGTCGCAGGCTGGAATATGCTCTGCGGCAGCAATGCAACGACTTCCGCCAACTGCTCGGCTAGATCGCGCCCATTGCTCACGAGCGTCGGCTCGCCGTCCGTGTACATCCGGCCTTCCAGGCGCATCTCGCCGAGCATCATCTCCGGGTGGACGGCGAAGTATTCGTTGACCGGAATCGTTTCCCCCGCCGAATTGGTGATCTCGGTGGTCTGTTTCCATTCTGGACCTGTCGGTGTTTCACCCGGCAGCCGCTTGCGCATCATGACGACGTCGGTGGTGACTTCGGTGTTGGCGTTCCGTTTGAAGGCGTTGTTGGGCAGGCGGATGGCGCCCAGCAGGTCGGCCTGGCTGGAAAGATACTCGCGGAGAGCCCCGTCGATTTTGTCGAGGGTGCCGTGCGAGGTGATGAACAGCAGCAACCCACCGGGCCGGACCTTGTTCAGCGCCGCGGCGAAGAAGTAATCGTGGATAACGAAATTCCAGAACTTGAACCGGGGATCGAAGGGCTTGTAGTTCCCGAAGGGAATGTTGGAGATGGCCACGTCATAGAAGCCGTCGGCGAGCCGGGTTTCCTCGAACGGCTGATGCCGGATGTCGGCGTCGGGATAAAGTGCCTTGGCCAACCGGGCGGTTAGGGAATCAATCTCGATCCCGGTGATCAGCGAGCGCGAATGCATTTCGTCGGGCATGAGGCCGATGAAGTGCCCCAGGCCCAGGGCGGGTTCGAGGATGCGGCCGTGGGTAAAACCAAACCGCTCCAAGGCCGCATACATGGCCTGGATGATCTGAGAGGCGGTGTAATGGGCGTTAAGGGTCGAGGCGCGGGCGGATTCCAGTTCATCGGGTTCCAGCAACTGCTCCAACTGGTCGTGCCGTTCGCTCCACTCGTCATTCCAGGCATCAAAGACCTGGGGCAAGCCGCCCCAGCCGACGTAACGCACCAGCACGCCCTTTTCCTCGGCGGTTGCCGGCCGGCCTTCGGCCTCAAGACGTTTGAGCAACTCGATGGCCGCGAGGTTGTCGCGGCACTTCTGTTTCAGCGACCCGCTGCCCAAGCGATCGCCGGGGGTGATCCGATAGTTCGCCTGGTTACGGACCGGCTCTGGATCAAGGACTGGCGGTTCCTCGCCCGGAAAGGCTGGATCAACCTCATCCTCGGCGTTTGCGGACTGGGGAACTGACAGCGGACGGCCGGACTCGTGGTTTGCCGCGTGATGGCCGTTTGGGTGGATGACCGGGTCGCGGCCATTGATCACGCCTCCGGCGGGAGGAAGATGTAGCGCTGGCGAACCATCTCCCAGGCCTGGTCGTGGGCTTGTTGCGGCTTCAGGCCCCATTGTTTCAACTGGCGGCAAATCCGGTCCATTTCCGCTGCGGTCTGTTCCTCGGCCTCCAGCAGCATGGCATGGAGTTGTCCCTTGGCTTCCAGTTCCGCGACCATCTTCGGCAGGAAGGTTCTCCAGTGTTTTTCGGCCATTAGGCCGTATGGCGTCAGTGGTTTGGTCATAGGCTAATCTCCCTCGGTCGAAGGTGAATAAATCCAGTTGTAGATCGTTGTTGGTGCCTCTGCATGTTGTCCGCATGAACCTCCTCCCCGCAAATGGGGCAATCCCTCGACGGAACCAGGCCCCTCGTTCCAGAACAACGCCGTTCTATCGCACCTTGAGCCGTCTAGTCAACCAGCCCCAAACACTGTTTCAGCCCTGGCTCGAGATTGGCGCTCGGCCAGCTGCCACCGAACGGCGGTCAGCAAAAGGGCGTTCCGTCCGCCGCCCCTATCTCCTGGCGGAAAAGCTGGCCAACCCAGTCCCCCACGTATATAACGATTCAAAGGCGTGGTCGCGCCGGCCAGGTAGTCGTGAGGCGTAACCACTCGCATCACGCGAACGTCAACATCGACCTGGAGAATGAACGCGCCAGCGCTTGCGAGTGCAGCCGAGGGCACAGCCCGCCTTTTCCAGCAGGTCGGGATAGACGGGAAACTTGTGCGCCAGAAGGTTCCAAAGGCGACTGCCCTATCCGAGTGCTAATTGGCACCGAGGGAGGTGGTTTGGCGACCGGCGCCGCAAATTAGCGAACCAGGGCAAACCAGGACGGCTGGCACCCACCCCGGTGAACGGAACTCGACCCATGCGCCGACTTCCAGCGGTTACGATGTGGAGTCCTTGGCGCGCCGGCCCGGCGGGACGCCGGTACTCATCCATAACTCATCCAGGTCTGTGTCGAGCTGGCCGCCCCGGAGGTAGCGGAGCGGGAGTTGCGTGTCCTGGAGGATGCCGCGGGGGTGTACCCAAGGCCACCCGCCGCCTGCTCACCCTCACGCGCGATGCGATGCCCGGGAACGTCCCCAGCCAAGTGGTGGTCCAACCCGCCTACGAGTGGCTGCTGAGCCCCGGTTAAAGTAATGGGTTGGCCACCGTTTCAGGAGCCATTCTTAAGAATCTCCGGGAAGCCTCGCCGGCCAGATCTGATACTGCGATCTGATACTGGTTGCCCATTTTTGGGTCTCTTTCGGTCCTTTTGGGTTCCCTGGCCGATGTCGGAAAAGTTAAGAATCCCTCGGTGGGACCGGGTGATTCCGCGTCGGGGCCATTGGGGGCAAAACCCGCTTTTTGACTTCGGATCAGAAGGTTGCAAGTTCAAGTCTTGCCGGACGCGCCATTAGTTCCTGGGAACAAGTCACTTACGAAACACTACCGCGCCCTCCGTTTCTCATCTGATACTGCTTTCCGATACTGGTTTCGCAAACGGACCCCTCTGCGCGCGCGCCCCCTCGCTCGTTGCTTTTGTTCGTACCAAGACGGAGCGGTTGGGGCGGGGCCTATGACCGGCCCGTCAGCTCAACTGGAACCGGGTGCGCCGACCCACGAGACCGGGGGACGAAATCCAACAATCTCATTTTCTCCGTTGCCCGTCTCGCGTACTCTCAGCCGAAGATGCACCTGCCCATCAACATCAATGACCTGATCCACGGCAAGAGCGTGGAGTGGGAGCGGCTGGAGTTCAAGGCCGGCTGGAACCCGCTGGCCGTGCTCCATACGTTGTGCGCCTTCGCGAACGATTTCCACAATCTCGGCGGCGGTTACATCGTCATTGGCGTGGAGGAGCGCGCGGGGCAGCCCGTTTTGCCGCCGGCCGGGCTAGGCGTCAGTGAAATTGACTCTATCCAGAAGGAGGTCCTGAACCTCGGGCATAATGCGCTCCAGCCCTTCTACCATCCGATCATCGTGCCGACGCTTGTCGAGGGAAAGCACCTGCTCGTGCTCTGGGCGCCAGGGGGGCAGACGCGTCCTTACAAGGCCAAGTTGAGCCTGGGCAAGGATGCCAGGGAATGGGGCTACTTCATCCGGAAGGGATCGAGCACCGTCCGGGCGAAGGGTGCCGACGAGCAGGAATTGTTGTCCCTCGCCGCGACCGTCCCCTTCGATGATCGACTCAACCAGCGCGCCCGGTTGGATGACCTTTCCCGTGACCTCATTCGCGATTACTTGGCCGAGGTGGGGAGCGACCTGGCCAAGCCCGCCCGGACCATGCCCATCGAGAAGTTGGGGCGGCAGGTGAATATCGTTGGCGGCCCGGAGGAAGCCCCGTTTCCGTTGAACGTGGGGCTGTTGTTTTTCAACCCGGCTCCGCAACGGTTCTTCCCGGCTACCCAGATTGACGTGGTGTGGTTCCCGGAAGGAACGGGCGGCGACAAGTTCACCGAAAAGGTCTTCCAAGGCCCCGTCCACCAGATGTTGCGAGAGGCGCTCGATTTTGTCCGGCGCAACTACCTCACCGAGACCGTCATCAAGCATCCTGACCGGGCGGAGGCGACTCGGGTGGCCAACTTTCCCTACGCCGCCATCGAGGAAGCGTTGGCCAACGCCATTTACCACCGCAGCTACGAGGAGCGCGAGCCAGTGGAAGTGCGGATTTCCGCCGAGGAATTGGTTGTGCTGAGCTATCCTGGCCCCGATCGTTCCGTCCGCCTGGATCAGTTGCGTGCTGGCAAGGCCCTGTCGCGCCGTTACCGAAACCGCCGGATCGGGGAGTTTCTTAAAGAACTGGACATCACGGAGGGGCGTTCGACCGGCATTCCCAAAATCCTCGATGCCATGAAGCGAAATGGCTCGCCTCCGCCAGAGTTTGAATTCGACAAGGACCACAGCTATTTCATGACCCGGCTGCCGGTCCATCCGCAGAGCCGCGACGCGGAGGGCAACCGGCCCGTCACAGGGGGAATCACCGGGGAAGCCGGCACCAAGTCAGCACTAAGTCAGCACCAAGTCGAAATACTGCGGATGTGCCTGAAGGAAAGCCCGCTGGTCGATCTGTTGAAGCTGACTGGGCGAAGTGACCGGACCAAGTTCCGGCACCAAGTTCTGAATCCCTTGCTCGTTGCGGAATTGGTTGAAATGAGCGTCCCGAACAAACCCCGCAGTAGCCTCCAAAAATACCGGCTGACCGAAAAAGGCCGCGCCTGGCTGAAGGCGGCGAAGCAGCGCTTGCCCTAAACTCCCCCACCAACATGAACCAGAAGCTCAAAGAAGTCTTCAAAGGCAAGGTTGTCAACAAGGCGCCCACGACGGCCTGCCTGCCAGCCTCGCGGCCACGGTGAAGACCACGGTGCCGCCGCTACCGCATTCGGTGCGCTCAACCTAGCCGCCGCGGGGCGTCTCCTCGAAATGGTAGCGCGGGGCGATGGTGCCGTCCTCGGCCTTGTGCCCTCCCGGGCAGTATCCTGAAAGCCGCGTTTCCGGGCCGTGGCCGTCGATTGCAGCCGCCGCGCCGGTCTGTGCGGCCTGGCGCGAGGCCGGCAGATAGCGCCCGGTTCGAGGCTCCGTCGTTGGGCCGCTCAATTCTGTTATTAGAGCTTTAGAGGTTTTTCGAATAGATCAGGATCAGAAGGTTACAGGTTCAAGTCCTGTCGGACGCACCATTATCATTTGATAATCAATGACTTACAAAGTAATCAAGCCTTTAACTTTTCTTGATCTGATACTGCTATTGTATATCGGTTCGGGAGAATAAGCCTAAACAGAGGAGCCGCCCCGGCCTCGCGCAACGGCGGTGGGGCCTTTCCACCACCGCTCATCTCCAATACCCACCAGCGAAGTCAGTTCACCGCCGAGATATATCTGGAGACCGTGGATTCCGCCGGGGTGGACGTAGGATGGAGAGGCAGGGCCGGTGGATTGACATCGGTTCAGGATTAGCGCTCCGCCGAGGATGCTGGCGGAGGAATTCCCATCGGCACAAGCTTCATTCCATCTGCCGCGTTCTCGATCTTCAGGCCGCGCAGCTTGAGCAACATCTCCAGCGCATACAGGCTTTCCTCCTTGGTCAGGGGCGTCTGGCTGACGAGATCGACCGGCTGCACTGCTAGCCTCAGCGATGCGTTGCGATCCCGTTTGCCCCCGGCGATTCCAGCGTAAAGGTCGAGAACCAAGCCGACATCGGATCGAATGAGTCGCAGCGCCCCAGGGGGAAAAAGGACTGCATCGCCAGCATTGTCGGCGGACCGGATTTGCGAGGAACGGGGTTTGACCGTCCTGGCCTCCGATTTGGTGAGCACCAGGAGGAATTTGTCGCCGTCGGGAACCGAGGAGATCTCCTTTTCAGCCAGGGCTTTCTCGATGGCCCGGGCCGCCTCGGCGTCGGTGGCCGCCGCAGTTCTTAGAGTGAATACAGCGTCCGGGATTTTCCCCGAGCACAATAGGGTGCGGTGGGCGAATGGGCCGTACAGGCTCAAGACGGTTGCGAGTGGGGCATCTTCCAGCATGAGGCCCCGGCTCGGCCATTCCCCCGGTCTGCGGAAGCTTAACTGGAGCCGTTTTGACCCGAGTGTGAGGTCCACCGTCCCCAGGCCAGGGGCGATACGGATTACCTCAAGGTCCTCCACCCGCTCACCCTCAGCCAACAGGACGTCCTTTTCGCCATCGTGGAGAGTGACACGTCTCAACGCGACGCGGTTCTGGCTCAAACCGCAAATTAAGCCAACGAGTTTGACCTCCGGCGGCGTTGCCTGGGCCATAAGCCGCAACGCGGGGAGGAGGCTCAGCAAAAGAATTGATAGCAAACGCGTGCTCATATTGTTCATTGGGCGGGCCGATGTCGGCCCGACGTAAGACAATGCGAGATTTCCGGAAGGAGAGGGCAAATCTTTTTCGCTGCCGGCTGTCGAATTCACCTCCACCGCCGGAGTCGGAATCCGCGACTCCATGGCGGTCATTCGAGGCGGCGATTATTTCTCGAAAAATAGTTTGCCCTTCTTTACGCGAAACTGCGCTTTACTCAATGGCGGGAGAGTCCGCCGACACGCGAATCGTCGCCATGAAATCGAGCGCTAAAGTCTCGGAAGCAACGACCCGGAGGTCGAGGATCCAGGGCCGGCGGTCGGCCGTGAGCAGGAGGTTGAAAACAGCGTGTTTGTCGGAAGACGGAATTCCGAGGTTATCGACCTCCCATTATATACCATTTTGCCCACCGTGTGTTTCAACTGCCTGCCAGAGCGCGAACCACCCCAATTAAATGAAACCAAAAGAACTCCTGACCATCGCCAGGTTGAGCCTCTGCCTTTGCGGTGCTGCTTGCGCCCACGCCCAGACGACCCGCACCTGGAACGGTTCCGCCAGCACCGACTGGTTTAACCCAGCCAATTGGACCCCCAACGGGGCCCCCGGCACGAATGACATCCTTAGCGTCAACAGCGGCACCGTGAACCTCAGCTCCCCGGTGACCGTCAACGGCCAGTTCAACTGGTCGGGGGGGAGTCTGACCGGGAACCCGCTCACCATCACCAGCAACGGGACCTTCAACCTCAGCGGCAGCAGCGCCAAGTTCATCCGTAACGCGGTCACCAACGCGGGCACGACGACCTGGAGCGGCACCGGCACCCTCGAGGCGGACTACAACAGTGGCAATAATTGGTTTGGTCACATCGAGAACCTGCCAGGCGCGCTTTGGGACATCCAGACCGACGAACCTTTCTACCGCGGGTTCGGCACCGAATCTTTCCGCAACGCCGGCACGCTGCGCAAGTCGGTGGGAACCGGCACCACGGCCTTCGCTCCAGCCCTGTTGAACTCGGGAGCGGTAGCGGTGCTGCAAGGCACCCTGAGCCTGCAAGACGGCGGAACCATCGAAGGGGCCTTTAGCGCCGCGACGGGGGCCATCCTCAATCTGTCCGGGGGCGGGTTTTCCTACGCCAATGCGCCAACCCTGAGCGGGCCGGGGACCCTCGAGTTCACCGGTGGTAACCTGACGCTGGTAAACGATATGATCCCGAACTTGCAGTTGCTGGGCGGGACGCTCAGCTTGGGACCAAATTTCCAAGGCGGGACGGTCACCAATCTGACGCTGAGGGGTGTCACGCTTACCGGTAGCTACATAGTGGCGGGAGCGTTGAATTGCTCGGCCGGGACCGAGGGGGCCGGCCTGGTGGTCGCTCCTGGCGGTGTTTTCAATTGGAGCGGTGGCATTGTAGGCGGTCCGTTGACTATTGCGAACAATGGGGTGTTCAATATCAGCGGCAGCAGCGCCAAGTTCATCCGCAACGCGGTCACCAACGCCGGCATAACCACCTGGAGTGGCACCGGCACCCTCGAGATGGACTACAGCAGTGGCAATAATTGGTTTGGTCACATCGAGAACCTGCCAGGCGCGCTTTGGGACATCCAGACCGACGAGCCGCTCAGAAGCGGCTTCGGCTCCGAGTCCCTCCGGAACACCGGCACCTTGCGCAAGTCGGCGGGTACCGGCACCAGCACGCTGTCGTTGGCGGTGGCCAATTCCGGCACCATCGACGCCCAGAGTGGCACGCTTTCGTTCCAAGGCAGCCCGGCTTACAGCCAGACCGGGGGATTACTCAACTTCGGGCTGCGTGGTGCGGGGAGTGCAGGCCACCTCACCATCGCGGGAAACGAGGATTTTACGGGTACGTTGAGCGCTAACGTACTCAACGGTTTTGTGCCGCACGTGGGCGACTTATTTACCCTGGCCACTTACGGGTCGTACAGCGGCGCCTTCGACGCGTTTAGCCTCGCTTCGGTCCCCAGCGGCTCGGCCTGGCAGGTCTCCTATGGCACCACGGCGCTAAAGCTGCAACTCGTGGCCGAGACCAATTCCGCGCTCCAGATCAGCGGAGCGGTGACCCGCACCTTTGGCCATCCGGTCCCCAATATCACCGTCTTTGCCTACACGACCAACGCACCGAGTCTGTACGTGACCGCCACTACGGACGCGGGAGGCAACTACGTGCTGAATGTAACCAATGGCATCTGGATTGTGGGGCTGCAAAGCCCGGCCGCTGCGAGCTATAACCCGGTTTCGACCCAAATCGCCGTGGTCAGCAACACGAGCCAAACCGTCAGCTTCATCGTCGTGCCGACCACCCCGCCACCCCTGGTGCTGGGATGCACGGACCTTACGATCTCCGGTGGCAGCCCCTTGCCGGGCCACCCGCAGGTCCTGGACGGCTGTTGCAGCAACGTCAGCTTCACCCTGCTGGGCAGCACCACCAACGGTAGCGGTTGTGGTCAGGTCATCTACCAGACATGGCAGGCGGTGGATTGCTGCACCAACGCCACCTGCACCCGGGTGGTGACGGTAGTACCGCAGCCGCCCATCTGGGCGTTCGGCGGCCAGCCTCAGAGCGCCCTGGTCGCTGGCCCCAACACGCCGATCCCTGGCGGCAGCGGAACCTTCACCAGTTTTCTGCCGGCTGGCTCCAACCCCAACCCGCTGTTGCCGCCACCGCAGGCCAGTGGGAGCAACGTCCTGTTTTGGAGCGCGGGGTTTGGAGGCCAGCAAGGGCTCTATGCCTGGTTGAGCGCAGCCGGCCTGACGACCATTGCCGATACCAACACGGCCATCCCGGGTGGCCACGGCAATTTCGTGGCCTTCCTGCCGAGCAGCAACAACGTGTTCGAGCCCAACCCGCAGCCGTGGAAGCTCGATGAAAACAACATCCTGTTCTGGGGCCAGGGCACCGGTGGCCAGCAGGGCTTTCACGCCTCGTTCGGTGGGACCAATCTGGTGAAGGTCGCCGACCTCAACACCGCTATCCCGGGTGGGAGCGGCAGTTTCGTTTCCTTCCTGTCCAATGGCACGAATGTTATGCTCAACCCGCAGCCCTTGCCGCCGGGGGAAATTAGCGGCAGCAACATCCTGTTCTGGGGCGCGGGCAACGGGGGGCAGCAGGGTCTATACACATCGCTGGGGGGCACCGGTTTGGCCAGGATCGCCGATACCAGCACGGCTATCCCGGGCGGGAGCGGCAATTTCGTGTCCTTCCTGCCAAACGGCACCAACGGGTATGAACCTTGGCCGCAGCCGTGGAAGCTCAGTGGCAACAACATCCTTTTGTGGGGACAAGGAACGGGGGGCCAGCAGGGGTTTTACGCCTCACTGGGAGGTGCCGGCCTGGTCAGGATCGCCGATACCAACACCGCCATCCCGGGCGGGAGCGGCAGTTTCGTTTCCTTCCTGTCCAACGGGGCTAATGTCATGCTCAATCCGCAGCCTTTGCCGCCCGAGATTAGCGGCAGCAACGTGGTGTTCTGGGGTGTCGGCGCCGGCGGGCAGCAGGGGCTCTACGCTTCCTGGGGCGAAACCAATTTGGTCAAGGTAGCCGATACCAACACGCCCATCCCGGGCGGTACTGGCCGTTTTGCCACGTTCGTGTCCGACGGCACCAACGTCTCCTTAAACCCCCAGCCGTTGCCACCCAAGATTAGCGGCAACCTGATCCTGTTCTGGGGCGCGGGCCACGACGGGCACGAGGGGCTTTATGCCGCGCTGGGAGAGACCAACCTCATCAAGTTGGTGGATACCAGCACGGCCATCCCGGGAGGCAGTGGGACCTTCACCAACCTGCGGCCCAATGGCACCAACGTCTCCGGCGAACCAAACCCACAGCCTTGGAAGATCACTGGGAACAAGCTCCTGTTCTATGGCGAAGGACCGGGGGGCCAGCAGGGCTTTTATGGCCTGGTGATCCCCTCGCCGGGCGGGGGCGACCCGGTTCCGTTCAAGATCCTGGACACCAACTCGACGTTGGAGGGCAAACAAATCACCCGGTTGGAATCGGCCCGCGGCGAGTGGGGCGGCGGTAAAACCGCCTACCTCACCCGGTTCGCCGACGGTTCGGCCGGCCTGTACACCCTTGATGCAGGCGCCCTCTTCAATAGTGACTCAACCAACGTCACCATCCAATGCGGCAGCCCTATGCCGGAGGCGCCGACCGCCTTTTCGCCTTGCTGCGGGAGCAACTTAACCGTGAGGCTGGTGGGCAGCGTGACCAACAACAGTGGCTGCGGTCAGACCATCCTCCAGACCTGGCAGGCGGTGGGCTGCTGTTCCGATACTGCCAACTGCACACGTTCGATCACGATCGCACCAACCCCGCCGGTCTTTGTATGCACCAATCAGACTATCTATTGCGGCGACCCGGTGCCTAGCACCCCCCCGGCCGTTTCGTCACCCTGCTGCGGCGGCGACGCAACCATCAGTCTTCTGGCCGCCGTCACCAACGGCACAGCTTGCAGCCAGACCATACTTCGCATCTGGAGGGCGGTGGATTGTTGCAGCAATTCCGTCATCTGCACCCAGCTGTTAACCGTGGTTCCCGCGCCCCCCAGCATCAACGTCCAGCCCGCCGGTCAGACGGTCGCCGCCGGGAGCAGCGTCACGTTTGCCGTTACGGCCACCGGTTCGCCGCCTCTGGGGTACCTGTGGCGATTCAACGGGGATACGGTGGCCACCGGCCCTGACTCGACCCTGACCTTGGTTAACGTGCAGACACAAAATGCGGGGCATTACTACGTGCTGGTGACTAACGCCGCCGGGTTTGCCTTCAGTCAAACCGTCACCTTGGCCGTGAGCGCGCCACCCGCACTCACCGTGCAACCGAAGGACACCTGTACACGCCCGGGTTGCGCCGCAGTCTTCAGCGTAGCTGCGGTTTCCACGGACGGTTTACTCGGCTTTCAGTGGCGTTACAATGGCGTGGACCTTCCTGGTGCGACGAATGCGACATACACCGTGGCCGAGGCTGAGGCTGACCAGGGCGGGCTGTACAGCGTTCAAGTCAGCAACGCGGCCGGTTCGGTCCTCAGCCGCAGCGCCATCTTGAATGTCTGCGCCCCGCCCGCCATCATGGTCCAACCGGCCGCTTTGAGTGTGGCTCCTGGGGGCAGCGCCACACTGAGCGTCAGCGCCTCGGGCACCAGCCCGTTGGTCTATCAATGGCGGATGAACGGCACGAACCTCCCGGGTGCCACGAATGCGACCTATACCATTCCCCAAACGCTGTCAGCGCACGCCGGCACTTATGATGTGGTGGTGGGGAATTCACTGGGCTGGGTCACTAGCCAGCCGGCCAATGTTAGAGTCGTCGTGCCCCCTGTGGTTCCGTTGCGACTCGGCACGCCTCGTTTCACCGTGGCGGGGATTCCCGTGGTGCCATACCAGAGCGACGCGAACTTCTATTACATCCTCTACCGCGGGGATAAGCCCACCGACATCGTGCTCCCGGTCGCGATGGCGCTCGGCACCGGCACCCCAGGGGAACTAACCGACCCACATCCGCTGAGCGGAACTGCGGCGGCCTTTTACCGAGTGGCCGGTATCCCGATAGCGGAACCGCTCGACACAGACCATGATGGCATGGACGACGTTTACGAGCTACGCCACCCGCCCCTTAATCCGCTGGACGGCTCGGATGCGTTGAAAGACGACGATGGCGACGGCGCCTCCAACCTCGTCGAATACCAGCTCGGGACGGATCCGGAAGTGCCCCAGCCTCTCCTCCAAAGCGTCGTTTGCTCCAAGTTCGACATTTGCCAGGGAGAAGAGCTCGAGGTCACCGTTACCGCTCGGCATCCAACCGATCCGGCAGGCTGGGTGAACGTAAGCATCAATGGATATCCTGGTAGCCACCGGTTCATCCATTTCATGGGCCTAGGCGGACCGAGGATAATAAACGTCGTCGCCTCGACTGCCGAGGGGTTCATCCAGTCCACGAACCTTTATGTAAACGTGCAGACGAACTGTCCCCCCCTCGCTTACCACGACCTGTCGGTGACCGGCAATCGGTTTCATCCGTTCACCGCCGAGTTCGTGGTTTTGAACGCGGGGCAACTGGGATCGGCGGGCACCAACCTCCTCTGGGATTTTGGGGACGGGACGATCGAGACGACCACGCTGCCCCATGTGTCACATAGTTATGAAAGCAGCATGGACGGCGGCAGCCCTTACCAGGCATTCCTGGTCACGGTGATGGACCCCGGGCAGACGATTCGCACACGGTACGTCGTGACCGTGCAGGACTTCTATTATTACAATAAGCAGAAGGGAATCGTCCAACCGCGGGTCCAAACAGCCGGTAACATGGAACTGGTGGGGGGCGTCTGGGCGGGGCGCTACAGCCTGCGCAATCTGGAGGCGTCCCCCATCACCTATTGTTGCGGGACCATTGAATACCGGTCCGTGGGACCGAAAGGCACAAATTACGCTTCGACATTCGTTCCCATCGCCCCGAGCGACGTGCTTCACACTTCGGCTCCCTCGCTCGCGGTGTTCTCCGGCGCCGCCGTGCTCCCGCCAACCAACACTTTTTCCGGGGTCTGGTTGCTGGCCACCGATGCTGTGCCCCCGTCGGCCTGCATCGTGGCCTGCCACCTCGAGGGATATACGACCAATCCGGCGGTGCTGGACGCCCGCACCAGCCTTTACTTCCAGCTACGCCCGATTCCCGGCTCGACACAAGCCGTCACGGACCTCGTGACTACGGCCTTTCTGGAACAGTTGGTGCAACGCAACTGGGTCACCAACCCCGACCGGATCACCGACGAAGACTTGCACCGGCTTTACCTTGATGGACGGATTCGAAAAACCCTCAACGGTTGGGAGATAATACAATGACATTAACTACCCGATTCACGCTGCTCCTGGTCCTGGGGCTGTTGGCCCAGGCGGGCCGGAGCCAAAACATCGGCGACCGTTGCGTCCCCGGGGCCGTCGGTCGCCCCGGGCTTACCTGCCAGGCCACCGGCGAGTGGGAGTGGGACGGCCCCTGCATCCTGAATGCCCAAACGGGGGACGTGATTACGGACGTCGGAGACGGTTTGATCGGGCAGTTGTTGGCGCAGATGAACCCGCCGCAGTATTCCGACCACTGTGGCATTATCGCCAACGATGTGCCGATGAAGGTCTGCAACGCCACTTGTTCCCAGGATTGGCTTACGGACCAGAAGTACTGGGACACCTATTCCATCCTGGGCAACGATGTGCCCTATGGCATCAGCCCCGACGACCTGCAGCATGGCTGGCCGGGCACCATCACCTTGCTACTGCAAGAGGCCTTCGAGGGGCCGAATCTCATCAACCCTTCGAGAAACAAGATGTATCATTTGAATCTGTTTGGCACAGACCCGCTGAAGCAATCGAAGTCGCCAACCCCGGTGGCCTTCCCGGACGTGGTCAAGCCCTTCTGGCGGCTGGAATTCGACACCGCCTCGGTTCGGCCGAACCTTCACCAGATCGCCGGCGCGGCTCAGGCCCTGAGCGGGCATTATCGATGGTACGCCTATTCACAGGGCGCCATTTGGAACGACCCGACGTACGCGTCATGCCCGAGCTCCTGGTGCGCCGGGAATCACAACATTCCGGTCTGCTGCTCTTCGCTTATTTGGGCCGCCGCCCAGTCCGCCGGCATCCGGGTCGAACGGGACCAGGCAGATCCTTATGACCCCAGGGATCACCACGACCGGCCGCACATACCCGGCCGGCCGGGCCTGTATGCCTATGGCGAGGCGGAGCGCAAAGCCGCCGGCTCTGCCCTGTTCGCTGGGGTTTGGAACTTGGGGAAAGACAAAATCTCCTGGTGGAATGCCCCTCTCTCAGAACCCGCGGTCAGTCGGGTCGCCAACCAGGTTTGCAACGCCCTGGCCTATGATGACTGCTCCCATCCCTGGGATTGGTCGGACCCAGGCACCGATAGGTGGAGCAGTCCGGGTACTGGCGCCGCGGTTTCGCCGGACGACCTCAAGAACTGGGACGAGCCGCCTGGCGGCGTTTATGGACACAATGAACCCTTGGCGTACGTGGGTACGTCATACCAGCGGATCAACCGCTGGGCGGCCAGTCCGGGGACGGGGACTATCGTGGTACAACCGTATCTCGATCCGACGGTCCCGCTCACGGGGGGCGCCGCTACGGTTGATCTTGGCTGGGCCGGCCTTTCGGCGAAGACTGGCGCCGACGGCACCGCCGTGTTCGAAGGGCTCCCGGCGGGCAATTACGATCCGGTCGTCACGGCGGTGTTTTCTGACGGAAAATACACAGCGGATCAACTGGTTACCCTTCCGCCCGACGGTTTCATTGGCGTGGGCTTGCAGCTAAAACCCCCGCGGCCACCGGCACCGCCCCCCAACTTTTTCCGCCAAGTGATCGTTAGCGGCACCATGTCGATACAGGATGCCGACTGCTTTGGCGATGAGAACAACAGTTTCACTTTCACGCTGGATCCGATCCTGCTGGATCCGATTCACAACAAGCAGCATTTCGACTATGGCAACCGTGTGGACGAGGTGATCGGGGGCGTCTATGGGGATCTTGAGTTGATCCTGGTGAACGGACAACCCATCGTGACCTGCAATGGACATGTCCGACTCTGCGAAGGCGATTGTTCGGGTGACAACGTCAAGGCGGACTGGCCTTATAATTTCGATGATCTTGGCGTCCAGATCTCGTTCTGGGCAGACTGCAAGTATTCCTGGACCTGTGGAGACGACGACGTTTATGTGACGGTCACGATTACGAACGACCAAGACCCTAATCCCCACTGGCCTTAACTGGCTGCCAAATCAGGAGATACCTGCG
>Ga0316230_1002242_pt1 | contig 17238 bp, 18 predicted proteins | sample TBH18025metaG_FD_206004 | JGI IMG/M metagenome (GOLD analysis project Ga0316230, IMG submission 206004) | Freshwater microbial communities from Trout Bog Lake, Wisconsin, USA - TBH18025 | ecosystem: Environmental > Aquatic > Freshwater > Lake > Hypolimnion/Profundal zone | place: USA: Wisconsin...
CTTGTCGATCTCGAACCGCTCGCTGGCCACGAAGGCCGCCATGCGCTCCCGGGCCCGCTCCAGGTGCTCGTCCGGGCAGGTGAAGCGCCACAGGGCCGCCCGGCACAGGTCCGCCACCGGAGAGGCGAAGTTGGGCACCTGCAGGCACTGGAGCAGCGCCAGGCCCTCGGGCGCATGGGCGTTGACCAGCGCCGGCAGTTCCGCCAGCGGGGCCCGCGCCGGTTCCAGCAGGACCACGTCGGCCCACTCGGCAAGGCCCTCCACCAGGGGCGGCAGCGGGTGCCCCAGGTGGATCGCCGGGCGCAGGCTCTTCTCCAGGCCCACCGCCACCGGCAGCCCGGCATCCATGAGCATCCGCGCCAGCAGCGCCAGCAGGCCCGCCGGATGCTGGGCGCTGGCGGGAGCCCGCACCGAAAAGCGCAGGCGCAGGGTGACCCGGTTGGGATCGGTCTGCCAGAGAATCATGCGCCGGGCCCGGGAGCGCTCCAATTCGGCCTTCATCCGGGCCTGCAACGCGCCCCACCGCACCGGATCCGGGCGCGCCTGGCGCAGGATGAGCCAGGCGTGCTCCAGGCTCCGTTCGCTTGCCAGGCCAGCGATGATTGCCTCAAACAGCTCCGGCCCGGGTGGACCCTCGGTCAACATTGCCGCGAAGGCCTTGAGCGACTGGGAGGCCTGGAGCGGCGTGGGTGCTGGGTTTTCCATAGGGTTCCAGTCTACCTGCCCGGGCCCGGGAAGCGAAAATCGTGAGGGGCCATTTGGCACTCGGGAGGTTTTCCGCGAAGCCTGCTGATTTCGCTGTGGGGAAGCCGGAGGATCCTATGAGAATCAGGTGATCGGAGCACTGCTGCATTCCCAGTGCAGGGCGCAACGAGCAGATTGATGTCAACTTTTTCCCAGTGTTGGCGCGGCTTTCCAAGGATTGACCCATTGCCGTGCGTCTATATTTTTTCCCGCCCACATACAAACAATTCAATGGGATTACCGGACCATCAAGCCGCCGAACAATGCGTTGGAAACGGGTCGGCGCAGCAACGGAATTAATGGCTGGTCTTGGCAGCGAGGTAGCGCTTGGCTTCCCGGCGCAGGATCTCGGCGACGTTCTTGTCCAGGACCAGCATTTTCAGATCGATGTCGATCAGGCGCTTGAAGAAGTTCAGGGAAAGCGCCAGCGGCGTCTTGGGATTCAGCACGATGGCCTTGACGATCGGGTATTTCTTCATCCATTCCCGGTTGGTGGCGATGATCCGGATCACCTCGTCGCTGACGCTGCGCATCTGGGCGATGAAGGTGACTTCCCCTTCGGTGATCCGCCCGTTGCGCATCACGTTCACCTGGATGAGCCGGTTGGCTTCGCGGATGAGCAGGGTGCGCTCCTCCTTGCCGCCCTTGATGGCCAGCATGATCTTCTGGTTGGTGCGCAGTTTCATCACCCGCTGGGCCAGCCGCAGCGGAATGGCCTCGCCGGTCTCGTGCTCCACGTCGCGGGTCAGCAGTTCCGGGCTGCGGCCATCGGCCGGATCGTCGTGGGCGTTGTCCTTGGGCAGCGGCAGCTCGGACCAGGCGCGGTCGAGCCGGCCGGCCTCCACCTCGTCGATGATCTCCAGGCGCTCCTGGGCCACTTCCGCGGGGATCAGGCGCAGCACGTCGCGGCGGAATTCGTTGACCCGCCGCTTGATCTGGTATTCGGCTTCCGGGTGGGCCTCCAGCAGGTCCAGGATGGCCGGGCGTTCCAGCCACAGGACCTGGTTGTTCAGCGGGATTTCCAGGACCGATCCGGGCAGGAACGGCACGGCCCGCTCGATCCACTCGGCGGTGATGTTCTCGTGCAGCAGCGCCGTTTCCAGCAGACCCGGCTGCTTGCGGTGGATCAGGATCAGGCCGAGCGGATCCGCGGGCAGCACCGGTCCGACGATGGCGTTGGCCAGGAAGCTCTCCGGCATGCCCATCAGGGTCTCCACCGCCTTGTCCTCGTAGCGGGTCGGCTGGAACACCGCGTGGGCCAGGGCCTGGAGCAGGTCCAGCGGCGGCACCGGGAGGTTGCCCGCCATCAGGGTGGCGGCGAGGTTTTCCGGCAGCTGGCCTTCGATGAACTTCTGGACGATCGGATGCACGTCTACTCCCTTGAAGGGTCGGCCGGATCGGTTTCCGGGGCGGTCGGGGGGTTCTGGGGCGCCGCTTCCTGCGGCTGGATCCATTCGCCCAGGGGCCCGAACCGGCCCAGCCAGGGTTCGCCGACGGTGCGACCGTGGCGGATGTGCCGCCCCGCCACTTCCAGGGCCACGACGCCGGCGTTGTCGAGGGAAATGGTGAACGGCCCCTTCACCCGCAGCCGCCAGGGTTCGGAAATGCGCAGGGTGCGCCGCTGGGCGGGGCCCGAGGCGCCATGCAGGTCCTGCTGTTCCTTGGGCAGGCCCAGCACGACGGCGTTGCAGGTGTCCATGGCGCGCATGGAGATCAGCACACCTTCGTCGTTGACCGGGACTTCGGGCAGCACCTCGCCCACCACCGGATAGGGGCCGGCCGGATCGGTCGGGGTCCACGGGGCGGGTCCGGTTTCCACTTCCTTGGCCGCCGGCGCCGGCGCCCGCTTGAGGCTGGGCCCGGGCACCACCAGCCAGAGCAGCAGGGCCAGGGAGCCCACGGTGATGGCGCTCACCAGCACCCGCTCCAGGAAGTCCCGGCGCGGATCGGGCGGTTCCTGCTCCATGGCGCCGGGCAGCTGGCTCCACTGTTCGGGAAACGACGCCAGGTCGATCCCGAGCCGGTCGGCGATCTGCCGGGTGTGCGGCCGCTCCCGCCCCGGGGGCAGGCGTTCCCAGTCCTCCGCTTCCACCGCTTCGATGGTCGGCACGCTGAGGTTGAGTTCATGGGCCAGCACGAACAGCGACAGCCCCTGATTGATGCGCTCGCGCCGCAGCACCTCGCCGATGCCGGCGGGCCCGCCGGCGCCAGGGGTCGCGTCAGGTTTGAACTCCATGGTTTCCATTCTACGTTAAGGCTTCCATCCGACCGGCACTTCATTGAGCACGCGGGCGAGCTGCTCGCGCCGGTCATCGCGGTTGAGCCGGCGGTCGTCCACGGTGCCGCGGTGGGCCATGACGTCGCCCAGGGTCGCCTGCAGGTCGTCCGGGGTGACGAAATCGCGGGCATCGAGCCAGGCTTCGGCCTTGGCCAGGGCCAGCCAGTGCCCGGCCGCGCGGGTGGAACAGAACCCCTTGTCCTTGCGGATGCGCGCCACCACCCGTCCCATGTAGTCCATGGCGGGCTCGGACAGGTGCACGCCGTGGGCCAGGCTCCGGGCCAGGCGCCAGCCGATCAGGTCCATGGCCGGCCCCAGGGTGTCCAGCCGTTCCGCCCCGGCCTCGCCGCGGAACACCAGCCGCTCGGCGGCGCCGTCGGGGTAGCCCAGGTGCAGGACGCAGGCGAACCGGTCGATCTGGCTCTCCGGCAGCGGGAAGGTGCCGGCCTGGTCCGTCGGGTTCTGCGTGGCGATGACGAAGAAGGGGTCCGGCAGCGGGTAGGTGCCGCGGTCCAGGGTGACCTGGCCCTCCATCATCACTTCCATCAGCGCGCTCTGGGTCTTGGGGCCGATCCGGTTCAGCTCGTCCAGCAGCAGCACGTTGGCGAACACCGGCCCCTGCTGGAAGCGGAAAGCCTGGCTGGCCGCGTCCCACAGGTGGATGCCCAGCAGGTCCGACGGCAGCAGGTCGTTGGTGCCCTGGACCCGCTGGTAGGCGCCGCCCATCAGCCGGCTCAGCCCCTTGGCCAGGGTGGTCTTGCCCACGCCGGGCAGGTCCTCGATCAGCAGGTGCCCCCCGGCCAGCATCACCGCCACCGCCCGGCGCACGGCCTGGTCCTTGCCCACCACCACCCGGCACAGCGCCTTCACCCCGGCCTGGACGCAATCCCGCACCGCCTGGACGGCGACCTCTGAAGGCGGGACCGCATCACCCTTGACGTTCATTCCTCCTCCATGGAAATGTGATGTTCGCGCAGGATCCTGGCGAAGGGCCTGGGCCCGAGGCCCAGGCTGCGGGCCACCTGGGCGGGATCCTCCCGGTGGCCCTCCATGGCCTTGCGCACCAGCGCCGCCGAGGCGACCTGCGCCACCGAGGCCAGCATGGCGGCCAGGGTGCCGGGGGCCGGCCAGGGCAGGACCAGCGCTTCCCCCGCGCCCCGGCCGAAGGTGGGGACCGGCGCCAGCAGCGGTCCGGCGCTGGCGCGCCAGGCGTAGGCCACCGCCCAGGCCAGCTGGTTCAGGTTGCCGGGCCAGCCGGCCTGGAGCAGGTCCTTCTCCACGCCGCGTTCCAGCATGGGCACGGGCCGCCCGTCCTGGCGCGCCCGGTCGTCCAGGAAGGCGCGGAACATCGGCAGGATGTCCTCCCGGCGCTCGCGCAGCGGCGGCAGGGTGAAGGCGATGACGCCCATGCGCTCGCGCAGGGGCTCCGGCAGGGCGTTCAGCTCCCGGCAGGAGCCCAGCCAGTGGATGCCCCGGCCCAGCTCGCTGTCCATGGCCCGCACCAGCGGCGCCCAGCCGCCTGGAGCCAGCGCCTCCAGTTCCGACACGTAGATGCTGCCGCCCTGGAGCAGGGCCAGCCGGCGCCGGTCCGGACCCTCTGCCGGCAGGCTGGGCGCCGACAGGCACAGGTAGGGCGCCTGGGGATGGCGCAGGGCGTGCAGGCGCCGGGCGGCCCGGGACTTGCCGGTGCCGGGCTCGCCCTGGAACAGCACTGCGAAGCCGGTGTCGGCCGCCTTGGCCAGGGCCAGGTCCAGTTCGCGCATGGCCGGCGAGTGGATGATCCAGGGCTCGCGCGGATCCGGCGGCGGCGCTTCGGCCAGGGCCCGGGTGCGCTCCAGCACGGCCTCGAACTGATCCAGGTCGAACGGCTTGGGCAGGAAATCGTCGGCGCCCCAGCGCATGGCCTCGACGATGTCCCTGGGCTCGCCGAAGGCCGACATCAGCACCGCGCGCAGGGCCGGGTGCCGGCGCTTGGCCGCCTTGAGCAGTTCCAGGCCGGACATCCCCGGCAGGCGCAGATCGGTGACCAGGATCTCGAAGGGCGCCTCGGCCAGGGCCGCCAGGGCCGCGCCGGGATCGCCCACCGCGGTGACCTCCCAGGCCGAGCCCAGCGCCTGGACCAGCAGCCGCCGGAAACTGTCCTTGTCCTCCACCAGCAGAAGCCGCATACGCCACTATCCTCCGCATTCCCGGATGAAGGCGGCCGATTGCCCCGCGGCCTGCGCCGCGAACAGCTGGGCGCCCGCCACCAGGTGCCGGCCGCCGTCCCGGGCCCAGACGGCGAAGGCGGTGTCCTCCTTGTAGATCCACTCCACCGCCCAGCGCGCCGAGGCTTCGGCGGCCTCCACCAGCTCCGGGAACGGCAGGGGGTCGCCCGCTTCCATGCCCAGCCTGGTGGCCTGGATCACGCCCACCGGCGCGAACCCGCGCACCGCGTCCGGCTCCAGCGGCGAGCGGCGGGAGGCGAGCAGGCAGGGCCGGCCATGGCTGCGCAGAACCTGCCGGGTGGTCTCGGCCACCCCGCCCTCGCCCAGCACCAGCACCGGCCCCGGGTCCAGCCCGGCCAGGGCGGCGTCCAGGGCGATGTAATCGGTGTTGGAGCCCTGCCAGGGCTCGCCCGGGCGGCGCCGGCACAGGGTGTTCAGCGGGCCGGCCAGGCCCAGCCGGGGCGGCAGGGTTTCCTTGAGCGGGGTCGTGAGGCTCGCCCCCAGAATGTCCAGCGCCTCCAGGGCGGCTTCCGCTTCATCCGCTGCGCCGCAGTCCAGGGGCAGGTAGAGCAGGTCCTTGAAGCTGCGCTGGAAGCGCGGATTGTGGTAGCCGGGCCCCAGGGAATGCAGCACCGGCTGGCCCAGCACGCCGCACAGGCCGTAGCCCGCGTGCAGCTTGTGGCAGCGCCAGCCCAGCATCCGCTCCAGGGTGATTTCGCCCGGCGCCGCCGCCGGGCCGTCATCGGCCCGGGCGTAAGTGAAGCTGCCGCCCCAGGCGGCCTGCATGCAGCGGCCGGGGATGCCCTTGGCGCCCAGGAGGAAGGCCGAAAGGGCCAGGTTGCGGTCCCGGGCCCAGGCCAGCGGCCCGCGCAGCCGGGCGTTGTCCACCAGGCTGGCGGCGCGGCCCACCCAGGTGAAGGCGTCGCCCCGGGGCAGGTCGACCAGACGCCGCTCCAGGTCGAACACCCCCGGACCGACGTGGACCGAGCGGAGCAGCCGCACATGGGGCAGACACTCGGCCAGGGCCGCCGGCACCGGCAGATCCCACTCCAGATCCACCCAGGCCGGGCGGCTCCGGGCTCCGGCCAGCAGGCGCTCCAGCCGCCCGGCCTCGTCCCCCTGCCAGGCGCCGCCGTCTTCCACCCGGCGGCAGGACACCAGGCAGCGCCGGCCCAGGGCCATGACCATGGCTTCCGGGTCCTCCCCGGGAAACCGGTCCAGGCGCAGCTCGGCCATGGCTTCCGGCGGCAGCTTGCGGGCGCAGTCCGCGGCCTCGTCCCAGGTCGCGTGGGTGAGCGGGACGAGGTAGAAGGGCGGGGCCGCCATCAGGGCCGGGCCTCCGCCCGTTTGGCAGCCTGCCAAGCCGCCTCCATGCCTTCCAGGTCCTGCCGCGCCCAGCCGCCGTTTGCGGCGGCGAAGTCCTCCACGTGGCTGAAGCGGGACTGGAACCGGCGCATCTGCCGGCGCAGCGCCCGGTCCGGATCGACGCCTTTGTAGCGGGCCCACTGGATGAGGCTGAACAGCACGTCGCCGTACTCCGACTCCACCCGGTCCAGATCGGATTCGGCCTGCAGTTCCGCCACCTCCTCCTTCACCTTGTCCAGCACCCCTTCCATATCCGGCCATTCGAAGCCCACCTTGGCGCAGCGCCGGCCGATCTCCAGGGCGGCGTCCACGGGCGACAGGCTGGCCGGGATGCCTTCCAGCAGACGCGGCAGGGTGGCCTCGCCGCGCCCGGCCTTCTCGTCCTGCTTGATGGCGGCCCAGTTGGCCAGGACCGCCTCGGCGCCGTCCACCTCGACCGCGCCGAACACATGGGGATGGCGCCGCACCAGCTTCTCCACGATCATGGCCTCCACGTCGGCCAGGTCCCAGGCGCCGCGGTCCTCGGCCAGCTGGGCGTGGAAGGCCACCTGCAGCCACAGGTCGCCCAGTTCCTCGCACAGGTGGCGCTCGGCTTCCGGATCCCCAGGCACGTGCTCGGCCAGAGCGTCCAGCACCTCCGCGGCCTCCTCCCGCAGGTAGCGGGCCAGGGTCTGGTGGGTCTGTTTCAGGTCCCAGGGGCATCCGCTCCCGGGGGTCAGGAGGGCGGACATCACGGCGCGCAGGGTAGTTGGGGTCATTGACATAGTTTAGGCGGCGTTACGATATGACCTGCGATTTTCAGGTCATTTTGTTACGCCGGCTCATGCCGGACCACCGGCGAAATGGTAAAAGTTCTTCTGCGCTCACGACTTGGGGTACGATGGGCCATGGCAAAGCCGCGCGTTTCCCCCGAGATCCTCAAGGCCATCCCCACGGCCATCCCCAAGGACGCAGCCAAGCGCAAGGAGGCCAGCCCGCGCACCGGCGCCACCGAGAAGCAGAGCATCCGGCCCGCCCGCACCGCCATCGCCCATGCGCGCGGGGGCAATAAGGGTAAATAAACGACCGGGGCCCGGACAGTTGCGATCCCGAGCCCGGGAGCTGACCCGGATCGTTCAGCTACTTCTTCTTCTTGCTCGCGGGCACGGCCGTCTTCTTGGCGGCGCTGTCGGCGAGCTTGCTGGCCAGATCGCTGCCGCGGGACGTGGCCCCGTGAACGACCGCGGGTTTGGCCTTCTTGGGCTTCTTGTCGTTGGACATAACGCTCCTCGGCACACCAGCAAATGGGCTGCGGCTTCAGCATGGACCGAAATTAAGAAATGACACGGCTTTTCTCATCCCCTACCACAACCGCACCGTCCCCAGCATGCCGTCCGGATCGAAGCAGGCTTTCAACGCCGCCCCCGCGGCCTTCTGGGCCTTGCCGGTATAGGCATCGAAGCAGGCCTGGTTGTGCGGCCCGACGCCGTGCTCGGCGCTGTAGCTGCCATTGAACTCCAGCACGGCCAGATCGTAGATCCGGCGCTGCACCAGGGGCACCAGCCGCTCGGCGGGCAGGGGCGCGTCCGCTTCCCGCCAGACCAGGTTCAGGTGGGTGCCGCCGTCGCCCCAATGGCCGAAATCGCAGACCCGGAAGCAGGGCTGCTCGGCCGCCAGCCAGGCTTTCACGGCGTCGGTGAAGGCGGGCAGCCGGGAGCGCGGCACGGCGATGTCGAAGGCCAGCACCCGGCCCTCCTCGCGCAGGCTTTCGGAGATGTGGTGGCGCACAGCCCAGAACTCGTCGGGCCGCCCCATGATCACGTCGGTGATGTCCTCCTCGTGCCCCTCCAGGTGCTCGGCCAGGGCCGATTCCAGCAGGTCCGCCAAGTCCAGCGCGGATTCCGGCAGGGTGGAGGCCAGCTCCACCAGCACGGTGTAGGGCGCGAGTGTCGCGCCGAACGGGTTGCGCAGCTGGGAGTGGCCGCCGAACACCGGTTCCAGGGCGGCGCGCGACATCACCTCGAAGGCGGCGAGCAGCTCGGACAGGCCCTGTTCCAGCGCCTGGAGCAGGCCGAGCGCGGCCGGGCCGTGCCGTACGCCCACCAGGGCCGCGGCCCGCTGGCGCGGCAGCGGGGTCACCTGCAGTACCGCGCCGGTGATGACCCCGAACACCCCCGAGGTGCCGGTGAACAGCTGCTTGAAATCCAGGCCGGTGTTGTTCTTGCGCAGGGCGGTCAGGGCGTCCACCACCTGGCCGTCGGCCAGCACCACCTCCAGGCCCAGCAGGTTGCGGCGCACGTCGCCGTAGCGCAGCAGCCGCGCGCCGCCGGTGTTGGCGGCGATCATGCCGCCGATCTGCGGATCGGCCGGGAGGTCCACGGGAAAGGTCAGCCCATGCTCCGCCAGGGCCTCGTTCAGGGCGCTGAGCAGCAGGCCGGCGTCGACCGTCACGGTCCGGTCCAGCGCGTCCAGCTGCAGGCGGTGATTGAGCCGCTCGAGGCTCAGCACCACCATGCGGCCGCCGGCGTCGGGCACCGAGGCGCCCACCAGGCCGGTGTTGGCGCCCTGGGGCAGCACCCGGAGGCCGCGCTCCCGGCAGAAGGCCAGCACCTGGGACACCTGGGCGGTGCTGGCGGGCCGGACCACCAGCAGGGCCCTGCCCTTGCCGTAGCGCCAGCCGGTCTCGTACTTCTCAAGGTCGGCCGGATCGGTCAACACCGCGCCCGGGCCGAGCATGGCGGCCAGTTCATCCTGGGGGCTGGGGGTCGGCATGGTCATTCTCCTCCGGGGGAAGTCATCTTGAAGATGGCCTGGGCGTTGCTGGTGTCGAAGCTCAGGTCCAGGCGCCCGTCCGGGCGCGGCTTGCGGGTGATGAACTCGAAGAAGGAACCGGGCACGGCCGCCACCAGGCTGTGCCCCTCCGGGGCGCGGAAGGTCCGCTCCACCCGCGCGGCGCGGAACGCGGTCTGCAGCACCCGCCCGGAGGCGGAGCATTCCACCTGTTCCTTCATGGGCCGGCCCAGGGCCTTCTGCGCCTCGGCCAGCGCCGCCACGTCCGGCACCCGGTCGGTGACGTGGTTGAAGGCGTTGCCTTCGGTGGCGATCCAGGCCATCTCCTCGCTTTCCTTGAGCATGGTCTGGTAGTCGGAGTGCAGCGGCGGCGGGTGCTGGCGGTCGAAACAGCCGGCCAGTTCGGGCAGCAGCCTCTGCGCCGGTTCGAAGGCCAGGCTGCCGCTGGCGCCGAGTTCGCCCAGGCACGGCCCGGCCCACCCCGGCAGCGGATCCGCGGAGCCGGCGATGGTGCGGGCCACGGCGGCCTGGAACTCCGGGCTGAACCGCTCCGGATGGAACTCGCTCAGGAAGAACTGGGGAATCTCCTCCGGGTGGTCCTGATGCGCGTAGGCCCGGCCGGTGAGGGCGATGCGGTCGAGCGGATAGACCTCGGCGCAGGCGTAGCCCAGGGGTCGCAGCAGGCGCACGATGGCGGCCTCGCCGGCCGGCAGGGCTCCCGCGTCCGCCTTGACGGTGCGCAGGGCGCCGTGGTCGAACAAGACCTTGCGCCCGGCCCGCACCCCGTCGCGCACGTAGGCCCGGGCGTACGGCACCCGCCGTTCCAGGTCCTCGAACAGCAGCAGGTTCAGGGCCATGGCCAGCTGGGCCCGGGACACCCTCGGCTCGCGCGGGCCCTCCAGGGCCGCGGGCACCGCCACCGCGTCGAACACCGCATCGGCGCGCCGGCTGCCGATGACCGGCGCGACCAGGGTCCACAGACAGGTTTCATGAAGATGCATGCGCGCCTCCGGGACTGGCAGGGCTCTATCGTAGCTTGGATCGCTGCCGGTGCTTTACCGCCCGACCAGTTCCCGCAGTTGCTCGAAGCTGCAGATCCTGCCGCCGAAGGCACTTGCCGCCACGGTGGCGGGGCTTGCCAGCCACACCGGGCCGGGGCCGCTGCGGCCCGGGAAATTGCGGTTGAACGCGGCGATGGTCACCTGGCTGGGCCGGGTGGAGATGCCCGGCCCGGCGTGGATGCAGGCGCCGCAGCCGGGGCTGATCACCCTTGCGCCGGCCGCCTCGAAGGCCTCGAGCCAGCCCTGCGCCTCGGCGTGGCGGCGCACGTCCTCGCTGCCCAGCTGGATGAACAGCTGCACGTGCAGCGGCACGGTCAGCCCGCGGTCCAGGGCCCAGCGCACCACGTCATGCACCCGCTCGATGTCGTCCCGCTTGCCGCCGGTGCAGCTGCCCACGTAGGCGATGTCCACCGGCACGTCGCGCTCCAACCGGTCCAGGGCCAAGGCGTTGCCCGGATCGCCCGGGGCCGCGACCATGGCGCCAACCTCGGCGCAATCCACCTCCACCACGCAGCTGTACTCGGCGTCCGGGTCGCTTTGCATCCAGGCTTCCAGCGGCACCTCGACGGCGCGCCTCTCGAGCAGGAAGCGCTGGGTCTCGGCATCCGGGGCGATGATCCCGGTGCGCGCCCCGAACACCGGCGCCATGTTGGTGAGCGTGGCCCGCTCGTCGGTGTGCAGGCCGGCCAGGGCCTCGCCCTGGAACTCGAGGATGTGCCCGGCCACCTGGCCATCGCGCAGGGCCGGCAGGGTCAGCAGGTGCAGCACCAGATCCTTGGCGAACACGCCCGGGCGCAGCCGGCCGCGCAGCCGCACCAGGCAGCTGGGCGGGACGGTGATGCGCACGTCCCCGTTGACCCAGGCGTTGGCCAGGTCGGCGGCGTCCACCCCGAAGGCCAGGACGCCGAGCGCGCCGCTGTGGCTGGCGTGGGCGTCTGTGCCCAGCACCACCTGGCCGGGCAGCACATAGCGGTCGGCCATGAGCACGTGGCTGATGCCCTCGGCGGCGCCGCCGGGCAGCACCCCGTGCAGGCGGATCCCGTGGGCCGCGCAGAACGAGTCCTGGAATGCCTGGAGCCGCCGGGCCACTTCCCGGAAGCCCTCCTGGCCATCGCCGACGAAGCTGAGGTGGTCGCGGAAGGCGACGATGTGGCCGGGATCGACGAACGGAGCCTGCTCGGCCAGGAACATGTCGAGCATGGCGGCGGCCAGGTTGGTGGCGGTCTCGTGGGAATAGCGCCAGTCCGCCTTCACCAGCAGGCCGTCGCCGGGGGCCACGGCGGGCAGCCCGGTCCGGCCGCGCAGGTCGGCAAGCGCGGCCCGGGCCAGGATCTTCTCGGCCAGGGTCATGGGCCGGGGCGTCCCGGGCGGCAGCGGCAGCACAGCCGTTCCGTTCAACCGGGCATGGGTGTAGCCGAAGGCCCCGCCGCTGCGGATGACCTCGGCGGTGAAGGCTTCCTCTCCGCGGGTGAACAGCTCCATGGGCAGCTCGGCGCTCTGCTCGAGCAGGTCCAGGAGACCGAAGTCGGTGCTGGTCAGCAGGCCGAGGTCATGGCAGTGCTGGAGGTATTCCGGGTCGAAGCTCTTGGCGATCACCAGCCGGATGCCGGCGGCGAATTCGGCGAACAGGGCGGCCTCCCGGGCTCCGTGGGTGCCGTGGCGCTCGCCGGAGACCACCACCTGGAACCCGCCCCGGATCACGGCCCCTTCGGTGACCGGATAACTGCCGCCGCAGGCCAGGCCCAGGTACGGAAAGTCCTCCAGCCGCTCGCCGAAGTAGTAGCAGACCCAGGTCGGGGCGATTTCGTCCACGGAGACTTCATTGCGCAGGGGAAGCGCCGCCGCGAGCGGCAAATCTTCCCCATGGATCTGCCTTTGGATTTTGGAGGGGTCGTCGGAGAGGAAGAGCACGCGACCCGGCAGCTTGATGCAATCCATCGCCATGCTTCAGGATCGCATGAAAGACCTGCGATATGACAGCATCATCATTCCCCAGAAACAATCATGCCGCGAAGACTGGGCTTCGCGGCATGCCATGATTGCAACGGATGAGGTTAGGCGGACGGCAGTTATTTGCCTTCCTTTTCCTCTTCCTCTTCAAGCTTGGCGGAGAGTTCGTCCAGGTGGGCCAGCAGCCTCTGGGCGAAGGCCTCGTCTTCCAGCATCGTGAAGTCGTCGCCCTTCACCTCGAAGATCTCGATGGTGAGGTTGTCTTCCTTTTCGCCGTCGTCGGCGGGGCTGTCGGAATAGGCCTGGACTTCGGCGAGGGGGGCCATGATGGCGAAATGGCGGTCCTCGAAGTCCACTTCCTCTAGAATGGCGAACTCTTCCTTCTCGCCGTTCTCGTCTTCCAACTCCACCACTTCGATCTCGTCGGCATGGTCTTCACAGCATGGGTCCTCGGGGCCGCAGCCGCACTGGTGTTCGGGGTTCTGATGGTCATGTTCATGGGCCATGGGGGCTCCTGTGCGAGCTACCAGAGTAGGTCCTTTACCGGCTTTCCACCAGCGCTAATTGCCGCCCGCCCATTGCAGCCGCGCCTCGCCGGGGCCGGTCACCACGGCCTGGACGTTCTTGTGCGAGCTGGGCATTTCCAGCCTAACCTTTTCCCCCACAGCGCCGCTGGACCGGGCCACCGCTTCGGCGGCGATGACCAGGGAGCCGCTGACCAGCTCCACCCGCACCTGATCGCCCGCCGTCACCACCGGAATGGTTTCCAGGTCCAGCATGGTGAGGAGGTGGCCGGCCGCCACCGGCGAGCGCAGACGGTAGCCGGACGGCAACTCGCTCAGGGCGCCCGCCGGCGGGCTGCCTTCGAACGGCGCGGCCTCGAACTGGTCGGCTTCGGGAATGGTCTTGCGGGCGAGGGCGGCCCTGGCGCGGAGCAGCTGCCCGGTCCACTTGCCCTCCATGTCCACCCGCAGCATGCCCGCGGGGCGCCCGTCCAGCTTCATCCGGAACGACAGGAAGAACATGCCGCCCAGGTCGCGCCGGCTCAGGCTGGCCGGTTCGAAACTGAGCTTGGCTGCGTTGGGCACCCGCGGAATGCTGGGCGGCTTGACCACCCGGAAGGTGTAGTGGCCCTGGAGCGCCGCGGCCTGGGCCTGGACGTAGTTGACCGCATCCAGCTGCAGCTGTTCCACCGGCGCCAGCGGGATCGGTTCCTCGACTTCCGCCGCGGCGAGCGTCGTGGTGAGGCAAAGCATCCAGAGCCAGCGCATGGCTCAGCGCTTCAGGTTGTTGACGAGCTGCAGCATCTGGTCGCAGGTCTGGATGGTCTTGGAATTCGCCTCGTAGGCGCGCTGGCCGACGATCATGTTGACCATCTCCGCGGCCATGTCCACGTTGGAGCCTTCCAGGGACGACTGCTGGATGGTGCCGAACCCGGTCAGGCCGGCCACGCCGTCGATGGGATCGCCGCTGGCCAGGGTCGGCTGCATCAGGTTGTGGCCGATGGCGTTGAGGCCGTTGGGGTTGATGAAGTTGGACAGGGTGATCTGGCCCACCTGCTGGGGCGTGGTCTGGCCCTGCTGGGTCACGGTCACGGTGCCGTCCGGGGCGATGGTGACCGCGGTGGCGTCCTGGGGGATGGTGATCTGCGGATCGAGGGAGTTGCCGCTGGAGTTCACCAGGTTGCCGTTCTGGTCCGGGGTGAAGGAGCCGTCCCGGGTGTAGGCGAAGCTGCCGTCGGTCTGGAGCACCCGGAAGAAGCCGTCGCCCTGGATCGCCATGTCGAACTTGGAGTTGGTCTGGGTCAGGCTGCCGGTGCTGAAGTCCTTGACCATGGCCGAGAGCCGGGCGCCGTGGCCGAGCTGGAGGCTGCCCGGCTGGGTGGTGGTGGTGGAGGTGCTGGTGCCGGCGGTGTTGATGGTCTGGTACAGCAGATCCTGGAATTCGGCGCGGCCCGACTTGAACCCGGCGGTGTTGATGTTGGCCAGGTTGTTGGAGATGGCATCCATGTTCATGGTTTGCACGTTCATGCCGGCTGCGGCGGACCACATGGCTCTCATCATGGCGGACTCCTGGGGCTATCTAACGGCCAGTGGAAATATCGGAAATGCTTCTGGCATCCATGTCGTTGGTGACGGTGGACGCAACTTTCATGCTCATTTCGAACAGCCGGTTGAGCCGGATCATGTCGATCATGCAGCTGGCGAGGTCCACGCTGCTCTGCTCAAGGGAGCCCTGGACGACGCTGGCGCTGCCGGTGGCCGGCTTGGAGCCGGCGGGGTCGAACCGGTTGGACCCGCTGCGCTGCAGCGCGCTGGGCGTCGCGAAGGCGCGCAGATCGATCTGGCCGGCGGTGTTGTCGCCCTGCATCACCGAGCCGTCCGCCAGCACCTTCACCGGCCCGCCCGCGGCGTCGATCTGGATGGGTAGGTTATTCTTGCCCAGGAGCGGGGCGCCGTCCATGGCCTGGAGCTGGCCATTGGTGCCGATCTGGAACCGGCCGTCCCGGGTGGCCTGGATGCCCTGCGCCGTCTGGACCATGAAGAAGCCGCTGCCCTGGATGGCCAGGTCCAGGCTGCGCCCGGTGGTCTTGAGGGCGCCTTGGGAAAAATCCACCCCGCTCTGGGCCACGACGGTGCCGTCGTTCACGAACGGCGTGAGCGGCAGGCCGCGGCCGTCGGCCTTGGCCTTGTTGAACACCGAGAAGAAGCTCTTTTCCGGCTTGTAGCCGACCGTGGCCGAGTTGGCGAGGTTGTTGGATACCATGTCCAACTGCAGGGACCGGGCCTTCAGACTGCCTGCTGCGACGTAGTATGCGGGATCCACCTGGGCACCTCTGTCCCAGGTAGTGCGAGAGCCGTGCCAACTCAGGTTCGGGTTTCGCCTTCCACCCAGGTCTGGGCGCCGTCGGCGTAGCGTTCGCGCTTCCAGATGGGCACCCGCTCCTTGATCCGGTCCATGATCCAGGCGGCGGCCTCGAAGGCCTCGCGCCGGTGCGGGCTGGAGGCGGCGACCACCACCGCGGCCTCCAGCAGCGGCACCTCGCCCAGGCGGTGGTGGATCAGGCAGCGCACCAGGCCGAACCGGGCCATGGCCTCCTCCCTGAGCCGGCCCAGTTCGGCTTCGGCCATGGGGACGAAGGCCTCGTAGGCCAGCAGCGCCACTGGACGGCCCTCGTGGCTGTCCCGGGCGCAGCCCTCGAACAGCACCACGGCGCCGGCCCTGGGGTCCAGCGCCGCGGCCCGGATGGCGGCGGCATCCAGCGGGGCCTCGGTCACGGCGATCGTCGCTGTCATTTCATCCTCCAGAATCCCCATGGTAGTCTGCACCGATGAGCCAGCGCACCCGAGTGGAACTTTATTGCGACGGCGCCTGCCTGGGCAACCCCGGGCCGGGCGGCTGGGGCTACCTGCTGCGGGTGCATACCGCCGACGGCCCCAAGGAGAAGGAAGCCAACGGCGCCGAGCCGGGCACCACCAACAACCGCATGGAGCTCAAGGCGGCCATCGAGGGCCTGGGGGCCCTGGCCCGGCCCTGCGACGTGGCGCTCTATTCCGACAGCCAGTACGTGGTGAAGGGCATCCAGTCCTGGCTCGCCGGCTGGAAGCGCAAGGGCTGGCGCAAGGCGGACGGCCAGCCGGTGATCAACCTCGAACTCTGGCAGGCCCTGGACGCCCATCTGAAGACCCACCGGGTGGAGGCCCACTGGGTGCGCGGCCACGACGGCCACGCGGAGAACGAACGGGTGGACCGGCTCGCCAGCGAGGCGGCCAAGTCGATCAGTTAGAGATGGATTGGATCGCCCTGGTCCACAACTCGGTCGGCTCGTTGGTCATGAGCCAGGCCGGGTTCAGCGGCAGGCGGGCCCAGCCGCCGTTTTCCAGCTCCCCATCCAGCTGGCCTTCGCCCCAGCCGGCGTAGCCCAGGAACAGGCGGAACCGGGCGGCGGGCTCCATCAGCAGCGACTCGAGCAGGTCCTTGCGGTAGCTGATGAAGTCGGTGAAATCCAGCACGGTGTCGTCCGAGGACGGCAGCCCGCCGCGCACCAGGACGATGCCCCGCTGCGGATCCACCGGTCCCCCGCGCCAGGCGGTGGCGTCCTCGTCCCCCTGGAAGGGCAGCCGGCTCTCTTCGCAGATCTGGGCCAGCGTCACCGGCAGCGGCCGGTTGAGGATCACCCCCATGGCGCCGGTGTCGTCGTGCTCGACCAGCAGGATGACGGTATGCAGGAAATTCGGATCCAGGATCCGAGGACTCGCCACGAGTATGCATGGGGCCAGATGACTCATGCCAATGATCATAGCGCGCTACTCTCTTAAGATGACGACCTCTACAAAAACCGATCTCGCCAGTCTTGTCGAAGGCACCCGCTACCTGACCCGCCGGCCCCTGGCCGTGCTGGGCATCGCCGCCCTGGGCATGCTGCTGGCCGCCCTGGCCGCGCTGCTGCAGATCCAGGCCAACCTGCCGGAGGACCCGCTGGTGGACGCGGCGCTCACCTTCGCCAGCCTGCTTCCCCTGGAACTCTACTTCATCCCGCGCTTCCTCATCGCCACCGACGCCCGGGGCGGCCAGAATCCGCTCAACACCCCCGACCATTGGCGGCTGCGCTTCGAGGAACGCTGGCTGCGGGCCTTCTGGGGCAAGGCGGCACTCGCCCTGGCCACCGGCATCGGCCTGAGCCTGTTCATCATCCCCGGCCTCATGGTGCTCATGGCGTTCGGCTGGGCGCCCCTGCGGATCCTGCTCCGGGGCGAATCGATCCTCCAGGCGGCCAAGGGCAGCGTCCAGATGATGGCCCGGTCCTGGCGCCGGGTGATCCTCGCCACCTCGGCCATGGCCATGGTCTACCTGTCCTGCATCG
>Ga0316230_1002244_pt1 | contig 17200 bp, 14 predicted proteins | sample TBH18025metaG_FD_206004 | JGI IMG/M metagenome (GOLD analysis project Ga0316230, IMG submission 206004) | Freshwater microbial communities from Trout Bog Lake, Wisconsin, USA - TBH18025 | ecosystem: Environmental > Aquatic > Freshwater > Lake > Hypolimnion/Profundal zone | place: USA: Wisconsin...
GCCTTTCGCAGGATTAATAGGCGGCATGCCGTAATGTTTTTGTATTCCATGTCTGTCAGGCTCAGGCAGGAAATAGTGTGAGTCGCATGGGTAAGCAGGTATGATCATCCACCATGTCTGTCCATCTTGAATCGCCTTATTTCAATACGGGTGGCTTGTGGCTGAAAGGCAACCTGCACACCCATACGCTGCGCTCCGACGGATCAGCCTCCCCGCAATCCATGGTCATGGTCTACGCTGCGCGCGGATATGACTTTGTTGCGTTGAGCGATCATGATATGCCCCCTTTGGTCAGCCATTTGGACGACTGCGGGCTTGTATTGCTTCCAGCCGTTGAAGTGACGGCAGGCTGCTCGCATGTTCTGGACATTGGCGCGCAACAGGTGGTCGCCGCCACCGGCAACCAACAGAAGCTGATTGATGACATTAATGCTGCCGGCGGGTTTCCGGTGCTTTGCCATCCAAGCTGGGAAGAGCACTTCAATCATTACTCGTGGGAACAGCTTGCCTCGCTGACGGGTTTTACGGGCATCGAGATATTCAATGGTCTTGGCATTGATCAGCCTGGCTCGCATTTGGCGGTGGACAAATGGGATCGCCTCCTTGCGCAGCGTCGGCAGGTGTGGGGATTTGCCAACGACGATGCGCATACGCCCAATGAGGCCGGTCGCGGCTGGAATGTTGTTCAAGTCGCAGAGCGAAAACCGGAAGCCATCCTGGATGCGTTGCGAAATGGGCGATTTTATGCCTCCAGCGGGGTGACCATCGCCTGGATCGCTACGGATGGCGCGACGCTGCACGTGCGCGCCCCCAATGCACAGCGAATCGAGGTTTTTGGATTCTATGGGAAGCGGGTTCAGGAGGTCCTGGGCCCTGAGCTGATTTTTCGCGCGACCGAGGGCATGGGTCCTTTTGTGCGTGTCGAATGTCATGGCGCAGGTGGAACGACCGCATGGACGCAGCCTATTGCTGTGCGCGAAGACTAGATTGCATCCTGCCGATGCGGGTCACCGCAGCACGGTTGCCATCAGGCGATAGACCAGCTTGGCAGCCGTGAATTCAGAGATCGAACTGCCTGGAACGGGCGCCAGTTCAACAACATCAAACGCAACCAGGTGCCGGCCGGCAAGCGCCTGATCAATCAGGCGCATCGCATCGTACCAGTACAGGCCGCCCGGCTCCGGGGTTCCTGTTCCAGGCATGACCGATGGGTCCAGTGCATCGACATCAAAAGTCAGATAGATGCGCTCCGGGAAATGAGCTGGCAGCGTCAGCGGTGTTTGCCGGGATTGCATGAGATCGTCCGCATCTCGGTAGAGTATGGCCTGGGTCTGTCGGAACCCCGCTTCAGCAATCGAAAGGCTGCGCACGCCGACTTGAAAAAAAGGAATCGACCGTTCAAAAACGCGTCGCATGACACAGGCATGACTGTATCGATTGCCCTCGTAGGTGTCCCGCAGGTCGGCATGTGCATCGAACTGCACGACGCCAAAAGGCTCCCCGTGTTCAATCAGGGCGTCGATCGCGCCCAGCGTCACGGTGTGCTCGCCTCCAATCACAATGGGGACGCGCGAACCTGTCAGCGCGGCTGATACGCGCGCAGCCACACGACCCAGAACGGTTGGCGTGTCGGCGGCGCAATCAATCGCGGGTCCTGTGTAAATGCCTGCGTAGGCGGGCACTCCGGCCCCGTCGAACGCTTCGAGTTGAAGCGATGCTTCCAGCAGCTTGGCAGGTCCCGCTGCCGTTCCACAGCCATACGACACGCTTTTTTCAAAAGGAACGGGAATAATTTCAAAGCGCGCCCGATCTTGGGGGGCGGGCGGGACATCGCGCTCCAGGAATGAAGGATATGTGGACATGATCAACGTACCTGCTTGGATCGCTTGAGCCGTGTCAGCGCCACCACTATAGACATTTGGCCGTAATTTCACAAGAAAGGGAGGCAATAATCAGTGAGCAGAGGCTATTCGGCGCGCCACTTTTATGCCTTGGATGCGCGCCGATGAAGAGGTGAATGGTGCGGGATGTCTGGCCAAGAACAAGCCAGGAATTGCCTGAAATCCAAGGTGGCCCGTGTGTTCTGGTCGCGCGGGCATCGTGCTACAGAAATGCGGCGAGGTCAGCGGCAGAAAGAGTGGCTGCTCCCAGGCGTCGTGTCTCGACGCCAAGGCTCATGTCATTGCTGACCAAAATAACGGGTATTCCAGATGTGCCTTTGAAAAAGCGCACGTTGTCGAGCAGTGCCGTGTCAGCCCGATGTTCGCCTTCTCCGCCGGAATAAGTCACACGCACATTCGATGCGGCCGTGCTTTCAGACCGGGACGGGCCATCAAACACAATCCATGCGCGGCAGGTTGGACGATCCCCAGTCAGACGCACAATATCCTGTACCAAACGCTCCCGCGCGGCAGCCGTAGGCACGGCTGCGCCTTGCGGCGGCATGTAGCGGCCCTGCAATCCAAACAGAACGTTGTGTCCGTCAATCAGCAGCACGGCGGCGCTTTTGCCGCTGAGCGCGTGCTTGAGCAGCCTGATGGCTGTCGGGTCTGATGGTTCTTCACCCTTCGCGGATGGTAGCGCGGTTGTATGAATCAATCCTTGGCGTCTTTGCAACGCCTCAATCAATCGGGCTCCGGCCTCTGCGCTGATTCCACCCAGAGCCACCAGACGGTCAGAAAGACTGCGCAAGGCTGGAAGGTCATTCGGTTCTGCTGTCGCAAAACGCGCGGACAAGGTGGCTTCCAAAGATGAGCGCTCTCCATCGCGACGAAGCAGCCTGGTCAGGCGATCGGTCTCTGCGGCGAGGAGCCGTTCGATTTCAGCCAGTTCGGGCAGCGGATGAAGAGCATTAGCCAGGGCATCGCGCGTCTCGGCAAGCCGGGACTCAAGGGTGCCAAGACGGGCGATCAGTTGGACCCGATTGCCGCTGTGACGATCCGCTGATGCCTGTCGAATGAGGGCCGCTTCGGCGCGGACGACAATATCTTCCTGTCCGGGCGCGCTGTTTTGAGCCGTCGCTTCTACAGCCACGGCGTGTGCGCCGGCAAGCCAACCGACTGCTTCTTCCGCCAATCGGGCCTCGACGGCGGCCAGCAACCGTTCCTCGCGATGGCGCAATTCACGGTCCAGTTCTGTGCGCGTAGCATCCCGCTCACGGGTTGTTTGACGCAGTAGGGTTTCTGTTTCCGACACCCGTGTCCGGACCTGGGTCAATTCCCGTTCCTGTGCGGCTAATTGATCGCGCGCGCGAGCCAGACGTTCCTCGACACCCTTGAGTTTTCGGGTTTCTGCGCGGGCATCCCGAAGTTGCTGTTCCAATTGCTGGCGCGCATCCTGCCAGGTTTCACGCGTGATGGGGGCGTTAGCGCCCACGGCGCCCATGGCTTCCGTCAGGCGGGCGAACCGTTCACGCAGGTGACTTGCAGCCTGTTCGGGATTTGACGTGGCAGGAGTTTTATCCTGATGCAGCCAGCGGTCGGCGATTTCACGGACTTCCTGGCGCTCATCAAGCAGGGCGCCCAGCAGCACGCGTGAGGGTCCGAATAAAACGGCAAGATCATGGCGCAAATCAACCAGCGCCGCTGTGGAGAGCAGGGCAATCAACGAATGGTTCAAGCTGTGCCGGGCCAGCATGCGCCGAAACGAGTCGGAAATCAGGTGGGGTCCTGTGGCCATTTGGAACGCGCGTACGCGCAGTCCGGACGTATTGGACGCGCGAAAACCGCCAGACAGAAAGGCCGAATCGGTGCGCGCCAGCGTTGCGAGGTCGTCGTCAGACAACGCCTGAATCACATGCTGTAGATCAGCATCGAGATCAGGGGCTAGTTTGTTTTCTGCAAGCAGAGCCATAATGCGGTCGCGCGCGACTCGCCCGCAACGACCGGGTGCCAGCATAGACCAGATTTGGCGGTCAACGAAAGTGAAACTATGCGCGTCCTGAAAGTTCCCGCTGCGCGAACGCAGCCAACGACGGAAAAATCGGAACCGCATGTTGTTTGCAATAGACGCGCGATGCAGGGTCGCGCGGGGGTGTTTTGGAAAGAAGTGCCGCGCGAATGCCAGCCCGGATGCCGGTACGGATGTCGTCCATTCGGTCGCCAATCATCCAGCATTGCGCAGGATCCAGGTGTTCCCAGGCGATGGTTTCAAGAATGAAGCGGGGCGAAGGTTTCCGATAGACCAGGGACTCTTCTGGATGTTCGCTGGCCATCGCAATCTGTTCAATGCCCGGCTTGGGCAGGCGCAACAACTGGAGAACCCTGGCGTTGACCGATTCGGCCTCGTGCCACGCATAATAACCACGGCCAATGCCGCTTTGATTGGTCAGGATAAACAGGCGGTGTGTGGCAAGTGCCCGCTTCAGCGCGGAGCGCACGCCGGGCAGAAGACGAACCTCCTCTGGCCGGTGAATGTAGCCGGAGTCACGAATGAGTGTGCCATCACGATCCAGAAAGAGCGCGCCGGCAGATGGCTGTCGGCTGGCGTTCACGCGGGCTGGCTCCCCGCATGGGCGAGAATCTCATCGGGTGTTGCCGTGGCTGTGCCGATTTTGCCAACCACCACGCCTGCCGCCAGGTTGGCCAGGGTTACGGCGTCATTCAGTGTTCCGCCTGCGGCCAGCGCGGCGGTCAATACGGCAATCACCGTGTCGCCGGCTCCTGAGACGTCGAACACTTCACGCGCAGCCGTGGCAATACGATATCCCGGTTGGCCTTTTGGACAAACCAGCATGCCATCCGCCCCCAGCGTGACGATCAGCGTGTTGGGATGATAGCGCTCCTGAATAATGCATGCCATCTCCTCGGCGGATGGCATGCGCGTAGCGATACCCTGCAACCCGGCAAGCTGCTGGGCTTCAGCCCGGTTGGGGGTCATCAGGCCAACCCCCGAGAAGGTCAATTCCGGGCGCGGTTTGGGATCGAGCGCAATGAGCGTTCCAGGGCGGACATGCGCTTGTACAAACTGGATGATTTCGCTGGTAATGACGCCTTTTGCGTAATCCGACAGGATCACCGCATGCGCGTTGGCCAGTTGCTTGACCAGCACATGATCGAGAATCTCCGAAGGCCATGCATAGCGGCTGGGGGCATCTTCCAGATCAGCCCTGCAGATTTGCTGCCTGCGGCACATGATGCGTGTCTTGACGATGGTCCGGCAGTCGGGTCGCATCATGCGCGCATCGAAGTTCAGGTGCTTTTCGGCAATCATGGCGGACAGGCGGCGACCATCGTCATCCTGGCCGACCTTGCCGCTCAATTCCACGGACGCGCCCAGGGCGTGAAGGTTGCTGGCCACATTGGCCGCCCCGCCAAGCGTGAAGGTCTCGCGTGTAATCTTGACCACTGGAACCGGGGCCTCGGGCGATAAACGGTCAGCATCGCCCCACAGGTAGCGGTCGAGCATGATGTCGCCCACAACCAACACCCGCACTTGACGGATTTTTTCCAACAAGGTCCGCATAATTGGAAGCATCGAAGATCAGGGAATGACTGTCAAGAACCTATCTCACAAGCGGACGAAAGATGCGGCTGCCGTTTCAGGCAAATAACAAGTCCATGAACTCACGCCCCTGCATGGCGCCCAGGTCGCCATGCGGACAGGCGATTTCGTCATAGGTCTGCACGTGGTCTGGTTTCCAGCCCGGTCGGCGCACGGAAACCGGAACCGGTGTCCGTGTGTGTTTGCCGGTGCTGATTGGCACAGGATGATCAGGCAATACCGCCAGGGTCACCTCGGAAAGGTCCACATGGTCCATGACACGCCCAACCAGGCGGCGATCAAAAGCTTCGATGGTTTGCAGCTTGAGCTTCAAGTCCTGCGCGTGTGACACTTCATCCAACGCTTCGACATGCACGAAGACCAATTCATGCGAATGAATCGCCTCGATGGCGGCATCAGCCTTGCCTTCATAATTGGTATCAATGTATCCGGTGGCGCCTGGCACGGGAATGACATCCATGCCCATGCAATGGCCAAGTCCGTTGATGACATCCACGGCTGAAATCACGGCAGACCGGATGCCATAGCGGTCGGCGATCCGATGAATGGCTCCGGCCCGGCCTCCGCTCCAGGGCCAGATGCCGTTGGCCGCCGATCCGGAAAGAATCTGTTGGGCGCGCGAAATCAGGTCGCGCAGCACGGTTGCAGTATGCTCGCCAGCAGGAGTGGCTGCGCGCGGCAGATGCTCAGCCACGGCCTGGCCATGATTGTCGTCCGGTTTTTCGCATTTCACATCCGCGCTGAACTCGGCGCCGGAAAGGATCAGCAGATTGCGGTAGCTGACTCCGGGATAAAAGCGGATTTTCTCGGTGGCCAGCTTCGCGTTGAGCCTCTCGATGGCTGAGCGCGCGTCCGCCTGGGCGATATGGCCTCCGGAGAAATCACGCAGGATGCCATCTGGATCTACGGTGACGAGATTGGCGCGGAAGGCAATGTCATCCGGTCCCATTTTCAGGCCGCGACTGGCCGCCTCAAGCGGACCGCGACCACACAATTCGGTCTTCAAATCGCATCCCAGCACCGACATGTTGGCCACGTCACTCGAGGTCGGATATCCGGCTGGAAGGGTCAGCAATGTGCCGGAGCGTCCTTCACGCGCAATGCGGTCCATGGCAGGTTTGACCGCTGCCTGCAGAGGGGTGCGGCCACCCAGCTCAGCGACCGGTTCATCCGCCATGCCGTCGCCCAGAAAAATAATGGTCTTTCGGGATGAGTTCATGCATGGGCAGTCTCGCAAAGGTGATGCCTGCCTGTCAACCTGTCGCCCGGCGCGCCGGGGCCGTGCTATTGCTCGGAGTTTTGAGCCGAACCCATTTTGACTTGGCCTTCGAATATTGATAGGCTAAATCCATGAAGCGGTTGGATTGTATGGCGGTTCTGAAGGCGTTGGGCGAATTGACGCGCATGCGGATTCTCCGGTTCCTGCTGAGGGAGCCGAAGAGCGTTGGCGAAATTGCCCAGGCGCTGGAAATATCGCAGTACAATGCCTCCAAGCACCTCCGCATCCTGCGCGAGGCCGGCTTGCTTTCAACGACCAAGGATGGCAAGCGGCGGCTCTATGTCCTAGCCGCCGATTTGCAGGATCATTTGAACAGGAATGAGAATGTGCTGCGTCTAAAATGCTGCACGTTCCGCTTCGATCAACTGCCCAAGTAGGTCTCCTGTTTTCTGTTTCGCGGTGCCGGCTTGACAGTCTGCCTATCATATGCATAATTGCGCATATGTTCTCCGGCAGGAGGGCTGCCGGAAACGCGTTAAACAAAGGATCAACATGCAACATCTTTTGGCAAGTCATCGGCAGAATCGCAGGATCGGGTTTGTCATTAGCGCGATCATGGGTCTTTTTGGGTTCATCGGTTCGGCGTATGCATCACCGTCGGGGCTCAACAACACACCCACAGCCGACATCTGCCCGGTGAACACTCTGGTGGTTCAGGGGTGGGGAAGCTATGGACACGACACCCAGCCCGATTATTGGACCGGATTCAAGTACGGCGTCTTTTCCAATGCGGAAATCGGGGCAGACTGGGATACATCGGCAGATCCATCCAAAGAAGTTCAGTTTCAGGCCAAATACACGATCAATTTTGGCGACTCCTGGCCCAAACTGGGATTAGGGTCCGCAAACATGTCTGGTGACACGAAAAAGAATGGATTCTGGATGCCTTATGCGGTGCTGTCCGAGGATGTCGGAGGATTGTTCCGTATACATGGCGGGTATGATTTTCAAATCCATAACATGGGCGTCTTTGGCGGGCTTGATACCACGGTGGGATTGCTTGGAAGGGATGTGCTGTTTTGCGGCGATGTGATTCAAATCCACAACGGGCGTGACGCGGTGTTCGCCCCGGGCATCAAATTTGCTTTGGGCAACAAGAATGATCAGGGTGCGATTAATGCTCTTCTGCGGCATCTGGTCTTTGAAACATGGACTACGCTTCCAACGAACACGGGGCGCAGCGTATACACAGCCAAGCTCAATTGCGTCATTCCTTTTTAACCCCGCGCCCGTGGCCCCATTGGGAGAAGAACAATGTCCTGGTACGACAGCGTATTGCATAACATGGCGGATCACCTGTTTGCCATGGATGTCAACATGGCTGCCTACCCGCTGGCATTTGTTGCAGGCTTGCTGACCAACCTGTGTCCTTGCAACATCGCCCTTGTTCCAATGGTGATCGGGCATGCCGGCGGATTTTCCAGAAGCCGCGAGCGTGGCCGGGCCTTTTTGTATGGCGTGACCTTTTCAGCCGGAGTCGTTGTCACCTTGTGTCTGCTCGGCGCGCTGACTTCAGTTGTCGGGTCGCTTCTGCTGCCGCTTCGCGCAATCTGCCTCTGGGTGCTGGCGGTTCTGGTTGCCGTGATGGGTTTGCATACGCTTGGCGTGGTGCATTTTCGGTTGCCTGGGTTTTCCCATCTGTCGCTGGGTCATCGGCACGGCTTATGGGGCACCTTTTTGCTGGGGCTTGCCGGCGGGGTTGTGGCAGCGCCTTGCACGACGCCGGTTTTGGCAACCATTCTTGCCTATGTCGCTGTTCAGGCGCGTGTGGTGTATGGCCTGACACTGCTGCTGGTTTATTCCCTCGGTTTCGTTGTGCCGCTGGTGCTGGCAGGCGCTTTTACAGGCTTCATCCTGAATTTGGACCGTCTGGAGAAGGAGACGAGATATCGGGAATGGATTGCCAGAATCAGCGGCATCGTGTTGTTGCTGTTTGCGGGATTTTTGATTGTTCGGGCGTGGACTTCATGTAAATCGTGAATTCCTTCCAAAGGAGAAAAAATGAAAACGTTTCGATGGGTTCTTGTTTGTCTCATGTGTGCTTGGGCAGGCCTCTCGACCGCCTGGTCCGGCGAGTATCAAAATAACAAGATACAGCCGGACAAAGCCCTGCTTCTTCAATTGCAGCGCGAGCAATGGCAGGCTTTGGCCGCCGTCTGTGCGACACCCGCGTTTTACGGTAATGGCGCAAACATACCTTTGATTTTTGATGATGGCTCTGGAAAGAACGAAGTCGTTATCCCACATGGAACGCACTCCGTGCGCGACTGGGGCGCTGACGCTGCTGCTGTGACAGCCCATATTGCCACGCAGTACTGGCGCAAGGCGGAAATCGTGTTTGTGGTGGATACCTATGAACATGCCCTCTGGGCTGCGCCATGCGCGGCTTTGCAATCCGCGCCGATGCTGGTGCATCCGACTGCGGCTACCTTGGCGGCTTTGGGTGTGAAGGAGATCGTTTTTGTGAACGGCGGCGAAGACTCATTTGCCTTTTCCGGAAAAACGATCGCTCTGCCCGGCAAGGTCGATGTTTGGAAATACCAGTTGGGGTTGCTTGCTGCCGCAGGGCAGGGGTGCGACTACGTGGTCGTGACAAACCCGCACGACACGGATGACACCCTCAATCCCAATGTGCAGTGGCCTTATTTGTCTCTGGCAGCAGCGCCTCTGGCCGTCTATCGTCATGCCCTTGTGCAGACCGATGACTACACGGGCGACCGCAAGCGCCTGCATGCCCTGGGCGGATCCTCGGGCGATTCCAGCGACAAAGCCAAGCTGCAGTACGTGAAGCCTTCATTCCAGAAGGTGAAGGATGCGTGCAATGCGGCGGAACAATTCCTGATTGATCACGGCCAGAAGCCTCTGTATCTCGGCATGGTTGGCGGGTCCGTGGAACTGCCGTATTACATCTGCGATCTCCATGCCAAATACAAATATTGGGACATCCAGATTGATTATGTTCCGGCGGATACGCCTTATGCCACCCTGCGCAATGATGTGGACTTTACGCGTTTCGTGAAGCCGGACCTTTCTGTTGGACGCATCATGGCCGACAACGTGCTGGACGCCACCTATCAGCTTGCGCGCACGTTTTTCCGCAATCAGTTCCTTCCCGGTGGAAAATACGCATCGCTTGCGCCAGCCGGATGGGAGAAGAAAGCCATTGTTTTTGACGGGCACCGTTTGAACCAGCCTGATGAGGGCGGTCCGGATGCATCCCCGAATGAGTCCTTCCACCCTGCCGGCGAAGTGAAGTCGAATTTTGACCGGTTTGGTTTGCAGTCGGAGTACGTGGTGCCCAGGAATGAAACCCAGGCGGATGCCACCGGAGTGCCTGCTCCGGAGTTGTTTGGAAAAACCAGCAGCGGGTATGGATTTGTTCAGTATGTGGCGCATGGCGATCCACCCTACATGCGAATTGAAGCGGGGCGTTCAGGCAAGGACATCAAGAATTATCTCGCCACCGGCGCGGAGTTCAGAAAGCAACTGCATTTTCAGGCGCCAACCGTGGCTTATGTCATCGGATGCAACGTGGGCACGGTGAATGCCTCATTTAAGAGCAATGAGGAATTTCTGCCCACGTCAGCCATTCACGCGGGCGCTGTGGCATTCATGGCTCCAAACAAATGCCAGGCCATCTGCTTCTGGCGATATGCGCCCAAGGGTCCCGGTGCGGATCAGTGCATTCTGTTTTGGGAGAATGCGCTTGCCAAGAAAATGCCCATTGGCCCCGCATTGATCGACGCCAAATGGCGCGCCTATCAGATGTGGCGGGATCAACAGGCTGCTGCTGACCGCGGCAAAGATTCCGACAACGTGATCGAAATTGACGCGCCTGCCATGGTTCTGTTTGGTGACCCAGCGCTGAAACTAGTAGAATAATCGCCCACAGATCGTCAGCGAGTGACAAGTGGTCTGTTGGACTATGCGAATTGCGCCATCCATGCATCCCGGTGTTGTCGGCAGATTGGGCCTGACGAGGCTTGTTCTGCTCGGAATGGTCGTATGCGCATCCACGTGTGTCGCAAAAGAGTGGGATGGCTTTCGCGGCGGCGCGTGCGGCGTATCGCCTTGGACCAACGCGCCGGTTGTGTGGAATGGAACCAATGGCGCGGGCGTTCTTTGGAAGACACCTCTTCGCATGGCAGGCAGCAGTTCGCCCGTGTGGTGGGAAAATCGCATTTTTCTAACCGAGAGTGATGATGCTGAGCGCGCCATGCTGGCTTTTGATGCCGACACCGGCAAACTGCTTTGGCGCGGCGTGGTTCCTGACGGCGGCAAGAAGGAACCACTGCCAACCGCGTCGGATGCGGGATTGGCTTATCCCACGCCAACCTGCGAATCCAATGGCGTCTATGCCCTGTTCGGAACGGGCGATCTGGCTGCGTTCACGCATGACGGCAGGCTGAAATGGCAGCTTTTTATTCGGCGTCCGGTCATCGGATATGGATTTTCTTCATCTCCTTGCGTGGTCCAGGGGATGATTTTTGTCCAGTTTGATGACCACGCGACTGGATCGATCATCGCGGTTGATGCTGTAACCGGAAAAATCAAATGGCAACGCCAGCGTTCACGCGGCGCGTCATGGACTACTCCAATCATTATTCCCGGCGTCCATAATCAACCGTTGGTTGTCGTCAGCGGCAACGGATCGGTCACCGCTTATGATTTTGACGGTCGCGTGGTCTGGGATGAAGATGGGCCCACGGGAGAGATTGCGCCCTCGCCCTCGTGGTGGAGCAACAGGCTGTATGTGGTGAACGTCAATTCGCGCCTGATGTGCTACGACGTTTCAGGTCCAGCCGTCAAACAATGGGATTTAAGGGATGACTTATCCGATGTGCCCAGCCCGGTGGTGGTGAATGGACTGCTTTTCATGGCTTCGAGTCAGGGTTTTCTGTCCTGTGTGGATGCCGTGACAGGGCAACGATTGTGGACGCAGGACAATCCAGGTTGCTATGCCTCATTAACGGCAAGCGGGGATCGCATCTTTGCGCTGGGCCGCGACGGGGTGATGTACATCATCGCGGCGGAAAGAACCTATCGCGTCATATCGGTTTGCGAACTGGGCGATGGCTCGGATGCCACGCCCGCCTTTGCGGATGGCCGTCTTTGCATTCGCGGGCGCAACAATCTCTGGTGCCTGGGTACGCCTGCCGGTCAGACGACGCTTTTTGGCGCGCATCTGCAGCAACCCAGGATCACGTTTGCGACGGCTTCAGATGGCACGATCGAGGTAACGGCCGTTGTTGATTTGATCGGGGGGTGCTGCTTCCCGTTGACCAGTCATGACATTCATGCGCTCCTGGCTGTTCCAGCCGATATGAGCATCATCAGCGGACCCACGCCTGCCAGTTATCCCGCGTTGACGGCTCCGGTTAGCGGGACAGCCCAGGTGGCGGCTCGGTTCACGTGGAAGTTGCGTCGAGAGCATGCGCAGGCCGAATGTCCATTGACCGTGACTGTGACAAGTCCGGATTCAGGGCATGTGGAAGCCACGTCTGTCATGGGATTAAAGTCTGCCTGCCATATCAACGGTCCGCACCTGCCTGCCGTGTTGCCGGTTGGCGAAAGCCTGCCGATTTCTGTTGAAGCGGACTGCGTGGATGAATCCCACTATGTTCAAAGCGTTCGTTTCTGGTACAGCACATCGGCACCCCGGAATGCGACACCACTGCCCATTGATCCAGACCTGGCGGCTCATGGATTCTTGGGCTTTCAAGTCGATAACCGGCGGATTTGGATACACGGACATTCCATTGATCTCGCGCGCAAATACAATCCGACGACTTGGTATGGCGCCATTCCTGCGCAGACGAACGGACCGCTTTATGGTGTCGCTGTTGTTCAGGATGATGTCGGCGGCGCGTCTTGCGGCCCGCTTGTGATCAGCGGCGTGATTCCGCCAGGCTCTTCGACAGAAAAGGGCGGCGCGCACCATGCATGGGTTGTTCTTGCTGGTGGCTTGCTGCTGGCAGTCGCGGGCCTTGCTTTGCTGATTCGCAAACATCCGCGCTCCGGGCGCATGATGATCGCTGCTGGATTGTGCCTGGGCGTAATTGGTCTTGCACTACAGCAAACATCGCCCGAACATTCCGCATCCCATCCAGATGTTCAACCGGGCGTCTGTCCGACCAACGGCTCTTCCGTCGTCTATCTCTTTTTGGATGCCAGCGAAGAGTCGCGCAAGATTGCCGAAGCGGTGAATGTCCTGCGGAAGCAAGATCCGCATCGTCTGCATGAGCTGACATTTCTGGCTGGAGTCACGCCGGACGATATCATGAACGCACAACGCCGGCGCCTGCATCTGAAAAGCCTGCCTGCCATTGTTTTTGACGATCAGGATGTTGCTGTCAACGACGCACAAGCCATTGAAGCCAAGGCATCCGCCTGCATGTCCAAGGACTCGCCCCTGTTGAGCATGGAGTTGCGTGGCGGTGTGATTGCCGGACGGACGCTGTCATTGGGGCTGATCATGTGCAACCACACATCCCGACCGGAGGCATCCGGACATTTGTCCGTATTTGCTTTTGAGAATCATGTGGCTGTTGGCGCATGGCGTTGCGATCACATAGTCCGACGTCAATTGATTGCCGACCGTTCCTACCACATCCCATCGAAAAAATGTCAGCCTCCGAGCATGATGACATGGGATCTTCCCAATGGCGTGGATGCCACGCAGGTGGGCGCGTTGACGCTCATATTTGACGATCAGAACCGCTTGATTGACTCCATTTGCACGGAACGCCCATGCTCGCGAACGGGTATTTGCGATTAGCGGCTAAAAGTTCTAATGCCTCTGCGTTGTTGCGCTTCCGAACCTATCTTACAATGTGTGGGCGGAGCAGCAGGTGGCCCGCGCGTTCCGTCGCGCGGGCAAGTTAATGACAGCCCGCGCGCGGAGCTCACGGGCCACCTTTTTGGCTACAGGACGTATCGAGAACAATTGCAGATGGCCATTCGGCGCGTTTATCCGCGCCGATGAAGATGTGTCATGAATGGTGCGGGATGTCTGGCCAAGGTCAAGACAGGGCTTGCTTGAATCCATAGAGGAGGTCCTGCAACTTGGAATGCAAGGGCAAGACCCACGCGGCACCATGCAGTTTTGAGATAGGTTCATATCTCTTTCGCCATTGCCATGCTGCGCGCTTTAACCCACAATAACTCTTTTTGCGAGGAGATTCCGGTCAAAGGAGCACAGGCGCATGAGCGAATCAACCGAAAAGAAGTCACGCGGATGCCGTCGGGGTTGCCTGATTGTGGCGCTGGTTGCAGGCGGACTGATGGTTCTGGCTGTTGTGGCGTTGATTTTGAGTGCGCACGTTTCTTCGGGTGGAAAACATCATTTGGCGTGGGCGCGTGAGGATGTCGGCGAAGATGAAATGCCGATGATGCAGGAGATATGGTCAAGCGGCACAGGCGATGTCAAGGTTGTCCGCATTCCCGTCACGGGGATGATTTCGCTGAATGAGGGCGGCGGCGCGTTCATGGGAGACTCCAGCTCCGCCGTTGCCGCATTGCGCGCCATTCGCCGGGCAACACACGATCCCGATGTTTCTGGGATCATTCTTGAAATAGACAGCGGCGGCGGTGGAATCACGGCCAGCGACATCATCTACAAGGCATTGAAGGACTTCAAGGCAGCCAAACAAGGCCGTGCCATTGTGTCTCTGATGGGTGACGTTGCTGCGTCAGGGGCGTACTACATCTCATTGCCGTCCGATGTCATCATGGCGCATCCGACGACGATCACAGGTTCCATCGGCGTGATCATGCAGGGCTACAACATTCAGGAACTCGCCGCCAAGATCGGGCTCAAGGATGTGACGTTCAAGTCCGGCGAGAACAAAGACCTGATGAATCCTTTTCATGATGTCAGCCCCGCCCAACGAGCCATGCTCCAGGCCATTATTGACTCGATGTACGACCGATTCGTGATGCTTGTGGCTCAGGCGCGGCAGTTGCCGGAGTCGGAAGTCCGCAAACTGGCGGATGGTCGTATTTTTGTGGCCAGCGATGCTCTGAAGGCCAAGCTGATCGACGATATCGGCTACAACGCCGACGCGGAGCGGGCCATGACCCGGCAACTGGGCGTTTCAGCCATTCGTGTTATCCGGTACGAGGAGGAAACCTCGTTTATGGACCTTCTGCGCAATCGCCGGGGCTTGGGCATGTCGCTTGAATCCATGCTTGCTCCTCGTGAAACGCGCCTGATGTACCGCTGGGAGTTGTAGTCTGGGATCGCCCATGTGTGGCGCGCATGAATCTGCTTCAGGCGTATGCGCAAGCCATGTGTCGTCATATCGGCGCGGCTTGAGGATGAAGCCGGTTTAGTAAACCGTTGTGATAAACCGGTAGGCGCCGAAAACGATCAGCAGAACCAGCAGGACGATCAACGCGATCCAGATTGGACGCATGTCCCGGCGCTTCTTGAAATCAGGCGGACACACGAGGGTGCGTTGTTTGTCTGATGCCGAGGCGATTGTAATCGTCGGACGTGGCGGCCTTGGGAGGACATCCTGAGCAACATCATCCTCTGCGGTTTCAGCCTGTGCCTGCCGTTCGGGAATGTCGTCACCCACGATGACGGCCGGGGTATCGCCAAAAACCACGCGATCGTTTCGAAAGAGTGGAGATTCTGAAACACGGGTTCCGTTGACGAAGGTCCCGTTTGTGGAATCCAAGTCGCGCAGTCGGACGCCGGAGGAAGAAACAATAATTTCGCAATGGTGGCTGGAAATGGAAGGGCCATCCAGAGCAATTTGGTTGTCTGCTACCCGCCCGAGTCGGGTTGTTCCGCTCGCAAGGGAGAAACGACGGTTTTTTAACGCGCCATCTTCGATGACCAAACTGGGCATCTACAAACCCCTTCCATTAAAAAATACTCGCTCAGTTTAGGACATTCCTGGGATCATTGTCAACGAAGCGGGTCGTTTATTTGTAAAAACACGTTTTTTGGCCTCAATCAGGCATAGCAGGATCCCAGACGTTCGCATGCTCGGAAGTCGTCGCCGCCAAAGCGATCCCAGATCGTGGGCCTGAAAATCTCCTCGGCCGGCACATTGTGGAAATCCACTGGAATACGCAGCATGGCATTCAAGGTCAGGAAGTCGGCGCCAATCAGACCGAAGGAGTTGGCATCATGGTTGGGACCAATGCGACTCATGTACTCAAATGAAGACATTCCGCGCGGTGTCCAGTAAGTCTCCGGCCAGGTTGGATCTGTGCGGGCGCTGATGTGGTCCGCGACCTTGGCGGGCAGGCTGACCGTGTCGCCTTCGATCACGGAACAGGTCAGAGTGTTTCCCACGACATTATAGCGATACGCGGTGAGTGGAATGCCGCCCGGCGTTCGATAATGACTGGAGAGGCCATCGCCGGCAAAGTATTCCAGATTGGCGGCCATGTAGCAGGTGTTGGCCATGGCGGCGTCCATCAAGAGTTCCTGGCGCTTTCGGTCTGCCCGGATGGAGGAGATGAGCGACTGGATGTCGCGTTTCCGCTCTCCGGCCAGGAGACTGAATGGATTCATCGCATAGTCCAGGGCACCCGCCCCGGAGTTGCGCTTGTCAATGATGCCATTGGGGCAAAGCTTGGTCACATCCACGCCGGTTGCCTGCTTGATGCTGGCCGGAGTCCAATTGGTGCGGATGTCGGCAAAGAGTTGGGCTGCGCCGCCGGAGAGCAGGTTGGCAACCGCCATGCCAATGCCGTTTTTTCCGTCGTTTTCCGTGGCCACGATCAAGGGCGCGCGAAAACCATTCCAGTCAAAAGAACTACAGAGAATGGATTCGGTCAGGTCAAAGTTGGGATAATAGTCCGTCCATTGGCGCTGTCCCTGGGTCCCGCAGGCAATCGCGTTGTAACCCTGGGCTTGCTCAATGTCCGCGCGGAAACCCTGGCTTTTGCCAACCGCGGGATCAGCCAGTCGCGGATTACCGATCATCAAGTCGCGAACGATCAGCGTCATTTTAACGCATTCGCGGAGCAAGTCATCCGGCGGCAACGGACGCTTGCCCTTGCCAAACTCGTATCGAAAACGTTTTTTCATGAACAGGAAAGCCCGGTCCAACTCCTCGTGGTCGAAAAAGCCGGTTGCGATGCGTCCGCGAATGCCTGCCATGTCATAGGAGGCCGCGCCCATGCCGAAATACTGCTGTAGGATGTTGCGCCGCAAGTCCGAGCCGATGATGCCCATGGAAACGCCGCCGATGCCCAGATAATTCTTCCCGCGCAACTGGCCGGCGGTCATCGCACAACGCGCAAAGCGGAGGATGCGCGACTCGACATAAGCATTCAGATCCTTCTCTTCATTCTCAATATCCGGGCTGTAGATGGCGAAGATCGGGCGTTGCTTTTCGTCCATGGCGGCGGTGAATGCCTTCAGCCAGACCGCGCCGGGCCGGTCTGTTTGGTTTA
>Ga0316230_1002250_pt1 | contig 17153 bp, 18 predicted proteins | sample TBH18025metaG_FD_206004 | JGI IMG/M metagenome (GOLD analysis project Ga0316230, IMG submission 206004) | Freshwater microbial communities from Trout Bog Lake, Wisconsin, USA - TBH18025 | ecosystem: Environmental > Aquatic > Freshwater > Lake > Hypolimnion/Profundal zone | place: USA: Wisconsin...
TCCAGAAATTCCACTATAACCAGAATAGCCTGATGTGCCAACTGCGCCTGAGTAACCGCTATAACCAGAATAACCGCTTACGCCAGACCCAGAATATCCGCTATAACCTGATACACCAGAACCACTATAACCTGATATGCCTGAGTAACCAGATATACCGCTAAAACCAGAATAACCGCTTATACCGCTGTAACCAGATTGGGTATACATTACTTGAGTTGCAGTAACAATAACGCCTGGTGTTACTGGTACAGTTGGCCCAGTTTGTGCGCCAGTTGTTGAAATAGAAATAGTAGTTGCAGAAACCGCCCATGCTAATTGCAAATAATCACCAGCGGCAACCGTTAAAACATAATTGACTGCGGCAATTAACGCACCAGCACCACCATGTGCTGTTCCTGGCACATTAAAAATAGAATTGCTATCCGCAACATCTGATCCATTTTTTCGTAACCAAACATCCACATTATCGCCATTGGAATCTGTATTGGCGAATTGCAATGAATATTCTAAATTGTATGTACCAGCATTAGCAAAGTGAATTTGATTTCCAGAAACAATGCTTACGCCATTAGCTTCAAATTGACTACCAATATTTACAACATAAGCAGTTGTTATGCTTGATGCGGTTTGATTTGTTGTGTCATAGAATGAACCATAAAAACCTTGAACACCGCCGCCACCATTTTGGCCACTAAACCCAGAATACCCGCTAATTCCGCTATAACCACTTGTACCAACTGCGCCAGAATAGCCGCTATAACCCGATATACCCGATCCAGAGTAACCGCTAAATCCAGAATATCCGCTTACACCAGAACCAGAGTATCCAGAATAACCGCTTATTCCTGAGTATCCACTAAAACCAGATGTTCCAGATTGTCCAACTGCGCCGCTGTAACCGCTAATGCCGCTATAGCCTGAGTAACCAGATACGCCTGATCCGCTAAATCCGCTGATACCGCTATAACCTGAGTACCCGCTATATCCACTTACACCACTACCCGAATACCCGCTAATGCCAGAATATCCAGAGAATCCGCTGATGCCAGAGTAACCACTTATTCCAGAATAACCTGATGCACCATTAATTCCGCTATACCCAGAAATACCAGAATAGCCAGAATATCCACTAATGCCGCTACCCGAATATCCAGAATATCCTGATACGCCAGAACCAGAGTAACCACTAATACCAGAATAGCCACTAAATCCAGAAATACCACTATAGCCTGATAGTCCATTTTGCCCACTTATTCCTGAGTAGCCGCTATATCCTGATACTCCGCTACCAGAGTAACCGCTGATTCCAGAAAATCCAGAATATCCACTTGTACCTGATTGTCCGACTGCGCCAGAATAGCCTGATATACCGCTAAATCCTGAGTAACCAGAAACACCGCTACCAGAATAGCCTGAGAATCCACTAAAACCGCTTATACCGCTAAATCCAGACCAGCCCGATACGCCACTACCAGAATACCCAGAAGTGCCGCTAAAGCCACTATATCCGCTTGTACCAGATTGACCAATTGCACCGCTATAACCGCTGATTCCAGAAAAACCGCTAATGCCAGAAAAACCAGAATATCCTGAGTAACCAGAAATTCCGCTTGCGCCTGGTGGCCCTACAATTTCACCTACATTATTCCAAGTCGTGCCAGACCATACATAAAGATCGCCATTGGAAGAAACAATGTAAGCATCGTTTGGAAGATTGCCAACTAAAGGCAAATCGGCTGGTGTTGCAACCGTGCCTTTAATGTTAATGGATGTACCTTGTTGGCCGCTATATCCGCTAAATCCAGAATAACCAGAAACGCCTGACCCGCTATAGCCACTTATGCCGCTATAACCCGAATAACCTGATATACCACTAGCCCCGCTAAATCCACTAATTCCGCTGTAACCAGAATATCCAGAAACACCAGAGCCAGAATATCCACTAAAACCTGACCATCCAGAAGTGCCGCTAAATCCTGACCAGCCACTTACACCTGATCCACTAAAGCCAGATTGACCAGAAAATCCAGAATAGCCAGATATACCAGATTGGCCTACTGCGCCACTATATCCAGAGATTCCAGAAAAGCCACTATATCCTGATGTACCGCTTCCAGAGTAACCCGAATATCCGCTAATCCCAGAGCCACTATATCCAGAATAGCCGCTATAGCCAGATTGACCAGAATACCCAAATCCAGATGCGCCACTATAACCAGAATAGCCTGAGTACCCGCTTAATCCTTGTGGGCCAACTAAACCACGATCAATCTTAATCGTTTGATTAGGTGGAGTTGTAACTTTAACTGTCTGCCGTGCTTGTGGCACTACAGATACGGACACATTGTTTTGATCCGTTACATTAACTTTTATGCCCATGATTACTCCACAACAATGCCATCAGATCTAACTAAGAATAGTAAGAATATGATGTAATCATTTGCGGGGTTTGATCCTGATGCGGGAAAACTAATTTTGATGCGACCAGAATAGGCTACGCAGTCTTGTGCGCCAATATCTAATTCTGGATCATCAGACATTAATCCCCAGGTTGAATCGTTAATAACTAAAGTAAATTTGCCTTGTGCGGCAACTTCATTTGTAATAGTAAGACTGATAGGCGTTGGAGTTGGGCTGTAATCACCAATATCAAACGATAAACCATATCGTGAATCTTGAAGATTTGTAACTGTTCTACGAATGATTTGAGCATCAATCGTGGCAGATGTTAAATCTAATGGCGTTATGCCATCAGATCCTACGATGTCTAAATTCCAATAGGTTTGTTGTTCCCAAACCAATTCCCCCGCTATACAAGGGTTATCAAAACCACTCACCTGAGTGATCGTATTTTGCGAAAACATTGCCATGATTAATCCAATTCTCGATATAGCCCCTATGCCCTCACAGGCGGCTTTAAATCATGTCTTATATTTTAATACTTTCCTTCAGCAAACACATTTACAAATACTGTGCCATCTTCTAATAATTTAATTATGCTGGAATTACTGGTTTTAATTGATTAGTTGTTAAAGCTGTTCCATCCCAAGTAAATCCAATATCTCCAGCACCAATTTGTTCGCCAAGAACAAAATCAGCTATTTTTCCATCAACTATAACTGTTTGCCAAATCATTGCTGGAGTTGTTGTTTGAATTAACTGAATAGAATTTGATGGGGGTGTCCAAGTATTAACATCGCCATCCCACACAACATTATTAGTAACTAAATTTGCTTCTACGATTAAATAATTTTGAGTTGTCATTTTATTTTCCTATTACCATTCAACAATTACAATTCCTGCGTTCCCATAATTGTATGAATCTCCCGGATGCCCACCAGCACCGACAGTTACAGTAACACTTCCTGATAATCCTGTAATATATTTTGTGCCAATGGGGGATGAACCGCCACCACCACCGCCATACCCACCGCTAACTGCACCAAGCCCATATACATAAAATGTAGGACTTAATAGGCTTCCAAATGTTAATGCCATTTGTGCAGAAGTTAAAGTGCCATTTGCACCAGTACCTCCTCCACCACTTCCATCAGTCCCCCCAACCCCACCACTTGCGGAAATATATGCACCAAATGAAGATGTTCCACCAGTAACCCCATTTACATAATTGCCAGAATCGCCACCGCCACCGCCACATAAAGTAACTTTGACCGCAGTAACTCCAGCAGGGACAGTAAAAGTTCCGCTAGATGTAAAGATTTGACCAAGAATACCTACATAGGAAGAAGTAGCATTATTAGTAATTGTTACCGCACCAGTAGCACTTGATACAGAAATACCAGTACCAGCAAGGATTGAAGTAACGCCAGCATTTGTAAGAGTTACAGAAGATCCTAATGCTACTGCTCCACCACCACTCATGCCTGTACCAGCAGTTACAGTTACAGAACTATTCTGAAGTCCTGAATTACTGGTTTGACCAGATGGGTTTAAATTGTTTGCAAAATTGGCTAAATTAAGTGCTTGTGTCATACTGCGCCTGTTCTATTAAAAGACTGCTCAACTAAAATATTTAAATTGCTTGTTGGGGTTTGTGCCAAAGTATAGCTTCCTGTTGTTACCGAATAGTCTACCGTTTCCAATAATAGTACTCCATTATTATAAAGATTAAAAGCTAAAGGGTTAAAAGAAAACGGATATAAAGACTGCCCAATAATGGTATAAATATCAGTATTAGAGGGATTTCCATTGGGTTGCCCTTGATTATTATTAGTCCATTGAATCACTTGTAAATCCCCACTTACAGCATTTACAAAACTAATAGTTTGTCCTGAAATATTGTAATCCTGCGCATTTATTACTGTCCCATTTAAAAAAAGTAACTCATTACCACTTACTAAAGTAAATCCTGACGCAGTATAAGAGCCTACATTACTTAAAGATACAGTATTACGACTAAAAGAATTATAAGTAGTGGATGTAGATACAGTAACGGAAGCAAAAGAAATAATAGTCACAATATTATTTACAGCCGTTCCTGTTCCTAAAGTTACATTTCCAGTAGAGCCGCTTGTGTCAGTATATTCAGTGGTGTCCAGCAAACATCCGTTGATAAATACGAAACAATTCCCAGATAAATACTCACTTCCTCTAGTTACATGAAATAAAGTTTGTCCACTACTTGCTGTAAAGGCAGTCATTGTGTAACCAAATAAATCTGGCTGACTAAATCCTACAACACGACCATAAGTATCAATAGTTAAAGTAGCTACAGTAGAAGTAAGAGTAGCGGCTCCTCCTGGAAAACTTAATAATTGAGCTAATGATGCAACCACTTGACCTTGTGGATTATTGGTAATAGCAATTTCGCCAGTTCCGACAGTTGTTGTGCCAGTTTGGAGAAGTTGACCTGTTCTGGCATTTAAATCAAGAATGTTAAATCCATCTTGTAAACCTTGCCAAATTGTAGGGTCATAATTTGGATCTGTTGGGACAAATAGAGCTGTTCCAGCCGACATTGCTGCATTTCCTGTAGCAAAACTAATTAAATTATTTCCACGATTGCAGAATAAAAGGTAATTTAAAGACCCTGTGGAGCCAAAGGCTGGGTTTGCTAAATACCAAGTGTAATCAGATGGGGTTGTATCAAAAGTCGGAGCAGAGGTGCTTAAAATGCCATAGTAAGTCATTCCTCTTGGGTTTGAAGTAAACCCTGCACCAGTAATGCTTGAAGCATAAGCAATAGATAAATAACGCTGTGAATATTGGAAGGTAGCAGGACGCCAATCCAATACTGAGCTTGCTGGGCTATAAGGAGAAGTTCCCAATGAATTTATCATTCGGCTAAAGAAATACCAATTTCCAGCAGGAATTCCAGTTAAAAATACCGTAGGGAGGATTACGTTATTTCCATAAGGGTTGCCATTAGGCTGTATTGCAGTAGTTCCAGCTAAGATCATTTGGCTGGATGATGGGTTGGAATAGGCGGAATACCATACTTCTGCATACTGAATGATTCCAGCAGAGCTAGATTCTATTTGAACCCCTATAGTTGGAACTGGAATAATTGTAAGGTTGCTAATAATTACTGGTGCAGTTAATGTTCCAAAAATATTTGGTACTGGCAAACCAGAATTAGGCGGCGGAGTGTATTGCGTAATAGACACATCATTATAAACATTTGGATCAAAAGATTGCATTGTCAATTTGACTGTAATAGTTCCATCTTGTGAAAAGTTTTGCTCCACTTTAAAGACACGCATTAATTTGGCAGTCCAGCCATAATTTGCATTGGTAATAGTTACTATATCGCCAGCTTCCAATTCCAAGCCAATATAATTAACTGTGCATTGAACTTGCAAATCTAATCGAGCCGCTTTTAAATTTCTAGTGGCTAAAAGTTGTGCAGTTACATCATTATTAACTAATGGTAATTTAATGGTTTGACTATTAATTGGCTCATTAGGATAAAGAATTGTTGGATCAACAATAGCTAAATCAACTGTGCTGGTATTAAATGAACTATTTAAAGTAATATCAGGGAATTGGCATTCAGCAATATTGTAAGTATTGGAAATGTCCATCGTATTGATAGTGATAGCAGAAATCATATTGCTATCATTAATATCCATAGCTACTGTATAAGCCGTAGATTGAACAATTACACTCCATTTGCCATAAATCTCGTTATATTTAAGCAAACAATCACAGCAATTTGCCATGTCATTAAGATTGGTCAAGCAATCCTGAGTTGGATCAACTATTCCATTAAACTTAAATCTTGGTTGTGTCTCAGGAATTCCATGGTAATTATTGAAGGTAATAAGTTCGTTGGAATAAGCGGTTAAAGCAGTAAGACTATCGGTATCAATTTGATCTACTGGAATTGCCGCACCATAAACCTCATTCGTTAAATAGTCATAGATAACATCGCCAGTATTAGTTCTGGAATTCATTACTTCAAATTGCGTTTGCTGAATTGAAGTAATGCTTGCACTGGAATTGTAATTAAGCACCACAATAGCAAAAGCGGTATTGGACATTAACTTACTAGAATCCCATTGGTAAGTTAAACCACTTGCTTGCATAACTGTAATAGCAGATTGACTTGAATTGACTGGACTATTAGAGCCATTGTTATAAAGATAAATGCTTAAATGACCATTGACTTTAGTATCAACAAGCCCTGTAGACATATCTTGCAAACCAGTAACAGCTACACTTCCAGTTGATCCGCTACTTACTATGTAGATTTCATTACCAACAGCAACAAAAGTGGGGTTTAAATTAACCCCAAAAGTAATTGTTTTTATAGAAGTATTAATAGCACTAACTATATAACTTATAGGAAAGCCAGAATTGCTAAATGTTAAAACTGTTCCAGTAGAAATAGTTGATGTTAAAGTTCCTGTATAAGTAACTACTTGACCAGTAATGTTAATTACGGAAATGCCTGTATCTGTATAGCTTAATCCATCAAATAAGCATTTTTTACCGCCAAAATAAATATCCCCAAACTGAATAGGATCAGTTCCATTACCAGTTACTTCACATAAAGAAAGCACATAATAAAGATTTTGGTTATCTGATGTAATACTTAAATCGGTAATTGTTCCACCAATATATGCTTCGCCATAAAGAATTGGCAATTTATTGCTATTTGCTGGGGATATTTGTAGATTTGTACCAGTATTTAAAGGTGTTGAAGCACCAGTAGAAGGAGCAGATGGTCCAAGCATTTTGGATATAACGGCAGATGCCACCATAGTTAATGCCATAACAGTCATGTCGGCAACTACTACGGCAACGGCATAATCCATTGCTAATTCCATTACTAAGTAAGCGGCTATGACTGCTGGCATTTACTGTATCCAATTCTCATCTTTTTTCCTAAACCCAAATTTTTCATACTTCAATTCAGGGCTTGTATCCATCTTGCTTACACCAAAAAACTTAATTCTTCCTAATTGCTTTAATTGCTTGCCATACTCTATATAAGAAAAGAAAAGTCTATAACCAGTAGTGCTACCTCTAAACTCAGGTTTTACATACCAAGCTAATTCTTGCATAGTAAAAATCTTATCATCCCATGCTGTAGGATGGATAATCGCCATCAATAATCCTTTATTTTCCTCTATAAAAATAACTCCCATACCGGCAAAAATAGTATCTAATAATCTATTCCAGTAGACTTCATTATTAGAATCCACATACTCTGGTAAATCTGCTTCCTCACGAAATAATTTCATCATTTCTATTATTTCTGTCTTATCGTATTTATTAGCTTGTCTTATCATTGTTTTCCAAAAGCATAATAAACAGTTGAAATAGTATTCACTCTATTCATTGATGTATCGCCAGCATCGTAAAATTGCCAACTTGCATCATTGGTATATCTACCAGCAACTCGATTCTGTAAAATCATTTGAATATTTGCCGCACTAATTGTAATAGTGCCAACATACATTCTTTGTTCTTCCATCCATTGTTCACCAATCTGGAAAGTATTAACAAAGCCATAGAAATATTGGTATAAACCACCAGTGCCGCCAGTTGTAATTAAATTACCATCTGTACTAAAAAAACCTTTCCACATAGTAATTTGTGAGCCTTTAATTTCTTGGCTTAAAACCCAACCAAGTAAAGCAGTATCAATGCCAACTACTGTAAAAGTAGTTTGATTAGCGGTAGATTTAATATCTCTTTGCACTGCACCAATTCCTACAAGCTGACCAAGACCATTAAATGGTTGGCTATCAACTGCTGGAATAGTTAATGCGGATTGTGTAGTAGCAAATCTATAAGTAGCAGTAGGTGTTACTACACGAATAAAGTCCGCATAGCGAATGTTATTTGTATTCTGAATTGGTGGGATTGGGGTACTCATAAAACGGCTTCAAAGGCTTTAAAAGTGCCTGTCCATTTAATAAATGAATCATTGGTAATTGGCATTAAAGTGTAATTAGGATAAAGTTGCAAAATAACTGGGAATGTAACGCCAGTATAAGTATTGCCGCCCATAGCAACTGTTGTGCCATATTGCCCAATAACTGCGGCAATTCCAGAGGTTAATGGACCATCAATCAAATTTCTGTGAACTGGAATAGTAATTGTACCGCTTGATCCGCATAAAACATCTTGCGTTGCAATATAAGTATATTGACCAGCCTGAATAAAATCTCCAGCACGAACCGCAAAATAAGTAGGATTGGCAGTAGGCACACCAGTAAGGATTAAATTCTGAGCCGCAGAACTTGTGCTAAATGTACAAGCTGAAATCTGTGTTGGGGTTAATTGACCTCTATAGGAAATATAATTCACCCAGCCAGTAGAGCCAAAATTTAAATACTGTGTTAAAGATTTATCGTAATAACGAAGATTTGCAAGTAAATCTCTATTTTGAGAATAAAGCAAATAATCATTTGGCTTAAATTCAAATTGGAAAGGAACTACAGTCAAAATCTCACTTGTAGCAATCCGTTGATTCCGTGAAACAACCTGACCTACAAACCGTTGGTCATTAACAGTTACTTGTTCGCTTATTGATAAAACTGTAGTTAAATTAGGCATACATTATCTGCTTGTAGGCAGCCCTCTTTGAGCAGATTGATTCGCTGACCATACTGCGGTTTTATTTCTAGCTAAGAACTGAACGGCTGACTGAGTATCAATAGCGGACATACTAGCAATATATGGACCATTGTATGTGGGACCACTACTTCCACCGCTACCCAAAACTGAAGAAAGTTGATTATTTGGAATAATTGTTCCAGAACGATTTGGAATAAATAACTCAGGACCTTGTTCACCAACTATTGAAGGCACACCTACTGGCGGAGAGCCGCCATCAGCAAAACCCAACAAACCACCAAATGCTGTTCCACCAAAAGCGGCGGTCATAGTTTTGGCAACCATTGCTTTCAAAATAATCTTTTCTATATCTTGAATAACACTTTGTGCAAAACTACTAAAATTCATTTTTCCAGTAGTAACAAAAGTATCTAAAGCAGAGTTCATTGAACTCATAACTGAATTAAAAATATCACTAGTTATTTTTGCATTATTTCCAGCATCTTCTTTAAATTGATTCCAAGCCTTAGTCCAACCAAATGTAAATGTTCTTTGATAATCAATAGTATCTTGAATACCTTTTTTGGTTCTATCAACTTCAGCATCTCTTAAACCCAAAATTGCTGTTTTTTGTTGCTCCAAAGTTCTTTTTAATGCTTCTGCGGCAGACCCTTGTCCAGCTCCAGCAATTTGTTTATCAATAGCATCAACAAACTTTTGATTTTCTTGAATAACTTTATTAACTGCCGATTGAACTATTGCTTGATCTTTAGTTAAATCTAATAACTTTCTTTGTGCTTCAATAATTTCATATTGAAGATCAGCTTGTCGTTGATATTCTTTAGTTAAGCCTTTAGCGGCATCTATTTTTTTTGCATTAGATTGTATAACTTCTTGACCGCCAACATTTTCTGGAACTGCTGGTTTTGTAGGGGGATTAGCTAATTTTTGTAACCGATCACTAAATGCCTTGTAATCGGAAGCCATTGTATCTAAGCCATCATGCCAATCTTTTTTTGCTTTAGTTATATTTCCAGAAAGAACATCAGAAATAATGCTTCCAGTAATTAATAAAATATTTGTAAATTGTATTAAAGTTTGTTCAATAAATGCAAATACTGCCGCCACTACATCCATTAATACACCAAAAAGTTGAATGATACTTTTTAATGGATTCATTAACTTATGTAATCCTTCATAAAATACATTTAAAGAAGGCATTACAGCTTCAGTAAATACTAGACTAATATCTTTAGAGTCTTTACCTAAATTAATACTTAATTTATGAGCTTCTTCTATTGAAGCCGCATATCGATCCATTGTTCCTTTAGCTTCTTCAAGATCATGTGCAAAACCAACAATATCTATCCCTCTAAAACTTTTACCTAATACTTGAAATGCCAAACCATTTCTAGCGGCGGCATTTTCTATTTTTGCTAAACCAGTAATAGTTTTTTCAAATAATTCTTGCGGTGAAAGTGTAGCAATATCTTTAAGAGATACTCCTAACCTAGCAAAAGATTCTTGAGCTTTAGCACTACCAATAGCGGCAGTTTCAAGTTTTTGTGTAAAGCCAGAATAAACTCTACTTGTAGAGTCTGCTTCACCGCCATTTTCTTCTAATGCTCTGGACATTTCTAAAATGGAAGCAGTAGTTACATCATTAGCTTTTGCAGTTTTAACTATTGAATCTGCAAATTCAAGGGCTTTTTTGGTCATTTCCCCAAAAGAAGCAATACCAGCAAGTTCTAATATGGTATCTTTAAAATTCTCTAGTTTTTTACTAACGGCTTCTAGTCCAGCGTTGAACTCTGCCGTATCTAATCCCATTACTACACCTAGTCTTGCTACATTAGCCATTCTGTTTCTCCGTTAATGTCTTAGGTGCATTAGGACTCATTAAAATATAAGTTAATAATTGTTGGCTTGCTATTTCTTTCTTTTCTTGTTCCGACTTAGGTGGGTACATATAATCATAAGCATTCGGAATAATGTCTTGTAATGTATAGGCTTTGCCTTTAGTGCTACGCATATAATTATAAACTCCAGCAGTTAAATTGCCCAGAGTTTCTAAAATCCCTGTATTACCAATCATTCCATCGTTATATAACACACATATATCGTGGAAAACTTCTTGATCTATTAAATCTGGGTCAGTACCATGAGCCGTCAAATAAGCTCTAACTTGTCTTGGGACTGACCTAGTTACTTTCCCTTAGTTGCTTTGTAAGAAGGAGATATAACTTCATTAATAGATTCAAGAATTTGTAGCTGAATAGAAAAAGGAAAAAGCTCCTCAATCATATCGTATGTAATACTTGTCATATCAAACGATTCTTCTTCAGGCACAATAAACTTAAATAATTCTAAAATACGATTTTCGGTAATAATTTTATTTTTAGCAGTTTCTTGTAATGAAGTTCCTCTAAGGACAATATCATTATCTAAAAACTCTACATCACCTTGCTTTAAAAATTCTTCTTTGCTATCAAGAAAAGGTTTTGCAATTTCTTGATAATACTGCTCAACTTTTGCTAAATCTACAATCTTCATTTTTTCTTGTATTGCATCAAAATCAGATGTAAGTGGAATTTTTACTTTAAAAGTATGACCACCCAATTCAAAAGAACGAATGCGGATAGTATCTTTATTAAATGACTTACCTAAAGCAGTTGCGAAATTACTCATTATTAACCCCTAGATTGTTTTGCCTTGTATTGTTCTAATCGACTGCCTAATGTTTGACCTAGCATACTTGCGGCTGTAGCCCCTTGCGATTCTAAAGCTGGTCGCATGTAAGGTTGTGCCGCCATAGCATGGTTTCCAAATTCTACTCCAAACTCTTGTACATTAGCTCTAGCATCTGACTTGATACCTACTTGCTTTATTACCCATTCTTTCTTGCCTTTGTGTAATACTAGATTGTGTTGTAAGTTTACAAATTTATATCTAGCAAGAACATTTCCTGGAGCCGTGGTAACTGTTCCAATCATAGTATCCGTTTCAAGGACATACCTTGATCTATGATCTCTATTATTAGGTCGCCTAGCTTCAATTCTTAGAGATTCAGATAATGCCCCAGTATGTTTAGGAGCAAGAGATTTAGCCATCATTAAAACTGGCACCATAGCATCTTTTACTGCATTTTTTAAGATTGCATTAGCATCTTTAGCACTAAAATCATCATGGATTTGTTTCATAAGTTCTTCAAATTCTTGAAAACCTTGTACTTTGAAACTAATGCTAGACTGTGCCATTTTCTACCTTAATCATTTTATGATAGATAGCATTATTTAATTTATTGACATATTCAACAATTTCTTCTGGTGACATAGTATCTGCATGATTTTTTGCAATTTCATACACAGTATGAATACCAGCAAGCCTTTGTTGTGGAAAGCCAAACCAGTTCTTATTACCAGAACCAGCTTGGCTTAATAGATAACTTAGTAAGTCTGTGTTATTTTGTATTGTAGTCATCTTATTAAGTATTATTAGACCAACCGTATTGATTTCCTCTAGGGTGAATAGAGAATGTGCAAGTAGCTTCTTTTCCTGGAGCCGCATCAATCGTAAATTCTGATACACGACCAGTAAAAGCATAAGCCACTGTATTTTCTCCACTTACAGCCGCTACAACATAAGTGCGATCAATAATTCCGCTATACGCATCGGCACGCATTAACAATAAACCAGCATCGCTAGGGTTCCACGGAGCTACAATAGTCATTGAAGTAGGTTTGCTTTGTGTAGGGATTTGATCTGATTGACGGCTACCAGCAACCATGAAAGAAGCAGAAGCATCATCTTGACCAAACTTAGGGATTGCTTCTACATTTAACTGTTCACCAGAAGTTCCAATACCATTAGCTACTGTGCCAACAATATCAGCCACTTCAGCAGTCCATGTAGAAAGCTGTGCAAGTGTTAAAGCAGTTGGCGAAGATCCAGTTTGACACCATAACGATGCCGAAAAGCCAGGAAGGATTTGATTAGGGAGAGACATTTTTTAATTCCTTTAATTGAAGTTAAGTTAATTCTATCTTATTAAGCTGGAATGTCTAAGGTGCAATCCATAATTACATGTTGCAATCCTACCGTATTATCATAAGTCTTGTAAAGCACATCTACATCGGCTTTTGATATTTGGAAGCCATAAGTAGGTCCACCATACAATCCACTGTAACCATGAAGAGATTGTAATATAGTGTTGGTTATATTCCAAGCATCGCTTGATTTAGCCGTAAAAACATTAATCTGAATAACTGGTCTATCAATGCCTTTTACCGATTTATTTGAACCAGTATAAACAGGCTGATGGATATTCCTAAGTATCCAAGTTAAAAACATAGGCTCATTAGCCCAATTTCTATTGAAATCTTCATAAACTGGTATTGAACCCCCCACAATACTTTGCAGTTGATATTGTGTAGCTTGTGCATATATAGCTGGATTGTTTTGTGTTGTCATACTGGTGTTGTAGGATCATTTCTGTAACACATAAAGATAACATTCATACGATCATTGGTTTCTAAACAGTCAGTAATTCTCCAATCATTACCTCTCCAAGTAATACTATAAAGATTTTGATAATCCACAATTCTTCTAGTATTAGGAGTGTAATTAACCGTGAAGGTAGTTAAATCAGTATAAACACGCTCATCTTTGGTAATTTGGACCCCATTACGAACATCTTTTACACGACCTCTAGTATCAAACCATTTAGTAATAGTCGTAGTGTAATCACCAAAGGAGTCTGTTCCAAAGGTTAAATTATTAATCGTAAAGTTTTCATACCGTGCGATTGTCATCACATCACCAAAGGTTTATAAGCTCTAAGAAGTTGATCAACTCCAAAAGGAATATTATTTAATGCCCCTTGAAAACTATTGCTACGATTATTGTATAGGTGAGTTAAAAGCAATAAAGCCGCTTGTTTAATAACAGGATACTGAGCTATAGGACTTGCATTAGTTGTATAAGTAACAATTACAGGGTTAGTCATCCATTCGCTAATATCATTAGGAATACTACTTACTAATACTTTATTACCAGTAGGGTCATAAAAATAAAGACTTTTATCTAATACTGTAAGAACTGGTGGATTACCGCCAGTATAGTAAGACACGGAATTAATAATAACTCCAGCAGTATTTTGATTAGCTTGGCTAACTTCTGGCAAATCAAAGGCAGATTGAGTACCTGTCATGCCATTTGTAGCTCCGTAGTAAACCTTCCAAGTGATAGGAAATATCGACATACCAAGATAGTCCTCTATAGCAAACCTAGTCGCTAATTCAAGGCTTTGAAGATAAGTATCTTGGCTTTCATCTTGAAATAAATTTAGCTGTTGGGTAATCTCATCAAGAGTGAGCCATTCAGTCTGTAAATCACGGCTGACTTGCTCAATCTTTTCGTAGCTAAACGGATTTCTAGTAGTCCCTAAATAAGGACCATTTGTTAGGCTATCTAATGGCATAAACTACCTTAACTGTGAGTCAAACGAACACCAGCAAATACATCACGAATTGTGCTAACTACACGCTTTTCACAGAAAAGTGTAATGAAGCCAGGATTTGTTTGTTCAAATGCTTTAATACTCATTAGCTCATTATCAGCAATAGTTACAAATTGACTCCATGCGGCAAAGTAAACTGGATAATTACCAGCACCAGCTAATTGCATATATGGATTAACAATGACTGGTTTACCAAAAATATAAATAACTGCACCACCATCATCATCGCCTACCTCTAGGAAATAAGGAACTCCTGAAGTAGTAGTAACCAATTCACGAATAGTTTTAATCGTAGTTGGGTGCATCATCCATGCACAAGTCATATCTGCTAAATACTGTGATGGTAAAGCGGCATAAAGGTTAGCTAAATCGTTATATACAATAGCTCCAGCACTAGCCTGAGTAACACCTAAAACTGTATGACGACCATTAGTAATTGCTGAACCATTTGAGCCAAAAGCGGCGGCAGATGTAGAACTAGGATAGCTATTCAAACCACGCAAACCTTGTGTAGCACCATAGTTATAAGTTGTAGAACCAGCTTGGTCGTTGTTATACATCATTGAAAGTGCTTCTTGTTGAGCAAATTCCAACATAATATCGCCAACAATAGCTTCATTAATATTATTAATATCGCCCATTACCGCAGTTCTTACAGGAACTACAGCATTTAAATCACGGACTGGCAACTGCCAATAAGTAGTAGCAATACCAGTGCTACCATTAACATTATTGTTATTGATAGGGTATCCCCACGGATTGAAAGTGCCACCTTGTAAAACATTAGTGACATTTCCTGTTTTGGCTACAAAAGCCTCATCTGAACCAATAGTTTGAATAACTCTTGCTCCAGCATTACGAATAGGATTGTTTTGACGAAGTGCGGCAAACGCATCATCATAAATTACACGACCACCAACTCCAGAACCAGAGCCAGTAAGTTGTGATGCTTCATTTAGGTTTACTGTAGCCTCACCCTTTTTAAGGGCTTTTTGGACTGCTTCAAGAATTAGATTAGCCATTTTATTTCCAAATTAAATATTAAAAGAGGGGGAGTTTCCTCCCCCATCTTATTAGGTTGCTGTACCAGTAGAACGATAACGAATAGCTGAGAAAGGGTCAACCACGGAAGTTGCCAACCGTTTTTCTCCGAAGAAAGTTATGAAACCTGGGAGGGTTTGATCATATCTACGCAATACCATGTTCAAACGATCCACGATTGTGTGGAAGCGTGACCATTGACCAAAATACATAGGATACAAGCTAGTTGTTCCAGCATCGCCAGTTGTTGATTGATAAGGAGTATCAAGATACTTATTAACTACAACATCAAATCCAGCAATTTGACCAACAATACCATCAGTAATCAATGGAGTCATACGATCAAAAATTGGAGTGCCATTAGAATCTTTTAAGCCACGAATCTGTGCAAGCATGAATGGATTAACGATAATCTTAGCATCTGGAGTCCAGTATTCTTGTGGCAAGCTATGCAAGAATGTAATTACATCATCAAATGTGGTGTTATTAGCATTAACTGTATTTGCATTGGTTGTAAGCTGGTCATAAGTAGCAATAGTAGCTAAACCATCGGTAGATGCTGTTCCACTAGAGCCAAAAGCGGCAGTAGAAGTAGAGCCACCAGCATAGCCAGATTTACCATTAGCGTATTGATTTAAACCACGAATACCATTTGAACCACCAGTAGCATTACCTGTTGGAGATGATTGGTCGTCATTTTGAATCATGGCAATACCTTCTTGCTGACTAAATTCCAAAAGCATATCATCCACAACATTGGACTCTAAGCCATCGATATCATCAAGTGCGGCTGTACGGATTGGGAACTGGACATTAATATCTTGCAAAACTAATTGCCAAATATTTGTGTTTTCAGTAGTAGGTGCACCGTTGTTTTGGATTGCATAACCCCATTGAGCACCAGCATTTCCTGTCTTAGCACGGAACTGGTAAACAGAACCATCAGTAGTTACATTGCGTGAAACTCCACGGAGTGGATTCATCAAACGCATTTTGTGGAATACAGGATCGTAGGCTGTACGACCACCGACATTGTAACCGCCACCGTAACCAGCTGGATTACCGATTTGTGAGCCATCTTCTTTTAAGTAGGCTTGATATTGTGATTCATCTTCAAACATGACGAATTCTTTTTCAAGACGACCTTTTTTAACCATCTTCTTCAACTGCTCAGTAACTAGACGATTAACATCTTGCTTTACTGATTTAGCTGGAGAACGCATGATTTCAGGAGCTTGCACTTGTGAAATTTTGGTTTCTAAAGCAATAACCTTTTCAGAGAATTCCGCTTTAGCGGCTTCAACTGCGGCAACTGCTTCCTCTTTTACTGCTTGGATTTTGGCTTCGTTAGATACTTCAATAGCATCTAGCTTTTCCGTAATTTGCTCAATCATAATAATTCCTTTATTTGATGCGTTTAGATAATGCTTTCTTAATCTCTCTCAGCTCTAGAGCTTTAAGGATTTCGTCAGCTTCATTTACCACCGCTTCCAATTCACTTGGTTGTGGGGTTTCTTTAATAATCTTCTTGGTAGCATCACGCAACTCTAGAATTTTTTTA